>Ga0163199_1001535_pt1 | contig 14392 bp, 11 predicted proteins | sample PL_2010_150m_FD_113537 | JGI IMG/M metagenome (GOLD analysis project Ga0163199, IMG submission 113537) | Freshwater microbial communities from Powell Lake, British Columbia, Canada to study Microbial Dark Matter (Phase II) - PL_2010_150m | ecosystem: Environmental > Aquatic > Freshwater > Lake ... | reverse complement strand
TCGAAGGAAGTCGGCAGCTCACGCGTGAGTCGGTAGAACGGTTCGAACACCTGGCGCAGCGGTTGACCGAAGCCTTCCGCGGTATCCTGCATGCGCGCCGTTTGCAGCGGGAAGCCGCAGTCCCAGGGCGCGCCGCGGCGCACCCTGCCATGCCAGAAGCGGCGCACGATCAGGAATGTTAACGCCCCGACTGCGACGATCATCAATAGAAATACCAGCGGCTCATAGCTGGCGCGCCCGGCGTTGATCGGCGCCAACAATAGCCATCCATTGGACCGCGCCGTCTGTCCGAGGCCGGTGCCGATCAGCACCCGCGTCACGGTATCGAGTTTTTCGATGACCAATACCGGGAACAATCCCAGCAGCACGCACAGGCCGCCGAGCCAGGACATGCCGAGGCGTTCCAGAATTCCCGCGTCACGCGCTAGCACCAACTTCTCCTCGCGTGGTTGGCCGAGGAACACGATACCGTAAAACTTGACCATGGCGAATCCGGCTAATGCGGCGGTCAGCGCCACGGCTGCGGCAGCGACCGGAATCAGCATATTGATGTAACCGCGCGGCAATTCCGGAGTGAACAGGAAGGCCTGCAACAGAAGCCATTCCGAGACGAAACCGTTGAGCGGAGGCAGGCCGGCGCTGGAGAGTATGCCCAGGAGCGCGAGCCAGGCGACCCAGGGCATGTGATGGATCAGTCCGCCGAGCTTGCCCAGGCTGCGCTCGTGCGTGGCATGCAACACCGAGCCGGTGCATAGGAACAGCAGGCTCTTGAAGGCCGCGTGGTTCAGCGCATGATATAGCACGGCCGTCAAAGCCAGGGCCGCCAGCAGATTCATCTCGAAGGAGCGGAAAGTCAGCGCCAGTCCGGTGCCGACGAACAGCAGGCCGATATTCTCGATCGAGGAATACGCCAGCAACCGCTTCATGTCGGTCTGGACGGCCGAGAATACGGCGCCGAAAAGCGCGGTGATCAGGCCCAGCGCCAGCATCAGGACGCCCCACCACCACAGCGGGTGATGCAACAGGTCGAAGGACACCCGCAACAATCCGTAGATTGCCGTCTTCAGCATCACCCCGCTCATCATCGCCGACACCGGCGACGGCGCCGCCGGGTGTGCTTCGGGCAACCACACGTGCAGTGGCAACAAGCCGGCCTTGGCACCGAATCCGAACATCGCCAGCCCGAACGCGGCACTGGCCCAGAAGGCATCGTGATCGGTCGCGCGCATGTGGGCGAAGGTGTAATCGGCCAGCCCGTTGCTCGCCGACAGAGCGCCGCCACTTTGCAGTATGCCGAAAGACAGCAGGATGCCGATGGCGCCGATATGTGCGATCAGCAGGTAAAGATAGCCGGCGCGGCGAATTTCCGGATTTCGGTGGTCGGAAGTCACCAGGAAGAAGGATGAAAGCGCCATGGATTCCCAGGCCACCATGAAGGCATAGGCGTCGTCCGCCAGCAGCACCAAGGCCATGCTGGTCAGAAACAGGTGGTACTCGAAGCATTGCAACCCAGGCGCGGTACCCTCGCCTTTTCTCAGGTAACCGGCGGCATAGATCGAAATTCCGGCAGCGGTGCCGCCGAGCAGCACCAGAAATACCGCTGAAAGGGAATCGAGCCGCAGATGGAAGGGCAAGTCTGGCAGGCCCAGGGGTAACACCATGGTCTCCGGCGCGTTCCCCAAGGCCGTGAAGGCGACTGTCGCCAGCGCGAGTCCGACCAGTGCGCCGAGCGGATAAAGCAGATGTCCGACGAATCGAAGCTCGCGGGGCGCCACCAGTCCGGCGCCACCGATGATCAACCAGCCGGTGACCAGCGCCAGGAGTCCGGCGATGGCCGACATTTCGATCATGGCGGCGCGCGGCCGGGTTTCATTTCACCCGCATGCCGGGCTGGGCGCCGCTGTCGGGAGCGAGCAAGAAGATGCCCGGCGCTTTTGCATCGCTGTCGGAGGCGGCCAGCACCATGCCCTCGGACACGCCGAACTTCATCTTGCGTGGCGCCAGGTTGGCGACCATCACAGTGAGGCGGCCGATCAGTGCGGCCGGATCATAGGCGGACTTGATCCCGGCGAAGACCATGCGGGACTCCGTGCCGAGGTCGAGAGTGAGCCTCAGGAGCTTCTCGGCGCCTTCGACGTGCTCGGCATTGGCGATCCGGACGACGCGCAAGTCGACCTTGGAGAAATCGTCCAGTCCGATCATCGGCACCATCCGAGCCACCGGCGCGGATGCGCCGCCATCCTCACCCTCTCCCTCCCAGGGAGAGGGCTGGGGTGAGGGTGTCACCGCCGCAACCGCATGCTGCTGATGTTCCGCATGCCGCTGTTGCGCCTGCGGATCGGTTGTCGGCGCCAGTGCATCCCGATTCGCATCGACCAGACCGTCGACGAGTTTCTGCTCGACGCGTGTCATCAGGTGCGTGTAGGGTTTGATGCTGTGACCGGGCGGCAACGGCATGGCCAAGTCATTCCAGGTCAGCGGCGCAACGTTGAGAAAGGATTCGACCTGTTCCGCCAGTTTCGGCAGGATCGGCTTGAGGTACACCGTGAGATCGCGGAACATGCCCAACGCCGTGCTGCAGACTGCGTGCAGACGCGCGTCCTGGCCCGGCTGTTTGGCCAGTTCCCACGGCTTGTGGTCGTTGACGTACAGGTTGGCCGCATCGGCCAGTCGCATGATTTCGCGCAAGGCCCGAGCGTAGTCGCGCCTGTCCAGATGATCGGCGATGGTGTCCGCGTCGCGGACGGAATTGAACTCAAGAAAAGCCTGTGGGTCGATCGCCGCCAATTTTCCGGCAAAGCGCTTGGTGACGAATCCCGCACAGCGGCTGGCAATGTTGATGTATTTCCCAACCAGGTCGCTGTTCACCCGGGCCACGAAATCTTCCAGGTTGAGGTCGATGTCCTCCATGCTGCCGTTAAGTTTCGCAGCAAAATAATAACGCAGCCATTCCGGATTGAGACCTTGGTCGAGGTAAGACGCGGCGGTAATGAAAGTGCCGCGCGATTTGGACATCTTGAGGCCGCCGACGGTGAGAAAACCGTGGGCGAAGATACGGGTCGGCGTGCGATAGCCGGCGTGTTCCAGTTCCGCCGGCCAGAACAATGCGTGGAAATACAGGATGTCCTTGCCGATGAAATGATACAGCTCGGTCGTCGAGCCGGGCTTCCAGTAGGCATCGAAATCCAGGTTGCGCCGGGCGCAGAGGTTCTTGAACGAACCCATGTAGCCGATCGGTGCGTCCAGCCAGACATAGAAGAATTTTCCCGGGGCGTCGGGAATCTCAAAGCCGAAGTACGGCGCGTCGCGCGAGATGTCCCAGTCGGTCAACTTGTTTTCGCCCGGCAGCCCAAGCCATTCCTGCATCTTGTTGGAAGCCTCGGCCTGCAGCACCGGGCCGAGCGTTCCGCTGCGCTGCGTGTAATCGCGCAGGAACGCCTGGCAGCGCGGGTCGGAGAGCCTGAAGAAGTAGTGTTCCGATTCTTTCAACACCGGGGTGGCGCCGGAGACCGCAGAGCGCGGATTCTTCAACTCGATCGGTGCGTAGGCGGCGCCGCAGACCTCGCAGGAATCGCCGTATTGATCCTTGGCGCCGCACTTCGGGCATTCGCCCTTGATGTAGCGGTCGGGCAGGAACATCTGCTTGAGCGGGTCAAAGAACTGGCTGATCGAACGCGCCTCGATCAGGCCGACGGCCTTGAGCCTGGTGTAGATGTCCTCGGCCAGTTCACGGGTCTCTTCCGAATGGGTCGTATGGAAGTTGTCGAAGGCGACATGAAATCCCGCGAAATCCCGGCTGTGCTCGGTATGCTCCCGCGCGATCAGCTGCTCCGGAGCGATGCCCTCGAGTTCCGCGCGCAACATGATCGGCGTGCCGTGCGTGTCGTCGGCGCAGACGTAGTGACATTCGTGCCCACGCATTTTCTGGAGCCGCACCCAGATGTCGGTCTGAATGTATTCGACCAGGTGACCGAGGTGGATCGGCCCGTTGGCGTAGGGCAGGGCGGAAGTGACAAGGATGCGACGGCCGGTCATGGTGGTATCCAGAAGCTTTGCAGTCTGGCATTTTACCCGAGCAACGAGCACTGCTGCGCGGCGGCGGCGCGAGCAATATCCCGGGATCGGCGCAACTCATAGGCCTCAAGGTGCGAGTAGGCGAGCTTGAGCAAAGGAACATTGACGCCCTTGGACTCGCCACGGCGAATCATATCGCCGAGTATATGGTCTGACTCCGTTGGTCCCCCCCGCTCGATATCCCTGAGCATTGAGGCCGTCAGTAGCGAACCCGGATCGGTCAGTTGGGTGAGATAGCTGCCGATCTTGTCGGGATTGGGGGCATGCTGATGAGCACTCGCTACCTTCGTGCACTCCAGAAATAGTCCCTGGATAAAATCCGGACCGGCGGTCGTCGCAAGTATGTCCCCTACGCTCGCACGCATCGTGCACGTTGCCGCGGCGAGCGCTGAAAGGAACACAAATTTGTCCCACATGTCCTGCTCGATATCGGCAGAGAGTTGGAACTCGACTGAAGAATGCGAGAGGAGTCGCGCCAGTGCTTCGAGCCACGGCGACTGTTGATCTGATCGAGCGCCGAGAACGAAACGGTTCGATTGGTTGAGGTGCCGGATCTCTCCCGTGGGGGTTAGCGTGACCGCCAGATGGGCGAGGCCGCCTTGTACCGCGTCGCGACCGAAGCGGGCATCGAGGACGTCCAGGTGAAACAGTCCGTTTAGCAACGGCACGATGATGCTTTGCGCGCCAACTGCCGGAGCGATGGCGTCCAAGGCAGAGGCAAGATCGTATGCCTTGCATGACAGGAAGATGACATCGTATTGATCGCCAGGTTCAATGTCGGTGACAATGCGAGGAAACACATGGGCATCTCCACGCGGACTCGAAACCTGAAGGCCCTTCTCTTGCAGCAACGCCGCGCGCGCCGGGCGAACCAGGAAGCCGACGTCACCACCCGCTTCATGCAGGCGAACTCCAAAATAGCCGCCTATGCCACCGGCACCGAGGACCAGGATTTTCATACCGTCTCCGTCATTCGACATTGGTTCGCATGGACGAGTCGCATATAATTTCGCCAATACCTTAGCATTTTCGTGCCCGGCTACCCAAGTTCGGCGCGCCGGCCTTTCTGCCAGATCCGCAGAGTGCGATCGGTTATACTGTACCAAAACACTTGGTTATTATTAATCCTCTCGGAGCACACATGAGTATTTCGGAACAGCAAGTCCGCAGCGCCCTAAGCGAAATCGTCGATGCCAACACCGGCAAGGATCTGGTCAGTTCGAAGGCGGTTCGCAACATCAAGCTGGATGGTGACGATCTGACACTTGACGTGGAACTGGGTTATCCGGCCAAGACCCAGATCGAAGCACTGCGCAAGCAGGTGATCGCCAGGCTGAAAGGCATCGCCGGGATAGGCAACGTCAGCGCCAACGTCTATAGCAAGATCGTTGCCCACGCGGTGCAGCGCGGCGTCAAGATGATCCCCGGCGTCAAGAACATCATCGCCATCGCTTCCGGCAAAGGCGGGGTCGGCAAATCCACCACCGCAGTGAACCTGGCGCTGGCGCTGGTCGCCGAGGGTGCCAAGGTCGGGTTGCTGGACGCCGACATTTACGGGCCGTCCCAGCCACAGATGCTGGGCATCAGCGGGCGCCCCGATTCCGCCGACGGCAAGTCGCTGGAACCCATGGAAGCCCATGGGCTGCAAGCCATGTCGATCGGTTTTCTGATCGACGTCGAAACGCCGATGGTGTGGCGCGGTCCGATGGTGACGCAGGCCCTGCAGCAACTGCTCAACGATACCAACTGGCGCGACGTCGACTATCTGGTGATCGACCTGCCGCCAGGCACCGGCGACATCCAGCTGACACTGGCCCAGCAGGTTCCGGTCACCGGCGCGGTGATCGTCACCACGCCCCAGGACATCGCCTTGCTGGATGCCCGCAAGGGACTCAAGATGTTCGAGAAGGTCGGCATTCCCATCCTGGGCATCGTCGAAAACATGAGCATCCATATCTGCTCCAAGTGTAGCCACGAGGAATATATTTTCGGCAGCGGCGGTGGCGACCGTATGGCCAAGGACTACGACGTCCGGATGCTCGGCGCCCTGCCGCTCGACATCAGCATCCGCGAGCAGGGCGACAGCGGCAAGCCCAGCGTGGTTGCCGACCCGGACGGCAGAGTGGCGGAAATCTATCGCGAGATCGCCCGTCGGGTGGCGGTCAAGATTGCCGACCAAGCCAGGGACATGACATCGAAGTTCCCGAACATCGTCGTCCAGAACACCTGACAAGTTCACTCAAATCGCCAAGACTGCGCGTAAAATCGCGGCCTTGGCGTTTTTACTTGTGGGTGTCCGACTTCAATGTCCATCAAGTCCGATAAATGGATCCGCCGGATGGCGGAGCAGCATGGGATGATCGAGCCCTTCGAGCCCGGACAGGTGCGCGAAATCGACGGCCGCAAGATCGTCTCGTACGGTACCTCGAGCTACGGCTACGACATTCGCTGCTCGAACGAATTCAAGCTGTTCACCAACATCAATTGCACCATCGTCGATCCGAAGAATTTCGATCCGAATTCCTTCGTCGAAGTCAGGGGCGACCACTGCATCATCCCGCCGAACTCCTTCGCCCTGGCGCGCACCGTCGAGTACTTCCGCATTCCGCGCAACGTCCTGACGATCTGCCTGGGCAAGAGCACTTATGCGCGCTGCGGAATCATCGTCAATGTCACCCCGTTCGAGCCGGAATGGGAAGGTTACGTGACCCTGGAATTCTCCAATACCACGCCGCTGCCGGCCAAGATCTACGCCAATGAAGGCGTGGCGCAGGTGATTTTCCTGGAATCCGATGAAGTCTGCGAGATTTCCTACAAGGATCGCGGCGGCAAGTATCAGGGGCAGGTCGGCGTAACTCTGCCGAAAATCTAGGGGTTCTCCATGCGTTTTCGCTTCCCCGTCGTCATCATCGACGAAGACTTTCGCTCCGAAAACACTTCGGGTCTCGGCATCCGTGCGCTGGCCAAGGCCATCGAAGAGGAGGGGCTGGAAGTGCTGGGCGTCACCAGCTACGGCGACCTGGCCTCGTTTGCCCAGCAGCAGAGCCGCGCTTCGGTGTTCATCCTGTCGATCGACGACGAAGAGTTCACTTCCGACAACGCCGAAGCGACCATCGCCGGCCTGCGCGCCTTCGTCGAGGAAATCCGCTTCCGCAACAGCGACATCCCGATTTTTCTTTACGGCGAGACGCGCACCACGCGGCATATTCCGAATGACGTGCAGCGCGAGCTGCACGGCTTCATCCACATGTTCGAGGACACGCCGGAGTTCATCGCCCGCAACGTAGTACGCGAAGCCCGTGACTACCTGGACTCCCTGCCGCCGCCGTTCTTCCGCGCGCTGGTGCATTACGCCTCGGACGGTTCCTATTCATGGCACTGCCCCGGACATTCCGGCGGCGTGGCGTTCCTGAAGAGCCCGGTGGGACGCATGTTCCACCAGTTCTTCGGCGAGAACATGCTGCGCGCCGATGTCTGCAACGCCGTCGACGAACTCGGTCAGCTACTGGACCATACCGGTCCGGTGGCGGCTTCGGAGCGCAATGCGGCGCGCATTTTTTCTGCCGATCACCTGTTCTTCGTAACCAACGGTACTTCGACGTCGAACAAGATCGTCTGGCATTCGACGGTGGCGCCCGGCGACATCGTGGTGGTCGACCGCAACTGCCACAAGTCGATCCTCCACGCCATCATGATGACCGGCGCGGTGCCGGTGTTTCTGATGCCGACGCGTAACCACTACGGCATCATCGGGCCCATTCCGAAGAGCGAATTCAAATGGGAGAACATCAAGAAGAAGATCCTCGCCAACCCCTTCGCCCGCGAGACCCTGGAGCGCGACCCGGACGCCAAGCCGCGCGTGCTGACCATTACCCAGAGCACTTACGACGGGATACTCTACAACGTCGAGGACATCAAGAAGATGCTCGACGGCAAGATCGATACCCTGCATTTCGACGAGGCCTGGCTGCCGCACGCCACCTTCCACAGTTTCTACAAGGGCATGCACGCCATCGGCAAGAACCGCCCGCCGTGCAAGGACTCGATGCTGTTCTCGACGCAATCGACCCACAAGCTGCTGGCCGGTCTCTCGCAGGCCTCGCAAATCCTGGTGCAGGATTCCGAAACCCGCAAGCTTGACCATGATGTCTTCAACGAGGCGTTCCTGATGCATACCTCGACGTCACCGCAATACGCCATCATCGCCTCGTGCGACGTGGCCGCGGCGATGATGGAGGAGCCCGGCGGTACGGCCCTGGTCGAGGAGTCGATTGCCGAAGCGCTCGACTTCCGCCGCGCCATGCGCAAGGTGGAAGAGGAGTGGGGGGCAGACTGGTGGTTCAAGGTGTGGGGACCCAAGAACCTCTGCGACGAGGGCATCGGCGATCGCAGCGACTGGATGCTGCGGGCGGATGAGCGCTGGCACGGCTTTGGCAAACTCGCCAAGGGATTCAACATGCTCGATCCGATCAAGGCCACGGTGATTACCCCGGGGCTTGATGTCGACGGCGATTTTTCGAACGAGTTCGGCATCCCCGCGGCGATCGTCACCAAGTACCTCGCCGAGCACGGAGTCATCGTCGAGAAAACCGGCCTCTACTCGTTCTTCATCATGTTCACCATCGGCATCACCAAGGGCCGCTGGAACACAATGGTGACGGAGTTGCAGCAGTTCAAGGACGATTACGACAAGAATGCGCCACTGTGGCGGGTGCTGCCCGAGTTCGTCGGCAAGCATTCGCGCTACGAGAAGATCGGCCTGCGCGACCTGTGCGAACAGATACACGGCATCTACAAGGCCAACAACATCGCGCGGCTGACGACCGAGATGTATCTGTCCAACATGGAGCCGGCTATGCGGCCGGCAGACGCCTTCGCCATGATGGCGCATCGACGCATCGACCGCGTGGCAATTGAAGATCTGGAGGGCCGCGTCACCGCCGTGCTGCTCACGCCCTATCCGCCCGGCATCCCGCTGCTGATCCCCGGCGAAAGATTCAACAAGACCATCGTCCGCTACCTCAAGTTCGCTCGCGAATTCAATGAGAGGTTTCCAGGATTCGAGACCGATATCCACGGACTGGTGAAGGATCAATCCAACGGCACTTCGCGCTATTACGTGGATTGCGTTAACCGGGATTGAGCTGCGTCAGCGCATGCACGGCGAAGCCGCCTGCCAACATCCTGTTTGGTCTGGCTATCTGCGGTCGTAGGTGACGAAAGCGTAACTCAAGTCCGCCCCGGCCGGCGTCGAGTCGCGTGTCGTCTCGCGCCAGACTGCTTTATCGACGGTGGGAAAGTGAACGTCTCCGGCGAAGTCCTGGTCGATTTCGGTCAATTGCAGGCGCTGGGCGAGCGGCAGGGCCAGGCGGTAGATTTCCGCGCCGCCGATGATGAAGACTTCATCGCCAGGCATGGCTGCGGCTTCCGCCAGCGCCTCGGCGAGGCTGCCGACCAGCCTGGCACCAGGGACGGCAAGCTCGCTGGAGCGACTGACAACAATGTTGGTCCGCCCCGGCAAAGGCCGGCCGAGCGATTCCCAGGTCTTGCGTCCCATGATAACGGGATGGCCGAGGGTGAGCGCCTTGAAGCGCTTGAGATCCCCAGGCAATCGCCAGGGCAGCGCATTGCCGGCGCCAATCACCCGATTCTTCGCCACGGCGGCGATCAGTGTGATGCGGGGAGTCGGCCGGGGAGTGCCTGCGGGCATGGGATGGTCCGGGATAAACATGGGGTAAATCCGGGTCTGATCGTCACTTGGGCGAGTACGCGAGCGAATATTATCGCCGTATTGCGGATAATTTGTCCGCGCCATTGTCACGTGTCGAGGATAAGGGTAAGTTCAGTCCATGTCCGATCGCTCATACGGCATCGAAACACTATGCCTGCATGCCGGCCAGCAGCCCGATCCGGCAACCGGCGCACGCGCACTGCCGATACATCAGACCACCTCGTTTGTCTTCGATTCCGCCGAACACGCTGCCAGCCTGTTCAATCTTCAGACCTTCGGCAACGTCTATTCGCGTCTCTCCAACCCGACCGTGGCGGCGCTGGAAGAGCGCGTTGCGACCCTGGAAGGCGGCCGCGCCGGCCTGGCCGTGGCTTCCGGCATGGCTGCGCAGATGGTGGCGCTACTGACGCTGTGCGAAGCCGGCGACGCGATCGTCGCCGCGCACACCCTCTACGGCGGCAGCTATTCGCAACTCGATGTGTCCCTGCGCAAGCTGGGCATCACCAGCGTGTTCGTCGATCCGGACGATCCGGAGAACTTTCGTCGCGCACTGGCCGCCACGCCCAACGTCAAGTGCCTGTTCGCCGAGACGGTGGCCAATCCGCGCCTGAATGTCCTGGATATCGCCGCCGTGTCCGGAATCGCTCGTGAGCACGATGTTCCGCTGATCATCGACAATACCGTGCCGTCGCCCTATCTGTGCCGCCCGATAGATCACGGTGCGGACATCGTGGTGCACTCGGCCACCAAGTTTCTGGGTGGCCACGGCACCACCATGGGCGGGGTCATTGTCGAGTCTGGCTGTTTCCCCTGGGACAACGGGAAGTTTCCCGGCATGACGGAGCCGTCGCGCGGCTATCATGGGATCAAGTTCTTCGAGACATTCGGCGACTTCGGTTTTACCATGAAGGCACGTATGGAAACCTTGCGCACTTTCGGTCCCGCGCTTTCCCCGTTCAATGCCTGGCAACTCTTGCAGGGCGTCGAAACACTGCCGTTACGCATGGAGCGACACTGCGACAACGCCATGGCGGTGGCGCGGCATCTCGAAAGTCATCCTGGTGTTGCCTGGGTCAATTATCCCGGCCTGGAGAGCAGTCCGTATAACGCCCTTGCGCGGCGCTACCTGCCGCGCGGCTCCAGCGCCATCCTGTGTTTCGGCATCAAGGCCGGCAACGGCGGCGAGCAGGCCGCCGGCGAGAAGTTCATCGACAGCGTGCAGTTCCTCTCGCATCTGGCCAACATCGGCGACGTCCGCAGCCTGGTGATCCATCCTGCATCGACCACCCACCGCCAGCTGAACGAGCAGGAACAACGCGCCGCGGGCGTGACGCCGGACCTGATCCGGCTCTCCGTGGGCATCGAGACACTGGCCGATATCCTCTGGGATATCGACGAGGCGTTGGCGAAGAGCAGCGGCTGAGACACGGATGGAGGCGATGGATTTCACCGACTTCAGTATCCGCTACGCGATCATCTCCACGGTGGCGGTGATCGCGGTTTATATGCTGGTGTTGCTGTTGCGACTGTCGCAGGTCAAGCGACCCAAACCGGGCATTCCTGTCATTGAAAAGGCCCTGAAGTTTGATGCGGACGGGATCTACACGCTCCGGCGTGGCCCGGCGGCGAAAGTCGAGGACGATCCCCAGCCGACGGGCCGGTGGCCGGCGGAGGAACCCGAATCGGAGGACCCCTCGCGAACCTCGCAATTCGGCGAGCAGCTGTTTCGTACCAGCATAGAGGCCGAGTTGCAGCAGATGCGCAGCGAGGTCGCGGGACTCAAGGAAACCATCGCGCAATTGAAAGCCGCACGACGAGTGTCGCCGCAGTATAACGAGGCGATGTCGTTGGCGCAGCGGGGCATGGATAAGCAGATCATCGCGGACGAGTGTGGCATTTCCATCGGCGAGGCGGAGCTGGTGCTGGCCTTGAGCCGCAACAAGCAGGAGTATGAGGAACATGACCGACAAAACGACTGACGTGAACAGCATGGCCCCTCTGGCCGAGGACGTGGAGCTGAAGAAGCGCCTCATCAAGCGTGTTGCCGCGGCCGCTGTCTTGATCGCCCTGTTGCTGGGCGGGCTGGCGGTGCTGGATAACCTGAACGCGCCATTGCCGGTCAAGAAGGCGGAGGAAGCCCCGGTTCTGGCAGTGTCGGAACCAAAACCGGCCGACGCCAAGCCCGAGGAGAAGCTGTCAGAGAAGCCCGAGGAAAAACCCGAAGACAAGCCCGCCGCGCAGGCCCAACTCGATGATCAGAAGAAAGTCGAAGAGGTTCCCGCCATGCCTGAGACGACTTCGTCCCCGGCTGCGCCAAACAAGAAAGGCCGCCCGGGACGCGTCGAGCGGCCGCTGACCAAACCGGCCGAACCGAAACTGGCGATGCTCAAACCCAGCGACACGGTATCCGCCCCCAAACATTCCGAGCCGGCGACGCAACTGCTGCGGGCTCCGCGCGTATCAGCGCCGGCTTCGCGGCCGCTGACGCAACCGCCCGGACGCTCCGGTTTCTTTCTGCTGCAAATGGGGGTCTTCAACTCCACTGCGAACGCCGAGGAACTGCGCGCCAAACTTGAACTCGCCGGGATTCCCTCGCAAATCGAGGCACGTGTCCAGGTGGGCCCCTTCAATAGCCGCCTGGAAGCGGAACAGATGCGCGACAAGCTCAAGCAACTGGGCATGGAATCCGGCATGCTTGTCGCGGTCAAGAAGTAAAATATCATGGGTCACCGCTGCGTGACGCGATCTCGAATACGGAGAAATGAAAATGCATATTGAAAGCCCCCGTTTCGGAACATTGAATGTCGAACCCGGCAAGATCATCGAGTTTCCCGTCGGACTTGCCGGGTTCGAGGAATACCGGCGCTACTCGCTGTTTCACCCCGATGGGGCGGAGCCAAAATATTTCATTCTGCAATCGCTTGATGACACGGCGCTGGCTTTTCACATTGTCGATCCGACCCAGCTGGGTTTCAACTTCGAAATCGTCCTGAGCGATGCCGAAACAGCGCTGCTGAAGTTGAGCGATCCACTCGATGCCGCGGTAGCGGTGATACTCTGGAAGGACGAGGACGGCAGTCAGATCCGCGCCAACCTGAAAGCGCCGTTGATCATCAACACGCGCGAGCGCCGCGGCCTGCAGCATATCTTCGAAAAACTGAATTTCCCGCTGGCGCTGACCGAGCAGCGAACCTGAACGGATTTGGCCGAAGGCTGGCCCGGCGCAAGCAGAATCGCCAGGTTTGCGCGGGACCATAACAGCCGTCTCGGCCAAGCTGCGTTTCATTCCGGAGAACACCACATGACCCGCAAGATCATCGCTACCGACCATGCTCCCGCCGCAATCGGCACCTACTCGCAGGCGGTGCAGGTCGGCGACACCGTCTACCTGTCCGGGCAGATCGGCCTCGATCCCGCCAGCATGAAGATGGCGGACGGCATTGATGCCCAGATCGTGCGCGTGTTCGAAAACCTCAAGGCGGTGGCGAGCGCCGCCGGCGCCAGCCTGAACGATGCCGTCAAGTTCAACATCTATCTTGCTGACCTGGGCAACTTCGCCAAAGTGAACGAGATCATGGCGCGCTATGTGGATCAACCCTATCCGGCACGCGCCGCCGTCGGCGTCAAGGAGTTGCCGCGCGGCGCGCTGGTGGAGGCGGACGCTGTCCTGCATGTCGGCTGAGATGCCGGCGCTGGCGACTGATGGCGAAAGATGACCTGAGCAGCTTCGGCAATATTTCCGCGCCGCTCGCCGCCAAGCTGGCCAAGCTCGGGCTGCACAACGACGCCGACCTGATCCTGCATCTGCCGCTGCGCTACGAAGACGAGACGCAAGTCGTTCCACTGGGCGAAGCGCCGGCGGGCATACCGGTGCAGGTGGAAGTCATAGTCGTCAGCACCGACATCGCCTTCCGCCCGCGCCGCCAGCTCGTCAGCCACGTGCGCGATATCAACGATTCCGCCGCCGTGATCGTGGTACGCCTGCTCAATTTTTACCCCAGCCAGCAGAAGCAGTTCGCACCGGGTGCTCGCTTGCGCCTGTTCGGCGAAGTGCGCGACGGCTATTTCGGTCCGGAGATGGTCCATCCCCGCGCAAGGAGCGTCCTTCCGGGCGCGCCGTTGTCCGATGCGCTTACGCCGGTGTATCCGACCACCGCCGGCTTGAGCCAACTGCTGCTGCGAAAGCTGATTGGCGCGGCACTGGCGCGTGCCGACGAGCGGGGCGAATTGCGCGACACGCTGCCGCCAGCCCTGTGTACGGCGCATGCGCTGATGCCCTTCGACGCAGCGGTGCGCATGCTGCACCTGCCGCCGGCGGCACTCACACCCGAAGCGCTGGAGCGGCGCAACCAGGCGGCCTGGCGGCGTATCCGTTTCGACGAACTGCTGGCGCAGCAGATCTCATTGCGCCGCGCCTATGCCGCCCGCCGTGCCCGTACCTCGCCGGCCTTGCCGGCGCGCGCGTCGCTCACGGCAAGACTCCTGGCGCAATTGCCGTTCCAGCTCACCGGCGCACAGCAGCGCACCTGGCAAGAGATCGCCGCCGATCTGGCGCAGCCCCACCCCATGCAACGCCTGCTGCAAGGC
>Ga0163199_1001534_pt1 | contig 14404 bp, 10 predicted proteins | sample PL_2010_150m_FD_113537 | JGI IMG/M metagenome (GOLD analysis project Ga0163199, IMG submission 113537) | Freshwater microbial communities from Powell Lake, British Columbia, Canada to study Microbial Dark Matter (Phase II) - PL_2010_150m | ecosystem: Environmental > Aquatic > Freshwater > Lake ... | reverse complement strand
ATATAGGAGAGGTGTTACAAAACATACCTCAATGGTGTGACAAAACTGTTTAAATCTAAAGTAAATGAAATTGAACATTGACTGCAGTTTCGGCTTCAAAGATGAAAGATTATCAGTTCAAATAATTATTTGACCGAGTTTGTAACAAAATCTTAATCTTGATACAAATATTTTAATTGTATTTTCACACATTCATTGTTAGCCATTCCACCCCATGTGGATCTAAAACCATTCTTAATCCGATGAAGCAATTCATTGTTATTTTCTTAATGTTAATTCTTTCGCTTTCCGTTTTTGCGGTCAATGTTACTTTAAGTGGATATGTGAAAGACAAAGCCAATGGTGAAGCGTTGATTGCAGCGACCATTTATTTCCCTATGTTGAAAACGGGTGTCGTCACCAACAACTATGGCTTTTACTCTATTTCAGTTCCGCCGGGGATTTATTCCGTGACCTATTCCTGCCTTGGTTACCAGTCACAGTCTCCGGTTATCACGATAAATACGAGCAAACAATTGAATGTGATGCTGGTAGAAGATTCCAAACAGATTGAAGAGGTTGTAGTTACGGGCGAAAAGAAAAACAGCAATGTGGAAAGCCTGCAGATGAGTATTGAAAAAATGCCTGTAAAAATGGTGAAGAAATTGCCTGCCTTTATGGGTGAGATTGATATCATCAAAAGCATCACACTCTTACCAGGAATACAGAGTGGTGGTGAAGGAAGTTCAGGTTTGTACGTTAGGGGCGGAGGTCCCGATGAAAACCTGATGCTTCTTGATGAGGCTCCGGTCTACAATGCATCTCATTTACTGGGTTTCTTCTCTGTCTTTAATTCAGATGCAATCAAGGACATAGAGGTATATAAAGGTGGCATTCCAGCGGAATACGGAGGGAAAGCTTCCTCAGTGATCGATATCCGGATGAAGGACGGAAACTCCCAAAAACTCGGGGTAAGTGGTGGAATCGGAAATATTTCGAGCCGGCTCACAGTGGAAGGCCCCATCATCAAGGACAAATGGAGTTTCATCGTTTCTGGCCGCCGTACTTATGCTGATTACCTTGGGAAGTTGCTGGGTTTAGAAGCATTGCAGAACAACCAACTCTATTTTTACGATCTCAACCTGAAAACGAATGTCGAAATCAATGATAAAAACCGGATTTACATTTCTGCCTACACAGGAGACGATTATTTCAAGGCCGGCGAGTCAATTTATATGCGATGGGGTAACCTGACTTCCACGGCACGGTGGAACCATCTGTTTTCAGACAAATTATTTTCAAATACTTCCCTCATTTATTCCAGATATGACTACAGTCTTGGTGTGCCCGGATCAGGTGCAGATCAATTTGACTGGACTTCACAAATTTCGGACTACAATTTCAAGGAAGATGTATCGTGGTATCTGAATTCAAAAAACAAACTCATCCTTGGATTTAACCTGATCTATCACCATTTTGAACCAGGAGCGGTGAGTGCTGGTAAGGGTTCCTACTTTTCGGATCTGACGCTGACCAATTACAATGCGATAGACAACTCCATGTACGTTTCGAACGAACAAACCATTGGGACAAAACTAAGCCTGCGGTATGGTATGCGATTGTCCTGGTTTCAGCAAATTGGCACAGGGAAGGTGAGAGAGTACCAAAATCCTGATCAGCCAAAGAGTATTGAAGTGACCAATGTAATTGAATACGGATCCGGCAAACTGATTCCTCCACCCTACGTTAATCTGGAACCCCGCCTGGCAATAAAATACATGCTTACCCCAGAAAGTTCAGTCAAGGCTTCCTACAACAGAATGGCCCAGAACCTTCATCTGATTTCGAATACCAATTCCCCTACGCCACTCGATATTTGGCTGCCCAGTTCGAAGTATATCAAGCCGTTGATTTCCAATCAGGCTGGACTCGGGTATTTTCGAAATTTCAAGCATAATATGTTCGAAACATCAGCCGAAGTCTATTACAAAAAGATGAACAATGTGATTGATTACATTGACGGAGCACAATTGTTTCTGAAGGAAGACCTCGAAACAGAATTACTGAGGGGAAGTGGTTACGCCTATGGACTGGAATTATATGCCAAAAAACAACAAGGTAAACTTACTGGTTGGCTGAGCTATACCTTGTCACGTTCGATGCGGGAAATTCCTGGTATTAACAATGGGAAAGCCTATCCTTCAAGTTATGACCATACGCACAACGTCTCACTGGTGGCCAGTTACGAACTGACCAAACGTTGGAATTTATCGACAACATGGATTTTTTTAACAGGAAACCCAACCTCATATCCTGTTGCCAAATACGATGTTCAGGGAAATACCCTCTATTATTATGCCGACAGAAACAGTAACCGGATTCCGGATTATCACCGTCTGGATATTTCGGCAACCTATGATTTTAAAAAGAACGAAAGGCGCAAGTACAAGCAATCGCTGAATTTTTCTATTTATAATGTCTATGCCAGAAGAAATGCCTACTCAGTCACTTTCCGTCAGAATGTGGATAATCCCAATGTTTCTGATGCAGTTCGGCTTTCTATCATCGGAAGTATGATCCCTTCCATCACATACAACTTTAACTTTTAATTCCGGAAAATGAAAAAACATACGGTGATAAAAAGTTTGGGGAAGTCGGCTGACTACAGGTTTCCCTATTCCGGCATAAGATTCCTCCATTTGATGATATCTCTGCTTCTTCTCACTTTTGCGTTCAGTTCCTGCGAAAATGTGATTGATGTAAAATTAAGTGATCAGAACCTCAACCTTTTTGGCGTCGAGGCGGGCATTACTACCCAAAGCAACCCAACAGTATTTCTTTATCAAACACTTAAGGTCAATCAGGATGTTTCCTATCCGGGAATCAGCGGAGCATTGGTCGTGATTTCAGATAATGCGACTCCTTCCAATACAATTGCATTGTTCGAAGATCAGAAGGCCAAAGGAATGTATATGGTTCCAAAGAATGCCGGTTATAAGGGAGTGGCTGGACGGGAGTACACTTTAACCATTCAATCACAGGGAGTAACGTTGACAGCAAAAGATAAACTGGCTAAGGTTGAACCAATTGATTCCATACAGGTTTTACCTTCGGCACGCGGTGATGGAAGGTTCCTTGGAATTTTTACCTTTGGGAAAGAACCAAAAGGGCTGGGCAATTACTACAAATGGGATATATTTGTCAATGATACGCTCATCTACAATGCCGACCGCATCGCCGTGGCAAGTGATGAATTTGTTGATGGAAACTACATTGCAAAACTGGAAGTTTATACTGATTTTCATGATCCGAATAAACCACAGGATCGCAAACTGAAGCTCAAAGATACCATCTGTGTAAAACAGACTTCGATTTCATTTTTTGCCTACAACTTCTATTCCCAGATGATCAATCAAAGTAGTACAGGTTCTCTTTTCAGTGTTCCACCTGCAAATATCAAAAGTAATTTTACATCAAGTGATGGCAAGCCGGTTCTTGGGGATTTTATTGCACGGGATGTGTCAGTTTCGAATAAGGTAGTGATTGATCCGACGCTCGAGGATCAGTTAAAGAAATAATTGCAGCTGGGCTCAACCATAAATCAGATTGTTTGTACAAATTTCGCACTTCATTAGATTCAAAAACCCCTGAACGATTTTTAAATCTTTCAAGGGTTTGACTAAAGCTAAATCTACAAATCTATGAAACTATACCATAAGCAAAAGTATGGTTGGAGTGTTACAAAACATGACTCAATGTTGTGACAAAAATGTTAAAAAACTAATCATACCTAATTATTAGATTTTTTCTAAGTATCGATTAAAAACTCTTCCCATGAAGAGCATTGCTTTGGATATAATCAGCCTTCAATCTGTAATCATTAATTCACATTTTTGTAACAGTTACGAAATTACTTTGTCGTTGATTTACAGCGTGTAATAATTCGCAACTTATGGACAGAAGAAGAAGTGTGGAATTGGTTGTACTTTCTGATATTCATTTGGGTACTTCAGGAAGTCATGCAGTGGAATTATTGAAGTATTTGAAAAGTATCCGCCCCAAAACACTGGTGCTCAACGGAGATATTATCGATATCTGGCAATTCAAGAAGCAATTTTTCCCCAAATCCCACCTGAAGGTGGTCAAGCATCTGATCGGTCTTGCCTCAGAAAGTTGCAAAGTTTATTACATCACCGGAAACCATGATGAGATGTTCCGGAAATTCAGCGGAATGAAGATCGGTAAGCTTCGCATCATGAACGAACTAAAACTGGAACTGAACGGGAAAAAGGTTTGGTTTTTTCACGGGGATGTTTTCGATGTTGTGATGCAAAATTCAAAATGGCTGGCCAAGTTGGGCGCTATCGGATACGATGGCCTGATTTTACTGAATACCTTTATTAACATGATCACCAAATTTCTGGAGTTAAAACCGGTATCCTTTTCCAAAAAAATCAAGCAATCTGTCAAGGGAGCAGTCAAATTTGTCAATGCGTTCGAAGTGACTGCGGCGACTGTGGCATTGCGGAAAGGGATCGACTGCATTGTTTGCGGTCACATCCATCAACCGGAAATGAGGGAAATTCGGGTCGAAAAGCAAACAGTACAATATCTTAATTCGGGTGACTGGATCGAGAACCTTACCTCTCTTGAATTCAACAAAGGATCGTGGAGAATTTTCAATTTCCGGAAGGATTTTGTTGAACTGCCGGCAGTAGCTGAAGCCGAATTTGAAAGGATTGTAGACCTTGAAGTGAAAGATCTGTTTAAAAATATGTTGTTTGATTTTAGTAATTAATTTCATCTATAAGTAGTTATAACGATGAGGGTTTTGTATGCAATTCAGGGAACAGGAAACGGACATCTTGCCCGTGCGTTGGAAATCATTCCTCACCTGCAGGATTTTTGTCAGTGTGATATTCTGATCAGCGGCACCCAGTGTGATTTGGAACTTGAATATCCTGTCAAATATCGTCTGAAGGGTTTCAGTTTTATCTTTGGAAAAAGCGGTGGGGTCGATTATTGGGGTACCGTTAAGAATTTTAATTTACTTCGATTTATCAGGGAGATTGCAACGCTGAAAGTTGAAAAATATGACCTGGTGATCAATGACTTTGAACCAGTATCTGCCTGGGCTTGCCTGTTTAAAAGAGTACGGATTTTGGGATTGAGCCATCAGGGCTCATTTCTAAGTGATCACATTCCTGTTCCTGTTGAAAAAGATCCTTTTGGCAATTTTATATTGAAAAATTATGCTCCTGTCCCTGTTCATCTTGGTTTCCATTTTAAGGCTTATGCGAAAAACATCTACACTCCGGTGATCAGGAGTCAGGTAAGAGCGACCAAAATCACTGAGTCTGACTTTTATACGGTATACTTGCCATCTTACGACGATGAGCGCCTGATAAAAGCGCTGTCTCATTTTGGAGATACAAAATGGCACCTTTTCTCCAAACACGCCAAAAAATCTTACCAGGAAGGCAATATCAGTGTCAACTTGATATCCAATGATGCTTTTGTGGAAGATATGGCCAATTCGAAAGGCGTTTTGTGCGGAGCGGGATTTGAGACTCCTGCTGAAGCGCTCTTTCTAAAGAAGAAACTGATGGTGGTTCCCATGAAAGGTCAGTATGAACAGCAATGCAATGCAGCAGCGCTTGAGGAGATGGGAGTTCCCGTAATCAAGGTATTGAATGAGAGCCAGTATGAAAAGATCAATGACTGGCTTCATTCGACGGATCGTGTTAAAGTGAATTATCCTGACCTTACCCGTTCTGTCGTCCGGCGAATATTTGAAATGGATGTCCACAGAATTCTGCATAAAAACAGATGGTTGTCGGGCTACAAGATGACACTCGAAAGATCACATCCCCGCCGCGTCGCCTTCTAGCAATTAAAGAATACAATAAGGCGTCTGAACAGGTATCCAAATCCCGGCTATTAACATTGAAGTTCAGATCGAGATGACAATCCTTGCGGAATTGTCATCTTATTGTTTATTTTTGTGGCTTGTCTTTTCATTCGGATGATCCGTCTGGAAAGTTTAAAAATCTGATATTGTTTTATGGAGTTACCTACCATTAACCATCTTCGGGAACTTGAAGCAGAATCAATCTTCGTGATACGTGAAGTAGCTGCACAGTTTGAGAATCCCGTGATGCTTTTTTCCGGGGGGAAAGATTCGATTGTAATGTTTTTCCTGGCCAGGAAGGCCTTCTTTCCGGCCAAAGTCCCTTTCCCATTGATGCATATAGACACAGGTCATAATTTTGAGGAAACCATCACCTACCGGGATGAGCTCGCCGAAAAGACAGGCACCAAGATGATTGTCAAATATGTTCAGGATTCTATTGACAAGGGCAGGGCAGTAGAAGAGAAAGGTGTCAACGCAAGCAGGAACGTGCTGCAGACTGTGACCTTGCTGGATGCCATAGAAGAGATGAAGTTCGATTGCGCCATGGGAGGCGGTCGGCGTGACGAAGAGAAAGCCCGTGCCAAGGAGCGTTTTTTCTCCCATCGGGATGAATTTGGCCAGTGGGATCCTAAAAATCAGCGGCCTGAACTGTGGAACCTCTTCAACGGAAAGAAACACATCGGCGAGCATTTTAGGGTATTTCCTATCAGCAACTGGACGGAAATGGATATCTGGCAATATATCCTGATGGAAAATATTCCCATGCCCAGCCTCTATTTTACCCATGAAAGAGAGGTTTTTTGCCGTGATGGTGTCTGGTTGGCAACCGCTCCATTTATGCAGTTAAAACCCGGCGAAAAATCAGAGGTCAAACGGATTCGCTGCCGTACAATCGGTGATATTACCTGTACCGGAGTCACCCTTTCTGAAGCCAATACCCTTGGAGAGATTATCCTGGAGGTTGCTGCGAGCCGGGTGACCGAACGGGGCGGCCGTGCCGACGACAAACGTTCGGAGGCAGCTATGGAGGACAGGAAGAAGGAGGGGTATTTTTGAGTTCAGAGGTTGCAGGTTTCAGGTTACAGGTTACAGGTTGCAAGTTACGGGTTACGGGTTACTGGGAGAGCCCTCCCAGAGCCTGTGGTCCCAGAGCCTGTCGAAGGGTGGAAGGGTCGAAGGGATGATAGAATAAAGTAAATTCCGGTCCATGAGCTTGTCGAAGGGGTCGAAGGGGTCCAAGGGCGGGTAAAAGTTACATGTTGTATGTTACAAGTTACGGGTTTCAGATAGAAGTTCAATTGTTCAAATTTCTATCTCGTTGGATAAATGAAACGATAATAAGTTAGAATGACTGATAATAAAACAGCCGGTTTGTCCGGCAAAGAGATCGGATATTTAGATATGGAGCTTCTCCGGTTCACGACCGCGGGAAGTGTGGATGACGGGAAAAGTACCCTGATCGGACGCTTGTTGTACGACAGCAAGGCTATTTTCGAGGACCAGATGGAAGCCATCGAAAGGGCAAGTATCAGCAGGGGAGGCGAGGAGGTTAATCTGGCTTTGCTGACCGACGGTCTACGCGCCGAGCGGGAGCAGGGAATTACCATCGATGTGGCCTACCGTTATTTTGCCACTCCCAAAAGAAAATTCATCATTGCAGATACGCCGGGTCATATTCAATATACTAGAAACATGGTTACCGGGGCTTCTACGGCCAATGCCGCTGTGATCCTGATTGATGCGCGTAACGGCGTGATCGAACAGACCCGAAGGCATGCCTACATAGCGGCATTGCTGCAAATCCCCCATGTGGTGGTATGTGTCAACAAAATGGATCTTGTTGATTTTTCGCATAAGGTATTTGAAACCATCAAGACTGATTTTACGGAAGTTGCACGGAAGCTTGGAAACAACGACGTGAACTTTATTCCGATCAGTGCAAAGCTGGGCGATAACGTAGTAGATCCTTCCCAAAATATGCCCTGGTATACCGGACCTACATTTATTGGTTTGATGGAGACCATCCCGGTAGGTGGCGACCACAATTTCAGTGATCCGCGTTTTCCGGTACAATATGTGATTAGGCCCCAGTCTGACCAGTTCCATGATTACCGTGGTTATGCAGGCCGCGTTGCAGGAGGGATTTTCAAGATAGGACAGGAGGTCGTTGCCTTGCCCGGCGGACATAAAACCACCATCGAAGGCATTGATTTTGGTGAACAGCGTTTACCAGTTGCTTTTCCACCACAGTCAGTTACCCTTCGCCTGGCGCATGAAATTGACATCAGCAGGGGTTCAATGATCGTGGATGCAGTGAATCAACCCGTCCAGGGTCAGGAGATCGAACTGATGATTTGCTGGCTGAGCAGTAAACCGCTCCAACATCGCGGTAAATATTTTTTGAAGCATACATCCAATGAAATGAGGTGTGTTGTTACTGAGGTCGCCTATAAAGTCAACATCAACACGCTGGAGGAAATTCATGACGATACCTCAATCGGCCTGAATGAGATCGCCAGGATTTCCATTAAAACCACACGGCCTATTTTTTATGATTCCTACAAGAAGAATCGTGATACCGGAAGCCTGATTTTGATAGATGAAGCTACCAATAATGTGGTCGGCGCCGGCATGATTCTTTAATTTTTAGTTGATATATCTGCTTGTGAGAAAAGGAATTTGCTGTATTTATGGAATAGCAACAGGGCACAAAAAAAAACGGAAGAGCGAATTGCACTTCCGTTTCAATCAATATGTTTTGGAAACTAGTTTGCTGACTGCATTTTTATCTTGAGTACCTGATTTGAATTGACTACTTCCAATTTTTCAACCAAACTTTTGTTGTAGGAAATATAAGAAGCAATCACGTTGTACTCTCCCGGATTCAGGTTGTCAATTTTGAAATTACCATCAAAATCTGTGTGAACCTTTTTGGAGGAACCTTCAATGGCAACTTCAACACCAGCAAGCGCCTCGCCAGAATTCAGATCGATCACTTTACCGGAAATTGAAACAGATGCAGATGCTTTTGCAGCAGTCGTCTCATTGGCTTTACTTTTATTTGCAGAATTACCATTGCTTACTGCGAAGGTAAATAGTGCAAAAGTGACAAATAACAGAGTAAAAAGTGATTTTTTCATTTTATACTTTTTTGGTACAGTGCAAAGATCGGTCAATGCTGTTACAAAATGATTACAGTGCTATTACAATATGATTAAAAAATTGTAACAAACAAATCACAATAGCTAGTATTTCTGTTCATTGATGAGTTTTCCGGTTTCGTCGTATATCCTCCAGATCCCGGTTTTTTGCCCCATTGAATAGTGCAATTCGTACAGAGGATTACCCTGAGGTGTCCAGATATACCAGTCACCATTTTTGACATTGTCTTTGAACTCAGCTTGTGCGGTTTTATTTCCAGCTTCGTCCCAGGTGATCCAAAGTCCATCTTTTTTGCCGTTTTTATAGGATCGTACCTCTTGTTTTTTTCCGTTTTCAAAGAAGATGGTCACTGTACCCTCAAGCATGCCGTTCGAGATATTCAGAATCGTTTTTGGATGGTTATTGTCGTAATATTCTGTATGTACTCCAGTGTAAAGCATCCCTTTTTTGAAATATTTTCCGTCGATAATTTCAATATTCTGAGAAAAAGCCAGCGAGGTCAGGAATACCAGAGAAACGATCAATAGTATCTTTTTCATTTGTTTATATTTTGTTTTTTAACGGCCAAATGGAATAGCCACATAATCAATTTCGGTTGGTGTGAACATATTCTCATGACTATTTCATGCGTAAATTATTTGTTTTTAAAGGTCGCATGGAATAGCCACGAGGAATTTATTCACTCCGATAGTTGATAAACTAGTCATGGCAATTTCATGCGTTTTATTCTTGTTTATGATAATGTCTCAAATATAGCTATTACATTGTTTCCAACTATATTCGTTTAAGACTGTATCCAAAAGAAAAGGCCGCTCCACCGGGAACTGCCTTTTCTTTTAAATTCAATAATCTTTAATAGGTAGTTGTTTTCGGAGTCCAGTTGGCCCATCCTGCTGTCCAGTCTGTTGTTTTGAATGCACCGATGTAATCAGTTGTTTCCAATCCTGTTGGGACTGTAGTAGCTCCTGTCAGCAGAGGAGATCCTGTTTGTGGAAGGAAGTTGGGCGCTGTCAGGTTAAACGGATTGGTCACCTTCAGATCCGAGTTCAATGCAATCGTCCGGTTGACACGCGTCACATCTTCGAAGAATGCTTTTTCTCCGGCAGTATTGCCACCGTAATTGTCAGTCATTCCGGAAAGGATACAACCCTTCACCTGGGCACCTGTTCCACCATTCCCCTTTGGATCGGCTAACAACAATCCCATAGGCCAACCGGCAAAGACCGAATTATATACTTCAAGGTTAGATTTTCTTCTGATGTGCATGGAAGCTTGAAACAGCGGGTTAATGGTTGTCGTTGGTGTGGCAAGAGGACCATACAGGCTCACATTGGCAAATCTTGGGTTGGTTGTAGGAATATTGGTAGATCCGCTACCGTCGTTGTCAGATTCGAAACCGTTGGATTTTGAAATGTCTGCAATGGCTGGATCACGTAATCCCACAATGTATTGAACAAATCCACTGAAACCGAAATCAGTGTCAAACTCATCATCCAAACCGCTGTATGCGATAAGGTGTTTGCAGTTTACAGTTCCGCCAAACCATTCATAGGAATCGTCGTTGGCATAAGAAACCTGGATATAGTCAATAACAGTTCCGCGACCTACTCCGCCAAATGTCAAACCATTGATTTCTTTATCTGGTTGGAATGCATATCCTGCAAACTCAATGCGGACATATTGCATAGAGCCAGAACTGTCGTTGTCATCAGTCCCACCGTATTTTGTACCTAATCCACCTTCAATTTCTGCTTCACCGCCTGTCACATTAATTTTGGCATTACCGCAGAGTACAACACCACCCCAGTCGCCTGCAGCACGTGAACCCGCTGGTTTTGCTGAAGTGAATACAATTGGTTTGGCTGCTGTGCCATTTGCCATGATTTTAGCTCCTCTTTCAATCACCAAGGAGGCTTTTGTATCTACTTTTCCTTTAATTACCGTACCTGGTTCAATGGTAATTATAGCTCCTGACTTAACATAAACCCATCCATCCAAAACATAGTTGATGTCTGATTTTAACGTGAGACTGCTGGTGATATTTCCAGCCAGGGTTATGGTTGAGCCTGCTGATGGGAAAACAGTCACGACGCTTTTGTCGGTGAAAAGTCCGTCAACGGTCGTAACAGTAATTTCCGCACTTCCGGTGGCAACACCGGAGACGGTTCCGTCAGCAGCCACAGTCGCAATGGTGGCATCACTTGTTTTCCAGGTTAAGTTTTTTTCGGTTGCATCAAAAGGTGCGACGGATGCAGTCAATTTCAGTGGTGTTCCAATTCTTACTGTGGCCAGCTTTTGGTCCAGGATTATACCGGTTACTTTGACAATTACCGGATCCTTTTTGCATGATGCCATTACTGCAAAAAGCAGTACTGACAATAAAATTCCATTAGAAAAAAATCGTTTCATGGTGATTAAAATTTGATCGTTTATTAAATTTATCATTGATAGTACATTGTTAATTTTATTTGAAGGAATATATCTGATAGGATATCTTTTCTGATTAGAAGCGAAAGGTGAGTTCAAGCGAATAGCTGCTTCCGGGCTTGAAACTTCTGAGTATCTGATCCCGGTCGAAACTTTTGATGTTCGAACTGCCGCCATTGTAATAGGCCATATCGACTGTTGTGTTGATATTCTGTTTGTAGACAATGCTTTGGTTGAGTAGATCCTTGATGGAGAATTTGATTTCGGCATACTTACCGATCTTTTTACTGACGACAAAATCGACCAGATGTCTGGGCATTTCATATACATCCGGTATGTCTTCCCATGAATTTTGTTGAGGAACCCCGACAATCTCGATCCTTTTCCCAATCACATTGTAAAGAAGGTTGACCATCAATCTGCTTTTCTCTTCGTCGCTGTAAAAAATCCCTGCATTGAGGATATAGGGTGACTGCCCTGCCATTGGGCGTGTTTTTTCAGTGATTTTGTTGGCAAAACTGATTTCACTCTTAATCAGGGCGCCGTTCAACACTACATTCAATTTTTCCCAAAAACCAGTTGAACCAAGCGTTTTCCTTATTTCGGCTTCCACACCGTAATTGGTTGCCGCTTTGGCATTCTGGTAGGAGTACTCCAGACCACTTCCAGTCTGCAGATATTTTACCTCAATCGGATTTTCGAATTTTTTGTAAAATACCCCTACAGATACTATTTCGTTTTTAGAAGGATAATGTTCAAACCGGATTTCTGCATTGTTAATAATTGCATTTTTAAGACCTGGATTGCCTGAATAGACGGCATTGCTTTCGAAATCATAGAAAGGGAATGGCGCTATTTCCCTGAATTCAGGACGGTTCAGCGATTTTCCATACGCCATACGGAAAAGATTTGCTTCGTTGATATTGTAAACGGCATTGATGGAGGGCAGAATATTAAAAGTGTCGTTTTTTACGGTAATAGGTTGTTGAAACCTGTCATAACTCTTGATCTGTTGATTGTTGTTCTCACCCCTGATGCCAACATAGACTGAGAATTTCTTGGTAAATGGAATCTGTAACGCGAGATAGCCTGCCATTTGGTTGTTGCTTCCGCTGTAGGAATCGGATTTACTGGTTTCTTCTCCCAAAGTGATCCCGGTTGTAGTGTTAATGTTTTCATCTTTAAACATTTGGTCAAGAGGAAGATAGCCAATTTTCGTGTCATAAATTCCGCTGTTTGAAACCACATAACCCAATTTACGGGCACTAAAATTCCTGTCCTTCTTTTCTGCATATATCCCTGCTTTAAGAGTAGGGTCGATACTTAAGATTGAAAATGTATGTTCCAAATTTGCAATAGCAGAATAGACCTTCTCGTCAAGGTTCATATAGACCCTGCCTGCATTGGCTGTCAGCGGATTTACAGGGAATACCATGTAATACTGTCCATAATTTGGATCAGTTTTAATTTCATTCTTGGTAAGTTTCAATCTTTTCAGATCAGGTTCCTCTCGAGTGGCCCTTGAATATCCAGTCGTCCAGTCTATTTTTGTTTTATTCTCGTTGAAAGAATGGGTGCCGCTGAGTTGGCCCATATAGGTCCTGCGGTTCATGAAAGCATATTCGTAGGATTTGATTTTGGAATTGCTGTAAAACTCTGTTCCTTGTCTAAGAGAAGTTTTGGTGTATCCGATGTTATTGAAAAGGTTGCGAAACTCTATTTTATTTCCTTTGCCCAAAAAGGCAGTCCAATTGCTTAATACACCTAATTTTGCAGTATTTTTATATACATCGTCGTTGAAAGCGAAATCGTAGCCAGGTTTATCATTCTGAAACTGGTAAACTCCAAAATTGTTATTTTCTAACTGATCATAACTTTTTACATTGCTGTAATTGACTCCAGTTACTTCACCAATAATAACTTTCTTGATTTTAAACCGGTGTGCCATACTGAAAGCCAGACGCAAATCCGGTGCCGCTGTATGAGCATTCGCTACCCAGTTCTTGTTGAGAATACGGCCCAGTAAAACCTGGTCATTTTTGCCGACTTCCCTCAAATCGGAAGGAAATGAAGCTGGTAATTTTCTTGTTCCATCATCAACTCCAAGCCAATCCAATTTTCCGCCCTGATACTTGTAAAAATCGTTGAAAGTTGTACCAGGTGATATTGATGTCCCGATTGAAAAAGAATAGGCATTCGATTCAGGTACATCTTTGGTTGTCAGCTTAATAAATCCTCCGGAGAAATCAGCGGGAAGTTCAGGTGCCGGTGTTTTATAGACCATCATATTTTCGATCATCGCACTTGGAACCAGATCGAATGAAAAGGCCCTGCTGTCTGCCTCAGAACTCGGTGCTGAGGCGTTGTTGAGCCATACACTGTTATACCGTTGTCCCAATCCCCTTACGATTACAAACCTGTCGTCAACTACGGTTACTCCGGGCACGCGTTTGACAACTTCCGAGGCATCCCTGTCCTGTGACCGCTGGATCTGTTGATTGGAGATCCCGGTGGTGGCAACCAGGCTCGATTTCATAGCACTGATAATGGAAACATCCGACCCTTTGCGTCTGGATGCTGTCACCGTAATATCTCCAAGGCTGATGGTCGCTTCATCCATGTCCACATTTAGCTGTGTTCTTTTGTTGGCAGCAACGACCACTTTTTCAAATAGAACCGGATTGTAGGAGATATAGGAGACCTTTACATTGTAAGTGCCGGGTTTAATGTTATCAATCAAAAAATGACCGTCGAAATTTGAGACTGCACCGATACTTGTTCCATCTAAAATTATTTGAGCACCAACGAGCGTTTCCCTTGTTTTTTTGTCAAAAATAGTCCCTTCAATACTGCCATTTGCTCCGAAGACAGTACTGGGAAGAATCAGAATCATCAGAAAACCATATATTGGAGAAAGGCATT
>Ga0163199_1001533_pt1 | contig 14414 bp, 14 predicted proteins | sample PL_2010_150m_FD_113537 | JGI IMG/M metagenome (GOLD analysis project Ga0163199, IMG submission 113537) | Freshwater microbial communities from Powell Lake, British Columbia, Canada to study Microbial Dark Matter (Phase II) - PL_2010_150m | ecosystem: Environmental > Aquatic > Freshwater > Lake ... | reverse complement strand
GTTCGGGCAACATCAGTTGGCTTATCGTCAGTCGTGTTTGTTTGGGAGTCTTGCCTGTCATTAATCCAAGTCCTCTTTTAATTCACCCGAATCAATCGTGTGTAATCGTTCCGGCATTTCTTCCAACACATCAATCGTGTCGAAACTGAGATCGCCTATTAGCGGCGGGAGCGGCACACGGGTCGGCAGCGCGAGTCGTTTGGGAGCGGCGGGCGGCGTGCGCTTGGGCATTTCTTCCATCGAACGCTTTCGCAAAATTCGCCCATCCTTGGCAAAGTATCCAACGTACTCGCCATCTATCGCATAGACATAACCGTTGCGCGTGTCCACGAATCCGATCCACTCTCCACCCGAATTAAAAAGATAGCCATCGCTGTAGAACGCCGCATGTTCGCCGCGTGTGGTGTAGAGAGGAATAATTTGCATGATGTGATTATAGCGCAAGCGATTCGTAGAGATCGATCAACTGCCGTGCGGCGGATTCCCATTTAAATTGTGAGGCGCGCGCGAAACCTTTTTTGATCAGTTCAGATCGATTCGCCAGCGTGTGCCTCAGTCCTTCGGCAATCGAATCCACGTCGTACGGTGACGCCGTCACTGCCGCCTCGGCTGCCACTTCGGGCAAGCACGAAACGTTTGAAGTGAGTGTCGGCGTGCCGCAGGCCATCGCTTCGAGCAACGGCAAGCCGAAGCCTTCATATAAGGAAGGGTAAGCGAACATCGCTGCGTGAGAATAGAGAGCGGGCAGATCATCATCCGGCACAAAACCCAAAAAGCGAACTCGTCCTTTAAATTTTTCCGCTTCGGCAAAGATGTCGTCGTACAGCCAACCTTTGCCACCGGCGATGATCAACTCAAAATCTTTTGGCAGTTGGGCGAAGGCTTGAATGAGTCGCTTGAAATTTTTGCGCGGCTGAATCGTAGAGACAGAAAGTATGTAAGGCTTCGCGCCGACTCCATATTTTTCGATCTTCGTTTTGTCGTCTGTTGGTTTAAATTTTTCATCCACGCCTTCATAGATCACGCTGATCTTTTCTTGAGGCGTGTTGTAGAGTTCAATGAGATCGTTCTTGGTGGCTTGCGAGACGGCGATGATGTGCGTGGCGCGTTTAACAGAACGCGGCACAACTTTATTCAGGTAGGCACGCAGAGTCGGCGCGGCAGAGTCGGGATCGCGCGCGAAAGAAAGGTCGTGAACGGTTAACAGGCTGCGCGCGCGAGTCGGCGGCAGAACGAAGTCGGGCGCGTGATAGAGATCAATCGCGCCAGTGATCCATTCAACATGGATCGGCACTTGCGCGCGATGCCACAGTCGAGCTAACCAAATATCGTGAAAAGGCAAATGACGCGTGGAAAAATTGGAAGGAAGGGGAGATAGAGGAAAGGGGACAGGGTTGGGTGAGGCAAAAAAAAGTTGGTAGCGGTTGGCGGCGTCACCTTGCGCCAACGCCCGAATCATCTCGCGCACATAACGTCCGATGCCGCCGCCTTGTCGCACCGCCGCCGTGATCTCGATCCCGATCCTCATTCGACATGCCCATATGTCCATTTGCGATTGGCGTAAAAATTCCAGAACAAGATCACGCCGACGCGCGCCATCAACGCCACGTTGCCCGCGACGTTGAATCGTAGTTGTTGTAAGCCGACGGTGGCAACAATAGGACGAGTGATTATCAACGCGCCACTGAAGATCGGCACGCCGAGCAACAACCCGGCGACGCTGACGATGACGAACTGCGTTAACTTCTTGCCAATCGGTTCGTTCTTCGCTTCGGGGTATATCCAAAAATAATTCCAAAAGAAACTGTTCACGACTGCAATCGAAAACGACAACGATTGCTCAACCACTTCAGGATGTTCGACGAGAAACAGTGTGACGCCGGACAAAGAGGACGGGACGAGATTTTGCGCGACCCATGTTCCCACGCCTTGTGCATGAAAAAAATTAAACAGCCCGAAGTCTACTAAAAAACTGATTGTGCCAACGACAAGAAATTTGATAAACCGTTTGATGTCTTTGGGCATAGATGCCCGTAATTCAGAAATGGCTTGCATAGATTCGCTTTCGTTAACTACTTGGACTTACGCACTTTAATCACGAATGTCACGAATATGCGAATTTAACGAATAAAACAAAAAATCATTCGTGGTATTCGTTCATTCGTGTTACGCAGTCCCCGAAGCGGGAGCGTAGTGGGATTCGTGATGAGATTGTCTTGTTAGTGTAAGTCCTGACTAATAAATGTTTGGCGGTCGGCGGTCAAAAGACACAGCAACCCTAACAGCGTTCCAATAAGCAGATGCACATTGTTGACGTACAAGTTGTCTAAAAACTGGTGCGTCATTAAATGTGTCCACGTTCCCAACAACCCAATCGCCAACGCGCGCTCAACGCCGCCCGCGCGATGAATGACTCGAATCGTAACCGCAAAGATCGATCCCCACAAGATCAAATATCCCGCCAAACCAATCGCGCCGGTCTCGGCGAGCGTGTTCAGATAAATGTTGTGGGCGTGACCCAACGCATACTGCCACTTTACCAAGCGATATGTTTCGTAAGCCGCCTCATAATTTCCAAACCCCACGCCGAAGATCGGATTCGCTTCTGCCATGTTCACAGCTGCTTGCCAATGTGCCAGCCGTTCCACAATAGCAAAATTTGAATCGTTGACGTGAACGCCACGCACGTCGTACACCTGAAAAAAACTTCCAACGTCGGCGAAGCGTGAAGCGATTGCCGATGGAAGTAGATTAAACGAATACAGCGCAAAAAAAATGATCGCGCCGAGAGTCGCCAAACCGATTCCGATCCAGCGTCGGCGTGGCACGAAGATAAGCATGATGATTCCTGCGGCTGCCGCCCCGATCCACGCCCCGCGCGAGAACGACAAATACAAACCCGCGAGTGACGCCGCCCCACCCGCGATGGCGATCAACCCAATCCCAAACGGAATCCAAAGTCTCCGACTTTGGGCGAAGTCGGGAGACTTCGCACTCCGAATCATCAACCCCACTCCCACCGCAATCCAAAGTCTCCGACTTTGGGCGAAGTCGGGAGACTTCGCACTCCGAATCATCAACCCTGCCCCCACCGCAATCGCCACCGTCCATATCATCCCCAAATATCCGGCATAAGGATTCGGTTGTTCGAATGTGCCGTAAGCGCGATAGGTGTTCCCGAAGATTCTAAATGCGGCGGGACCGATTCCGCGAAAGCCCCACTCCCACACGCCACTCATCGTTTGCAACACTCCGCTGGCGATGATGATGGCCACGAGCCAACCGAGTTTTTTGCGTCCAACCGAATCCACAACAATGATCGCCGTGATCAACATCTCGATCCACTTCAACCATTCGTTCAAACTGGCGCCGGGCGCGCGCACTTGGTTGACGGTGAACGAAAGTGTGATCGCCAACAAATAGATCGCAAACGGAATCAAGATCGTTATCGCCGGGATTTTTAATTCTCGCTTCGCTAACCCGCGCAACAACCACGAGACAGCGATTATCACAAATCCGATTTGCCCTAGATCGATCCATTCATTGGGAAGCGCGGCGGCGTACAACGCTTTGGTGGGTCCCAAAATGATCGCAAACGCCAGAGCGAACAAAGGCTCGGTTACCGCCAACGCGAACCACGCCACCATTAAGATCGCCGTCACCGCGACCATCGGCGGCATCACCGCAATCACCAGACTGAGGGCGATAACGATCAGCGTGAGTGTATATAAAGGAAAGAACGAGTCGCTACGAGGGAGTTTGAGGGCGAGCATCAGAATAGAAATAGCACCGTCATTGCGAGCGTTTTTTGCGAAGCAATCTTGGTCTTGCATGAGATTGCTTCGTCGCAAAAGACGCTCCTCGCAATGACGGTGAGTCTTTAAACCAACTTCGCAAAATACTCAATCGTCTTCTGTAACCCGTTTTGCAATTCAACTTTCGGCTCCCAATTTAACACGCGCTTCGCTTTGCTGATGTCGGGTTTCCGTTGTTGCGGGTCGCCTTGTGTGCGCGCACCCGCGACGATCTTGATGCCCGCCGGATTATCGGTGATCACGTTGATCGCTTCGGCAAACTCTTTGATCGTGATCTCATTCGGGTTGCCGATGTTGGTGGGGTCGTGTTCGTCCGAGTTGAGTAAGCGGGCGATACCGTCAACGAGATCGGTCACGAAACAAAAACTGCGCGTCTGCGATCCGTCGCCATATACCGTGAGCGGTTCGTGACGTAATGCCTGCCCGACGAAATTCGGAACGACGCGACCATCATCGAGTTGCATTCGAGGTCCGTAAGTGTTGAAGATTCGCACGATGCGAGTGTCTACGTTGTGCGTGCGGTGATACGCCATCGTCAACGCTTCGGCGAATCGTTTGGCTTCATCGTAAACCGAGCGAGGACCGATGGGATCAACGTGACCCCAATACGATTCTTTCTGCGGATGCTCCAACGGATCGCCATACACTTCGGACGTTGAAGCAAGAATGAATTTTGCGTTCTTCGCTTTTGCTACACCTAGCGCATTAAGCGTGCCGAGTGCGCCGACTTTTAATGTTTGAATCGGCAATTGCAAATAACCAGTGGGCGCAGTTTGCGACGGACTGGCAGGTGAGGCGAAGTGCAACACCGCATCTACTTTGCCTTCGACGAAAATGTATTCAGAGACGTTGTGCTTAATGAATGTGAAATCGTCGCGCCCGGCGAGATGTTGAATGTTGCGCGTTGAACCGGTGATCAAATTATCAATGGCGATGAGGCTGTGACCTTCGGAGATGAAACGATCCGCCAAGTGCGAACCGATGAAGCCCGCGCCGCCGGTGATGAGAATACGCATGAGGAGTCCTTTGTGGGTAGTGATCAGTAATCAGTGATCAGTAATTGGTAATTAGTAATTGGAGATTAGAGATTGGAGAGTGCGGGCGGATTTTACCATGCGAGGACAATGAACAATGAAAGAATGAGGGATGAACAAAAAGACCTTTTGCGAGAAAAGGTCTTTTGCGAGTTTGAAGAAATTATTGCGTTTCACTCCAGTCTTCGATATCCAGTCCTTTGATCTTCTCAAAATGTTTTGTATTGTGCGTGACCAAGACCCAATTGTTTGCCTTCGCAATGCCAGCAATCAAGATATCAATGTCGGCAACAGGCGTGCCGCTGGCGCGTGTTGAAGCATACATTTCGGCTGACAGTGTCGCCGCCTGTTCGGTAAGGGGAATGACATTATTCTCAGAAGCGAATCTCAGAAAAGTGTCTAATTGCTTTTGCGCGTCACGGTGTTTCAGCCCACTCAGAATTTCGTAATAGGTGATGATGCTGAAGTTGATCTGCCCGTGTTCGCTGGTATAAGCTTGAATACGGGTGACAACATTTGGATCGCCTCGAAAGAATAGCGACAGAATATCCGTGTCAATTAGCGCGAGTCTCATTCAGCGCGTCTTCCCGAAAATGCTTGTTGCCGCCGCACAGAGACGCCTACGGTGAACTCTGCAAAAATATCGGCAGGCATATCTTGCCAAATTCCCGCATAGTGCATGACGGGTCTTAGTTTAGTTTGTGATACTTTTAAACTCAAACGGAAATGATGCAGGAGCGCATAAACATCTGCCAGTTTTTCTTCGGGGATTAACTTAATCTCTTGGAAGATTTTTTCTTTTGAAATAGTTGCTTTCATATTTCACCTCTTTCATAAATGCCTGATAGTTTTACGAGTCGGCGATTGCTTCCTTAATTAGAAAATCCAACCTTCCCGATTCTGAATCTGCTTCTATTTGTCTATCCCAGTTTTCCCAGTCCCTCTCGGAGAACCATTGCCGCAGGCGAACATAATCCTCGTGAGGGAGAGTCTCAATTGCCGCTTGAATTTCTTGCACTTTTGTCATTTTTGTCTCCTACTCTCATCCGAGATTCTTTCACGCATTGGTTGATGTGTAGTGTGAAAGCTCTTTCCAAATTATACCAATCTCTAATCTCCACTCTCCAATCTCCAATCTCTAATCTCCACTCTCCAACTTCTTCATCAACCCCATCGTCATCATAAACACAAACGCTAAATCCACAAACCAGTAACCGGTGTCTACCATGCCGTGTGCCAAGCAGTTGATCATCGAAGCGACGAGACCGATGGCGAGGGCGCGCAGATCAGGATCGGTGAGGCGTTTGAGCGTCGTGTAGGCATTTAAGAAAAATGCGCTCAACATCCAAAGCGTTGCCGCAAAACCAAACAGGCCGAGTCGCGCTAGCGAATCAAGAATGATGTTATGGGCGTGCGCCAGATTCGGTTCCTGCCACGCTTCGGGCAAAATATATTTTCCGCGATACGCATACAAGAAGTTGTCCAGCCCAACGCCGAGCCAGGGATGATCGGCGATCATTGAGACGACAGATCGCCACAATTGGATTCGGAAGAATGATGTGCCACTCGTGAAATTAAATGTATCGGCGAAGCGCGGATTCTGTGACAAGGGGATAGCCGCTACCACGCCCGCCGCCGCCAACCCCGCCAAACCGATCACCGCGCGGCGACCACCCCAAAACAAAATGACAACCGCAATTGAAACTGGCACGCCCAAGATCAACGCGCCTTTTGAAAAGCTCAACACCGCCGCGCCGAGAATCAATGGAACAGTAATAGCATACAGAATGCGACGCGGGCGATAGCGACCCATCAGCGCGATGGCGGCAACACTTGGCAACACGCGCCCCATGAACAATCCTAAGTTATTCGGTGATCCCGTCACGGACATCATGCGCATCAAGCCGCCTTCAGCCGTGATCAAGCGTGTGCCTGTAGCGTAATCCACAAAGCCGACGAGCGCGACGATGAACGCGCCAAGCACAAAGGCATCCACAACTCGCCACAGCGATTTGCGATCTAATGGGACGATTCGCAGTAGAAAGTAAAACATTGCCGGCTCGATGACGATGACACGGAACTCGCGGATGGCGACGCCGCGAATATCTGCTACAAAAATACTTGCGCCTGCAATTAAGACAAAGGCGAGAACGGCGAGATCGAGATTAGGGAATGCGGAATGCGGAATGCGGAATGCGGAAATGAGTTTTGGCGCATAGCGAAGTGTTGAGGCAGTGACGGCGAGTATTGTGCAAATCTCGACCATTGAGAAGGAAAGCGTCCAAAGATTCTTTGGGATGAGATAGAAAGGAATGGTGAAGGCAATGATCGCTAATGCGATATCGGGACGGAAGTAGAAGAGGAGAAGAAGGATGATGGCGCAGAGGATGGTGAGGATGAGGAAGGGTGAGTAATAAAAAATGGTGGCGGTGAGTAGCGTGGCTATTAGAGGAAGAGCGTCGCCGTATTTGCGAAACGAGTCGGCGAAGTCTGCGCTCCAAGTTAAACCAGATGAGACCCATAGCAGAATCGAGACGATGATGGTGGTGAGCCATTGGGCGAGATCGCTTAGATAGATTAAGGGAGACCGCGTCGGTCTTAAGAGACTAACAACGCAGATTAACGCGAGAACACCGATGATCATTAATGGCAATCGGGTATCGGGTCGTGTTGCGTTTGTGCCAACAGTAAACGAAACGATTGCCCATTGATCCCAACCGCGATCAGCGCGAATGATGGCGGTGTGTTGCCCTTGCGATAAACCTGAAGCGAGGGTGATCGTATCGGTGCGGGGCAGGAGATCGGGTGAAGTGAGAATCACATAGGCATTGTTATTGAGATCGCGGGGCAGGGCGTTGGCGGGCTGACCGTCAATGGTGACGTAAAGATAGGCGCGATAGTTAGCGCGGCGCAGAGTCACATCAAGTTTGTCGCCGATGAAATCTAATTTGATCGTGGCTTCACCGTCTTGCGGGATGTCGGCGCCCAAGTCGGAGAATTTCCAATTGCCGGTGAATGTTGAAGAGTAATTAGTAATTAGTAATTGGGGGGAGTAGGTGCCTGATGGGGCGGCTGAAAGAGATTGGAGATTGAGGGATTGGAGGTTGAGGGCGAAACCTTGTTGGACGCGAAGCGTGGAAGTTGGAAGTTGGAGGAAGAGGGGCGCAGACCAACTCCATTCATCACGAGCGCGGGTGTAGGCGAGTTGGGTGTATTGAAGTTGTTGTTCGGGCGTGACGTTACCCCAGATGGATGGTTGATTGCTCCAGCCAAATTCGGATGCCCATAGAAATTTTTTCTCGTCGCCGTTCTTCAACATTTCTTCACGCAGAAGAATGAGGCGCGAGAAGTTGAGGATATTTGGATCAACGGTGCGATCTAACGGTGAGTAGTTGAAGCCGTAAGGTTTACCGGCAACAGCATCGAAATAATCTTTCGCGCCGAGATCGTAGAGTTGTTTTAAATAGAGGATGTCGCTGATGTTCTTGGGACCCGTTTCGATGGTGGGGGCGAGGGCGGCGAGGAGGACGGTTGAGTTTGGATCAGTTTTTTTGATCGCGCTGTAACCCGCTTGCAGGATGCGGGCATATTCAGCAGGGTTGGGGTTCGCGCCCCAGGCGCTGATTAAGTTGGGCTCGTCGAGGATTTGGTAATGATCGATCCGGTTGCCATAGCGTTTAGCGAATTCGGCAACAAGAGAGGCAAAACGGTTGGGGTCAATCGGCGGCGACACTTTGAGGACGGCGACGGCGCGGAGTCCGTTATCACTTGCAGATTTAAAGAATGCGTCGGTGGCTGCCAGATCAATTTGATCGAGATCGAGTGAAACGCGAATCCATTTGAATCCGGAATCGCGAATCGTTTTTAAATCGGAACGTAGATCAACATTGATGCCGTAGAGTTCGGGGCGATTGAGCGGCGAACCCAGATCGAGCCCGCGCGTTTGCACGTTGGCGTTGTTGATGATGGCGGTAGAGGCGAGGGCGCAGAGGATGAGGAGAACTAAAAAAAATTTTTTCATAATCGGGAGTGGAAGTCCCTCTTACCTCACCCAGGTGGGGTTGGTGGTTTGACCGTCGCCGGTGATCTGTTGCGAGAGGCGCGTGTTGAGATCGATCACCCACAAGTTGCCGTTGAGGATGACGGCGAGTTGCGCGTTGTCGGGTGACCAGACGAAGGTGATGTCGAGTGGCGAGAGCGCGCCGCGATCTGCGGGCGGGAAGATCGCAGCGGCGTTACTGCCGTCGCGATCCATGATCATCAAACGATATTTGCTGGTCACGCTTTGCAGAGGCGCGCTCGCTTGCAAGTAGGCGATTTGTTTTCCATCGGGTGAGGGCATGGGGTTCGCCCAGATGCCGCCGCGCGTAATGAGTGATGCACCGAATGATCCATCGGTTGCGAGCGCGGCAACGTCGAAGATGGGACTGTCTTCCGGCGATTCGATTCCGATGGGCGGTCCGTGCAGAACGGTGTATAAAAATTTTCCATCGGGTGTCCAGGCGATGAACGGATTCCAAACCCAATCGCTATACGTTTGATAAACGGGATACTTAGCGATGGGCGACGACGATTGTTTGGCGGGATCAATGATTCCTAATTTGTCGGCTTGCGAAAATGCGAGACGCGATCCATCGGGCGACCAGGCGAATCGTGTGCCGAACCAACCATACACGCCGCCCGATGAGGCTTCGAGGGCAAGTGTAGATTTATCCACGTTGCCCAATGTTGAAAATGTGAGAATGAAGAGATCGTTGTTGGCTTGCCAACCCGGCGCGGTGGCGCGCGGTTCGGCGGTGGTGTATGCCAGCGTGCGCTCACTTGTGGGTGACCAATCTGCCCATAAAATATTTTTTACTTTGAGATCAATCGGCTTGGCATTTGGATCGTTGATGCTGATCGCCCAGAGTGAATTTGACAAACCGGCTGACGTGGGTGATGCCGCCGTGGTGCTAATGACCGTTGTGCGTGTGTAGAGCAGATACTTTCCATCGGGCGCAAGAGAAAAAACACGACCATCGAGATCACCGGAGGTGGTTAATGGCTTGCGACTTCCACTTGAGAGTCGCATCAACCAGGCGTTGCCCGCCGACAAATATGAAAGCGTTCCAGTGATCGGGATCGCGGTGAAAGTGTTTTGCGCGCCGACCATGATGATCTCGGCGAGCGGTTGTTTGACGTTGACGCGGCGGACGATGGCGCGTGAGACTTGCGCGCCGTTCTCGAACACGGTGCGATAGGTGATCTCGTCTTTGCCGTTGACTCCGGTTTGCAAGAGTCGTGATTCGCTAGCGGGCAGACCTTCGTTGCGAACAGTTTGTTTTTCAAACGGCACGATCACTTCTTCCACGTCAAATTTTTCGGTGACGCGGATGAGGGTGATCGTTGTGTCTTGCGTGAGCGGCGTGAACTCGGATGGAGTCACTTTATCAATTTGCCCGAGTGTGACATTGGCTTCGCTTAATGCATCGCGCACAGTAAGGGCTTTTGTAGTGAGGGTTGTTGTTTTGCCATCGGCGACGATGGTAATGTTGAGTGAGGTGGGTAGGGCGGGCGTGATGATGGGTGAGGCGCACGAAGTGATGAGCAGTGAGACGATGAAACAATGAACAATCCACAGGACGCTATGCGTGAACAATGAACAAGAGCGTATATGCTGATGGCTGATGGCTGATGGCTGATCGCTTCGACTCATGCGCGAGATGGTATCACAAATTTTCCTTGACGCATCATAGGCGATGTGATATAACTTGCGTCGCGCCGAGAGAAACAACGAGGCGCATTTTTATCAGTGCGGGGTAGAGCAGTGGCAGCTCGTCGGGCTCATAACCCGGAGGTCGTTGGTTCGAATCCAACCCCCGCTACCTCCACAACACCGTAGACCGCAAGGCTACGGTGTTTTTGTTTGCCCGACGGTCTTTGGTTCAATGTAGTCCCCCTCACGGAGGAAAATTTTATGAACCGAAGACCTCAGGGCTTTTTGTTGGCTAAAGCCATCGAAGGCTTCTTGCAGTTTAAAACTGCCGAAGCCCTCAGCCCGCGCACGATCGAAAGTTACAAGAAGCATCTCGAGCAATGGCTTGACTATGCTGGCGACGTCAAAGTGAGTCGCATCACCACAGCCGATGTGCGAGCTTACCTGGCGTACATGTTCACTGAATTTGTCCCGCGGCGGATCGCGGGCGGAACGCAGCCTCTCAAACCCAAATCGATCCGCAACATTTGGATCACCCTCTCCTCTTTCTTCACTTGGGCCAGCACAGAATTCAACATCCCAAGCCCGATGAAAGCAATCCCCGCACCCAAATTTGAAACTGCGCCGGTGGAGCCATTTACTCGTGAGCAGGTCGAAGCCTTGCTTAAAGCCTGCGACTATTGTGATGAAGCAAAGACTCAGGATCGCAAACACTTTGTGATGAGGCGTGCTACGAGTTATCGCGATCGTGCCATTATCGTGATGCTGTTGGATACTGGCCTGCGCGCCTCGGAGTTGTGCGCTCTCACGATCAGTGATGTTGATATGAAGTCGGGTAAGGTGACGCTTAAGCATGGTCCTGAGGGCGGCGCGAAAGGTGGCAAGGGGCGCACCGTACGCGCCGGCAAATCCGCGCGCCGCACGTTGTGGCGTTATCTGGCGGGGCGTGAAGATGCCGATGATCCGCGCGCGCCTTTGTTCGTGGCGAAGAATAATCGTTACTTCAATCGCGACTCGCTGCGCCAAGTGATCGCCGCATTGGGCCAAAAAGCTAAAGTGCCGAAATGCCATCCACACCGCTTCCGTCACACGTTCGCGATTACTTATTTGCGCTCGGGCGGCGACGTGTTCACTCTTCAAGAGCTGATGGGTCACAGCACGTTGGAGATGGTGCAGCATTACGCACGTTTGGCTGAGCGTGATGTGGATGAGGTGCATAGACGGGCGAGTCCGGCAGATAATTGGCGTCTCTAATTACTTCGCTAAACGTTCAACTAAAATACTGACGGCTCGTGGAATATCTCCGGGTGCCACCGTCTGTAAATGGATATATAAATCGCTGTCGGGTGAGGGGAAACCAGAGGGTTTGCTCGACAGCGATAAAATCCGTTGGCGTTGTTCTTGGTGGGCCAACCCCGCATAGATTTCGTCCGTCGTCCTGATGTTGCGGTGCATTAAGTTGCGACTGACTGCTTGGTAATCTGCCATATCCTTCGAGCGTTGCAGACCGAAAACCGCATTCCCGTGGCGGAATTTATGCGAGGAACGGTAAGGCAGTTTAGCGATCTCGAAAATATTCCGCAGACCCTTATTCAAATTTCCTACGCGGTTTTTCCCGGGACGTTCGGCTGACATCTTGTATTCTCCCCACTGGCTGATAAGCGGGGAGTACCACATCGCCGTAGGTGGTAGTTGGGAACGTATGAAGGTGTCCCAACGACCCACCACGTCTAATAGATCGGGGATGTTGAGCAGAATAGTTGTGGCAGCCTGACCCCGTTTGGTATTTACTCCTAGTTGCGGCCATTGGCGAATGGATAGTTTGTTTAGGTCAACTGTTTCTAACGACAAAGTGCTAAATGCTCCGCCGCGTGCCCCCGAAAGAAATAACATCACGGCTGCTGCTTGATCTCGCCAACTAGGAAGATGGTGGGCGAGGTCCAGGCTAGCAATCTTTTGAATCTCCTCAACTGAAACGTACACATGCTCGGTTGGCGCTGCCTCCGGCCGCCGGGCCGGTGTGAGATCCTCAATCCAATCCATAGGTAAGCCGCGAAACTCAGTCGTCAAATGTGTTTTCGCCCAAATGAAAAATCGGTGGGCAACCTGTAAAGTTTTGTGACGCGTCGCAGCAGATAGAAGCTGACTGTTTTGTTCCCTCTGTCGCGTGTCTAAGAACTTTTGTAACGTGGGTTGAAGCGTGTGTGCTTGCGGCAATGGGGTTTCGTCGGCCCAAATTAAGACGGTTTTCAGATAGGACTTGTAGCGCATGGCTGAGTCGAACCCTACTCTGGGTCCGCCCTCTACCTTCTTAACAAATTTTGTCACCCATAAATAGTTGTTGTGGTCGATCATGCCTGTTAATCCTTTCAGTTTGTTTCTTGTGCTTTGGCTGCTTTGTTCACATCGTGACCGCAAGTGATACACACGCCGCGATAGATGATTTGTTTGCCGCGTTGCGAATGTACGATGGGCTCCTTGAAAACTCGCACGGCCTGGCAATGGAAACAATACGTCTCATCAGCGGCGATCTTTTGGCGTGTAGGTTTCTGCCGTTGCTGCTTAATCCATTGCGCCACGACGTGTCCATCAAACCATAAATGCCCACGCGCATCGCGCCGATGAGGCAAACCCAGAACGATCCAGTGTTTCAACGGAAGTTTTTCTGGGTCGTCCGTCCCAAGATCACTTAGCTCCGTGACCAGTTCACTGGACGTGTACCACATGTGCAACAGTCCTGGCGCACGGACAATGACAGAACTTGGAAGTTTGATGCGTCGCATAACGGTGACTATTCGCCTCGATGGTTGTGGTTAAAATGAATTTGAAATCTGTCTAATAAAATTAGATGTTAAAGAGTCCATGAGGGATTTCTTATTCGCGGTGGCTGACCACAAGCCGCGTCCGACGAGTGCGTTGCTGATGAAGGTGATGGCGCTGAATGTCATATCCGTAATTCCTTTCTATAGTCATCATAGTGAATTAAAAGCCTTGAATTTGTTCAAATACTTGCACATCCAAAAGCTACAGCTATGCGCTTGTTTTCTAGACGTTTTCCTACCTGTAGGTCTCAATGAGCTGACGAAACCGATCGGCGAAGAATCGATTGGGCAGGGCAGTACTCGAGCCAGATTAGCTTCATCGCCTCGCACATTCTAAGAATTGCAACGTTGGAAAATGGGATAGCGACCCGGCGCACTTGTCAATGACCAAAGAGATTGCGCCGCACCCCGCACTTTGCAAGTGGTTTGGGACAAAATCAGGACAGAGATTGTAAAATTCCAATGTTGGAATTTGGGTGCGGGCCGAGGGTTTTCGTGGCGCGGCAGAACGATCCTAGCGACAAACCCTTAAGTGAACATCCCGGTAATTGTAATTTTTTGAAATTAACTTGAACGTTCGCGGAGACGTACCGCCAGTGAGGCGATTAGGTGACAAACCGGCCGTTGGCAAGGCGTTTAGGAAAAAAACGGGAAGGAGATTGGAAAAGTTCAACGTTGAACGGGGGGGTTCTCGGCATGGCAGAGCGGTGCTGGCGGCGAATCCTCCAGCGTTTAGTTTTGTTGAACGAAACTTGATTGCTTCGGCAAGCAGGAAAGAGATTGGAAAATTTCGACATCGTAAAATGAGGGCGGGGCGTAGTTTATGACGGACGAATCCTTTAGCATATTCGGCAAGAATCACGTATCGCGTTTATGAACGACACCAGCTGTCGGTGATGGCACAAACGCCAATGCAATCTACCTTCGCGTTGGCGTTTGTATTCTGGTGATCATGCGGCGGCAATATCACGTCGCGTGCATTCCCTGCTACAAAACACGATGTCTTCGTGTGTGTTGGCACAGGAAAACCCCCTGTAAAATCCAGTAT
>Ga0163199_1001532_pt1 | contig 14417 bp, 13 predicted proteins | sample PL_2010_150m_FD_113537 | JGI IMG/M metagenome (GOLD analysis project Ga0163199, IMG submission 113537) | Freshwater microbial communities from Powell Lake, British Columbia, Canada to study Microbial Dark Matter (Phase II) - PL_2010_150m | ecosystem: Environmental > Aquatic > Freshwater > Lake ... | reverse complement strand
GAGAAGGAGATAGATGCGCTCTGCGCGAAGTTCACTAACGAGGTGGCGGACGAGACACCAAATGTCTACAAATATATTTCTGAAAACGATTTCTACCACGATTTTATGATGAAGCACTACGGTGATATGATTACTCGCACACCCTAAGAAATCAGTATGAACACACGCACGAGCATCCTTATCCTTATAGTCATCGGTATCTTTATCGCCTTTGTGGTACTGCGCCCGCAAGCGCCGGCGGCGCCGGCGCTCCCGCAGTCGTATTCCAACAGCGCGATGAAATTCTCGCTCCAACTACCGGACGGGTTCACGACCGACGAGTCATATACGTACACAGAAATTGGACCCGGCGAAGAAATAAAGGGAGTCAAATTCACCATCCCCCTATCTATGGCGACGGGGACGAACCTCAGTAGCGACTCGTACATAAGCGTTGAGCAGATACCGGACGCGCCGAGCTGTATCGCGGGACCGTTCCTCTGGAAGGGGCAGAAAATTACGCTCTCGCCTATGGATGACGTCACACAGTTCTTAGTCGCGTCATCGACCGGCGCGGCCGCCGGTAATCGGTATGAGAATGCGGTGTTTGCACAGCAAGATACTAATCCCTGCATCGCAGTGCGCTACTACATCCACTTCGCCTCCATCGAGAATTATCCGCCCGGGACCGTGCGCGAGTACGACCAGCAGGCACTTCTCTCCACGTTTGATGCGATACGTAGGTCGCTCCGCGTAGAGCAGTAGGCGAGAGGTATAAAAAGACGACCCGCTCACAGGGAGCGGGCGATGTATACTTACAATCACTCTATGATACAGAAATATTTCCCGCACCTATTGCTCGCCATCTACATAATCGAATTCATCATCGCCGGGGTGAACCCCTACTCGCGCGCCGTCTGGTACGCGGAGAATGGTCCGATACTCATACTCGTCGTCGTCATTACTATCCTCTACATCAGGAATGTCCGCTTCTCGAACTTCGCGTACGCACTTATGTTCATCCTGCCGTTCCTGCACACGATAGGCGGTCATTACACATTTGAGCGGGTCCCGTTCGACTGGTTCAATAACTTTTTCGGTTTTGAACGGAATATGTTTGACCGTGTCGGGCACTTCGCCGTCGGTTTCTACGCACTGCCCATTATGGAATACCTAGTTGGGAGAGGACTCGTGGCGAAGAAATGGATAGCAGTGACGTATGCTATTTTCGCCGTCGCTTTCGTGGCTGTCTTTTATGAATGGATAGAGTGGTGGTATGCGGAGCTCTGGGGCGGGTCTGCCGGTGCGGCATTTCTCGGCTCGCAGGGCGATATCTGGGATGCGCAGAAGGATATGCTCATGGATGTACTCGGCGCCGTTTTCTCAGCATTATCGTATTTCATAGCAGGAGTCTTCAGAAAATAATACAGCGCCGACAGCGTGTGGAAGCGAAGCTTCCACACGCGGTGTATTTGCCTTATTTGGAAAAGTATGTTATTTTGCATTCAACGTACTAAAACCTATGAAAGACTTCACGAAATTGAACAGCTTCGGCCCGCGGCGTCCCGCCTTTGGTTCCGACTCAAAAGAGCCGCATAAGACCACTTGCGACGGGTGCCACGCCCCCTGCGAGGTGCCATTCAAGCCGAACGGTAAGAAGCCGGTCTACTGCCGTAATTGCTACAAGGGCAAAGAAACGACGACGGCCTTTTCCGGTCAGGCATTCTCCCGTCCGACGGAATACAAAGACGACGGTTCAAGCGACTTGAAGAAACAGTTTGGCATCCTCAATACGAAGCTCGACCGGCTCATCTCGGCGATTGAGGCTCAGACCCGCGCACTCTCGGCTCGAGACTAAGATACTAAACGTAAAAACCCTCTGCACAACGCGGAGGGCTTTTACTTAGTCGAGTATCATTCTTGACGCTCTCATACGCGGGTTGTATCTTGTGCCTAGAATCACCGTACACCAACCATATCTTGGAGGACAGAATGATGGACAAGACTGATTTCAGCGATCCAAAGGTTTTCCCGTATTGGGCGAATCTCGCACAGACCGACCCGACCGCCTTTGAACGAGAAAGGGAGGAACTCATCGAAGGTCAGATTGCAGGCGCTTCCGCTCGGAAACAGGTGATTGGACGTGAACTACAATCTCGGATTGACGCCGCACGAACAGACGACCCGAGGGAATCCTGTGTTCGGCTGAGCCTGATGATGTTTTAGGAAGGAACTGTTCCTTTGGTCAACGGACTGAAAACTCTCGCCGTTAACTTCGTACATGCGGCAGCCTTCGGACCGTATGGCGACAAGAAGGCTGTTCTGCCTTCCGGCGAAGCAAAAATACTTTCCCTCATCGCCACTGCACCGGTCATCTCGCACCGCTAAGCGGAGGAACAGTACAGAAAATCCGGTCGAGGAATCGACCGGTATTTTTTTACAAAAAAGAGATAAGTCGTGCTTACACGAGATACGTAGTATCGTTCATATATGAAGCAAATTCATTTACCGGATGTCATAGTCATCGGTGGCGGCGCCTCCGGTATGATGGCGGCCGGCCGTGCGGCCGAGACAGGGAAGCATGTGCTCCTCCTAGAGAAGAACGTCAAGCTCGGAGCGAAGCTCGCCATCACCGGCGGTGGCCGGTGCAACATCACGAATGCCGAGGAGGATGAGCGGCTCCTGCTCGCCAAGTACGGCGCGGCGGATAAATTCCTGCACACCACTTTTTCACAATTCGGTATGCGCGATACGTTTTCATTTTTTGAATCCCGCGGACTCAAGCTCAAAGTGGAAGCATACAAGCGCGCGTTCCCGGTAAGTGAACGCGCGAGCGACGTGGTCGCGGTGCTCGAGAAATATATCGCAAAGGGAAAGGTCGAGGTGCGCACCGGCGTCGCCGTGAAGAAGATAGTCGCGACCGACGGTCGCATCACTCACGTGGAGACGAGCGTAGGAGATTTCTCGGCGACGTCCTACATCCTCGCGACCGGCGGTGTCTCGCACCCCGAGACCGGTTCTACCGGCGACGGCTTCTCCTGGCTCGCGAGCCTCGGACACACCATCACGAAGCCGACGCCGACCATCGTCCCGCTCAAGGTGCGGGAGGGGTGGGTGAAGAAACTTTCGGGCACCTCGCTCTCCATGATGAAGATTACGTTCTACGTGGACGGTGCGAAACAATTTTCTAAAACTGGTCCGCTCCTCTTCACTCACTTCGGCATTTCTGGCCCCATCATTCTCAACAGCGCTGGAAAGGTCTCGGGTTTGATTCCGGAAGGCATTGTGACCGTGAGCATCGATTTGTTCCCGGCACTCGACCAAGGTGCGCTTGATCGGAAAATAACGGAAGTCTTTGATGCAAATAAAAACAAATTACTCAGAAACGTATTGAAAGATATCGTGCCTCCCGGCACTTCTGACGCGCTCCTCTCGCTCCTTCCGAATATCGACCCAGAAACAAAAGTGCACAGCGTCACGAAAGAGGATAGGAAGAAACTCGTCGAACTCTGCAAGCGCGTGCCGATGACTATCACCGGCCTCATGGGCTTCGACCGTGCGGTCGTCGCCGACGGCGGGCTCCCACTCACGGAAGTGGACACGCGCACGATGCGGAGCTCGCTCATCCAGAACCTCTACGTGACGGGCGACTTGCTCCATATCACTAGACCGTCGGGCGGATATTCACTTCAACTCTGCTGGACTACTGGCTACGTTGCCGGCTTTCATTCATAGAAAAGCAAAAGGCCATCGGTGAATCGATGGCCAGAGGGTTTTGATAAGTGGTTTCGTTCGCGGCATCTCGATGGTTTGGCGATGCCTTTCACATTGTTCTAGAAGCAGAACGCTGTCTCATGCGGGAATTATCCCCCACGAAATTCCAAGCGTCGAAACGCCTGTCCCTGGAGGTTTTTGACCATCCAAAGTGCGAAATCACTTATCGAAAGACCCTCTGTAAGAAAGCATAGCACCCATCAAATGTCCGTAAAGACGGGGTGTGTATAACGAAATATGCGATGGTTTCCGGGGTCATAATTCGCAAAAACGGGGAAGTGCTGTACTGTTCCACTATGGCAATCATTAATAAGATAAACTCCGCGGAGTTCAAAAAGGGAATCGTCGGCACCGACGTTATCCTCACTGACGGAGTACCCCAGATAGCGTTCGTGGGGCGCTCAAACGTCGGCAAGTCGAGCGTCATCAATTCGCTCGTCAACCGCAAAGACCTCGTGAAGGTCAGTAATAAGCCGGGCAAGACCACCGAGCTGAACTTCTTCGCTCTCAATAACGGCAAATGCTATTTCGTGGACCTACCGGGCTACGGCTACGCCGAAGCATCGCCGAAGCAGAAGGAAAGTATCGAGAAGCTCATCCTCTGGTACTTGATGTACTCGGGCGCGCGACCGCACACGGTCGTGCTCATTTTGGATATCAAAGCGGGACTCACGGCGTTCGACGAGGAGATGATACGCGTACTCCGCGAACAGGGTCACCCGTACGTCGTCGTCGCAAATAAGAGCGACAAGCTCAATCAGAAAGATACGTCGGCGCAGATGCGCGCGATAAAAGAAGCGGCGCACGAGGCGACAGTTTTCACCTACTCAGCGACGAATGCCACGCCGAAAGAGCGCGACACACTCCTCACGAAAATCCTCGCAGGCTAGATATCAAAAGTTTATAACGGTCGTGGAAAACTTTTGATATCTGAAATAGAACGAAATATGTATTTATCCGATGAAAAAGCGAAAAAGAAGGTGCTCGCGGAGAAATATAACGGCGTAGAGTCTGATGCATACCGCGCCGACTGTGCGCGCATAGACGCGCACGAGCCGTGGGAATATGTGCTCGGGTACGCTGACTTCCTCGGATGTCGCATTGACCTCTCGTACAAGCCGATGGTCCCTCGCGACGAGACCGCGCACTGGACGAAGCGCGTGATAGAAGAATGGAAAGATAAAGGACCCGTCACCGCGCTCGACGCGTACGCCGGTGCGGGCAACATCGGCATCGCGCTTCTCAAACATCTGCCCGAATCCCATGTGACGTTCAACGAAATAGACGCGAACCTAATGCCGCAAATCGCGAAGTCACTCGAACTGAATAACATCGATGCCTCGCGTGCGACGCTTATCGCGGGTGATAGTCTTGAAAAGATAACCGGAACGTTTGACATCATCTGCGCGAATCCGCCGTACGTGGATCCCGCAGGTGAGGCAGACATGGACCCCGAGATGCGCTACGAGCCGCACATCGCATTCTTCGGCTCCGCCGACGGCTACGGTCATCACAAGGAGCTGATACAAGAGGGGAAGAAATACCTCACGCCGCGCGGTGTGCTCTACGTGGAGTGCGATATGACGCAGGTAGAAGAACTCAAGAAAATCCTCGCCGACACGGACTGGAACTACGAATTCTGGACCGACCCGTACGGCCACGAGGGCATTATGATCCTGCGCCAGAAATAAATCACTTGGGGTTCAACCCCCAAGTGATTTATTTCATGCCAATGGTGGAGAGGAAGGTGGAGAGTTCTTCGCCTTCAATTGCGCGCCAGGAGCCCGATTTCAAATCGTCGAGGCGGATATTTAGGATGCGCACACGCTCAAGGTCGAGGACTTGGTTGTGGAGTGCCGCGACCATACGGCGTATCTGGTGTTTCTTTCCCTCAGTGAGGGTGATATTGAAACTCTTCGGCCCGGTCTTGCGCACGACACACGGCGCGGTGAGGTACCCCTCGATGTTCACTCCGCCCTCCATTGATTTCTTAAAGCTCTCGCGAAGGGCCCCTAGCGTGCGCACACGGTACTCCTTGTCGTGGTCGTAGTCCGGGTTGAGGAGGCGGTCGGTGACACGGCCGTCGTTGGTGAGAATAATCAAACCGCTTGAATCTTTATCAAGCCGGCCGACAGGGAAGACGTCCTGCATCTCGCTGTCTTTACCTTTGGCTTTCACGCTCTGCTGGATATCTTTCTCGCCGAGTTGAGGTGAGTGGGTGATGACCCCGACCGGCTTGTTGTACGCGTAATAGAGGTACTTCTTCGGGTTCATTTTCCCAACGAGCTCGACCCTATCTGTCTTTTCTACTTTGTCACCGAGTTCGGCGGTGCGTCCGTTGATGAGCACTTTCTTCTTGGTAATGAGCTCATCGGCGCCGCGCCGCGTCGCAATACCCTCGTGAGCGAGGTACTTGTTGATGCGCATCGGGTAGCCGTCTTTGGGCTCTGGGGGAGTCTTTGACATTTCTCCACTATACATTGTAGTAAGCGAAAGTCCATCATGAAAAAAACGGTCCCGCAGGACCGTTCTTTTTGTTGAGTAATTTATATTTTGATGATTTGGTCTTCTTGAGCCGGACGGACTTTCTTTGACTCGATAGCGGCTTCTTCCGCGGTGCGGAAACCGACCGCCATAATGACTGCCGTATGAAGTCCGCGTTCGGAGAGGCCGAGTATCTCGTCATACTTATCGGCATCGAACCCTTCCATTGGACAAGAGTCGATACTGAGTACTGCGGCACTCGCGAGCGTGACACCGAGGGCGAGGTACGCCTGCTTCTTTGCCCACTCAAGACGCTCGGTCTCACTCTTACCCGCGATAGAACCCTTAATCATCTGTGAAAGTCCCGCAAGCGATTCAATCGACGCGCCGCGCGTAGCGCTGATGTTTGCGACGTAAGCGTCCACGAGTTCAGGGGTCGGCATCTGCGCCGCAAAGACGAACAATTGAGATGCTTCGGTTATTTGTGACTGGTCCCACGACGCTTCGCGGAGCTTCGCACGCACTGCTGGATCGGAGACAACGACGAGCTTCCACGGCTGGAGACCGAACGAGGACGGCGCGAGACGCGCCGCTTCGATAAGCGTATCGAGCTGTTCACTGGTAAGTTTCTTCTCAGTGTCGAACTTCTTGGTTGCCTCGCGCCAGGTGAGAGCTTGAATGAGTGATTGCATAGGAACAGTAGATTAACCGCACGGAGTAATACAGTCACCATAGCAGAAGGGATTTCTGGCGGTACTGGGGATACCGCGAACACTAGGATTTATGGACAAATTGGGTTAGGGTGGTTTGATGGTCAAGGAAGAGAGCGTCATACGCTTCGAAGAAGTGTCGTTTGAATACGGCCACAATAAACCAATCCTCGAGGAGGTGAACTTCGCGCTACGCCGCGGGATGAAGATGGCAGTGATGGGTCAGAACGGGTCGGGGAAGTCCACCCTTTTCTCTCTTATGACAGGCGAAAGGAAGCCCGAGAGTGGTGAGATACACAGCTCGCACGGGATGAAGGTGGCGATAGCGTCGCAAGTGATACCACGCGATAAGATGGAACTCTCGGTGCGCGATTTCTTCGCTTCGTATTTTAATAAAAAAGTGTACGACATCGACCCGAAGATTGATGATGTGCTGGAAGTGGTGAACCTGAAGCACCATGAAAAACTGCATGACAGGGTGCTGAAAACATTCTCCGGTGGCCAGCAGGCGCGCTTGCTTCTCGCCTCTGCGCTCATACAGGACCCCGACCTCCTGCTCCTCGACGAGCCGACGAATAATCTGGATAAAGCAGGCATTGAGCACCTGACGAAATTCCTCGTGGAGTACCCGGGGACGTGCGTCGTCATCTCGCACGATTCAGAATTCCTCAACGCGTTTACCACCGGTGTGCTCTACCTCGATGTATTCACACGGAAAATTGAGCAATACCCGGGCAACTATCACGATGTGCAGCGGGACATCCTCATCCGCATAGAGAAAGAGAATCGGAAGAATGCCCAACTCGAAAAGAAAATCCAAGAGAATAAAGACAAAGCGAACTTCTTCGCGCAGAAAGGCGGGAAGATGCGTCTCGTCGCGAAGAAGATGCGCACTGAAGTGGAGGAGATGGAAGAATCAAAAGTGGACGTGCGCAAAGAGGACAAGACTATCCGGCCATTCATCATCCCCGCACAGGAAGAATTGAGCGGGGTCGTGTTCGCACTCGATTCGTACACGCTTCCGCACGGTAAGAAGCCCGTGAAGAAGAAGGCGAAGGTGTCGCTCCGGAAGAATGAGCACTTGCTCCTCAAAGGCCCAAACGGCATCGGCAAGAGCACACTCCTTGAAGCGATAGCGAAAGGCGTCGCCGATGGTGCGACCATCTCTGAGGGAGTGAAAGTCGGCTACTACCGGCAGGATTTCTCCACGCTCGATTTCAATAAAACCGTGTATGACACGCTTATGGAAAATATGGGACAGCCGGACGAGAAGCGTATGCGCTCAGTCGCTGCGAGTTTCCTCATCACGGGTGATACTATCTATACGAAGATTGGCAGTCTCTCGGAAGGGCAGAAAGGCTTGGTCGCTTTCGCTTCGCTGGTGCTCGAGCGCCCGGGACTCCTGATACTGGATGAGCCGACGAACCACATCAACTTCCGCCACCTGCCCATTATCGCGAAAGCATTGAGTGCGTACGAGGGCGCGATGATACTCGTCAGCCACGTGCCGGAGTTCGTCGAGCAGATACGTATTGACGATGTTCTTGATTTGGAGAAATAAGAGTAGAATAGTCTCACATGGAGAATCCGGACTTCCTTAAACAAAAATACAATCTGCACAATGAGGTCAACCAGGACAAAATAAACCCAGTGAGGTCGGCGGTTCGGCGCGTCGAATCACAGACTGGTGAAAAAGTATCCCAGAATCCTAGTGAGCAGATTCAGAAATACCTCGACCGTCTCGAGCATTTAATTCTTGATCCCAAAAAGGAACAAGAGAGATATGAAATGGAGGACGGCTCAAAACGCCCACGTGCTTTGCGTACGCTCCGCGAAATGGTAATGGATGAATATGTGCGCCCTAATAAAGAAAAGCTTGCACAAGGTGCGGCGATAGTTGAAGAGCGCGCCGCTCGTCAGATTGGCATTACTATGGAATACAATGAAGAGCAACTCGCAGAACGAGGTGAGATTGCTGTTAAAGATTTGGAAGGTTCGCTTGACCAATGGATATCATATCTATCAGATATGAACGAGCCATACCCGGCATGGTTTCGTTACTACGCTTTTCGCAGTATCTTAGAATTAGGCGAGTACGATAAAGATAAGAGAGAATTTCCAAAACGTACTGCAGGCACTAACCGCCTTTTCCCCGACATCGACCGTGGAGCGTTGGCGCGAATAGAAGATATTATTAATTGTTCAAAAGATTCTACTCAGCTTGAGCGGTTTAGAAGGGCGCAAAGAGAGACACAAACTCCTGAAGGAGAACTCCTTACTGTTGAAAAAGCAAAAGCATTTGCTAATTCTTCTTTTGCCAAGCAATATGCAGAAAGCATACAAGAAGCGGGAGAAATCACTCCTGAGATGCGTGCAGAGACGAGAGGTAAGTGGATAAAATATAGCCAAGATTCCGACCCAACCGCTCTTTGGGCGTCTCTTCAAAACAAGGGTACAGCATGGTGCACAAAAGGTTTCGCTACCGCAGAGACTCAGCTTAAGGGGGGAGATTTTTATGTGTACTACACGCTCGATAAACAGGGAGAACCGAAAATTCCTCGTATCGCTATACGAATGCAAAACGGTAATATTTTTGAAGCGAGAGGCGTCGCTGATTCGAAACAAAATCTCGAAGGCAACATGGTTGATATTGCAGGCGCGAAGATGAGCGAGCTCCCCGGAAAAGAAAAGTACCAGAAAATCTCTGCGGATATGAGGAAGATGACGGAAATAGAAGGGAAAACAAAAACAGGTGAATCTTTCACCAAAGCCGACCTTACCTTCCTCTACGAACTCGATGCGCCCATCGAAGGGTTCGGATATGACAAAGACCCGCGCATCGCGACGCTCCGCGATGCGCGTGATACAAACGCTGACCTGCCGATTCTTTTTGAATGCGCACCAGAAAATATCGCACGCTCTGTTTCGGAGGTTTCTGAAAATACCAAAGCATACATCGGTCCGCTTGAACCGGGGATATTCGATGCTCTTCCGCAGAATCTCGAACAGGTCTATACGAAGTTTCCAGAAGAGAGAATCAAGTTTAGAAACATTGAGCTCGATACCGGTATACAAAATGGTCCGGCATTTCAAAAAGCCATAGAGGGGAATGGAATGGAAATGAGTAACTGGGCAAAAGATCTACTCAACAGCCCGGACTTCAAGGTTGTCGGTGAGCGGGCAGATGCCGATCTTGTCGAAGTATCAGTGGCGGCACTCGGTTTCGGTAGGGCTACGCGATACGATGCTATCTGTGCGCGAGCACAGGAGCTCGGGCTTGAACTCTGCCCGCCCGAAGTCGGCCCACAACTCCGCCTGCAATACCAAGACCAGCCGAATGGCGAATATTTGGGAATCGCAATGAAAGCCATTAGAGACTCGGACGGCTACCCGGACGTCTTCTATGTGCATCGCAATGATGACGAGTTGTGGCTGCTCGGCATCGTTGGGAGGCCTGACTATGTTTGGAATCCCGACATTCGCTTCGTTTTCCTCCGCCCCCGCAAGTAGCTCTTTGGATTTTAGATACTTAATACTTTTGCATTTAGCACTTTGAATCTTAGAACCTTTGACCTGAATTTTTCTGCTATCATCTACCACAGTCGGTGAATAGCTTCGGGCGACCACGGTTTCCCGCTACCGGCTAAGTATCCGTACGTCGAGAACGCGAGCGACCAAGGTTTCTCACGGAGTGGTGTACGAAACTGAAAAAAAGTTGGTGATACTTGGTGCGAAGTGCTGGCAGACTAGAGCCTTTTGTGGCTCGAGGTCTCACATACTATCTATTCAACCCGGAGAGTATTCGAAGGGTGGTGGCACGGATGGCACTTCGCACATAACGACTCGGACGGCAACCCGAACGTCTTCAATGTGAATCGCAATGATGACGAGTTGTGGCTGAACGGCAACGATGGGAGGCCTGACAATGAGTGGAATCCCGACAATCGCTTCGTTTTCCTCCGCCCCCCGCAAATCTCACCATATTTTGCACACAACCGCCCATACGGGCGGTTGTGTGTTTTGTGGTATAATGTCCGATATGAAAGGTATCATGCAATTCCAGATTTCAGAGAGCGATGGCGGCTATGTCGCTGAGGGTGTCGGTGTGCCTATCGTGACACAAGGCGACTCATTTGACGAACTCACGGCGAATATCCGCGAGGCAGTCGGTTTGTATATTGAGAACGAAGATTTGTCGGACATCGGTTTCGTACAATCGCCGTCAGTCTTGATGAATTACGAGCTCCCAATGCTCGCGCATGTCTAAACCGAAGCGGCTTTCTGGGTCGGATGTCATCCGCATCTTGGAGAGTTTCGGCTTTGTGGTCAAAAGTCAGCGAGGTAGCCATGTGAAGCTCGTGCGCGTATCGAATGGAAGCAGAGAGATACTTACCGTTATAACTCATCCTGAGATGAAAACGGGTACGGTGGTTGGCATATTCAAGCAAGCCTCTCGATACATTTCAGAATCTGAGCTTCGCGAGCATTTCTATTCCGAATAAGAGGGTGGGTGCGTTATAATGCTGACACTATGGAGCACAGAGGATTCGAAAAAAAGTTTGAGAAGGCTTTTGAGGTGCCTGCAGAAATTCTTGAAGAGAGTATCGACATTGCTAAGAAAGAGGAAAGAGTATTGATTAGCAAGAGACCATTCAAGCGCGCCGAAGAGTATTGGGATACGCTCGGTCCCGGGCTCACGACCGGCGCCGCTGACGACGATCCCTCGGGCATTGCTACGTACTCGCAGGTCGGTGCACAGTATGGCCTGCAACTCATCTGGACTGCCGTTTTCACGTATCCGTTTATGGCGACGGTACAGGAGATGTGCGCGCGCATCGGTATCGTCTCAGGTGAGGGTCTTGCGGCGAATATCCGCAGGCATTATCCCGCACGTACGCTCTATATAGTCACCGGACTTCTGTTCCTGGCGAATGCATTCAACATCGCGGCAGACCTCGGTGCGATGTCTGCCGCGACGCGCCTGCTCTTGCCGAGCTTCAGTCTTGAATTGTTGGTTATCCTCTTCGCACTCATTTCGCTTGGGCTCCAGATATTCACCACGTACGCGCGCTATGCAAAATATCTGAAATATCTGACGCTTGCGCTTCTCTCGTACGTCGTCGTTGCGTTTTCGGTGGGGCTTGATTGGGGCGATGTGCTCCGTCACACGTTCATTCCATCAATGACTTTTTCTAAAGAACAGATATTCCTGATATGTGCAATCCTGGGCACGACCATATCGCCATACCTTTTCTTCTGGCAGACCTCGCAGGAAGTTGAAGAGAAGATATTGAAAGGGGAACACACGATTGAAGCGCGCCGCGCGCAAGTGACTCCACAAGCGGTGCGCCGAATGCGTACTGATGTGTGGAGCGGGATGTTTTTCTCAAACCTCATCACATTCTTCATTTTCGCGGCGACGGCAGGCACGCTCTACGCGCACGGCATCACAAATATTGCGACCGCAGACCAAGCGGCCGCGGCACTGAAGCCCTTCGGCGAGTTCTCCTTCCTCCTCTTCGCGATTGGCATCGTCGGGACGGGACTCCTCGCGGTACCGGTGCTCGCCGGTTCCACCGCGTACGCGCTCTCGGAGAGCTTCGGATGGAAGAACGGTCTGTATCGCAAGCTCAATCAGGCCTATGCCTTCTACGGCATCATCATCGTTTCGATGCTGCTCGGCATCATTGCGAACTTCGCGCACCTCGACCCGATACGGGGTCTCATCTATGCTGCGATGGCAAACGGTGTGATAGCACCTATCATCCTCTTCTTCGTGGTACGCCTCTCAAGCAACAAACACATTATGGGCGAGTATACGAATCACCCATTTATCGCGAAGCTCGGTTGGGTGACTATCGGCGTTATGGCGGTTTCAGGCATCGCTGCCATCGCGACGCTGTTCCTCTGAGTTGCGTAAAAATCTCTTTATTGTATATTGATATCAACGGCGCGTGCCGCCTTTTATTTTATGGAAATTAGAAATATAGCGATAATAGCGCACGTGGACCACGGAAAGACCGCGCTGACTGACGCTATTCTCAAGCAGACCGGCGCTTCACCGGAGGGCACCACGATGGACACGAACGCGCTCGAGCGAGAGCGTGGCATCACCATTTACGCCAAGAACGCAGCGGTGGAGTACAAGGGGACGAAGATAAATATCGTGGACACCCCCGGCCACGCCGACTTCGGCTCTGAGGTTGAGCGTGTACTCCGTTCTATCGACTCAGTGCTCCTTATCGTCGACGCCCAGGAGGGCCCGATGCCCCAGACGCGCTTCGTGCTTAAGAAGTCACTCGATCTCGGGCTCAAGCCTATTGTCGTTTTGAACAAGATAGACAAGCCGGCCGCTGATCCTGCACGCGCTCACGACCAGGTGCTTGAACTCTTTATGGAGCTCGGTGCGTCTGATGAGCAGTGCGATTTCCCGGTTGTATACGCTATTGGCCGCGATGGTCGTGCATCACTCAGTCCTGACGACCTCTTAATGGGTGCCGAAAAAGACCTCTCGCCGCTTCTCGACCTTATCCTCGAGAAAGTCGCGCCAGCAAACGTGAATGCCGATGCGGAGGCCCCTTTGATGATGCAGCCGTTCAATCTCGCCTACGACAACTTCCTCGGTCGCCTCGCCGTCGCGCGCATCTATGCAGGCACCGTACGGACGGGTCAGAATGTGTTTGAGAAGAAGACTGACGGTTCGACTGCCCCTGGTAAGATTACGAAAATATTTACATTCAAAGGGCTCGAGCGCGTCGAGACATCTGAAGCGAAGGCGGGCGACATTGCGCTCATCGCCGGCCTTCCTGATACGTACATCGGTGAGACCATTACGTCTGATGAATCAGCAACACCGCTTCCGGCCATCGCTGTGGACGAGCCGACCATCTCGCTCAACTTCCTCGTGAACAACTCTCCGTTTGCCGGAAAGGAAGGGAAGTTCGTCACGAGCCGCCAGATACGTGACCGCCTCGAGAAGGAACTCGAAGTGAACGTCGGTCTAAAAGTCGATTTCGCCGGCGGAGATGCATTCAAGGTCTCCGGTCGCGGCGAACTCCATGTCGCGGTGCTCCTCGAGAATATGCGCCGTGAGGGCTACGAGATGCAGGTCTCTCAGCCGCAGGTCATCACGCGCGAAGAGAACGGACAGAAGTTGGAACCGTTTGAGGAAGCGATTATTGATACGCCATCGGAGTTCCAGGGTGCCATCATCGAGAAGTTGGGTCAGCGCGCGTTTGTGCTCCAGAATCTCATACAGCACGAGAACACCGTTCGCCTCACGCTGCTGGGCCCGACCCGTGGACTCCTCGGCTACAAGAATATTTTCGTCGTGGATACGAAGGGCGAAGGCATCCTCTCATCACGGTTCGTCGGCTTCAAACCGTATGCGGGCGAAATCAAGAAGCGTCAGGTCGGTTCCATGATTTCAATGGCGAGCGGTAAGGCGCTCGGCTACTCGCTCTGGTACCT
>Ga0163199_1001530_pt1 | contig 14420 bp, 11 predicted proteins | sample PL_2010_150m_FD_113537 | JGI IMG/M metagenome (GOLD analysis project Ga0163199, IMG submission 113537) | Freshwater microbial communities from Powell Lake, British Columbia, Canada to study Microbial Dark Matter (Phase II) - PL_2010_150m | ecosystem: Environmental > Aquatic > Freshwater > Lake ... | reverse complement strand
CTCGCGATCAACGAACGACATTTCCAAATCAATCTGCGTGAACTCGGGCTGCCGGTCGTTCCGAAGGTCTTCATCCCGAAAGCAGCGCGCAATCTGATAGTAGCGGTCCACCCCGGCGGCCATAAGGACTTGCTTGAAAAGCTGGGGCGACTGAGGCAGCGCGTAAAAACTGCCCGGATTCACACGACTTGGAACGAGGTAGTCCCGAGCCCCTTCGGGCGTACTCTTTGTCAGCACCGGCGTTTCGACTTCCAGAAATCCTTCGACGTTGAGAAATGCCCGCACGTGCTGCGCCACGGCATGCCGCAAGCCAAGCAATCGCTGCATCTTGGGCCGCCGCAGATCAAGATAGCGGTACTTCAGGCGAAACGCCTCCGTCACGTCGGCTTCGTCCTCAATCTGAAAAGGGGGAGTCTTGGCCTCATTGAGAATCTCGACAGAATCGACAATCACCTCGATCTCCCCCGTCGGCAGATCAGAGTTCGCGGACTCCGCCGGCCGCGCGGCCACCACCCCGCCGACCGCAACGACGCATTCGGGACGAAGCGCATGCGCCGATTGATGGACGCCGGCGTTCCGCTCCGCATTGAACACCACCTGCGTCAAGCCGGTTCGATCCCGCACATCGATGAAGATCAGACTCCCGTGATCGCGACGCCGTTGCACCCATCCCATCAGGCGTACGGACTGCCCGACTTCGGATGAGCGGAGCTGCCCGCAAGTCTGCGTGCGCGGCTTCATGATGCCAGCTTCTCCCTGCCCGCCGCGGCATCCTTCAGCCGATGGATCTCAGGGTCTGTCAAAAACCGATACTCGCCGGAGGGAAGCGCGCCCAACGTCAGCGGACCGAATCGAACCCGTTTGAGCTTCAGCACAGGATGCGCAACCGCCTCGAGCATCCGCTTCACCTGATGCGTGCGGCCTTCGAAGATGGTCAGCTCTATCCAGGAATTATCCTCGGTCTTCCGGACTTTTTTGGCGTGAGCCCGGCCCGTCATCCCGTCGCTGAGCCGAACTCCCTTCTCCAGTCTCCTGATTTGCGCCTCGTCCAGGACCCCCTTGACCTTCACCAGATAGGTTTTCGGAACATGGTACCGGGGATGCAGCAGCCGCTGGGCCAGTTCTCCATCGTTGGTGAGCACCAGCAAGCCTTCGGTATCGTAATCCAGACGGCCGACCGGAAACACCCGGTGCTTGATTCCCCGGAGCAAGGACTGTACCGTCGGGCGGTCGTCCATGCCCGGCCCTTCAAGGGTGGTCAGCACGCCTTTGGGCTTGTTGAGCATCACATACGCCTTGGGTGCCGCCGGCTTCAGGTGGCATCCATCCACTTTCACATGATCGTGAGTCGGATCCACCTTGAGACCCATTTCCATCGCCACCGTGCCGTTAACGGTGACACGGCCCTGACGGATCAGTTCCTCCGCCTTGCGGCGTGAGGCGACACCGGCATCCGCGATGACTTTCTGGAGCCTCATGGCTCCAGGCAAGGGGCGAGAGGCTAGGGGCGATGGGTCTGAATGTTTTCGATTTTCCTTTGACTGTCCCATAGCCTATCGCCTATTGCCTCTAGCCTGATCTATTCCCATTCGATGGTGCTCGGAGGCTTCGAACTGATGTCGAACACCACCCGATTCACTCCTTTGACTTCATTGATGATCCGCGTCGAAATCGATCCCAGCACATCGGCAGGCAGCCGCGCCCAATCCGCCGTCATTCCGTCCACACTGGTCACTGCCCGGACGGCCACCACATTGTCGTACGTTCGCTGATCACCCATGACCCCCACAGTTCTGACCGGCAACAGCACAGCGAAGGCCTGCCAGACCCTGTCATAGTAGCCCGCCCTGAGAATTTCGTGTTCAACAATCGCATCGGCTTTGCGCACGATCCCAAGCCGCTCTTTCGTAACCGGCCCTAGAATGCGGATCGCCAGACCTGGACCGGGAAAGGGCTGCCGTCCCACGATTTCTTCAGGAAGCCCCAGTTCCCTTCCCAATTCCCGGACCTCGTCCTTGAACAATTCGCGTAGCGGTTCAATCAGGCGAAACCGCATCCGCGAAGGAAGTCCTCCGACATTGTGGTGAGTCTTGATCGTCGCCGAGGGACCTTTAAAGCTCACGCTTTCAATGACGTCGGGGTAGAGCGTGCCCTGAATGAGCCATTCGGCCTTCCCCGCTCCGCGCGCGAAACCTTCAAACTCCTTGATAAAGGCCCGCCCAATGATTTTGCGCTTCCTCTCAGGATCGCTTACAGATTCAAGTGCGCTGATAAACCGGGATGCTGCATTAATCAACTTCAACTTTAACTTAAAGTGTCTGGCGAAAGTCTCGCACACCAGTTTCGCCTCTCCCTCCCGCAAGAGGCCATGGTCCACGAAAAGGCACGTGAGCCGGTCACCGACCGCTTCTTGGGCCAGCGCGGCTGCAACCGAGGAGTCCACACCTCCGCTGAGCGCGCAGAGGACCTTCCCGGTTCCCACTTGGGCCCGGATGGCTGCAATGGTCTCCGCCTTGAACGAGCGCATGGTCCAATCCGGCTTCACCCCGCAGACGTCATATACGAAATTCCTCAGAATGGCCGTCCCGCCTTCGGTATGGGCGACTTCAGGATGAAACTGGAGACAATAGATCCGTCTGCCGCGATCCGTCGCTTTCATCGCCGCCACCGGCGAGTTCGAGGTGCGCGCAATGGCGCTAAAACCAAGCGGCATCCGCTCGATTCGGTCTCCATGCGACATCCAGGCTGTCGGACTGTCTTTCTCCCCGCGGAACCCCTTGAACAGATCCGTGCGATCGTCGATCTGTAGCGTAGCAGGACCGTACTCGCGATGAGCCGACCGCGCCACGACTCCGCCCAGTAAATGGGTCACCAGCTGCATGCCATAGCAGATCCCCAGAATCGGGATTCCCGCGTCCAAGAGCTGCTTGGGGACGGTCGGAGCTTTCCGACCGTAGACACTGGAGGGACCTCCGGACAGAACGAGGCCGGCCGGGCGGTACTCCAGGATGCGAGTGAGCGGGACATTATAGGGCAGGATTTCAGAGTAGACGTGGGACTCGCGGATACGGCGGGCAATCAACTGCGTGTACTGGGAACCGAAGTCAAGAACCAGGATTCTCTGGTGCTGGGGACCCATCGCATTCGGAGAGAAACTAGAACTCAACCTCTGTCCGATAATTGGGGGCTTCTTTGGTGATGATGACATCGTGGACATGACTCTCGCGCAACCCCGCCTGAGTCACTTGAATGAAGCGGGCCCGTTTCTGCATTTCAGCAATTGTGCGACAACCGCAGTATCCCATCCCGGAGCGGAGTCCGCCGACCAACTGATACACCACACCGGACATGGTTCCCCGATAAGGCACGCGGCCCTCAATGCCTTCCGGCACCAGCTTTTGCACCGGCCGATCCTTTTGCGCATACCGGTCGCGCCCCCCACGCTCCATGGCACCCAGCGACCCCATTCCCCGATAAACCTTATAGGTTCGGCCTTGAAAAAGGACCGTCTCGCCGGGGCTTTCTTCGGTCCCGGCAAACAACCCTCCGATCATCACCGCAGAAGCGCCGGCCGCGATCGCCTTGCTCAAATCGCCGGAGTACTTGATCCCACCGTCCGCAATAATCGGCACCTTGGCGCGGGCGGCGGCGGACGCGCATTCCGCCACAGCCGTTAATTGCGGCACCCCGGCTCCAGCGACAATTCGCGTCGTGCAGATGGAACCCGGACCGACTCCCACTTTGATGGCGTCGGCGCCGGCCGCGATGAGGTCGCGGACCGCTTCCTTCGTGGCCACATTGCCGGCCACGATCTCCACCTCCGGGAACCGTCGCTTCAGCAGGCGCACCGTGGCCAGCACGCTTGCGCTGTGCCCATGGGCTGTGTCCACGACCACGACATCCACGCCCGCCTTGGCCAGTTCGGCCACCCGTTCTTCCGCGTCTCCTCCCACTCCCACCGCCGCGCCCACGCGAAGACGGCCATGCCCGTCCTTGCAGGCATCAGGATATTGGATCCGCTTGGCAATGTCCTTGATCGTGATCAGGCCCTTGAGCTCGAACCGCTTGTTCACCACGAGCAATTTTTCGATCCGGTGCTGGTGCAGGATCGCCCGCGCCTTATCGAGCGTCGTCCCCTCCGGCGCCGTCACAAGGTGTTTGTGCGTCATCACCTGGGAGATCTTCAGGTCCATGCGATTCTCAAAGCGCAGGTCCCGATTCGTGACGATGCCGACGAGTTTTCCGTTTTTGGTCACCGGAATTCCAGAGATCCGGTATTGGGCCATGATCTTGTGAGCGTCCCTGATCGTGCTGTCGGGGGAGATCGTCACCGGATCCATGATCATGCCGCTTTCGGATTTCTTGACCCGATCCACCTCCGTGGCCTGATCCGCCGGCGAGAGCACCCGATGGATGATCCCGAGCCCGCCCTCCCGGGCGATTGCGATGGCTAATCGGGATTCCGTAACCGTGTCCATGGCGGCACTGACAATAGGGATATTGATCGTGATTCGGCGCGTCAGGTGAGTGCGGGTGTCGGTCTCGGCCGGCAAGACCGAGGATTTCGCCGGAAACAACGCCACGTCATCGAAGGTCAGTCCCAGCGGCAAGGAAGGCTGCAGCATGGATTCTTTATTGCTTCGGCATGGACCAGAGATGCGTGCCGGGGGCGTCCTGCAGGATGGTCTTCTTTTCCTCCAGGGCCGAGGACTCAGATTCCGACACCTCGGCCTGTTCGCGCAACTGCAGCTCCCCCTCGTCCGATGTCATGAACTGCTGGACCCTGAAATTGGAACTGTCCAGCACGAAGATCGCACCGCGGCGATCGACCGCAATCCCATACGGAAAGTTACACTGGCCGCGCCCGCCGCCGAACCCACCCCATTGGGTCTCAAAGTTCCCGTCCCGGTCGAATTTCTGGATCCGATGGTTGCCCGTGTCCGTGACGTAGACGAATCCGTCCCGATCGACGGTGACGCCCCACGGATTCCACAATTGCCCGGGTTCCTGCCCCTTGGTCCCCCACTTGCCAAGAAGTTGCGGGAGAAAGTTTGTGCTGGTGTCGAATTTTTGAATACGATGGTTCCCCATGTCCACGACGTACACCGTCCCATCGTTTTCATCCACCGCGATGCCGCGCGCGAAATAGAGCTGGCCGTCTGCATTTCCGAAGCTGCCCCACGCCATGATGAATTCACCGCTCCGGTCGAACTTCTGGATTCTGAAATTCGCGCTGTCCACCACGTAGACATAACCGCGCGTGTTGTCGACCGCCACTCCCCAGGGCGCGTTAAACTGCCCCTCGCCGCCCCCCTGCCGCCCCCATTTGGTCAGATAGCTTCCCATCTTGGCGTCGAACCGCTGCACCCGGTGGTTGCCGGTGTCGCACACATACACCACCCCTTTATCATCCACCGCGATGGCGGTAGGATTCTGGAAGTTCGAGGGGGCGGTACCGAACATACCCCATAGATGGACAAAATTGCCCGCATTGTCGAATTTCTGGATCCGACAGTTGCCCGTGTCAACAACGTAGATGTTGCCGCTCACATCACAGGCCAGGCCGAATGACGGTGTTCCGAATTCTCCCCCGTGGAGCAGGTGTGCGCCGCTGCCGGCCTTCCCCCAGACATTGACGCACACATAACCCGACGTGTTGAGCAGAAGGGAGTTTGTCGCCGGCGCTGAGATGTTCCCGCCCCTGTCCTTGAACCAGACATAGATCGTCTTTTTGCCGTCTCCGGGAGAGAGCGTATAGGGAACGGTCGCGCCGAACTTGCCGGCCGGTTCGACGTCGACCCAGCCCGGCGTGGTGGCGGTCGGCGTGCTCGGCACCTCCGAAATAAAGTACCCGGCCACACCCGAGTCGACGTCGTTGGCTGAGATGGTCAGCACTACATCGGGAAGGTTCGTCATGAACGCCCCATGATTGATGATCATGTACGGGTTCTGGGGCGCGGACAGGTCGATCATCGTGGGAGCGGCCTCGACCTCCGGCGACGCCGGACTCTCGGCCCCGCTCGTTGCCACCGCCGTCAAAATAAAATAGTACGTGGTGCCGTTGGCAAGGCCGACATGCGTGTAGGGAGACACGACCCCCTCGACACAGGTTCCCGCCTGGGACGTGACGTGCGGTTCAGTATGATAGTAGAGGTTGTAGGAAGCGGCGCCTGGAACATCCATCCAGCTCAGGGTGACTTCCGTGTCGCCGGCTTTGGCAGTCAGCGCGGCCGGCGCCGCCAGCTCGCCCGACGGCTTTTCCTCTGCCGCCTGGGCTTGGAACCCTTCCGTCGGCGCGTACTTCACCACGCGCGCGTTGCCGCTGTCCACCACATACACGTAGCCCTCGCGGTCGACCGCGATCCCGTACGGAAAATTCAACTGCCCGATCGTGTTGCCACGATTGCCCCACGAGCAAACAAAGGCTCCATTGCTGGTGAACTTCTGGACGCGGTGGTTATTCGTATCCACCACATACACATTGCCCAGCGCGTCCAAGGCAATGCCCCACGGGGCATTGAACTGCCCAGGGCCATTGCCTTCCTTGCCCCATTTGGAAAGAAAATTCCCCCGGCTATCGAACTTTTGCACACGGTTATTAATCTCATCCGTCACATACACGTTGTCCGCAAAGTCAACGGCGATGTCGCGGCAATAAAAGAAGGCTCCTTCAAAGGCGCCCTCCTTTCCCCACATCAGGATCGGTTCCCCGTCGGAAGTGTACTTCTGCACGCGGTTGTTCAACGTGTCGGCAATGTAGATGTTGTCCTCTTTGTCGACCGCCACGCCCCAGGGATTATCAAAGATCCCTTGCGACGCGCCCTTCCAGGCAAAGCCGAATTTTCCCCAGACGGTCAGGAACTGGCCGTCCTTATCGAACTTTTGGACTCGGTGATTGTTGGCATCAACAACAACCAAGTCGCCTTGAGACGCGCAGGCCAACCCACGCGGGTAATAAAACTGCCCCTCGGCATCCCCTGCCTCATCGCCAAGGCGAGCCAGGAACGTGCCGTGCTTATCGAATTTCTGAACGGTATGGGTATCGGTGTCGGCCACATAGATATTGCCGTCACGATCCAGTGCGATACCGGTAGGTGATTTGAACTCTCCATCGTCATAGCCTTCAGTCCCGAATTGCATGACGCAGATATACGGGGACGGAACCGCCATGACCTCTTCGGATTCAGGGCTCTCTCCGTTTTTGGTGACGGCGGTGACCACATAGTGGTAGCACAGGCCGTTCGCAAGGTCGGTATGCTGATAGGGCGGCGCGGCCGTGTCGACCAGGGTACCGTTCTCCTTGGTCACGCCGATCTTCGTCTTGAACCGCTCGATCCCCACGGAATCGTAGTGGAAGCGGTCGAATTCCTTGCCTTCCTTGGTGACACCGCGGGAGGTTTTGTAATAGATGTTGTAAAAAAGGGCGTCGGGAACAGGCACCCAATTGATTGCCAGTTGCCCATCCCCCACCTTGATGCTGACACCCTGCGGAGGCGGCGGCAGATCGGATTGTTCCGCCGCGGTTCCCCCTCCGGGCTGAGCGGATCCTTCAATCGTCAGGGAAAACCGGTCTCGCGGATGCCGCTTACTATCGTGCATAGCCATAGCACTTACTCCTACGGAAAATTTTCCAATCGATTTGATAAGTTTAGCACCCGGCTTTGAATGAAGTCAAGGCAGGGAGAGCGCTCAGCGGACTTAACAGGGCGTTGAAAAGGCCCGGATGGGCCCTTGCAGAAGAAGCGGATATATTATTCAGCGCAGGGCGCCTGCTGGACTTTCATCACGTTCGCGGCCTGAGGCCCCTTCGCACCTTCCACGATATCGAATTCGACGTTTTCGCCCTCCTTGAGAGTTTTAAACCCTTCCCCCTGCAAGGCTGAATAGTGGACAAAGACGTCCTGCCCCGTATCCATGCGAATAAATCCGAACCCCTTGCGGTCGTTAAACCATTTGACAGTGCCTTTGCTCTTCACGCCGCACTCCTTTCGTCATTCGGCAGCGAGTACTTACCCGGAAAACCTTGCCTGCGAACCCATTCGCCGTGAGCATCTATCATAGCCCCCCACGAGTGTCAAGTAGGCGGCCGGGGCGATTTGCATTGTCCCCTCTCTTTAAGTATAACTGTGCCTGGGGGACTCCACTACCTCGTGCGGACGATCGATCGGTATATCCTGCAAGAACTGGGCATTCCGTTCGCTCAGAGCCTGGGAGCGCTCACGTTTATCCTATTGACGCGAGAGATCCTCCGTCTCGTGGAACTCCTGGTAAACAAAGGCGTGGGGCTCGTGCCCCTCCTCAAAACCTTTCTCCTGCTCCTGCCATCCTTCTTTGTGCTGACCCTCCCCATGGCCTGCCTTATCGCATCCATCAGCGCCTTCAGCCGCCTCTCCTCGGACCGTGAACTGACCGCCATGCAGGCCACGGGTGTCAGCATGGGGCGCCTGCTGCGCCCCGTGCTGCTGTTCTCGACTGCCGTCTTCCTTGTCACGCTCTACCTGGCCCAGTTTGCCCAGCCATGGACGGGACAGTCCCTCAAAAAATTGGCGCTGATCATGCTCCGCGACCAGGTGTCCATGGCGTTTGACGAAGGCGTCTTTAACACGCCCACGGACAAGGTGGTACTGTACATCGGCGAGCGCAGCCTTCCCGGCGGCCCCCACGGCGTGTTCATCTCGGACGCCCGGATCACGGGAGAACCACGAATCATCGTCGCCCACGACTGGTCCGCCATCAATGACCCGCTTCACAACCGCGTCGGCATGACGCTCCGGGATGGCACGATTCACGTCAACCCCAAAGACCCCCGCGAGTACCGGATGATCATGTTCACCCATTATGACTTCACATTGAACCTGTCCGAGAGCCTGTCGCCGACGCCCGAAGAGCGTCTCTCGCTGCAGCACATCCGGGACAGGATCACCGAGACCAACGGGGAAGACCCCCGATACCTCAGAATGCTGCAAGACCATTACAAAGATCTGGCCGTTCCCGTCTCCACGCTCCTGTTCGGCATCATCGGCATGCCGCTCGGCATCGCCCTCAAGCAGTCCGGCCGAGCCGGCGGATTCGCCGCAGGCATTCTGATCGTCCTGCTTTTCTATGTGCTGAACGTCATCGCCGATTACTGGGTCTCCAGCCGCGCGCTGAATCCCTTCGCCGCGGCCTGGCTTCCGAATGCCGCCTTCGGAGCGGCCTGCGCGTGGCTCTTTTACCGCCGCACCCGTGCCTGACCCGAGCACTGCGCTATGACACTACTCATGTCCTACCTGTTGCGCGAACACATGCGGGTGTTCTGGCCGTGCCTGGGCGGAGTAGCCGCCGTCTACCTCATTGTCGATTTCGTCGAAAAGATCAGAAAGTTCGTGACCTATCAGGCCGAACTCCGCCATATCCTGTGGTATTTCGTCCTCAAGTTGCCCAGTATCCTCTTCCAGATCATGCCGTTGGCCATCCTGATGTCCACGCTGCTGACGCTCGCGATCCTGTCCCGGAACAACGAGATCACCGCGATGCGCAGCAGCGGGATCAGCCTGTACTGGGTGTCGGTTCCGTTTCTGGTGGTCGCTCAGGCATTGAGCCTGCTGATGCTCTGGGCCAGCGACGCCGTGATCCCGGGCGCCAACCAGCAGGCGGATGTGCTGCGAGAATTCCGGATCGAAGGGAAAACGCCAGGCTCGGTGTTTCAAAGCAGCGCGATGTGGGTGCGTCTGGGCGAGCAGACGCTCATGAAGGGCGATCTGCCTGATGACAGCGCCCCGAGAATCTACGGCATCAGCCTGTACAAACTGGAGCAGGACTTCAGCATCCGTGAAATTGTGTTCGCGAAGGAACTGCTGTACGAAAACGGCGGCTGGGTGCTGGTCTCGGGCGTCAGCCGGACGTTTCATGCCGATCGGCTTGTCCGGTCCCAGCCCTTCGATCGCCTGCCGATCCAGCTGAACCAGAAGCCCGAGGACTTTCGGCGGACCGTTCGCATCGATTCAGACGCCTTGAGCCTGCGCGAGCTGGCCGCGTACGTTGAGCGCCTCCGGCAAGACGGCTATAACCCGGCGCGCTACGCGACGGACCTGTTCGGGCGGACGGCGTTTCCGTTTGTCTGCCTCATCATGGCGCTCATCGGGATCACGATGAGCCTCGCCGAAACCGGCTTTCGCGGCACGGGGTTGGTCAAAGGCGTGGGGTACAGCCTCCTGGTCGCCTTCCTGTACTGGGCGACCCATTCCGTGGCCCTGGCATTCGGGCGAAGCGATGTCGTGCCCCCCCTCCTGGCGGGATGGGCGGCCAACATTCTGTTCCTGTCCTTTGCCGGATACCTGTTTCTTCGGGTCAGGCAGTAATCAGGCCCGGGTGAACAGTTCGCGCCAGAAGATGACCTTGGCGTTGAAGTAGCCGGCCCACGGGAGAAAAATCGCCGCATACGCCCCGATTTGGCCGAGATAATACCCCGTGACCCCGAACTGGGCGAGAATTCCCACCACATACATGGCGGGCACAAAACGCCTGCCTGGATGGGCAGGCCCGGCAGACGGCGCATCCCGCCTTGTTTTTTTGTGATCCTTGGCGGCCTCCAGTATTTTCTGCTTTCGCGCCAGATGCTCCGGGCACGCTGCCACGAGATACCGTTCGTATCGAGCATGCCCCCAGCCCCACACGGCCCCCCAGAAGAAAAGGATCGTGCTCCCCGTCAAGGCGCGGGGGGTCAGCTCATCTTGCATCCACATCAGCGCCAGATCCCCATATCCGGCCAGCAAGGCCACCATCCCCAACGGGATGGTCGGCAGCATTAACCGACTTTTCAGATACAAGCGGGCGCGCTCCCGCTCATCTTCCCGGCGTCTGGCTGTGACAATCTTAGGCACGCGTTATGTTCCTTCTTCAAGTTCCACCGCGATTATAGCAACGCCCGACCCCATCGCCAACATTCCCAAGCTATCGGGGGTCCGCGAGTTTCTTCCCCCACATCCTGTGGCGGCAGGAATCGCCGGGAAAGATTTCCACTTGTGCGGCCCGTCTGGAGGAACACGGCAGGGTTCAGGCCGAAAGACGTAGCAATGACTCGTCACATTCGCGTCTCGTGGCTTCCTTCGTGGGCAAAAAACTTCTCATGCCGTATCGGAGGCTCCACAGGCCTCGTTTCGAAACCGCGACGCTGATTGACTGCGCCTGCTCTACGTCTCTCGCCATTCATCCTTCATGGCCCCCAATTGGAGCGGAAAGGCTTCGCGTATCAAAAACGTTCCATCGGAATCCTGTCCACAAGTTCTGGGGATACCCTGGGGATAGCCTTGTGCATGCCAGGGGCCAGGACTGCGTCCACGCCCGCAACCACCCCTTGCATAAAATTTAAGCCAGAGTTTCATCACCACACCAACACGTTAGAAGACGTTTGCCCTGGCTGATCAGGAACCACCGTCCCGCTCCCACAGCAATTCCTGACCACCCTGCACCTTCACGACCCAGCGAGCCAGTACAAACAGCGCATCGCTGAGCCGGTTGAGGAATTTCGCAATAACTGGATCAATCGGTTCCTCTCGCGATAGCCTGATGCACTCGCGCTCGGCCCGACGGCAGACGGTCCTGGCATGATGGAGGAGCGCGGCGACTTTGCCGCCCCCAGGAAGAATGAACTCCTTCAGGGGGGCCAGATCCTTTTGGCAACCATCGATCACCTGTTCCAGACGTTTGACATCCGCTGGTACGATCTGCGGCATGTTCTTGAACGTCTGGCCCGGGACCGTCGCCAGTATCCCGCCCGTGTCAAACAGCTTGTTCTGAATCCAGCGCAGTTCGCGTTCCAGCCGCGCGACAGAGGCCTTTGTGCCAGGGCCGTCGGCATTAAACGCCCGCACGACCCCTACGGCCGCATTCAGTTCATCCACCGTCCCGTACACTTCAACCCGCAGGCTGTCTTTCCAGACCTGCTGTCCGCCAGCCAGACGTGTCCGGCCGGCATCCCCGGTCCGCGTATAGACCTTCGTGATTCGCATGGCTGTTCCTCTGATGGATAATCGCTTTTGATGTGACGTTCAGAGCCCTTTATTGTAAGGCTCTACTTAATTGGGGATTAATGAATCTGGACGGTTCAGAAGACCATCGCGAACTCCTTGTCCCACCAGTCTACCAATCATGGCCCCGATCCGGGTATGGGTGCCGCTGTACCGGAGGAAAGGCCCGTCTCCACACGCGATGACAGTCGCGTCGGTTCCCGTCCCGGTCGCACCAGGCCGTCCGGCACACGTCCGCACGTTGGCCGTAAGCAGGGCGGCTGTCTTGGCTTCCGTGGCGACCTGGACAGCGCAGACCATCGCCGACGTCGCCAAGCGCGCATTGGTTACAAGAATGATATTAATCGTCCCCGGATTCCCTGCTCTGCTCATATCGCTCCCTTCGCCGGCCCGCACCGCATTGGACACCCCAACGGTCAAGAACGCTTCCACCCAGAGCCAGTCCTCTTCTTCCCGCTTGACCACAAGCTCTGCCAACGACACTGCCGTCATCAACCCGACATAGCACCCGTCCGCACCGATGTCCACCGCAACGCGCGTGAGCGCGCGGGCGGGATCGCCACACATGACCTGCCCATGTTGGACTCGCTCAGAGAGCGGATTGGCCGGCACCTGATGATTTAGGATGTACCGCGCGCGGGCAAGCCCCCCGCGTCGTGGAGCGGACGAGAGTACCCGCTGCGGTCTTCCCAAATCGATCACCAGCGTGTGGCCGGTGACACGAAACCTGGTCAGAAAGGAACTCTCCATCTGCCGGCTCATCGACGCGCCTTCAGGACCTGACGAAGCACCGTGACCAGTCGCCGGTTTTCGGCGGTGGTCCGCACTGCGATCCGGATCGTTCGCCCGGTGAGCCCTGGGATCGACGAACAGTCTCGGATCAGCAGGCCCTGTTGACGAAGGGCCTGCGTCACCTGGGCGGCCTGCATCAAGGGCGGCAACTCGACGAGAAGGAAATTCGCCGCGGAGGGGAAGACGTGCAGGTCGGTGATCGCCCCCAACGCCTTGGCCAGGCGAGCCCGCTCTCGCTGCATAAAGGCGAGACTCCGCTGAACATGACGCCGATCCTCCAGCGCAGCCTGGGCAGTCGCCTGCGCGAGCGTATTGACCGACCACGGAGTCTGAAACCGTCGAATACGTGCGACCATTTCGGGAGGTCCGGCCAGGTACCCGATCCGAAACCCCGGTAGGGCATAGAACTTCGTGAAGCTCCGCAACACGAGCAAACGAGGATTCCGGGTGACTGCGGAGAGCACCGAGTGGGCCTCGCAATAGTCCACGAACGTCTCATCCACCACGACCCAGACTTTCCGACGAGCGGCCACGCCGGCCAGGTCAAGAACATCCTCCGGCGAGGCCACCTGCCCGGTCGGGCTGTTGGGGTTACAGAGAAAGAGGGCATCGACCCGGCTCCGGTTCGCGCCTAGCGCCTTGAGCGCCTGCCTGACAGGAATCTGGTAGCCATCCTTTCGCGTCGCATGGAGATACGTCACACGGCTACCCTGTACTGATAGCGCCCGTGCGTATTCCGAAAAAGTGGGGCCGAGGATGAGCGCGTGACGGATCGCAAGCGCACGGGGCAACAGGTGGATCAGTTCGCTGGACCCGTTCCCGATCACGAAATGGCCCTCGGCCAGTTCCCAGCGAGACGCGAGCGCCCTCACCAGTCCGCCGCAGTCCGGGTCGGGATAATGGCGGGTGCACGGCAGCGCGGCCGCGGCCAGACGGAGCGCCCGCTTCGACGGCCCTAGCGGGTTGATGCTGGCGCTGAAGTCAATGAGACGGCTCGACGGGAGGCCGAGTTCCCGTGCGGCCGCGTAAATATTGCCGCCATGTCGGTCTGGGGCGGTCACAACCAGAGCACCCCTGCTGCTAGGAGTGTCCCTATGAGGAACACGGTCCACATGATGCAAAGGGCGTCGCTGATACAGGGCGGGCCAAGCGATCGGATCGGCTCTCCCATAAAGGAATGCGCCATCGCCACGCCTTCGTAGTAACTGGTCCCCCCGAGTTGGACCCCCAACGCCCCCGCCATCGCGGCTTCCGGATATCCGCTGTTGGGGCTGGGGTGCTTCTTCCCGTCACGCTGGAAGACTCGCCATGCCCGTTTTGCCGCACCGGCATCACGCCTCACGAGGCCCGCCGAGAGCACAATCAGCAACGCCGTCAGTCGAGCCGGAACCCAGTTGGCCAGGTCATCCAGCCGTGCTGAGGCCCAACCGAAATGCCGGTATCGGTCGTCCAGATGACCGACCATGGAATCCAGTGTGCTGATGGCCTTGTAAGCGAGAGCCAACGGCGGACCGCCCAGCGCCAAATACAACAGCGGCGCCACAACACCATCAGCGGTACTCTCAGCAACACTTTCCACTGTCGCGCGCACGATGCCCCCCTCGGCGAGCTGAGCCGTGT
>Ga0163199_1001529_pt1 | contig 14420 bp, 11 predicted proteins | sample PL_2010_150m_FD_113537 | JGI IMG/M metagenome (GOLD analysis project Ga0163199, IMG submission 113537) | Freshwater microbial communities from Powell Lake, British Columbia, Canada to study Microbial Dark Matter (Phase II) - PL_2010_150m | ecosystem: Environmental > Aquatic > Freshwater > Lake ... | reverse complement strand
CCTGGGCGCGCGCGGCTCGGCCACCCTGGGCGGCAATGCCGCCACCAATGCCGGCGGCAACCGGGTGATCCGCTACGGCATGATGCGCGACATGGTGCTCGGCGTCGAGGCGGTGCTGGCCGACGGCAGCGTGGTGTCCTCGCTCAACCGCATGATCAAGAACAATGCCGGCTACGATCTCAAGCAGTTGTTCATCGGCTCGGAGGGCACCCTCGGCGTCATCACCCGGCTGGTGCTGCGCCTGCGCGAACGGCCACGCAGCCAGAATGTGGCCTTCGTCGCCATCGATGGCTTCGACCGGCTCACCGCCTTCCTGAAGCACATGGATGGCGCTTTGGGCGGCAGCCTCTCGGCCTTCGAGGCGATGTGGCGCGAGTTCTACCAACTGGTGACGACGGCGCCGGCCAAATCATCGCCGCCGTTGCCGCAAGGCCACGCCTATTACGTGCTGGTGGAATCCCTCGGCGCCGACCAGGCGCTCGACGGCGCGCGCCTTGAAGCAGCGCTGGAAGCCGCCCTGCAGCAGGGCCTGATCGCCGATGCGGCGATCGCCCGCTCGGAACGCGAACGCGCAGCGATCTGGGCACTGCGCGACGACGTGATGCAGACCGCGCGCCACGGCATGCCGTTTGTTTTCGACGTATCGCTGCCGATCGCCGCGATGGAAGCCTATGTCGCCGAGGTCCGCGCCGCCCTTGCCACGCGCTGGCCGCAACATCACTGCTGGGTCTTCGGCCATCTCGGCGACGGCAACCTGCACCTGGCAATCCGCCCGGCAGAAGCGAGGGGCGATACCCATGCCGAGGTCGAAGCCATGGTCTACACCCCCCTGGCGAACATCGGCGGTTCGATTTCCGCCGAGCACGGCGTCGGTCTGGAGAAGAAGCCCTATCTGCACCTGTCCCGCAACGCGACGGAGGTCGCCCTGATGCGCGCGCTGAAGCGCAGCTTCGACCCGAACAACATCCTCAATCCGGGAAAGATCATTTGACAAATATTGCCGACAGTCGGCCCGTTCTGGTCAGGGACCTCACCGAATGACGAACTGTCTGGATTCCGATTGACAAGGCCCCCAAGGCGACAGTAGGATCGCACCTCACCTAGGGGCTGTTGGCAGACGCCCCGACTTCCCAAGACGATTTCCGTCCAAGTGCTGCCTTTCCCCGTCGATTCGGGGGGAGGTCACCGCATGTGGTTCGTTGACATCCTTCCGTATTGCAGGAAACCAAGGAGGAAGTCGTGGACTATCGAATCGCCCCCCTGTCACCCATGCCGGTGAAACTCAGCGGCATCTCGGAGCGCCTCATCGCCAGCCACTATGAGAACAACTACGGTGGCGCAATTCGCCGCCTGAATGCGATTTCACAAGAACTCTCGACGCTGGATTTCACGTCGGCACCCGGATTCCTGATCAATGGCTTGAAGCGGGAGGAACTCATTGCCGCAATCTCGGTGTTGCTGCATGAGATCTACTTTGACGGTCTTGGCGCCAGCGCTGGTCCGACCGGCGATCTGGCCAGCGCGCCCGAGAGCAATTTCGGCTCGGTCGAACGCTGGCAGGCAGAATTCGCCGGGATGGGAAAGGCCCTCGGTGGCGGGTCGGGATGGGTGGTGCTGACGCGCTCGCAGCGCGACGGCAGGCTGGTCAATCAGTGGGCTTCCGATCACACCCAAGCACTCGCCGGCGGCGAGCCGATCGAGACCCCTTGCCGGGGGTATTGCTGCCTGGCACGCCATTGGCGGCAAGACTGAGGCAAAGAAGGGATGATGCATCAATCGGGCAGTTCGCCGGTCGTGGCAGCCACGACCGTCCGCGCCTCAATGCCGCTTGGGCGGCGAGGCGAGTACCTTCTCGCTCGCCAGCGGCTTGTCGATGCCGGCGCCGTAGCCCTCGATGACATATTCGCCGGGTGCGGCGCCGTTGCGTATCGTCACGCAGTACGGTTGTGGCCGGGGCCCTTCGACATAGCAGGTGAAGGTCTCGTTGTCGGGGAGGCTGGCCGAAATGTAGCTGATGATGGTCCCGCCTTGCTCCGCCAGCGATGCCAGGCTGAGCGCCGCCATCGGGTTTGTCGCGGTGCTGTTGATCAGCGATTTGACGCGGGCGACGCCCCGGATGACTTCCTTTTCCCGCGGGTCGCCGGCGGGTTCGCCGCATCCCGCCAGGACCACGACCATGCTGAGTGACAATAGTCGAATTAACGAACGCAACATCTCCGGCTCCTTGTCGGGACTGAAGCGAAGCATGCCAACTGGGTGGATACTGCCTAACCACCCGCCATTCTACAGAGCCGCCCGAAAGGATCAGACATGACCGCTCCCGTCCCGCAAGACCGTCCGCCCCATCCAAGTTTCGGGGAGGCCTTTCTATATTGGCTGAAGCTCGGCTTCATCAGCTTTGGCGGACCCGCCGGACAGATCGCCATAATGCACCAGGAGCTGGTCGAAAAGCGCCGCTGGATCGGCGAACGGCGCTTTCTCCACGCCCTCAACTACTGCATGGTGCTGCCCGGGCCGGAGGCCCAGCAACTGGCCATCTACATCGGTTGGCTGCTGCACCGGACCTGGGGCGGCATCGTCGCCGGGACCTTGTTCGTCTTGCCCTCGTTGTTCATTCTGGCGGCGCTGACCTACATCTACCTGGCGTTCGGTGACCTGGTGTTCGTCAAGGGGCTGTTCAACGGGATCAAGCCGGCGGTGGTCGCCATCGTCGTCTTCGCCGCCTGGCGCATCGGGACACGGGCGCTCAAGAACAAGCTGCTGTGGACCCTGGCCGCGGCTTCCTTCCTCGCCATATTCGTCCTGCACGTTCCCTTCCCCTACATCGTCCTCGGTGCGGGCATTCTCGGTTTCATTGGCGGCAGGATTGCCCCGGACAAGTTCAAGGTCGGCGGCGGGCATGGTGCCAGCAACAAGACCTATGGACCGGCGCTGATCGACGACGACACTCCGGCGCCGGAACACGCCGGATTCAAGGCAGGACACCTGGCGCTGCTGGTCGCGGGCTTCGCCGGGCTGTGGGGCGCAGGCATGCTGTTGCTCGGCCATCCGGTGCTACAGGACATGGGCGGGTTCTTTACCAAGGCCGCGCTGGTCACCTTCGGCGGCGCCTATGCGGTGCTGCCCTATGTCTATCAGGGCGGTGTCGAGCACTACCACTGGCTGACCGGCACCCAGATGATCGACGGCCTGGCGCTGGGAGAAACCACCCCCGGACCGCTGATCATGGTGGTGGCCTTCGTCGGCTTCGTCGGCGCCTGGAGCAAGGAAATCTTCGGGCTGGAGGGCTTGCTGCTGGCCGGTTTCGCCGGCGCGTGCGTGGCAACCTACTTTACCTTCCTGCCCTCCTTCCTATTCATTTTGGCTGGCGCGCCGCTGGTCGAGGCGACCCACGGCGACCTCAAGTTCACCGCACCGCTGACCGGGATCACCGCCGCCGTGGTCGGCGTGATCCTCAATCTCGCCCTGTTCTTCGGCTGGCATGTGCTGTGGCCTCAGGCATCGGAAGCCGCGCCGTTTTCGGGCGGCTTCGAATGGTTCTATGCGCTGATCTCCTTGGCGGCGTTCCTGGCGCTATGGAAATACAAGCAGGACGTCATGAAAGTCATCGCAGCCTGCGCACTGGTCGGGCTCGGTTACACCTACCTCGGCTGAGGCGACAGACTCAACTTACAAGCGACCGACTGCCCGGCGGAACTCCATCCGCACCATCATGCGCGACAGCATGTTGCAGCTGAACATCAGCGCGAACCACTGCTCGCCTGGATGCACGAACATCGCCGTGCCGCTGACGCCGGACCAGACCATTTCCCCCGCGGCGCAGGGCAGCGCCGCCGGACCCCAGTCGAGGCGGACAGCCATGCCCAGCCCGAAACCGAAGCCCGACCCGCAGTATGCAGCAGGGCCATCGACGCCTGCCGGCAGCTGGTTGCGGCACATTTCCGCAAGCGAGTTTGCCGACAGCAGGCGCTGCTCGCCGACCCGGCTGCCGTTGGCGAGCATGCGCGCGAACGCGGCGTAGTCGCCAATGGTGCTGACCAGACCGCCGCCGCCGCTGTCCATCCACGCTTCGGCCGGCCTGCGGATGCCGAATTCGGTGACCGTTCCATGCCATGCGGCATCGGCGGCATGGGCGCTTGCCAGCAGCGTTCGTTGCGGCGGGGGGACTTCGAATCCGCTGTGCTGCATGCCCAAAGGCCCGAATACCCTGCTCCGCAGGGAGTCTCCCAGTGGCACACCATCGATCTTTTCGATGATGCACCCCAGCACGTCCGTCGAATAGCCGTAACGAAAGGTGGATCCCGGCTCGGCGACCAGCGGCAGGGCCGCAAGCTCGGCGACGAAGTCCGTCGCTGCGATGCCCGGCAGCCTGGCCACTGGCGATTTCAGCAAGGCGGCACGCAGTTCGCCGTCCTGGACGTCCCACGCGTAGGCCAGCCCGGAAGTATGGCGCATCAGGTCGCGCACTGTCGGTGCGCGCGCCGGAGAAACTCCGGATTTCATTCGCACGCCGGCAAAAGCCGGCAGGAATTCTGCTATCGGCGCATCGAGGTTGATGCGGCCCTCGTCGACAAGCGTCAGCGCCGCGACCGTCACCAGGGGTTTGGTCAAAGATGCGACTCGGAACAGCGCGTCTTCATGCATCGGTGTGCCCGTGTCCGGCCCGGTGAAACCTGCAGCGTGCCTTGCAGCGGGCCTGCCGCCGTGCTCGACATGCACCAGCGCCCCCGGGAAGTGCCCGGCCTGGATCTGGTAGGCAAGCATGCCGTCGATACTGTTCGTCATGAATTTTGTCCTGTGCGGTCGCCAGTGAGCCATCGTACGGTTAATGTAACAAAGTTCCCGGCGCCGGCTCTTCTCATCGCCCCGGTCTACAGGAACGCCCTAGCGAACCGAGGCGGGATCGAAGTGCGGATTCTCGATGATCCCCAGCCGGTTGCCGAACGGATCCTGGACCGCGGCGATCTTGATGCCCCCGCCGACCTCGGTCACCGGCTCCAGCTCAATGGCGCCGAGGGTAATGAGACGGGCCAACGCCTGTTCCGCGTTCGCCACGCCCCAGAGCGCCTGCGGACCGGCAACGCCGGGGATCGCGTCGGGTATCAACCCCAATTCGAACCCGCCTACGGAAAAGCCCACGTAAAACGGCTGGTCGAAATACGCTTGCACCCCGAGTACCTCGGAATACCATTGCCTGGCTTTGGTCAGTTCGGGGGCCGGATAGATCACGCTGCGTAGGCCTAGGATCATTGTTTGCTCCTGCAAGTTGGGTGAGTGGGCAGAACGGATCAGCGTATGCCAACGGGATGTGACTAATTCCCTGGAATCCGTGCACCGCTTGGTTCACAATACCCTTGACAACGTTTGCAACCAGGAAGGGGCGACATGCATAGCCTGATCGGACGGGCAGGATTCATCGGGAAGTTCCGGCTGGCGCTCGCGGCGCTGCTGTTGCTAGTGTCGTTCAACAGCAGCGCCGGCGTCAACCTCAAGCAAGGCAAGTGGAAGGACGGCAAGATCGTCTGGTATTTCAACAGCGATCAGATACCGGCAAGCCTGAAGGTGGACGAGTTCGTGGCCTTGACGACACGGGCCTTCGGCATCTGGTCCGCCGGCTGCAACCTGTCGGTGCAGTATGGGGGAACCACTTCGATCGCTGCCGAGAACGCGCCGGCCATCGCCGCCGAAAAGGTCATCGTCGGTTTTGCCCACTTGCCGTCCGGCGTCGGCGGCGACGGTGCTCCATTCAGCACTGACGCCGCCAGCAATGCCTACCACTTCACTGCCGGAGTGGTCCAAATCGCTGCTGACCTCACACCCTACAACCTGGCATCCGACCGGCTGCTGTATATCCTGGTGCATGAGATCGGGCACCTGCTGAATCTCGCGCACAGCGACGAACCCTACTCGGTGATGTACGCCAATCCCTACGTCGCCATCCAGTCGGCGACAGAACCCTACAAGGCTTACGCCGACGACCTGTCCACTTGCGCCAACCTTTACGGCGCAAAGGGCATCCAGCCGAACCATGACTATGGGGCCGATCCCTTCGTTGCCGACCCGAGGTACGGCCTCTCGGCAAGCGTCGGTAACACGATTTTCAACGGTGGCGCAACGATTGCCACGGGCAGCGCACAAGACATCTGGCAGTCTGTCAATCCCAATGCGGTCGACCTCGGCCAGCTCGAGAATTCTCCCTGGCTGAGGGTTGCCTGGAAACAGCCGCTCGCCAGTCTGGCCACGGTCCGGATCATCGCCCCAAGCGGCGATATCGTCCTGGACAACTACACGATCGCAACGAACCCGGCGAATATTCTCGACGGCTACTTCCCGTTTCGCTTCGGAATCTCTATCAACGGACTCTGGAAGATGCAGGCCTTTGTCGGCGGCAGCCCGGCGGCCGAGACGCAATTCACCACCACCCAAGGCGTCTCCTCTCCGCCTAAGCTCGAAGTCGCCGCCATCGCAGAGTCCGGCGCAACAGGCAACATGGCCTTGCGCCTCGCCAACTACAGCAAGGTCGGGGTTGCCTCCTCGATCGCCTATCTCAATGGCGACTATGCCAACACGCTCCAGGGCTTCAAGCCGGCATCCGGCAAGAACACCATCGAGTTGTGGGCGGAATCCAATCTCCCGCGTTACCGGGCGGGCCTGGGCTGCGGGCAACCCGGCTCGTCTTCCGACCTGACCCGCCAGCTGGCCTTATCGGCCGACAGCCAGGGCAAGCTGGTCGGCGACAGCATCGAGATTGCGGAAAGCGGAACCTTGATCGCCTATTCGGCCAAGGCCAACATCCAGTCCGGCGCCAGCGGCGCCGTCAACGTCTATGTGGCGGGCCTGTCCAAGGATGTCCTGCTGTTTCGCCAAGCCGACGGCAGTTGGAGTTCGAACCGGGCCGCGCTATTTTCCTTCACCGCGCCCGGAGCCGCCAGTTTCGATATTCTGCGCGACGCTGACACCCGCGGCCTGCCGCCCGGGACAACGCTAGTGGTGGGATATGGAGCCTCGCTGGACGACTTGACGGCAAACGCCCGCTACAAGATCGTTCGGGTCTTCTAGCACCCAGGAGTCAGTGGCGGAGCGTGCGCCACTTCATGCGTTGGCTTCCGGCGCCGTGGTGGCATGGAACTCCCGCTGGTAACGTCCCAGGCTACTGATAGATCCGCAGACAAACAGGGCGTCATCCGGGCGCACCCGGAAGCCATCTTCGAATTCGACGATCACCTCACGCGCCCGTTCCACCGCCACCACCTTGGCCCCGCTCCGCTCCAGCGCCTCGTTGCGCCATGGATGCGCGCCGGCCAGCGTGCCGGCAGTCAGACGGACGAACTTGATGCGGTTCTCGACCTGGATGACCTGCTCGCCCAGCAGGTGATAGGCAAGGATCTGCCCGGCGACCTGCCCCACGGATATGGCGAAGTCGGCGCCCGAACGGTAGAGCCGTTCGGTATTGTGTGTCCGCTGCACCCGCACGATCAGCGGCACCTCGGGCGCATAGTCGCGCACCACCGCGGTGGCAAAGACCGACTCGCTGTCGTCGCTCAACGCCAGGACGACCGCGCTGGCCTCGCGCACCACGGCCCGATCGAGGGTCGCTCGTTCCAGCGCGCTGCCCACCACGTCGACGCCGGGCCCGGCCACCCGGTCGATCACCACACAGGTCTCTGCTGCGTCATGCAACATCTCGATCACCTTGTGCCCCACTGCGCCGAAGCCGGCCAGCACGATCGGGCCGCTCCGGCTGATCGGCATGGCCATGCGTTCGACCTTTTCCAGATTGGGGTGGGTACCGACGACGACCAGGATGGCTCCCGGCTCCACCCGGGTCTTCGGTCCCTTGGTGGTTGTAAATACTCCGCTATGCCATTGCCCGATGACCGACACGCCATGCTGCTCGCGCAGGTGCAGATCGCCCAGCTGCTTTCCGGCCAGCGGGCTTCCGGCCCGAATCCGGAATTCCGCCATGGCCACCTTGGTGCCGAGCAGATGCATCCCTTCCGCCGGCGGGCTGATGCGCCGGCTGGCGCGCGACGCCAGGGCAGCGCCGAGCACATGCGCGGGAGTGAACACATCGGTGGCGCCGATCTGGAGCATCGGCGCGCGGTACAGCGGGTCATCCGACAATGCGTAGAGCGGGCCGGAAAAGCCGAACTCCCGGACCACCAGGGCACAACTCGCATTGGCGTGATCACCCGCATTGGTGACTACGGCCTGCGCCTGATTGACCCGCATCAGGACCGAAGGATCTTCGGCCAGGTTGCCGAATACCACGTTGTAGCCACGATCGCGCAGGTTGCGCGCCACCGTCATGTCCTCTTCGAATATGACGAAAGGACTGTGGATGCTGTTGAATTCTTCCAGCAGGGACTCGATCGCCGGGCCATAGCGGTAGAACAGCACTTTCCCGGCCATCGGCGGTAGCACATGCTGCAAACGAACCTCGAACTGTTCCTCGAAGTAGGGCAATACCAGGATCGGGAAAATCAGGAAGACCATGAACTGGCCGAGAAACTGGCCGAGGATCACGAACAACGCCATGGCTGGATGGTTCCAGCGGCTGTCGCCACCGTAACCCGTGGTGGTGATGGTTTCGGTGGCCCATTGGAGGCTGTGCAGAAAGCTGCGCGGAGTTCCCTCCAGATGCTCCATGCCGAGCATGTAGAGCGTGCCGAGGAACACCACCGCGGCGGGAAGCAACGCCAGCAGGGCCAGCAGGCGCTTGGTCGAACGCTTGAGTTTCACCTGCATGCGTTGCGGTTCAGCAAGGCGGACAGCGGACGGCTCACGGCGCTCTCATGCCTGCACATCGTGGAACCGGATCAGGTTCTGCCCGGCCTCCTTGGCCTGGTACATCGCGCTGTCGGCCCACTTGAGGATATCGTCCTCGCTGGCCTGATGATCGATGAACAGGGCGACTCCCATGCTGGCGATGCAGCGGTGTTCGATCACGGCGTCGGCTTTGCCATCCTGGCTGACGCGCAGCTTGTAGGGTTGCGACAAGGTCGCGCGGATTTTTTCGGCAACGATTCTGGCCTGAGTGGTCGATGCGTCCTTGCTCGAATTCAGCTCGCCGAGCATCACCACGAACTCGTCGCCGCCGAAGCGTCCGACGGTATCCATTTCGCGGACACAGCTTCTCAGGCGATCGGCCACCTCGATCAACAGCAGGTCGCCCACCGCGTGCCCATGGGTGTCGTTGAGCGGCTTGAAGTTGTCCAGGTCGAGGAACATCAGTGCGCCATAGCAGCTGCTGCGCTTGGTGGTCGCCATGGTCTGGTTCAGGCGGTCGCTGATCAGGCGGCGGTTCGGCAGTCCGGTGAGGGTATCGTGGAACGCCAGTTGCCGCACCTGCTCCTCCATCTTCCTGCGTTCGGTGATGTCGGTGTAGCCGCCGACATAGTGGGTGACGACGCCGTTATCGTCCCTTACCGCCGAGATGCTGACGTCGTGGGGATGGACCTCCCCGTTCCGGGTCCGGTTCATGATTTCGCCGCGCCACGTGCCTTTACTGGCGATCGCCTGCCACACCGCCTGATAAAAGTTCGCGTCGTGGCGGTCCGATTTGAGAATGCGGATATGCCGGCCGATGATCTCCTCAGCGGTATAGCCGGTGATGGTCGTGAACGACGGATTGACCCGCATGACGATGTTGTCGGCGTTGGTTACCACGTAACCTTCCTGGGCCTCGAAGGCGGCGGCGGCGATGCGGAGTTCCGCTTCCGCCTGGTGGCGCTCGGTGATGTCGCGGGTCAGGCCAAGCAACGCCGTCACCTGCCCCTGCGAATTTCGCAGCGGTGCCGCACGGGTCTCCAGCCAGCGATGTCCGCCCTTGAGGCCGGTGATCGCGAACACCAGATCGCCTGACCCGCCCGCGAAGACCTTCCTGGTGAGCGCGCCGAAGGCGTCCCGGTATTCCGGCATGACCAGTTGCTGCATGTTCTGCCCGATGGCCTGATCCGGGGAATCCGCCTCGATCATAGCCAACCCGGCCAGGTTCATTTGCAACAGCGTCCCGTCGGCGTCAAGCTGCTTGACGCATTCGGGTTCCGTCTCGATGATGGTGCGCAGTTCCAGTGCGCGTTCGGCGAGTTGTTTATGAGCTTCCACCACAGACCGCTGGGTGCGTGCCGCCAGGCCGAAGAAGAACATCAGCGCGGTGGCAAGCAGCAGAAAACTCCCGGCAGGGGCGTAGAGGGATCGACGCCAGTCATCCAGCAAGAGATCGTAATCGCGCGAGACGACGACCGCCAGCGGCACACCGGACAGGTCGTGAAATACCGACAATCGCTTGACCTGCTGGAGCTTGACCACATTCAGATGGCGCGTCGTCGCCAGCCCGGAAGTCACATGCTCGGTAAAGGCGATGTCGCCCTGGAGATTCTGGCCGATCGGGTCCGAAACTGGAATACTGCTGATGATATCGCCGTGCAGGTTGATCAACGCGGCCTGCACACCCGATTCATGGACCGAGAGCTTCAATGTATCGGTGAAGAAGGCGGCGTCGAGCGACGCCAGCACCACGCCGGCGAACCCGCCCTGCTTGTCGCGCATGACCCGCGACAGCGTCGTCGCGGTGACTCCGCTCAAGGCCTTGAAAGGCCTTGAAACATGAAACTGGTCATCTTGCGGCGCGTCGCGATGGTGCTTGAAGTAGTCCCGGTCGCTGGCATCCCCACCTATGGAGATTTCCCGCGCCTCCGCAACGATCCGGCCGCTGGCATCTTCGATCAGCAGATTGCGCAGTTCCGGCAGTTGTCGCAGATAATTGCGCAGCAACTGGTTAGTTTCCGCGACGGACATGGCCGGGCGATCCTGCAGGTCCTCGCTGATGCTTCCGAGCATCAGCGACACACTGCGCAGCGAGCCTGAAATGCGCGCTTCGCGCTCTCTGGCGCGCACCTCAAGCATGCGGTATCCCTGCTCGACGGCTTCGAGATAATCGTTATAGGCGTTCCAGGCCGACCACGCCCCGAGGACCAGCAGCAGGGAGATCAACAGCAGCCGCAGCGGCATACCGCTGTAACTCTCGGTGGCGACGGGGGCGAGGGATGGCACGGGGCTGCGGCGAAGCATTCCGGGTCGGGCAGAATTGCGGTATTCTCCAAGCGAAAGCGTATTGGCGCAAGTGCCACGACATGCCACAACCTGTCATTGAACGTAATCGACCGGCCCGGCTCCAAAGACCGGGCAACCATGCTTGAGCGGACTCATGGCCACTTATGTCTCATATACCCCGACCGGCGTCATTGAAAAGGCGCTGTTCAACCTCGACGCCTTCGGCATGTCGAACTTCAAGCTTGCGGGCACGGTCGGCGTATCGGTATCCGACAGTTTTACGCGTGCCCAGTATGAGTCGTCCTCACCGCGGATATCCGAGGACATCTACACCTCGCTCAACTCGGGCGGCGGCGACTGGAGCGCCGCGCAGCTAGCGAATATCGATCTGGTCACGGCCAGGTATTCGAGTTTCATCAACCTGGGCTTTTCTCCGGTGGTCGACAAATCCGGCGCCACCCCGGCGCAGGTCGGCAGCACCTCCGACATCAACATCAGCCTGATTTACCGCCCGGACTGGCCTCATGGCGGCGAAAGCGGGGGGGGCATCGACAGCAATTTCGGCTATCCGGGCGGTCGCGGCGACATCGTCCTCAACTGGCAAGGCTTTGGACCCTCGGGATCGAATAACGACAAGTCCCTGAGTTCGTCCTCATTCGGCTTTCATGCCTTGATGCACGAAATCGGACATTCGCTGGGCCTGGCCCACCCGCAATTGACGGTCATCAACGGTTTTCCGGTGATCTCCGTGGATTACCGAGCCACCACATCGGTCGGGTTTGATCGGCTCGGCTTCCATATCGAGAGCCCGCTGGACATGAACAAGGAATATTTCACCATCATGTCCTACGACGATCAGATCGTGGCGGGCCAAGCCGATACGTTTGCGCAGACACCGATGATCCTCGATGTGATTGCCTTGCAAGGCGCCTATGGCGCGGGTGGCGGGACCTCGGGACCCGGCGACGACGTCATCACTCCCGGCGGCGGCGGCGCGGTCGCTTCCTACCGAACCTATTTCGACACCGGCGGTTCCGACACCATCGAACTGACCAATTATGCCTCCGGCGGCTACCTGCACATGGGCACGGCAATCGACGGGGTCGCGCACCCGGTGGGTGTTTCCATGAGTACCGAAGACGAGAACCGGATGATCGTTCTCAAGGGAGACCCCGGCAGCCTGAGATGGTACTACGGCGAGTTCGAAAATGCCCTGGGCAGCGCGGCGGACGACCATATCGTCGGCAACGCCCTGGACAATTCCATCAAGGGCCAGGCGGGCAACGACAGGCTTTACGGCGAAGCCGGCAACGACGTCCTCTCCGGCGGCGGCGGCCAGGACACCCTCAGCGGCGGAACCGGCAACGACTTGCTGGAGGGCGGGGAAGGCATAGACACCGCAGTCTTCAGCGGCAGTCCGGCCAACTACCAGGTAACCCGGGTCGTCGACACCTATGTGATCCGCGACAAGTCCGGCAGCGATGGCACCGACACGCTGACCCACATGGAACGCCTGCAGTTTTCAAACACCGGCCTGGCGCTCGACATGGAGGCGACACAATCGGGCGGTGAGGCGGCACTGCTGATCGGAGCCTTGCTGGGTAGGACTGCGTTGACCGACAAACCATTGGTCGGCGCCTTGCTCGGCTATTTCGACGCCGGCAACACCCTCCTTGATGCTGCCAATGCGGCGATCGGCGCAGGCATCGTCGATCGCCTCGCCAACGGCTCGAGCACCAGCGCCTTGGTGAACCTGATCTATCACTCGATCACCGGGACGGACCCGGCGGCCAGCGTTACCCGGGATCTTGCCGCTTTGATCGACAGCGGAACCTACAGCAAGGCTGGCTTCCTGGCATTCGCCGCGAATCACGCAGAGAACCAGACCAACGTCGGCCTGGTCGGATTGCTCCAGACGGGGCTGGAGTTTTCGTAGGGACTGGCGCTCCTCGGCGTGGCGAGCCCTGCAAGGCCGCGGCCGGCGTGAGCCATTCTTCCCAATCGCCGGCATCCGCAATTCATGCCGCACTTCCGGCGGTTCGTCGCAGCGCCGTCGAAAACCCCGGGGCTTTCACTTAAAGTGGTTTCACGGCGCAGATGCGCACTTTTTTTGGAGAAGGCCATGAACCTGCATATCGCAAACACTACCCGGCATATCGCCGCCATCGTCGCGGTATTCGGAACCCTGCTCAGCGTCGGCGGAACACTGACTCTGGCCGAACACTATGCCCAAAGCGACGCCGCTGCCCGCACCTGGGCCCAGGGTGCAAGCGTGAGGGCGGTAGCATGACCGTCATGAAAACTTTCGGTCAGAGCCTTGTCGACCTGCTGAAATCCGCAGCCATCGTCATCCCCTTTTGCGCAGCCCTCGGCGCGCCAGCGGAAGCCCTGGCCTCGGACTGGAACTGGGGACCGTGGAAATCGGTTTCCGGCTCGGGCACCCTCAAGACGGAAGTCCGCGAGGTGTCAGGGTTCACGGGCATTGCGCTGTCCCTGAGCGGGTCGGTGGAAATCCGCCAAGGCGGCAGCGAAGGCGTGACCATCGAAACCGACGACAATATCCTGCCGCTGATTGAAACCGTGGTCGAGAATGCCACGCTGAAGATCCGCCCCACCACCCGCAATACTTCGTTCTCAACGAAGACCTTGAAGATCGTGGTGAACGCCAGGAACCTCGAAAGGATTGACATCGCCGGAACGGGCGACATTCACGCCGAGGCGCTCAAGGTTGCCAACTTGAAGGCCGGCATTTCCGGCGCCGGTGACCTGCGGATCAAGTCCCTGGAAGCCGACACTCTCAGCGTTTCGATCGCCGGCAGCGGTGATTTCGAGGCAGGCGGACGCGCCGCCAGCGTGCGCGCCAACATTGCCGGTTCCGGCGACATCAAGGCGGGCAAACTGGACGCCAAAGCGGTGGAAATCAATATTGCCGGTTCCGGCGACGCCACCGTCTGGGCGCGCAATACCTTGAAGGTCAGCATCGCCGGCTCCGGGGACGTCCAATATTACGGCGACGCCCAGTTGCAGAACTCGATATGGGGCTCAGGCTCGGTCAAGCGCCTGGGTGCAGCGCCTTAGGATGGTGGCACGGCAGGTCAGACGTTGAATCTGAAGTGCATGACGTCGCCGTCATGCACCACGTACTCCTTGCCTTCCAGGCGCATCTTGCCGGCCTCCTTGGCGCCCTGCTCGCCCTTGCAGGCGATGAAATCGGCGTAGGAGATCACTTCGGCGCGAATGAAGCCGTGCTCGAAATCGGTGTGGATCACCCCGGCGGCCTGCGGGGCCGTGTCGCCGACGTGGATGGTCCACGCCCGCACTTCCTTGACCCCCGCGGTGAAGTAGGTTTGCAGGCCCAGCAACTG
>Ga0163199_1001527_pt1 | contig 14425 bp, 13 predicted proteins | sample PL_2010_150m_FD_113537 | JGI IMG/M metagenome (GOLD analysis project Ga0163199, IMG submission 113537) | Freshwater microbial communities from Powell Lake, British Columbia, Canada to study Microbial Dark Matter (Phase II) - PL_2010_150m | ecosystem: Environmental > Aquatic > Freshwater > Lake ... | reverse complement strand
GCGAGGGGTGGGAGGGGCATTACTCTTTCGTCAAAGGTTATGACGACAAGACAAAAGTTTTTATTACACAAGACTCGTTCAAGTGGCAAGACATCAACTATCCACGCAGTTATGATGACATTGCTTACGATTGGCGTTCGTTCAATTATATTTATCTCGTGGTGTATCCCGCCTCGCGTGAAGGGCAGCTCATAACTCTCTTAGGCGCAGATTCAAGTGTGACAACTAACTACACCCGCGCCCTCGGCATTGCTCAAGCCGAGACACAAAAGTTAACCGAGCCGCTCGACCTCGCCTTTGCCTGGCACAATGTCGGTTCAACATTACAACTGCTCAAGCGCAGTAAAGAGGCCGCCGCCGCGTTTGATCAAGCGCGAAGTTATAACGTTCTGCCGCACCGCGTGTTGTGGTATCAAACCGAAATGTATAAAGCCTATTACAACGAGAAGCGTTATCAAGAGGTGATCACTCTTGCTACCAGTACGCTCAAATCTCCGAAGACGCCCGGCGGCTTGGAAGAAAGTTTTTATTGGCGCTCGTGGTCGTATTATCAACTTGGCAACAAAGAAGCGGCATACAACGACATGCGCGCCGCGTTGCAAACTCATCCCGAATGGGCTCAAGCCCTCGCCGCCTTTGCCGAATGGGGCGTGAAGCCATGACAATGAACAATGAGACAATGAACAATGAACAAAATCCCAAATCCCAAAATCCAAACTTCCAACTACCTAACCACCTAACCACCCAACCACCTAACAATCTAATCGAGCGTTACTATGATTTCTCTACTGCTAACGAGTGGTCTCGTTTAGATCGTCATCGCACCGAGTTCGCCATCACGCTTCGCGCACTGAAAGATTTTTTTCCGTCCGCCCCCGCAAACATTTTGGATTGTGGCGGCGGACCTGGATGCTACGCGATTGAATTAACGAAACAAGATTATGCCGTCACCCTGTTCGACCTTTCGGCGATCAATTTATCGTTTGCCCGCACACAAGCCTATAGCGCAGGTGTCGCCGTCTCTGCTTATGAACATGGCACGGCAACCGACCTTTCGCGCTTCGCAGACGAATCGTTTGACGTCGTGTTGTTATTGGGACCTCTCTATCATTTACTCACTCACGCAGAACGACTCAACGCATTACGCGAAGCGCATCGCGTCTTGAAAAAGGGCGGCGTGTTATTTGCTTCCTTCGTGACTCAATATGCGGCGCTACGTTTCTTCGCTAAACAAGACCCCGAATGGATTTTGCAACATCCCAAAGAACTTGAAGCGTTTTGGAAAACCGGAGTCTTCCCGCCTGTTCGTAACGATGGCACAGAATTTCTGGCTTACTTCGCGCCGCCCGCCGAAGTGAAACCATTGATCGAATCGGCAAACTTTAAAGTGCAAACCGTGTTAGCTTGCGAAGGCGTGGTGAGCATGATTGACGAAAAGATCAACACTCTCGAAGGCGAGTTGTGGGAAGCGTGGGTAGATTTAAATTATCGCCTTGCCCCCGATCCGAGTCTGCATGGGGCGTGTGAGCATTTGTTGTGCATTGCCTACAAATAGTTTTATCGCGCCAAGACCTCCGAGTTCTTTAAGAACTCGGAGGTCTTGGCGCACGCATCACGCATCACGCATCACGCATCACGCATTTCCCTTATTTCCATTTTTTCCTTTTCACCTTTTATGACCCGCGTCTTCCGCGCCTCCCTCCTCATCTCCTTCCTCTTCACCATTGATAAACTTGTCGCGCTCTATCGCCAGTCGTTTGTCGGGCGCGTATATGGAATCAGTGCTGCGCTTGATGCTTATAACTCTGCCAACAACTTACCCGATCTGATCTACGCCGTAATCTCCGGTGGGGCGTTAGGACTGGCGTTCATTCCGATACTTACCGAGACTCTGGATAAAGAAGGGCGTGAGGCGATGTGGTCGTTGTTTAGCCGCGTGGCGAATTATGGTTTTATCGTCACGGCATCGCTAGCTCTCACACTCGTCCTCTTCGCCGATCCATTGATTCGAAATATAGTCGTCCCCGGTTTTCCACCCGCGCAGCAAGACCTCACCATTCAACTGATGCGTCTCAACGTCGTCGCTCTGATGATCTTTTCGTTGAGCGGTCTGGTCATCGGCGTGCTGCAAGCCAACCAACATTTTTTTCTGCCCGCGCTCGCGCCCATCATGTATAACGTCGGGCAGATCGTCGGCGTGGTTTTTCTCGCGCCACGATTCGGAATCTTCGGTCTCGCTTACGGAGTCATTCTTGGCGCGGCGCTGCATTTGCTGATTCAAGTTCCGGGTTTGATTCGGCACGGGTTCAAGTGGACGCCATCACTGGAGTGGCGGCATCCCCGTGTGATTCAAGTGGCGCAGCTGATGTTGCCGCGCGTCCTCACCATCCTCGCCGTGCATTCCATCTTCGTCGCCACCGATAATTTTGCATCACATTTGTATGAGGGCGCGATCACCGCAATCGCTTACGGCTGGTTGATCATGCAAATGCCGGAGACGATCATCGGCACGGCGATTGGCACGGCGATCTTTCCGACTCTCTCGGAATATGTGAGTCGTGATGATCGCGCGGGGTTGCGGTCAACCCTTCGACGGGCGTTGATCATCCTTGTGGCGTTGATCGTGCCGATCACAATCGTCTCGCTGATTCTGGTGCGACCCGCCGTGCAACTTATTTTTGAAGGACGATCTTTCACGGCGGCGGGAACGTCTCTCGTTGTCTCGGCGGCGCAAATGTTTTTGTTGGGGATGCTGGGTCATTCGTTGTTAGAGGTTGTGGTGCGGATGTTTTACGCTTTGCACGATGCCATTACACCGTTGATCGCTGCCGCGCTCACGGCGGCGTCATTTGCGGTGTTGTGTTACGCGCTTGTCCCCCTGATGGGTCATAATGGAATCGCATTGGCGAACACGATTGCTTTCACAGGAGAGGCGGCGGGGTTGATATGGATTCTCCGCCGTCGAAAAGTTTTGTGAGTCGGTTGCCATTCAAGGTTGACTGGCTTATACTTATTAAAATTTTTCAAAGGAGTTATGACTATGAACAAAGGAATTGAAATGGAATATGGCAAGGCATTTACGTTTGCGATGGAAGACCCCGACTGGATTAAAAAGTTGGGCATCGCCGCCGCGATTGTCTTTGTGGCAATCGTCGGCTCGGTCTTTTTGCTAATCCCTACTATCTTGGGACTTCTCTTGCTCTCAGGCTATGCGGTAGAGATTGCGCGACGAGTGATCAATAACGAGGCGAAGCCGCTGCCGGAATGGACGGATTTTGGCGGACTGTTCAAGAACGGTTTGTTCTTGGCGATTGCCCTGTTTGTCTACTCTCTGCCCTCGATCATCTTATCGGTATGTGGTCAAAGCGGGCAGATTATTCCTGCATTGGGACTCAAAGGCGATACGCGCGATATAGCGATAACAGTGGCTTCGATCGTGTCGCTCTGCTGTAGTTGTCTTCAGTTTATCTACTCAATCTTTTTAGGGATGATCACCCCAGCAGTGGCAGGGCAGATCGCTTCCAAAGGCAGCATTGGTGCGGCGTTTGATTTCAATGCGGTGTTTGGGCATTTGCGCGCGCAGCCGGTGGTGTATTTGCTCGTCTTCCTCATCACGGCGGTTGCGGGTTTCGTCCTGACTCTCGTGGGTGTAATCGTGTGCTTTATTGGTTTGTTCGTCACCCTTCCTTACACGATGTTTGTGAACGCGCATCTGTGGGGTCAAGCCTATCGTTTCACTTCGTCAAAGCTGGCTGAAGTTCCGGCGGCGTAAAGTTTATTTAACGTCGAAAGATCGATCTGATTTCAACATGAACCGCTAAGAATCAAAAAGCGGAGACCGTTTAGGTCTCCGCTTTTTTTAACCACGCACGGGGTGTGGTGGGTAACATCTCTAATCCGCATTTTGGCATTATTCTGAAGTTGAGCTTTCTTCTGCTAATAAACGGAAAAATGTTTGGGACAAGAAAAAAGTTGACTGCGGATTAGAGTGAGCCTCTCTCCCTCCTCTTGGGTGAGCAGTTGTCGGGTTTTTAATTTACATCCAACAACACTTTCAACACCCCTGCTTCTTGCGCTTTCTCCATCGCTGTTACGGCTTCATCCAATTTGTATCGCGCGTGAACCAATGATCCAACGTCAATTAATTTCCGTGATAATAAATCGAGCGCGGCTTTAAAGGGTCCGCAACGCGAACCGATGATCGTGATCTCGTCCACCACAATGCTGCTTATGTCGAGCGTCAATTTTCCGGCGTAAGTGCTTTTGAGGACGAGCCGACCCCCGCCGCGCAACAAACCGCGCGCTATTTCAAAACCGCCGGAGCTTCCCGTCACTTCAACCACTATATCTGCTTTTTGGGAGTCAACGTCTTCGACGTCGCCCGAAGTCGGAGACTTCGGATTCGCTATATCTGCTTTTCGGGAGTCAACGTCTTCGACGTTGCCCGAAGTCGGAGACTTCGGATTCGCTATATCTGCTTTTTGGGAGTCAACGTCTTCGACGTTGCCCGAAGTCGGAGACTTCGGATTCGCTATATCTGCTTTTCGGGAGTCAACGTCTTCGACGTTGTCCGAAGTCGGAGACTTCGGATTCGCTATATCTGCTTTTCGGGAGTCAACGTCTTCGACGTTGTCCGAAGTCGGAGACTTCGGATTCCAGATCGCGGTTTTGATCCCGCGCCTTTTTAAAATCTCAAGTTTGTTTTCGTGCTTGCCGATCACGGTGAGATCGCATCCGCTCAACGCCACCACTTGCGCGCATAGCAAGCCCAGCTTGCCATCGCCGATGAGGACAACACGATCTTCGGGATGAATTTGAATCTGCTGCGGAATTTGCAGCGCGGCGGCGAGTGGCTCGGTGAAGACCGCCTCATCGTCTGAAACGTTGTGAGGCACTTCGTGCAGATTCTCGTAAGGCAGAGTTGTGTAGTCGGCGAACACGCCGTTACGATCTTGAATCCCTAACACCGTGCGGCTTTCACAGTGGTTGCGATTTTTATTCAAGCACGCTTCACACTTGCCGCAGCGCGCATTGATCTCTCCGACGACTCGTTTGCCTTTCCACTCGCCATCAGATTCGACAACGCCGACGAACTCGTGCCCCAACACGCCGGCGTAAGAATAATAGCCGCGCAGAAGTTCCACATCCGTATTGCAGATGCCCGCGCGAATTATTTTGATGAGTGCTTCACCTTGTGGAGGCGTGGGGAGTGGAAGATTCTTGCGAAGAGAGAGTTGTTGATTCTCTAACCAGAGACCAATCATAGTGATCAGTTATCAGTGTTCAGTGATCAGTTACTGATAACTGTTCACTGGATAATTCCCGCCATCAACAACCCCAACTTCTCTCGCGTTGCTTCGGCGCTTGGCATAACGGCGACGATGCTCCCGTGATACATCACCGCGATGCGATCCGAGAGGGCGAGAATTTCATCGAGTTCGGCAGAGACCACCAAGACGGCGCAACCTTCGTCGCGTTTCTCGATGATGCGGCGATGGATGTATTCAATCGATCCCACATCCAAGCCGCGTGTGGGTTGGTTAGCGATAAGTAGTTTGATCGGGCGTGAGAACTCGCGCGCCACGATCACTTTCTGTTGATTGCCGCCTGACAACGTTTTTACCGCCACCGTTGAAGCGGGCGTTCGCACGTCAAACTCCTCAACCAACTTATCGGCGTTCTGCTTGATTCGCGCTTCGTCCATGATCGTGCTGCGGGCAAACGGTTGTTGATAATAGGTGTTCAACACCATGTTGTCGGTCAGTGGATACGCCAAGACCAATCCATGACGTTGACGATCTTCGGGGATGTGTGCCGACCCTAATTCGGTGATGGTGCGCGGCGAAGATTTTGTAATGTCGCTGCCGAGCAGATGGATCGATCCGCTTACGGTTTTTCGCAATCCGGTCAGTGCCTCAACAAGTTGTGTTTGTCCGTTGCCCTGCACACCTGCCACACCCAGCACTTCACCGGCGCGCACGCTGAAGGTCGCGCCGTTCACCGTCATCACGCCGCGATCATCGGCGACCTTAAGATCGTTCACATTTAACACTTCGTCGGTGGGATGCGCCGGACCGCGATCTACTTTTAAGATCACTTCGCGCCCGACCATCATCGCCGCCAACTTCGCTTCGTTTGTCTCGGCCGGCTTGGTGGTGCCCACCACGCGCCCGGCGCGCAACACGGTGATGCGGTCAGCCGCGGCGAGAACTTCTTTTAATTTGTGCGTGATGAAAAAGATGGAGACGCCGCGCTGAGTCAATTCGCGCATGATGTGGAAGAGATCGTCCGCTTCTTGCGGAGTCAACACCGCCGTCGGTTCATCTAAGATCAAAATTTTCGCGTTGCGATATAACGCCTTGACGATCTCGACTCGTTGTTGAATGCCCACCGGCAAATCTTTCACCAGCGCATCGGGATCGATCTCCAGCCCATATTGATGCGATACCTCGCGGATACGTTGTGCCGCCGCGCGGCGATCCAGCATGACGCCGCCGCGCGTGTTCTCGTGACCGAGAATGATATTTTCGGCGACGGTGAAGACCGGGACGAGCATGAAGTGTTGATGCACCATGCCGATGCCCAGTTTGATCGCGTCCTGCGCGCTTCGGATCGTCTCCTCTTTGCCATCTACCAAAACTTTGCCTTCGTCTTGATGATACAGTCCGTAGACAATGTTCATCAACGTGGTTTTGCCCGCGCCGTTCTCGCCCAGCAGAGCGTGGACTTCACCCTTTTCCAGAGTCAAGCTCACACGATCATTCGCCAGCGTGCCGGGGAAATGTTTGGTGATGTTTTGGACTTCGAGGGCAATTGACATAAATTATGAATTAGAAATTAGGAAGGATGAAACTGACGAGGTTGTTCTTGAATGGCGGTGGTGTGCGCTAAGTTACTGACGAGCGGGCATTGGGTATCTACTTAATGAGATAGTCGCTTAAGTTTTTCAGTAGCCGTTTGTGCCGGACAGTCGCGACTGAACCAATACTACCAAGCAACTTATTACGTGGTATCAGTGCCAGAAAACCAAGCCTGAAAAGTGAATCAGCCACCAGTCCGCTTGAAGCGAAATCAGCGTCTTGCTGTTTGATAATTTCGTCAAATCCTGCGACCTGTTGCTGAAGCTGGGTGCTGACACCACAAACAAGCACATCGTTGAAAGGCGGCATCTCTCGCAGAAAAAGTGCCGGACGATTTTTGATCTGCCCATTGGCTTGTGGAACTGGCGTCAGGACAATGTCACCCTCTCTCATAGTCTGGATTTTTCTCCTTAACCAGCGTTACAGGGTATTCCGGTTCATCCTCATCGTAGGCAGAGGCGAGTCCCTGTGCTGAAAAGTTAAGCCACGACACTCGTTCCATATCGGGTGACCGGATTACAGTGACAAGCAGTTTTGTGTTGGCGGGAAGTTCTATTTCATCGTCGAGCAAAACTCGTGTCCCGTCATAATGTGCGCGTAAAGTTATGCTTTCCATTAGCATTTTACTCCTACACAGATTTTACCTCTTTTTGCATCGCCTTCTTACTTCTCGTAAGCTTGTCCGTCCGCCACCGGCGGCGTCGTGCGCCCGACGATTCCAGTTAAGGCAAACATGGTGAGGATGTAAGGGATCATGCCGACGATCTGTGACTTCTTGAGGAAGTCGAAGCCTTCGGGAATGGATGTTGAGTAATACTGCAAATTGATCTGCATGGCTTGCGCCGCGCCGAAAAGTAGTGTCGCTGCCCACGCGCCGAAGGGCGACCAATTGCCGAAGATCATCGCCGCTAGTGAGATGAACCCGCGTCCGTTTGTCATCAAGGGTTCAAAGCTTGGCACCGATTCTAAAGTGAAGTAGGCGCCACCGAGTCCAGCGATCATTCCACCGATCAGCACATTGGCATAACGCACGAAATAAACATTGATGCCTACCGTGTCTGCTGCTTTAGGATGTTCGCCTACAGCGCGCGTATGTAAACCCCACGGCGTGTAGAACAAGACGAAGTGGGTGATGGCGACTAAGAGCACGGCGGTAATCGCAATCGGTTGTTGTTGAAAAATTTTACCGAACACTGGAAGGTCAGCCAGAAACGGAATGTGAATCACCGGCAGCACCCCCGGCGCATGCGGCACATTCCCTTGAAAGAAGAGCTGACGATTTAAATAGCCGGTGATGCCGATGGCGAGAATGTTGATCACCGTGCCGCTGATGATCTGATCGACTTTAAAGGTGATGGATAGAACGGCATGGAGAAGGGCGAACAATGCCCCAGTTAAAATGGCGGCGGCGACACCGAGCCACAGACTTGCTTGATCGGATACTCCGGCTTGCTTCAAATAAATCGAAGCGAGAAAACCAAAGAACGCCGCGCCGAGCATCAAGCCTTCAATGGCGATGTTGACCACGCCCGCCCGCTCGCAATAAATTCCGGAGAGCGCGCCGAGTGTGAGCGGCGTGGCAACGGAGAAGAGTGTGGCGAGGAACGACGCCAGAATCACTTCAACGCGATTTTCTTTTGCGCCGACCATCGCCACCACTCCCATGAGAACAATGATCAACAAAATGATCATGCCGAATCGTCCGAGATCGGCAACCCGTAGAATAGATCGTAGGCGATTGCCGGAGGTTGAAGTTTGAGCTGCCATGATCAGCCTCCCCAACCGCGAGTGAGCACCACAGTTTCTTTAGGCGCTTTGATGCGATAGATGAAGCGGACGATTTCCTCTGCGGCGACGAGTAATAAGATCAAGGCTTGCACAACCGAAATGATGTCCACCGGAATTTGTGTGAGGAATTGCATGCGAGTCGCGCCGTTGCGCATCGCGCCAAAAAGAATCGCCGCCAACACCACGCCGAAGGGATGACTGCGACCTAATAGGGCAATGGCAATTGCGTCAAAGCCATAGCCGGTGCTGAAGCCTAACTCTTGACGATAGTTGAGAGCGGTTACCTCAATCGCGCCTGCCATTCCTGCTAACCCGCCTGCCAGTGACATCGTCAACACGATGATGCGTGAGACGTTGATACCGGCATACTTCGCGGCGTCGGGGTTTGCGCCGACGGTGCGGATTTCAAAACCGAGTGTGGTCTTCCACAAAAACCACCACACAGCAAACGCGACGACCAAAGCTAAAATTGTTCCCCAGTGGACGCGAAAGCCATCAATCAACGGAGCGATACGTGCCGATTCGGCGATGGCGGGTGTGCGCGCGGTGACGTTGAATGGGTTGGGGTCTTTGAGGACTCCGTTGAGTAAAAATGAGGTGAGCAGAACAGCAATGTAGTTCATCATGATCGTGTTGATCACTTCGTGACCGCCGGTGCGCGCCTTGAGCCAGCCGGGGATCGCGCCCCAAATCGCTCCGGCGAGAATTCCACCCAACAAAGCCAGCGGCAGATGAACAATCCACGGCAGGGGAGTGCCGAGCAATTTTGGCAAAGCAAAACCGATCCAAGCCGAGACCAATGCGCCTAAACTTAATTGACCCTCGGCGCCGATGTTGAACAAGCCGCCTTTGAATGCCAGCGCAACGGCGAGACCGGCATAAATGTAAGGCGTTGACCACACCAATGTTTCGGAGATCGCTTTTGGTGATCCGAATGCGCCCTCCCACAATCCCAGATATGCCAGAATTGGATCGCCGCCGGAGATTTTGATGATGATAGCGTTGATGATAAGTGAGGTGAAAACGGCAAGCACCGGGACGAGGACGGTGCGTGTGGCGGCTTGCCATACTTGTTGAATGAGCGTTGATCCACTGCGCGACTCTAAAGAAGGTTTTTCAGATTGTGTCATAGATAGAGAGAAGGGGAAAGAAGTTTTTTCTTTCCCCTTCTCGTCCTTTACTTTAACACTAACGGAAGGTTTGTGTTGTATTACTTGGCGGGTTTCGCCGGTGCCACATTCGTCTTCAATGTGCCAGCCGTCAACCCTTTTTGCGCTTCGTCCAACTTCGCCTTCGCTTCAGCCGTCACTTTGGACTCAACATCATGGAACGGCGCGAGACCCACTTTGCCGTTGACGTTGCCGTCTTTAAATGTTCCGGCTTTCACGGCTTTGATCAAGTCGCAAGTGCCGGGGACGATCAACTTCATCGCGCTGGTGAGCAATACTGCTTTCGCCTCAGGCACGGTCAAGTATTGATCGGTGTCCACGCCGATGGCAAGCGCCTTGTTGCTTTGCGCTACGCCGAGTAGCGCACCGTTGCCGGTCTTGCCACCCGCGCCGAAGATCACGTCCGCCCCTTTGTCAATCATCGAGAGGGCGGTCGTCTTGCCCCATTCGGGATCGGTGAAGGTTTTGTCGAAGCCAACATCGTTGTGATAGATGATGTTTACTTTCGTGTCTTTCTTCGCCCACACCGCACCGGCGCGATAGCCTTCGCCAAAGCGCCATACTGGCGGAACCACATCGGTGCCAAGCACTGCGCCGATCTGTCCGCTCTTGCTCATCATCGCGGCGACCACGCCTGCTTGGAAGCCCGCTTCATCTTCGGGGAAGATCAAGCCCGCCACACCGGCGGTCGCTTTCTCTTGGAATTGATCCACGCCGATGAATTTCACTTTCGGATATTTGGCGGCTGCTTTGATGGTGTCTTCACCGAGCGCGAAGCCGACGGTGACGATTACGTCGTAACCCTCATCAGCAAATTGCGCGATGTTCTTGCCATAATCTTTGGGGTCGGTGGTCTCAATGTATTTCGTTGTGCCGCCGGTTTCTTTGCCGCCGCATTGCGCGCCTTCCCAAGCGGATTGGTTGAAGGACTTGTCGTCTACTTTACCAACATCAGTCACCAAACCAATGCGGAACGGTTTCGCAGTGGGAGCGACAGTCGGCGGCACAGCAGTGGGGGGTGCCACAGTTGGCGGTACGGCTGTCGGTTTTGGAGCTTCAGTGGGTTTCGGCGCTTCCGTGGTCGGGGTGGCGCAGGCGGCCAACATCAACGATACAATCGCCAATGCTGACAATAACATAAACAGATTCTTTTTCATGTGAGTTTCTCCTCCATAGAGAATAAAAGTGAATTATCGTGTTACGGTTATCTGAAAACTGATCGTTGTCTAAAACTAAAACCAACCACCTCCTTATCAGAACTGGTGCGATTCGAAAAGCGCGAGATCGAAATAACGTCTACCTTTCCGATTATCCTATGAAACCACAGTTCACCGCAAGTGACGTTTCTAACTTTTTAGAGCGACTTATAAGGGAAAATCCCAAATCCCAAATTCCAACTTCTGACCTCCAACCTCTATTTCCGCCCAACTGCCGTGCCCTTATACTTCTCCCAATCTTCATCGCTCTCCAACGTAACAATGCGGAAAGCTTCGGCGTATTGCGCTTCGATGTGTTTCGCCAGTTCCTTTGCCCGTTCACGGATGCGCGGTTCGGGATCCCAATCTTTCATCTGACTCTTGTGAGCGCGCAGCGCGGCAATCTTGAGATCAATCGTGTCGTCAATTGCAACGTAGCAATCCGACTCGCGCCAATTGCCCACATAAACTTTGCGCGTCTTGTGCGCCGTCAACCCTTCCTGCGCCAACTCTTCAAAAAGATTCGGCTGCCCGGCTGCCGGGAAGATGGCTTCAATAGTCGCCAGTCCGGCGGCGCGATGATCAGGATGATTGATGTAACCTTCGCCCGCCCAGACCATCGTTGGATCCATGGCGATCACCACTTCCGGTTTGAAGCGGCGAATCTCGCGCACGATCTTTTTGCGGAGTTCCATTGTCGGCTGCAACATCCCATCCGGTTCGCGCAAGAAAATGATCTCGTGCGCGCCAATGATCTTGCCCGCCTCGCGTTGTTCCGCTTCGCGTATCTCGACGGCTTGTTGTTTCGTCATGCCTTCTTCGGCGATGCCCACGTCGCCGCTCGTGCAGAGAACATAACAGATTCGCGCTCCGTTGCGCGACCATTTCGCCAGTGTGCCGGCGCTGCCGAAATCAATATCATCGGGATGCGCCACCACCGCCATCGCCGATTCGGGGATATAAATTTTTGTCATGTTGAGAGAGTCAAAAGAAGTGATCAGTGATCAGTTGTCAGTGATCAGTCGTTGAGAGAGTGTTTTACTGATTACTGTTCACTGGTTACTGATTACTTTGCTAGGGGCGTTTCACCACTAATCAAAATCAACACATCCATATCGCGCCGATAATACATGCCGTCTTTTGTTTGTTCGATGGGCGGCACGTCCACGCGGGCAAACCCCACGCCGCGATGTGGCGCTTTGTTTAACATCATCGGCTCGTCGTCGCGTTTCAAAACCAAGACCCACGTCTTGTCGCTGACGTGCTGCCAATACTTCTTGGCGGCATCAACTTGTGGTGGGTTAATTAAATAATATTTTTTAGGTGCATCGGGCATAACGTTTTTACTCCACTTTCAATTTTATCACTGAGAACGTTGAAGGTCTTCGACAAGATGACATGATGACAAGGTGGCAAGATGATCTTTTCGATGAGATCATCTTTTCATCTTTTCACCCCTTCATCTTATCAGAATCAGTAGATCACGAAAGCGGCTTGTAGTGGCGACTTCAGTCGTCTTTTGCCGCAGATGACTAAAGTCATTATTACGAGCTCGTGATCTACTGAGAATTACAAGCTACCACAAAAGATTTAAACAACTTCTGCATCACCTCATCTCCCGGCAAACATTCAGGGTGCCATTGTACGGCGAGGGCAAACGGGTGATGAGCAATCTCGACGGCTTCAATGATTCCGTCAGGGGCGCGGGCGCTGGCGATGAGTTGCGGCGCGAGCTCTTTGCAGGCTTGATGATGCAAACTGTTCACGCTCAAGATCGGTTTGCCGATCACTTTTGCTAACGTCGTGTCCTCTTCAATTTTAATTTCGTGCGGGCGTAGATCATATTCGAATCCCGGGTAATAGGTGTGGCGGCTTGCGCTGGCGTGTTCGCTGATGTCACGATACAAGCTGCCGCCGAGTGCCACGTTTAAAATCTGCGTGCCGCGACAGATTCCGAAAAACGGTTTGTCGTCGTCGGCGATCCATTTTGCCAACATCAACTCCACCCGATCCCGTTCTGCATCCACGCCGCCGATCTTCTCGTGCATCGTCGCGCCATACTGCGTCGGTTCAATGTCGCCGCCACCGGAGAACAACACGCCATCGCATCGCGCATACAACTCGCGCAAAGTATTCTCGCTCAAGCCAAGCGGGATGATCATCGGCAGACCGTTGGCGCGCTCAACAGAAGCGATGATCATTTCTAAAAGTTGATCTAACACCGCGCGGTCAGGCGCAGACGTGGGGTGGGTGGTGATGCCGATGAGTGGGTGCATTTTCAATTTTGTTTTATCCTTGCCGGGAGTTTCACCGTGAACGTCGCGCCCTTGCCCGCTTCGCCACTGGCATAAATATCGCCGCCGAGCATCTGGCAAAAATGTTTAGTGATCGCCAGCCCCAAACCGGTGCCGCCAAATTTGCGCGTGGTAGAAGTATCGCCCTGCACGAACGGTCTGAAGAGTTGTTGGATTTGCTCCTCACTCAGTCCGATGCCGGTATCACTCACGCGCAGCGTGATCCAATCTTCATCACTCATTGCGGCGGATGCCGCCTCGCGGCTGACCTCTAGCGTGATCTCCCCGTGCGACGTGAACTTGGCGGCGTTGCTCAGTAAGTTATACAGAATCTGCCGCACCTTCACCAGGTCACTATGCATCTCGCCGGTGCCGTTCATCGGGAGCAGGTTCAAGCGATTTTGATTCTTCTCGATCAAAGGTTGGATCAAGCCTGTCGTTTCTAGCACCAACCCGTCTACTTCAAACGTTTCCAGATACAACGGCATCTTGCCCGCTTCGATCTTGGACAGATCGAGAATGTCGTTGATCAACCCCAGCAAATGTTTGCCCGAAGAATAAATGCGCTGCAGATCTTCCGCCAACGCATTCTGCCCGATCTGCTTCGCTTCCTCTTCCAGCATTTCACTATAGCCGAGTATGGCGTTGAGCGGCGTGCGTAGTTCGTGACTCATATTTGCCAAGAATTGACTCTTGGCGCGGTTCGCTTCTTCTGCCGCCTCTTTTTCTTTTTGCAGCGATTCAATGCGTTTGCGTTCGGTCACGTCGCGTGTGTTGATGATGACGCCGTTGACGCTGGGATTGTGCAGCAAGTTGCGGGCGATGGATTCTGCAATGCGCCACGAGCCGTCTTTGTGTTTCAGGCGCAGTTCGACGGCTCTGGGTTGAGTGTCGGGTGATTCGTGGAGGGTGTTGACGAATTCCTCATTCACATACTTCAGATCCTCAGGATGGATGAAGTCGAATATGTTCTGCCCGATCAACTCTTCAGGTTGATAGCCAAAGAGTGTTTGCACCATCGGGCTTTCATAGCGAATGACGCCTGTGGCATCTACGATGGTGATCAAGTCGGAGACGTTCTCGATGAGCGAGCGGAAATATTCTTCGGCTTTCGCTAG
>Ga0163199_1001526_pt1 | contig 14434 bp, 18 predicted proteins | sample PL_2010_150m_FD_113537 | JGI IMG/M metagenome (GOLD analysis project Ga0163199, IMG submission 113537) | Freshwater microbial communities from Powell Lake, British Columbia, Canada to study Microbial Dark Matter (Phase II) - PL_2010_150m | ecosystem: Environmental > Aquatic > Freshwater > Lake ... | reverse complement strand
GAGCTCGGGGACGTCGTCGAACTTGGTGTGAATGGCGTCGAGCATGGTGAGCATCGAGGCAATCGTGGGATCTTTCTTCCATGATGGAAAAAACCACGACTGGTCGCAGATGGTGCTCTGGATCGATGCCCCCAGCTCGCTCGGCTGGAACTCAGACAGCTTGTCGCAGAAGACCCGCGAACTGTGCCGTGTCTCGTAGGTGAAATGGGCGAGGCAGCGCGCCTCCGGGGAGTGAATGCGGTTCTCCTTCGCCGCCGCGTACCAGTGCAGAAGAAACAGGGTCGTGAGGCGCTGCTGGCCGTCGAGCGGGACGAATTCGCGGCGATCCGTCTTGTCATTGGTGTAGCCGAACACGAAATCCAGTGCCAGCGGGGCGCCGTCCGGATGCACGCCGTCGTGAATAGCGGAGAGGAAGCGCTCGCGGATGGCCGGCACCTTGCCGTTGTTTCGGCCCTGGGCGTAGTCCCTTTGCAGAATGGGAATGACGACGGTGAATTGCGACAGTAGCCGCAACAAGCTGGTTTCCATGGCTAGGCGGCCTCCCGTGCCGGTTCAGTTCGGTAGGGCTGCAAGACCCGCTTGATTTCTTCCAGATAACTGGTCCGGTCGTCCATTCCCCAGAATTGAATCTGCTCGATTGACGAGCGTTCGTTGTAATACTTCAGGAACGCCCGCCGCGTGCAGACCGGGATGTAGACGCCCTGCTTGTCGAACCGGATGATTTCCCGTCTTTTTACTTCGAAGACGGCATTGTTCAACGCGGAATTGCTTTCCTGGGGTAGCAAGGCGAGGTTCGAGACCGAATGGGAACCGTGTCCCTCATCAGGCCCGTTCTTGGTCAAGTCCTTGAAGATTTCATCCGCCAGGCCGCTGAAGCGGTGCCACGTCAGCTGCGCTTCGTCGATGGAATCGACTTCGTCAAGACGCCGCTGCCACACGTTCCGGATACTTTCATCCGCTGCACCGGTCGCGAGTTCGCGAACCAGCGGTCGATGACGTCTGATCCAGTCGAGCCATTGACTCTTTTTCGTTTGGTCGAGGAACAGGGAGTTTTGCGCATGGATGTGCTCTAGGCTCCAGTGCTCGTTCTTGTGGAGCCTGAACGGATAGAATTCAGTGATGCTGACCGAGCTGCGGATGGTCTCAACGTTGAAGAGCAACAGCACGCGCTCGAGTTTCCGGTAGTCGCCGGAGCGCTCGTAGGTCAGGCTTTCGAAGTCAAAATCGATGCTCTCCGCGATCAGCCGATCGAGATGGCGATCGAACGCCGACTTTTGGCTGCTCAGGTACATCGAAGCGAGCCCCGCCAGCGTATCGGCATCGCCGATCGCAATCAGATATCCCACCTTGTGGTAAAGATCCTTGTTTGTCGCCCAATAGCAAAGGGTCTGGAAGTAGTTCTCGATCTTCAGCCACTGATCCCAGAGCGATACGTCGCTGTTGTTGGACTGCCCGAGGAAATAGAGGAAGGTATGCAGCGGATCGGGATTCCGGGCGGGCCGTTTCGAGATCAAGTCGAACAGCAGTTCGATCCGTGTTGGGTAGCCCTCCGACTTGGCGTTCGTGACAAACGACCAAAGCGTTTCATCGCCCAGTTTCTGTTCGATTTCGTCCCAGATCAGGGCGATTTCCATGCGGGAACGCGCGGCGTCTTCGCGTGTTTGCGTATTGTTGAAGCCGGCTTTGGAGAGGAAGAGCGCCTTGATCAGTTCGGCATTTGTCAGGGGAATCTTGCCGAGGTTCAGTCGCGTGAACAGTTTCACGCTGGGCGTGGCCGCGTCGACTTCATGCCAGATTACCTGAACCGAACGCTCGAATTCGTCCGTTGCCAGCAGCGTGTTCAAGAACAGGTTCTTTTTGGTGCGATCCTTGCCGGCGAACCATGCAGCGATTGTCCTGTATGCCGACCAGATGTAGTCGTAATCGATGTAGGAGCGGTCCTCCCGGATGTCCTTGAGGAACTGCTCGGTCTCGCGTCGCGTTTCATACCGGAACGTATAGATGTCCCGGAGATAGTCCCTCTTGAAATCGCCCCCGAGAAACTCCTTCTCGAAGTAGGACAGGAGAATGAAGATCGTGGTCAGTCGCTGCTGGCCGTCGATCACCTCCCAGCCGGACACCGGGACGCCGGCATCCAACCATTTGGCCTGTTTCACCACAATCGGCTGGAGGCAATAGAAGGTCTTGCGTTGATCGTGGCTGAGGGGCGTCATTGCAAACGTTTCGATGTCGTCGAGAAGCTGGGTGACCTGATGCGCGGACCATCGGTAACCCCGCTGGTACTTGGGGATGTAGAATCGATTGCCAAGCAGTTCGTTGATGGTCTTTAGTTGAGGCATGGTGCTTTATCCAGTGAAGGTGAGTAACCGACAGCCTGTCCATCGGCATCCGTTCAGCATGTGACTTTAGCAGGAGCCGGCAGTGGCATTGCAGAAACTTTTCGTCAATCTGTGGGTATCTGATCGGAGCCCCTCGGCCGGATGAACGCTTCAGAATCGATTTCCGCCGCAAATGGCGGCGAGGGCACCGCGAAGTCGGCGATCACAGCCGAGTGATCGCTCGCCCGTTCCGTACGTGTTCGGTGGTCCAACCAAGCACGCGAGAGCCACGCGCCCAGCTGTGGAGACGCCCACAGGTAGTCCAGCCTAAAACCGTTGCCCACGGAGCTGTACCACGTGTAGTCGCGGTTGTCGCCGTTTCCATCGCGCCAAGTGTCGACATAGCCGAGGGATTCCAGCGCGATGAACTCGTCCTGGCAGTCGAATGTATCACCGACCTCGTCGACCCATGCCTTTCCTGTGTTGAAGTCGCCGGCCAGTAGGACGGGGCGGTCGTGCAGCGCTCGTGCGTTTTCGAGGAGCCAGTGCCAATACGTCCGCTTGGGTTCGCGCAACGGAAAATAGATGCCAAAGAGGTCAATCCCGCCAACAGTGGCGCCGACGGCCCGCCATGGGTCGAAGGGTGGGGGCACTGGGAACGGGATCGGCGTCAGCGGCATTCGCGATGCAATAGCGCTACCGAGGCGGTACGGTTCTTGGGGGTGATGGAGGAAGTGTCGGTATCCGGCACCGGCGAGGCGCGATTCGACTTCATCACCGAGAACGCCGGTTTTGAACTCGGTGAGCACCAGCACGTCGGCGTCGATGGCCTCAAGGGTCGACACTAGGCGACCCAGTCGCGGCCGGCCGTCGGCGCCCGGTGCGGTCGCCTCTCCGCCCCAGTTAAGGTTCTGTGTAGCGATCCGAATCATCGAATTCATGGTGGATTGTTCTGCTTGGACGTTTGAATTGCGCGGTCGTGAGCCGTCGGTTCGTCACCAATATAAGGTGGTCGGGGCGCACAGGATGAGCCTAGTTTGGATGGGTTGTGTGAGTATTCCCGGACCAGAAAGAAGCCATAAGGCTAACTTCCATGCGGAATGACAGGACACTGCTTAATTGAACGGCAGCTGTCGGTTCACAAAGCCACCAAGCAATATGCAATCTACAACAGGCAGGATTGGGTCGTTGCTCGTCATTGCGACGGCCGTGGTGATCTACTGGACGCTCTACTTCACGTCTGGCGCCAGGATGAAACGAATGATCTTTGACAATAAAACTCTTACAAAAACGACACGACCTGTCGTCGACGCCGCAAATAATGTGAGCAGTAGTTCAACTGCCAATCGAAAGGAGTCGTCATGTTCTGGATTTTTCTACTTGCAGTCGGTCTTGTCCTGACCTTCACAACGTTGGGTGCCTTTTCTGTATGGCTCAAGGTATTCGCTGTGGGCTTGAAGCTAGCATTATTTGTGATCTCCGTCTTTTCACTATTCTTCGTTTGGAAACACTTTCTTCCGAAATCGAAAGTTTCATAAGATAGTTGTAGCCAAATTGCACGCCAGCGCATAACCTTGATACCTCGATCCATTTACCAGAGAGCTCCTGCGGCGATGTTCTTTACATCCAGTTCCGCCACGCAAGCGGCGAAGGCATCGTTGAATCATTATCAAGGTAAGACAACGTCACCTGGTTATCGAATTGATGAAACTATAAGTGCATAGCCAGCAACCCGCTTCGAACAGCAAATGGAGAAGTACCAGGAGATGCCCAGTTGGGGGTAAACGATGAATAATGCGATAGGTCGAATTCTTACGGCGGTGGGGGTGCTGATTGTTCTCTACCTTGGTGTCGTCATTTCATCAAGTGTGGTTCAGCTAGCGAACGCTGCTGATCGAATCTATCTCGGCTCTGGGCAAGTCGTTTTTTGGATACTGCTGGCCTTGTTCTTCGCTCTCATTGCCATCCCTTTTATTCTGTATTTCACGCTTCCGGATGCGCTCACCCCACCAGCCAATAACTCAGCGCCTCAGCGCGAAAGGTACATGAAGGAACTCCGTCGCCGATTGCAAGCGAACAGAAGACTTCAAGGGGTATCCCTAGATACGGAGAAAGATATTCAGGAAGCATTGGGCAAATTGTCCGTGGATGTGGATAAAGTAATCAGAGAAACAGCGATCTCCGTTTTTGTTGGTACTGCGGTAATGCAGAATGGCAGAATGGATGGCCTCATCGTTCTTGCGACGCAACTCAGGATGGTATGGCGAATCGCGACAATATATTATCAACGTCCTTCACCACAACAGATGGTTTACTTGTATTCCAATGTGGGCGCGACGGCAATCGTTGCCGATAATATTCAGGAAGTCGATTTTTCAGCACTTGCAGGTCCAATCGTCACGGCGATTCTTCCGTCGCTAAAGGGGGCGATTCCTGGACTCCAGGGTATTGCGACTCTGCTCACCAATAGTATCGCCAACGGGTCGGCCAATGCCTTTCTGACATTGCGCGTTGGAATTATCGCCCGCCACTACTGTGAAGCCGTCACGACTACTTCAAGTCAGTCGGTGCGAATGAGCGCGACAAAGGAAGCCGCGAAATTGTTAGGTCAGATCGCCAAAGACAACGGTAGCCGATTGGTCGGTAGCATATGGGGGTCGGTAAAGAACACGGCTAAAACAAGCCTTCCGTGGATTGGCGACAAGAAGGAGTCACATGAATAGTTTGGAACGGTGGCGGAAATGACTATTTATTGTCGCTTACCAATTTCCTGTTTGCTCATGGCAACTGCTTTTCAGGTCAATGCTGACAATATTGGATGTGTCACGACGGAATGGAAACTTGTAGGGGCAAATCACAAGATATGTGTGGATGCATTCCACGACCCACTGGTCAAGGGTGTTACCTGCCACGTCAGTCAGGCTAGAACCGGCGGTGTGTCCGGCACGCTTGGTTTGGCACAGGACCCTTCGCAGTTCTCTTTGGCGTGTCGCCAGACTGGTCCAATTGATCTTCCGGCGAAGTTGCCGAAGGAAGAAACAGTCTTTTCCCAGAGCACATCTCTCCTATTCAAGGAAACGCGCATAGTGAGAATGTGGGATGAGGCGAATCGCACTCTCGTTTACTTGGCGATAAGTCGCAAGTTGATTGATGGGGCACCGGCGAACAGCATATCCACTGTACCTGCCATGCCGTGGGGTGGAAAGCCATAGCCATGGTTTCAGGTAGTCACGATACCCTTGTTTATCGCCTTGCTCAGATGCTGGTTAAACTGAACCAGGGCGAAAAGCTGGACCCGCTGGCGCTTGCCGATGAATTTGGCGTCAATCTCCGCACCATCCAGCGCGACCTCAATGTGCGCTTTGCCTACCTGCCGTTACAGAAGATCGACGGCCGTTATCACCTTGACCCTGCTTTCCTCGGCAAACTGAATACTCGCGATATTGAAAGATTCGCAAGCCTCGCCGGTGTGAGTAGCCTGTTTCCATCCCTGTCCGACGACTTTTTACGCGACATCTTCGACAGCCGCATCCAATCTGCTTTGCTGGTCAAAGGGCACTACTACGAAAACCTGGCTAGCAAGGAAGCCACGTTCCGCCAACTCGAACAAGCCATTATTGCCCGGCGGCACGTAGCTTTCGACTACAGCAAGGAAGAGGGTACCAAGTCCTATAGCGCAATTGCCCCTTTCAAACTAATGAACCATAAGGGCATCTGGTATCTCGCCGCCCGTGATGGGGACAAGCTCAAGACCTTCTCATTTACCAAGATTGAACACCTGCACCTTCTCGATGCTCACTTCGATCCAGATCCCAGTGTCGACAAAACGCTGACAGAAGAAGACGGTATTTGGCTTGGCGAGGAGAAGAAGGAAATTGTCCTCAAAATTGCTCATGAGGTCGCCAGTTACTTCAAGCGGCGCAAACTGATCGCCAATCAGGTCATTGAGAAGGAACTAGAGGACGGTGGCTTGATTGTTTCTGCCAAGGTCGGCCATGCCAACCAGGTTCTGCCGATTGTTCGTTACTGGATACCCCACATCCGCATCATTAGTCCTGAAGGATTGCAGGTAGAGATGGAAAAAGAAATCAGTAACTACGTCGAGCGCACAAACATCTAATTTAGGACTTTTCGTTTTGCAATATCAACCAAGCATCAACTTTTTGGGGAGAAGAAAATGATCGCTGCCGGAGTAGTAGTCCCAGCCGCCGGACTTGCAATGAGTGGAATTGCTCATGCAATTAAGACACTTTACGGTGTAGCCGGGGAGATCAATGCTTTTCTCGACAAGCACGTTGATGATATGAAGAATTCCGATAAACCAACTGTCGCGAGAACGGGCAACGTACTCGAAGCGGCAAAGTATGGGTTTGGTATTGGATATACGGTGCCGATCGCCATCATCGCAACTGGTCAGTTGTTGCTTGGTAACACTCTCGCGGCCGGTGCTACCGTTGCAACTACCCTCGCACTTTCTAATCCGATCGCCATGACATGTGCTGCAGTCGGTGCAATCTACTACGGATGGGACGCGCTATCAGAAGCGGAGCGCCAGGCAATCCTTGACAAATTGAGTTCTGGATTGGCGGTGGGAATTGAGATGGTGAAATCCATCATTGGTTTTGTAATTCGTAAGACCAAGGAACTACTCTCTTCCGAGCAAATTGCCGAGCTTAAGAAGTTTATCAGTGATGGTGCACACGAATTCGGACGAACTTTGTCGGACATCACAAAAAAGGTTAGTGACATTATCGGCGATGCATTCACAACCACAAAGGTAGCAGTAGGCGGCGCCATCAATACTGCGTCTGATGCTGCAGATTCAGTTCTAAAATCAGCTGGGGTGGCGGCTAAGAAGACAAAGGATGCTGCTGGTGAAGCATTACACACCGCATCGGATGCTGCCGGGCAGGCAATCAATACCGTTATTGAAAAAGTAAAGAAGTCAGATCCGAAGGAGTGAAGCAAATAGTTGTTGTAGGTATGGCGCTTATTGGCGACGAGGCTGCCCGTTCTTTGTGATCCCCAATTCTAATAACACAGAAGGAGTTCAATGTTCAGACTTTTCGGAATCTTTTTTGGGCTCATTAAGCTACTTCTTATCCTTGCTGGGCTGTATGTGTTTGCTGCGCTGAATATTGTCAGCGGCGGCGGATTTCTCGTATTACTTATAGCAGGTTTCTTCATCCTCAAATTTCTGGCTTCCACACAGAAGAAAGGGTAGCGATGAACTTAATTACGTCCAAAGCCTACTCACGATTGTCAGCGTGCGCTTGTCAGTGACTCCGCAATTTCATCAAGGGCCGTACCACTATGTTTAAGAAGGATATTGATCATTTTGGAGAGCATCTCGATCAAGCGATTCAAGTGTCCGGAAAAGAAATTGATGCTCGCATTGCCCAAGTTGGGACAAAGCTTGAAGAGGCCATCGCGCGAGCGGGGAACGAACTTAGCACGCAACGAACCTTAACCAAGGACGACGTGGAGCATCTAATTCGTTATGCTACTGTGCAATTTGGTGCAGCTTTGGATGCCCGGATATACAAGATCTTTGGTGGCGTTATTGTGATCGTCTTAGTGATAGCCGGATGTTGGGGCGTGTTGAATTACGCAACCAGATAGAGATATCCAAACTGGTCGTGCCACCACTATATTCAAGGGAAAATATGCAATGTCTAGGTTCTATAAGGCCGTCAAACTTACCCTCAAGATTCTAGGAGTCATTCTTCTTCTCATCGGATTGTATGGGGCTTGGCTGATTAGAGCCGACTACGGGGATCTACCGCTAATTTTGCTGCCAGTGGCTTCCTTTGTTCTGGCATTCGCCCTATCTGGAGAAATGAGAGGGGCTGTAAAAGAGAGAGGGGCTGTAATCGGACAGCCTGGCAGGGAGTTGGAAACGCTTGGAGATGCTACTGCACTAAGACAAACTATTCTCACCCAGCTAAATGCCTGCCAAGCTGCTGAAGAGGCCTCTCATAGGTCAATGTGCGAGATTTCAACAGCTAACACGCAGGCAATTCACGGAATGTTGACCCAGTGGATACGCACTGACTTCATTGAGGCACAACAAGCAGAGATTGAAGCGGTTGAGAAGATCAGCTGCCAACAACATAGCGATTGGTTCCTCCTCGCGGAGAAAGCGACCGAAAGCGACACTTCCTTACAATCGACGGGGGAAGCACTATCCAGCGCCAAGGAGACTTACGACAAAGTTGGGGGAGTCATAAAGAACTTGTTGGCAAATGAAGAGAAAAAGGTAAGAAATCTCGAAGCCAAGGCAAAGTATGAAAGATTGCGCTTGGACGTCGCTGCGTTGGTTGAAGCGCGAAAGGAGATCGACGCCAAGATCAATTCCCAGCGGGAGGCATTCCTTCAGAACTGTTGCGAGAATATTGAGCAGCTACCGGACAGTACGCCACTTGGAAATAAGATTCGCGTAGTTGTCGGCGATACGACGAAGAAGATTGCTGAGGAGTGGGGCAGGCACTGCCAGGAACAGCGCCAAGCGCAAGAAGCAATTGGCCGGGACATGGCACGCCTCACTGCTCTGTACTCAACTCAGGTGGGAGCTACTAACTTGGGCGTACTCTAGCAGTCGAATGGAGGGACCTCCTATATAGAGGACAACGATGGGAGATATTTATGGAGGAATTGCGATAGTGGCAGGCGCTCTAATGTACTACTGGAGAAACAAGAGAATCTTCAATCGCACGAACCCATCTGGAATAGAGCAGTTTCCGAGTTATGCTGGGAAGCTTACTGGGCGGGTCGGTGATGCTGTACTTTGGTTCGTAGCAGTCTTCGCTCTATTGTTTGGCACCTTGGTGCTTGCGGAGGCGCATGAGGACACTTGGGGTGGACTTGTCTATGCCCTCTTCGTCGTGTTTTTCATAGGCGCCTTCTTTTACAGATCAAAATGACCTTTGTTGCCATCAGATTCTGCTTGTGCCGGGAACAACTATGAATCTTAGGAAGCCACTAATTATTCTCGTATTGGCGGTCGCTGCCTCATTGGCGATTGCTCTACTGTCGAAGGCTGAACCCTATCATGAGAGGTTGATAAGAATTCAGGCGAAGCAGGAATTGGCTCGCATTGACACACGCATCTTGAGCGAACCCTTAGACATTCAGGCGATGCTTTTGGATTATTCGGAAGATCGAGTACTGTTACTGAAAGCTTGGGTAGCGTTGACAAGATACCCAGATCAATCAAGAGAAGTGATGCGCTTGTATGGTGATGAGCAAGCGTTCAAGGATATTCTTAGGGGCTATGGTGAAGTGGTAATCCCAGTTGTTAAGTATTTCGTGGACCATGACGTTCTTACAATAAAGGTTATGGTTGCAGTCAAGAATGGGGTTCAGGTGGTTGCCGATGCATTCAACGATGCGTGGAACTGGATGTCTGGGAATACGCCAACGCCTCAGAAGCCTGCGGCTGTCGTGCAACCCGGTGGATTCAGTACGGTCGAACGTGGCTGGCATGCGATCAGCTTTGTTCAGGAAGAGCGCTACAAATTCATACAACAGTTCGACATCGATGCGACAGGTAAGGCGGAATGGAATCAAACATCGCGTGTGGTTACCGGTGTCAGCTCTTTCTTTAGCAGTGGGATAGAGAACCTTGAGAGGAAGTATGTCCTTCACGACGACATCAAGATCAACGATGTGTTCTTTGCAACTATTGATCTCGTCCCGTTCGTTGCTTCGCTGAAGTTACTTAAAGCCGGTAAGGTTGCAACTGCGTCCGGGAAGGAATTGAGTATTGTCAGTCGCACGCGAATCTTTGCACCAAAGCTGATACCGAAAGGCGAGTTTTTTCTGCAACTTGGCAAGTGGGGCGCTGTTGCTGCGACGGCTTACATCGTTGTATCCCATCCAAGTTTGCTCAATAGCCTATTTGCTGAAGCCGCGAAGCTAATGGGATTGAACCCCTTGATTGTTCAGATTGTTGGCTGGACCTTACTTGTTGCAATTGCGCTCTTTCCATTCTCGTGGCTATTGACTGGTCTTGCTCGCGTGGTGATTGTTACTGCTTCATTGTTAGGTAAAGCGGCAAAGAAGACCGCGCCGATTCCATCGTAATTACTGTGATTGAGGTATCGACCGGGAGACTGGGATGAGAAACAAACTGTTTACTATCCTGGCTTGGTTCCAGCTTGTTGTAAGTCTGTTGCTTGCAGCAGCGATTATCTGGGGATATGCAACATACCAGGCGTCATTCGGACAATTTATCCGCTCGGTTGCCGCTTCCATCGAGGCCGTCTCCAATGTCGTCGTTCGAACTGCCGAAACCGTTGAAGCTAGACGGGATCTTCTCGACCAGACGGCACAAATGCTTGTGGTAACACGAAAGCTCGTCAATGAACTTCGAGTGAGTGCTGAGAACCAGGCGAAATTGGCACCTCAATATGCCGAAGGTGCGCGGTCTGCTTCAAGGGTCACGGGCAATCTGAGCAACACATTCAAATCGATTGGTACTGTGTTATCGTTTTCAGTACCGTCCAGTATCCGCTTCGAGGGAATGAAACCAGCGGTTGCCATGTCGCAACCATTGGCAAAGCAAGCTGAAAAGCTGATCGAGAACGCGCAAGAGCTCAAGGTTATTAGTGACAGCTTGTCTAACGTTGCGACTGGTATTGCTCGCGATGGGCAGAATTTGGGTGCGGCAATCATTGCAACCAGTGATCAAGCTCTCAAGGTTCTTTCGGAAGTGGACAAGACCCTGGGGCGATTCAACACTCAGGACTTACCAAAAGCAGTGGTAGACTTGAAAACAACATCCAGCCGGTTGCACGAGATCAGTGCGCAAATCGATATGGTCGGCAATCTCGGACTGGCTCTCTTGGTCGTGGGCCTCCTACTGTCCACATGGTGCTTCTTGAATAGTTTGAGCGCAATACGTCTGGCGAGTTCAGAATACCCTGCGTTCAGCAATACGCCAAGCTCGACAACTGGCCAATAACCTGCATACGGAATAGATTGGCAGTGCGTGGTTTCTGACCCGAATTGTATGTCGTTTGGTGCCGTTGGCGAATGAACCGTGCTAGAGCAGGCACTGTGAATTGCACTCAGCACCACTCTGGTTCCAACTACGTCCCTCAAACAGATGAGGTTACCTGAATGCAGACCATCGATTTTGGAGAATGGACCCCGACCGTTGGCGAAAGGTTCGCTCAACTTGTTTTCGTTCCAGCGTTTTTCATATGCGTGATCGTTGTCCTTGTCGTGGCAACAGGATACGAGTCCGTCAACTGGGGCCGCGTAATCTCGTGGTTTTTAGTGTCTTCTGCAATTTCTATTATCGCACTAACCAAGACAGTTCCCCGCTGTCGCGCAAGATTCAAAATAGTAATGGAGCACTCATCGCGCGTAAAAGAGCACAAGAAGCAATCGCGGAAAGAGCAAGGACGCAAGAAACAACAGGAATCCTACGATGAAACAGAAAACACCGCTGATTCGGCCAGTGAGAATTCTCGGCATTCCCCCAAAAGGGGGAGGGAACATACTTGGTACGAGACCTTGGGTGTTTCCTCAACGGCAACTCTGGATCAAATTAGGACCGCATACCGAGAGAAGATCGTTCAGTACCATCCGGACAAAGTGGCAAAACTCGGCCCAGAATTGAAAGAGCTTGCACTCCGGATGAGTCAAAAAATCAACTCGGCCTACAGCCAAGCGAAGAAGTTGAGGCAAGGCTCCGACTGACCGTGGGATTAGCCGGAATTGTCCACCAGCGCGAATTCCTTGTGTAATCCACCAGGAAATGTCTGTCATTTGCTGTCGCAAAAAACACTGTGCGGCGCGGATATTCGAATGGCCCGGGACCCGGGGATTACTGCATAACAATCACAAGTTCCGGATAGCCTATCAAACACATCAGTCCGCTTGTACTTTCTCCGCGATGAACCCAAACAGCTTTCGCTGCGCATCCCATTCCAACGGAACATCGGTATGACGCCCGCGCAGTGCGTACAAATTGAGATGCCTTGGCTGGTGCCCTTCGAGGACCGCCCGGATGATGTCCGGCGCCAAACGGGTCATGTTCAGCACTTCACATACCCATCCGTGCCCAAGTTTGACATGGCGAGCCAGTTCGGCCGCGTTGGCCACCTCACCGGTGTCAATCATCCGTTGCCAGTAAAAAGCCTTGCCGAGCGTACGGATCAAGGGCAAGTCGAACGATGATGTCGCGTTGGCGAATGTGGTTCCCGCCGGCGGCACGATCACCTTGCTGGACTGGCGACGCTTGATTGCCAGTGGCACGAAGGTTACCGACCGACCGCCACTCTCGAACTGGCGCGGCTTACCAGACGGCGTGACCACCACACGCCGCGCTATCGGGGTTTTCCGGGTTGACCTGCTGGGAGTGCTCATTCCACAGCCTCCATTTCTAAATGCGCGCGTTGCTCTGCAACGAACGGGTGTTGATCGAGTTCCTGGCAGAACCGCTGGCAACCGTCATCTCGCCAGACGATATCCAACCCATCCTTGTGCATTTGGACGCGCTCGATCAGCAAGCGCATGATGCGATTCTGCTCAATGGGAAATAGGTGCTCCCACACTACGCTCATCTGGCGCATGGCCACCAAAACGGTCGGCTCGTCCAACTCCTGACCTTCTCGCATCGCCATACTCGCCTGCCAGACACTTATGATCATCTCGGGATCTTGCAAGGCCTTGTGCACCTGCGCCAACACAGCACTTTCAATTTCAACGGCAGGCAGCAGCCCGATACTGGGGCAGGTTGGGTCATAGGTCGCGCCGGCTGAGTGGCGCTTTTCCAGATAAGGAACGTAGTATCGATAGCGTTTTCCGTTCTTCTTCTGGGTGTAGGTCGGGAGCATCCGCTGACCGTCCGGTGCATACAACAGTCCAGTCAGCAACGCGGGATCTTTCTTGTACTGGATCCGTGGTCCGAGCTTGCGGCCATCGACGATCGCATGCACCGAAGCCCATAATTCCTTGGTGACAATGGGCTCGTGCTGGCCCGGGTAGATTTTGTCCTTGTGGGTCACGTCGCCCAGATAGAGACGGTTGCGCAGCATCGAGAACAAACAATGCTGGTCAATGACTTTCCCTTCGTGCCGGCGACCATTCTGGGCAACCCACACCTTGGTGGTCTGCCCCTCAATTTGCAACTCACGCACCAGTTGCGCCGCCGATCCGGTTTCGGCATACCGAGCAAAAATTGCCCTGACCAGGACTGCCTCGGGCTCATTGATGATGAGTTTTCGATCCTTGACGTCATAGCCCAACGGGGGCGTGCCACCCATCCACATCCCCTTGGCTTTGCTGGCGGCAAACTTGTCGCGGATCCGTTCGCCTGTGACCTCGCGCTCGAACTGTGCGAAGGAGAGCAGGATGTTCAGCGTCAGCCGGCCCATGCTGGTAGTTGTGTTGAACTGCTGGGTTACCGATACAAAGGTGACGCCACGCTCGTCGAACAGATCGACAATCTTGGCAAAATCTGACAGAGACCGTGAAAGCCGATCGATTTTGTAGACTATGACCACGTCGATGCGGCCCTCCTCGACGTCGGCCAGCAGCCGCTTGAGCGATGGCCGATTTGTGTTGCTGCCAGAGAAACCGCCGTCGTCGTAGCCATCGTCGAGGGCAACCCAGCCCTCGTGGCGCTGGCTGTTGATGAAGGCAAGGGCCGAGTCACGTTGTGCCTCAAGGCTGTTGTACTCTTGCTCCAACCCCTCCTCAGTGGACTTGCGCGTGTAGATGGCGCAGCGCTTCTTGGGTGTGAGTGCGGGCGCAGGTGTTGTCGGTGCTTTCATGACTGTGCCGCCTTTCTTGCACGACTGGACGGCTTCAGTCCGAAAAACACAGGGCCGGAGCATACCGACCCAGTGATCTCGCGTGCCACCCTTGAGAGGCTCTTGAAGGGGCGCCCGTCAAGGTCGAACCGGCCGTCCTCCATCACTTTGACCCGATAGGTGATGCCGTCGTATTCCCGGACCAGTGTGGTGCCAGGCGCGAGTTGGCTCTTGGCGCGACGTTTGTGGTTTGGCACTTCGCCGGTTTCGCCGATCTGCTCGAGCTTGCGTTGAACGTGACCCGGCAGGCCACCAAAGGCGCGCTCCTGGAGCCGGTATGCGAGCTGAGCT
>Ga0163199_1001525_pt1 | contig 14434 bp, 14 predicted proteins | sample PL_2010_150m_FD_113537 | JGI IMG/M metagenome (GOLD analysis project Ga0163199, IMG submission 113537) | Freshwater microbial communities from Powell Lake, British Columbia, Canada to study Microbial Dark Matter (Phase II) - PL_2010_150m | ecosystem: Environmental > Aquatic > Freshwater > Lake ... | reverse complement strand
TGTGGGGGATGCTGCTGATGGCGCTGGCATTCTGGATGTATTCGATCGCCGCCGCGCTGGCGCGGGCGCGCTGCATCATCCTCGAACGGGAAGGACATAACGAATGGGCAAAGCATGAACTGGCATAGCCTGAGCGATTTTCTCGCCATGGGCGGCTACGCCCTGTACGTGTGGGGCAGCTTCGGCGTTACCGCGCTGGCCCTGGCGGTGGAGCCGCTGCTGATCCGCAAGCGGCGCAACGACATCTTGCGCACGCTGCGGCGCGAACATGCCGCACAGGAGGCCAGCGCATGAAGCCGCGCCATAAACGCATCGCCCTGATCGTCGGCGGCGTGGTGTCGCTCGGCATCGCCGCGACGCTGGTATTGAATGCCTTCCAGAGCAACCTGGTGTTCTTCTTTACCCCCACCCAGATCGCCGCGGGCGAGGCGCCCAAAGAACGGCCTTTCCGCGTCGGCGGCCTGGTCAAGAGCGGCAGTTTGCAGCGCGACGGCATCACCGCCCACTTCGTGGTCACCGACACCGCCAAGGAGATTCCGGTTGCCTATACCGGCATCCTCCCCGATTTGTTCCGCGAGGGCAAAGGGGTGGTCGCCCAGGGCAAGTTGGGCGCCGACGGTCGTTTCGTCGCCAGCGAGGTGTTGGCCAAGCACGACGAAAACTACATGCCGCCGGAAGCGAAACACGCGGTCGACCAGGCGCAAAACACTGCCAAAACGCTTAAATAAAAGGTACTCACTTGATTCCCGAACTCGGACATTTCGCCCTGATCCTTGCCCTGCTGGTGTCGCTGACCCAGGGAATATTGCCGCTGGTCGGCAGCCATCGCGGCAACGCCGCCTGGATAGCGCTGGCCCGCCCCGCAGCGCTGGCGACGTGGCTGCTGGTCGGATTGGCCTTCGCTAGTCTGACCTATGCCTTCATCGTCAACGATTTCTCGGTGGTTTATGTCGCCCAGCAGTCCAACACCCAACTGCCGCTGGTCTACCGCATCGCGGCGGTATGGGGCGGGCATGAAGGATCGCTGCTGTTGTGGGTGTTGATGCTGACCAGTTGGACGCTGGCGGTGGCGCTGTTTTCGCGCCAGTTGCCGGACACCATGGTGGCGCGCGTGATCGGCGTGCTGGGTTTGATCAGCTCGGGTTTTCTGTTGTTCATCCTGGCCACTTCAAACCCCTTTGGCCGTCTGCTGCCGGCAGCCGCGGATGGGCGTTCCCTCAATCCGCTGTTGCAGGACCCCGGCCTGGTATTTCATCCGCCCATGCTGTACATGGGCTATGTCGGTTTCTCGGTGGCCTTCGCTTTCGCGATTGCCGCGCTGCTGGCGGGGCGTCTCGATGCCGCGTGGGCACGCTGGTCGCGCCCCTGGACCACGGCGGCGTGGGTGTTCCTGACGCTCGGCATCGCCCTCGGTTCGTGGTGGGCCTATTACGAACTGGGTTGGGGCGGCTGGTGGTTCTGGGACCCGGTGGAAAACGCCTCGTTCATGCCCTGGCTGGTCGGCACGGCGCTGATACATTCGCTGACGGTCACCGAAAAGCGCGGCTGTTTCAAGAACTGGACGGTGCTGCTGGCCATCGGCGCATTCTCGCTGTCCCTGCTCGGTACCTTCCTGGTACGTTCCGGCGTGCTGACTTCGGTGCACGCCTTTGCCACCGATCCGCGCCGTGGGGTATTCATCCTCGGTTTCCTCGCCGTGGTGATCGGCGGTTCGCTCACCCTGTTCGCCTGGCGTGCGCCCAAGACCAGCCTGGGCGGCGCATTCAGCCTGATTTCGCGCGAAACCCTGTTGCTGCTCAACAACGTGATCCTGCTCGTGGCCGCCGCCAGCGTGCTGCTGGGAACGCTGTATCCGTTGATTGTCGATGCGCTCGGGCTGGGCAAGCTCTCGGTCGGCGCGCCTTATTTCAACAGCGTGTTCGCCCCGATCATGGTGCCGTTGCTGTTGCTGATCGCGTTCGGCCCGATCACGCGCTGGAAGCAATCGCCCGCCGGCGCTATCCTCAAACGCCTGCGTCCCGCGGCGCTGGTTGCGCTGTTGGCCGGCGCCGGCCTGCCCTGGCTGATGGGCGGATGGACGCCGCTGGTGGCGCTGGGGCTGACGATCGCGGCATGGATCGTCGCGGCGGCGCTGAGCCAGATCCGCGAACGGATTAAATCGGGCGGCGGCTGGACGAAGCTGCCGCGTACTTTTTGGGGGATGCATCTGGCGCACCTCGGGGTGGCGGTGTTCGTCGTCGGGGTAACGCTGGTGAAAGGTTACGAGGCCGAAAGGGATGTGCGGATGATGCCCGGCGAGACGGTCAGCGTGGGCGGCTATACCTTCCAGTTGCTGGGGGTGCATGAATCGCCCGGGCCGAATTACATCGCCATGGTGGGCGATGTCGAGTTGTCGCAGCGGGGGAAGGTGCTGAAAACCCTGCACCCGGAAAAACGCACTTATTTCTCCTCGACGATGCCGATGACCGAAGCCGCCATCGACGCCGGTTTGCTGCGCGATGTTTACGTCTCGCTCGGTGAACCGCTGGGCGGCCAAGCTTGGAGCGTGCGCGTCTATTACAAGCCTTTCGTCGACTGGATCTGGGGCGGCTGCCTGCTGATGGCGTTGGGCGGGGTGGTTGCCGCGTCCGACCGGCGTTACCGGGTCAAGGCCAAGCAGCCGGTTGTGCAAGGAGCCGCACTATGAAGCGTTTTCTGATTCCGCTCGTCCTGTTCGGGGTGCTGGTGGTGTTTCTCGCCATCGGCTTGACCCGCGATCCGCATGAAGTGCCTTCGCCGCTGGTGGGCAAGCCGGCTCCCCAGTTTCAGTTGCCGCAACTCGCCAGTGCCGAGGGAAAAACCTTTTCACCCAAGGATATGCTGGGCAAGGTCTGGCTGTTCAATGTCTGGGCGTCGTGGTGCGGTTCCTGCCGCGAGGAACATGCGGTGCTGGTCGGGCTGGCGCAAGCCGGTGCCGCCGTGCCGATAGTCGGGATGGACTACAAGGATCAGCGCGGCGACGCCTTGCGCTGGCTGCAACAGTTCGGCAATCCCTATCTGTTGAGCGTTTCCGACGCCGACGGCCGCGTCGGCATCGACTACGGCGTTTACGGCGTTCCCGAAACCTACGTGATCGACAAGGCCGGGGTGATCCGCTACAAGCAGATCGGCCCGGTCACGCAAGAAGCGCTGGAGAAAAAAATCCTGCCGCTGGTGAAGGAGTTGCAGAAATGAAAGTATTGATGGCACTGCTCCTGCTGGCGCTGACCTTAGGCAGCGCGCTGGGCAAGGAAGCCGCCCCGCTGGCCGAGGATGAAGCAGTGGAGGCGCGCCTGATCGGCATTTCCGAGGAAATGCGCTGCCTGGTCTGCCAGAACGAATCGCTGGCCGGTTCGCACGCCGAGCTGGCCGAGGATTTGCGCCGCGAGATCCGCGGCTTGATCAAGCAGGGCAAGAGCGACCAGGAGGTGATGGAGTTCATGGTCAGCCGCTACGGCGATTTCGTCCGTTACCGTCCGCCGGTGAAACCGGTGACCTGGCTGCTGTGGTTCGGCCCTTTCCTGTTGCTGGCAGTGGGCATTGTCGCCCTGGTCGCCTATCTGCGCCGCCGTGGCAAGCATGTCGCGGAAACGCCGCTGAGCGAGGCTGAGCAGCAGCGTGCACTAGCGCTGCTAAATGACAAAGGTGAGAACCCATGAGCGGTTTTATCGTGGCAGCCGTGCTGCTGACCCTGGCGATACTCGCCCTGTTGCTGACGCCGCTGCTGCGCCAGAAAACGCACGCCTCCGCTTCGCAGCGACAACTTAACGCGGCCATTTATCGGGATCAACTGGAAGAACTTGAAGGGGATTTCCAGGACGGCGGTTTGAGCGAGGCCGATTACCGGCATGACCGCGAGGAATTACAGCGCCGCTTGCTAGAAGACGCCGCCGCCGCGGATGTGCCGCTCGCCGCGGCCAGCGGCGGAAACCGGCGTACGGCGCTACTACTGGCGCTGTTGCTGCCCGCGCTCGCGGTCGGGCTGTATGCCTGGCTGGGTACCCCGGAGGCGTTGAATCCTACTGCCGCCGTTCAACACAATGCCGGTTCTGACGAACTCGAACGCATGGTGTCCGACCTCGCCGCCCGCCAGGAAAAGCATCCCGACGATCTTAACGGCTGGGTGATGCTGGGGCGTTCCTACAAGGCCTTCGGGCGCTTCGACGAAGCCGTGAAAGCGTTGGAACATGCCATGCCGCTCATCGAAAAGGATGCCGTGTTGCTCGCCATCTATGCCGACGCACTGGCAGCGAAGAGCGGCAGTCTCGAAGGGAAACCGCGCCAGGTTTTCGAACAAGCCCTGAAGCTCGATCCCGATTCCCCGATGGCGCTCGATCTGGCGGGCTCCGCCGCCTACAACCGCAAGGATTTTGCCGCCGCCGCCGGCTATTGGGAGCGTCAACTGAAACAGCTGCCGCCGGACTCCGACTACGCCAAGTCGCTCGCCGGAGGGATCGCCGACGCGCGCGCCCAGGCGGCCAGCGCCGGGATCGACGACATTGCGGCGCCTGACATCAAGCAAGAGCCCGAGAAAAAACCGGACAGCACCGCCGGCAAAGCTGTCAGCGGTACGGTGGAGTTAGACCCCGCACTGAAGGCCCAGGCTGCGCCGGGCGACACCCTGTATGTTTTTGCCCGAGCCGTGAAAGGGTCGCGGATGCCGCTGGCAGCGCTGCGTAAAAAGGTTTCCGACTTGCCTTTGGCCTTCAGCCTGGACGATACGCTGGCGATGTCGCCGGAACTGAAACTTTCCGGCGCGGAAGCAGTGACACTCGATGCGCGGATTTCCAAGTCCGGTGATGCGCTGCCCCATCCGGGCGACCTCAGCGGCAGCAGCGCGCCGGTCAAACCGGGTGCGAAAGGGGTGCGCTTGCGCATCGACCGGGTTGTGCCGTAGGCATCGCGAGTCGTTTTTTGTCGAGTTAAATAATCCCCTCTGCTTGATTTAAAGCAAGGTTAAGCGCTAGCGGCACGTGCACACTGACGCCCATCAGTGTGTGATGGTTGACCGCGATGACCGAGCTAGAACAGCATTTATTAAACGATTACCAGCGCGATTTTCCGCTGGTGCCGGCGCCGTTCGCCCAAATCGCCGCCGATTTGGGCGTGGCCGAAAACGAGGTGTTCGAGATGCTGGCGCGCCTGCGCCAGGAAGGCTCGGTCAGCCGGGTGGGCGCGGTGTTTCGTCCGCATACCATCGGGGCCAGCACGCTGGCGGCGATCGCCGTGCCGGCGGACAAGCTGGCCGACGTGGCGCAACAGGTGAGCGCGTTCCCCGAGGTCAATCACAACTACGAACGCGAACACCGCTACAACCTGTGGTTTGTCGTCACCGCGCCGGGCAGCGAGCAGTTGAACGAGGCGCTGCGCCGGATTGAGCAGGAAACCGGCTACCCGTTGCTGGTGTTGCCGATGATCGAGGATTTTCATATCGACCTCGGCTTCGACCTGAAGCGCAAGGTGAGCGGCGTACCGGGCCGAGTTCGGGGCGGGCATCGCCGCCAAGGCGAGAGCGAACCCGCCGTAGTCTATCAACCCCATTCCGCCGAAGCCGAACTGATCGCCGCGATTCAAAACGGGATTCCGCTGGTGTCGCGTCCTTATGCCGAACTCGGCGCGCTGGCCGGGATGACGGAAGCAGAGGCGATCTCTTGTCTGACCCAATTGCTGGCGCAAGGGATAATCCGCCGCCTGGGCGTGGTGGTGCGCCATCACGAATTGGGTTACCGCGCCAACGCGATGGTGGTGTGGGATGTGCCGGATACTGATGTCGGCGAGGTGGGGCGCTGTCTCGGCCAGTTCGATTGCGTGACTTTGTGCTACCGGCGTCCGCGCCGTTTGCCGGAGTGGCGCTATAACCTGTTCAGCATGATCCACGGGCGCGACCGCGACGAGGTGCTGGGACTGATCGAACAGCTGCGTGTTACCTGCAACCTGGAAAATATCGCCTACGAAGTCCTGTTCAGCCGCCGTCGCTTCAAACAGTGCGGGGCGCGTTACGCGGTAGCGACAGCGGCGGTCTGATGGACGAGCTGGATCGCGCCATCGTCAACACCTTGCAGGGCGGCTTCCCGGTTTGCGAACGCCCCTATGGCGAAGTCGCGCAACGGCTGGGTCTGGCCGAGGACGAACTGATCGTTCGGATCGAACGTTTGCTCGCCGATCGCGTACTGTCGCGCTTCGGCCCGATGTATCACGCCGAACGGCTGGGCGGCGCGTTGAGCCTGGCGGCGATGAAGATTCCCCCGGAGGATTTCGAGCGCGTCGCGGCAATCGTCAATGCGCTGCCGGAAGTGGCGCACAACTACCAACGCAGCCACGTCTTCAACATGTGGTTCGTACTGGCGACCGAAACGCCGCAACAGCAACTGGAAACCATCGCCCGGATCGAGCAGGAGAGCGGCTACCCGGTCTACAACATGCCCAAGATAAAGGAGTATTTCATCGGCTTGAGGTTCGAGGCATGAGCGCGATCGACGAACTGGATAGACGCATCATCCAGGCCACCCAGGAAGGCCTGCCATTGGTGCCGCGCCCTTACCATCAGGTTGCCGAGCAACTCGGGGTGGCGGCGCAGGAAGTGATGGAGCGCTTCGCCCGGATGCTCGAAAACGGCGTGATTCGGCGCATCGGGGCGGTACCTAACCATTATGCGCTGGGTTACCAGGCCAACGGCATGACGGTGTGGGACGTGCCGGACGAGCGTATCGACGAGCTGGGCGCGCAGGTCGGCGCGCTGGATTTCGTCAGCCATTGCTACCAGCGTCCGCGCTGCCTGCCGGAATGGCCCTACAATTTTTTTGCGATGGTGCATGGCCGCGACCACGCCGAGGTGGAACAGAAAACCCGCCGGATCGCCGCGCTGCTGGGCGACGCCGACCGCGGCCATGAAATTCTCTACAGTACCCGGATTCTGAAGAAAACCGGCTTACGGATAGGCGGATAAAATTGAACCGCAGAGGCGCAGAGGCGCAGAGTAAAAGCAATGAGTTATGGAATTGCGCGCCTCTGCCCTTTGAAGGCAGAAAGTTATTGCGCCCATGTATTTCTCTGCGCCTCTGCGGTTAAGCAATTGCCGTTTTCAGGGTAAATAACTTCACATGTTCCGTATCTCCCAATTCATGCAGGAAATCGCCGAGCCGACGCCGCTCGGCGCTAAACGTTCGCCGCCCGGCCCGGTGGTGATCTGGAACCTGGTGCGGCGCTGCAACCTGACCTGCAAGCATTGTTACTCGATTTCGGCGGACAAGGATTTTCCCGGCGAACTGTCTACCGCCGAAGTGTACGCGGTGATGGACGACCTCAAGCACTTTCGCGTGCCGGTGCTGATCCTGTCCGGCGGCGAGCCGCTGCTGCGCCCGGATATTTTCGAGATCGCCGCGCGCGCCAAGGCGATGGGCTTTTATACCGCGCTGTCGAGTAACGGCACGCTGATCGACGCAAGCAATATCGAGCAAATCGCCGCGATCGGCTTCGACTACGTCGGCGTCAGCTTGGACGGCCTGCGCGAGACGCACGACCAGTTCCGCCGCATGGCGGGGGCGTTCGATAAGTCGATGCACGGCATCCGCCTGTGCAAGCAGCGCGGTATCAAGGTCGGCATCCGCTACACGCTGACCCAGGACAATTTCCAGGATCTGCCCGGACTCCTGCAATTGCTGGAGGACGAGGACATCGACAAGTTCTACCTGTCGCATCTCAATTACGCCGGACGCGGCAACAAGAACCGCAAGGACGATGCGTTCCACCGCACCACCCGCCAGGCCATGGATCTGCTGTTCGATACCTGCTGGCGCTATCAGCAGGAAGGTAGGCACAAGGAATTCGTCACCGGCAACAACGATGCCGACGGGGTTTATCTGCTGCTGTGGGTGCGCCGTCGCTTCCCGCACCTGGAGGCGCACATCCGCGCCAAGCTGGCGCAGTGGGGCGGCAATGCCTCCGGGGTGAACGTGGCGAATATCGACAATCTCGGCAACGTCCATCCCGACACCATGTGGTGGAACCACAACCTCGGCAATGTGCGCGAGCGGCCGTTCTCCATCATCTGGATGGACGTTTCCGACCCGATCATGGCCGGCCTGAAGGCGAGTCCGCGCAAGATCGGCGGACGTTGCGGAACTTGCCGTTATTTCGCGATTTGCGGCGGCAATACCCGGGTGCGCGCCTGGCAGACCAGCGGCGACCCGTGGGCGGAAGACCCGGCCTGTTATTTGAGCGACGAGGAAATTGGAAATTGAAGATGAACGCTAAATGGTTGTGCCTGGGCATTGCTTGGGCGTGTTGTTCGTCAGGCGTACAGTCCGCGCAGACGGTCGAAAAAAACTATGCCGAGCATTGCGCCTCCTGCCATGGCGCCGAGCGGCTGGGCGGTACCGGGCCGGCCTTGTTGCCGGAAAACCTGGAGCGTTTGCGCCGCCCCGAGGCGGTCAAGACCATCGCGCAAGGGCGCACCGCCACCCAGATGGCGGGGTTTGCCGACAAGCTGAGCAAGGAGGAAATCGAGGCGCTGGTCAACCTGGCCTATACGCCGTTAGCCAAGGCGCCGGTATGGGGCGCCGACGAGATCATCACTTCGCATATCCTGCATGTTTTCGGCAGCCTGCCGAACCAGCCGGTATTTCAGGCCGACCCGCTCAACCTGTTCGTGGTAGTGGAGGTGGGCGACCATCACGCGACCATCCTGGATGGCGATAAATTCGAACCGATTTACCGCTTTCCGACCCGCTATGCGCTGCACGGCGGACCGAAGTTCACGCCCGACGGGCGTTTCGTCTTTTTCGCCTCGCGCGACGGCTGGGTGAGCAAGTTCGACATCTACAATCTGCAAGTCGTCGCCGAAGTGCGCGCCGGCATCAATACCCGCAATGTCGCGGTGTCCGGCGACGGCAAGAGCGTGCTGGTGGGCAATTACCTGCCGCACAGCCTGGTGCTGCTGAATGCCGAGGATTTGTCGCTGATCAAGGTGATTCCGACTGCGGACAGCAGCGGCAAAAGCTCGCGCGTGTCCGCCGTCTATCAGGCCGAACCGCGTGGCAGCTTTATCGCGGCGCTGAAAGATGTGAAGGAGGCGTGGGAAATTTCCACTACGTCCGCGGATTTCCCGGTGCGCCGCATCGCGGTGGCAGACTATCTCGACGATTTCTTTTTCGACCAGTCCTACCGTCACCTGATCGGCGCGGCGCGCGACGGTAAAAAAGGGCAAGTGATCGACCTCGACAGCGGCAAGCGGGTGGCGGAAATCGACTTGCCCGGAATGCCGCATCTAGGCTCCGGGATTACCTGGGAATATGCCGGCCATCCGGTGATGGCGACGCCCAACCTGAAAGAGCCGCTGGTCAGCGTGATCGACATGCAAAGCTGGCAGACGGTGAAACAGATCAAGACGCTGGGGCCGGGGTTTTTCATGCGCAGCCATGAGAACACCCCTTACGCCTGGACCGATGGCTTCAGCAGCGGCAACCCGGCCAGCCGCGACGCGATGACCCTGATCGACAAGCGCACGCTGGAAGTCGCGCAGGTGTTGCGCCCGATGCCGGGCAAGACGGCCGCGCATGTCGAATTTACCCGCGACGGCAAATACGCGCTGGTCAGCATCTGGGAAAACGACGGGGCGCTGGTGATTTACGATGCGGCGACGCTGAAGGAGATCAAGCGTCTGCCGATGAACAAGCCGTCAGGAAAGTATAACGTCTACAACAAGATTACCCGCTCGGCGGGTACCAGCCATTGACACTGCGGTAGGAGCGGCCTCCCGGCCGTTCCTACTGTTGCCCGTATTGCGCCAGTTTTTCGATGTCGTGGATCTGCACATCCTTGCCTTTGACGCTGATCAAGCCGGCCGCGGTGAGGTCGTGCAGCACGCGTGAGAAGGTTTCCGGCGAGATGTTGAGGCGCGAGGCGATCACGGTTTTGCTGGCGGGCAGATTGACGGTCAGTTCCTTGCCCTGCGTGTCCGCATTGACGTCATGCTGGAGCAGGTAGCCGATCACCCGTTGCGAGCAGGACAGCAGGGAATAGGCTTCGACGTCGGCAATCAGGCTGTGCAGGCGGCTGCTCAAACCCGCCAGCATCTTGCGGCAGAACCCTTGGTGGCGTTCGATGCCGTCGAACACCACCGCCTTGGAAATATGCAGCAGCAGAGAATCCATCAACGCTTGCGAATAAACCGGGTAGGGGGTGTTCATGAATAGCACCGCCTCACCGAAGGTTTTGCCCGCGCCCACCAGATTGACGACCTTCTCGACACCTTGCGGCGAGGAAAAAGCCAGTTTGACCTGACCGTGCACCACCAGATAAAAGCCGTGCGGCTGGTCGCCGCGCTGGAACAGGATCTCTCCGCGCGATACGTGGATTTCCCGCGTTCCCTGGGCGACGTGCTCGATCTCTTCCGGGCTCATTTCCTTAAACAGGGGCAGGTTGGCCAGTATCGTAGGTATTTTATTTGCGCTCAATTTCACTCCGTCCGGCACTTAAATTTGTGCAGCTCAAGCCGTGCGGCGAATATTACCTGAACATAAGGAATTTATGAATATTTGATGTAAGTCAAGGCGGCGGGTGATGAAGCCGCGCAATCTCCCTCGTTATTAGAAGGTGTGCGCAGCTTTTCAAAATCATGAATGGTCAAGTTAACCGGGCACAGTTTCTGCGCGGCGATTTCGGCGGCAAGAATTCTCCTGTCAGACCGCCCTGGGCGCTGCCGGAGGCCGAGTTCGTCGAACTCTGCCAGCGTTCTGGAGCATGTCTTGCGGCGTGTCCCGAAAAGATTCTGGAAAAAGGACGAGGCGGTTTCCCCCACGTGAATTTTGCACTGGGGGCTTGTACTTTTTGCGGGGCGTGCGTCGAAGCGTGTACCCATGCAGCTTATCGCAAGGATGGGGAAGGCAAGCCGGAAGGCGCGGCATGGCATTTGAAAGCGCGGATCAAGGAAAGCTGCCTGACCTTTTCGCAGGTTGTCTGCCGTACTTGCGGCGAGCTTTGTCCTGAGGGGGTAATTCGTTTCCCGCCCGTGTTGGGAGGGGTGGCGCGGCCAGAGGTGAATGTGGCCGGGTGTAGCGGATGCGGCGCGTGCTGCGCGCCCTGTCCGAATGGGTCGATAGAGTTGGCGGGATAAAACCGCCGGGAAGATTTATTTTTAGTGTCCGTGAACAGCTTAGAGGAGGCAGGTGATGGAATTAACCAGACGCGAGTTTATTAAAAGTAGCGCGGCGGCAGCGGCGGCAACTGCGGCAGGGGTGACGTTGCCGGGCGTCAATCAAGCCTTGGCGGCGGGCGATGCCGGGGTTAAATGGGACAAAGGCGTGTGTCGTTTCTGCGGCACCGGTTGCGGAGTGCTGGTCGGCACCAAGGATGGCCGCGTGGTGGCGACCCAGGGCGACCCGGATGCGCCGGTCAACAAGGGGCTGAATTGCATCAAGGGCTATTTCCTGTCCAAGATCATGTATGGCAAGGATAGACTGACCTCGCCGATGTTGCGCATGAAGGACGGCAAGTTCGACAAGAACGGTGAATTCACCCCGATCAGTTGGGACAAAGCCTTCGACATCATGGAGGAGAAGGTCAAGGCGACCCTCAAGGAAAAAGGCCCGACCGCCATCGGCATGTTCGGTTCCGGCCAGTGGACGATCTGGGAAGGTTATGCGGCTTCCAAGCTGTTCAAGGCGGGTTTCCGTACCAACAATCTCGATCCTAATGCGCGCCATTGCATGGCTTCTGCCGTGACCGGTTTCATGCGTACCTTCGGTATCGACGAGCCGATGGGCTGCTATGACGATGCCGAACAAGCCGACGCGTTCGTGCTATGGGGTTCCAACATGGCCGAGATGCATCCGATCCTGTGGTCGCGCATCACCGACCGGCGTTTGACCGGCAAGGATGTCAAGGTGCATGTGCTGTCCACTTTCACGCATCGTTCCTGCGAACTGGCGGACAACGAGCTGATTTTCACGCCGCAGACCGATCTGGCGATCCTCAACTACATTTGCAACTACATCATCCAGAACAACGCGGTGAACGAGGATTTCGTCAAGAAGCACGTCAACTTCAAGAAAGGCGTGACCGACATCGGTTACGGCTTGCGCCCCAACCATCCGCTGGAGCAGGTCGCCAACAACAACGGTTACCCCGGCGCCGATGGCAAGCCCAAGGGCGATCCCAACAAGGCCGAGCCGATCAGTTTCGACGACTTCAAGAAATTCGTTTCCGAATATACGCTGGACTACACCGCCAAGCTGTCCGGGGTGCCCAAGGAAAATCTGGAAGCACTGGCCAAGACCTACGCCAACCCCAAGACCAAGGTGGTTTCCTACTGGACTATGGGCTTTAATCAGCATACGCGCGGCACCTGGGTCAATAACATGATCTATAACGTGCACCTGCTGGTGGGCAAAATCTCCGAGCCGGGCAACGGGCCGTTCTCGCTGACCGGCCAGCCTTCCGCCTGCGGTACGGCGCGCGAAGTGGGGACGTTTTCCCATCGCCTGCCTGCCGATATGGTGGTGATGAATCCGAAGCATCGGGAAATCGCGGAGAAGGCCTGGAAGCTGCCGGCGGGCACCATCCCCGACAAACCAGGCTTTCATGCCGTGCTGCAAAGCCGCATGTTGAAGGATGGCAAGCTGAATTTCTATTGGACTTCGACTACCAACAACATGCAGGCGGGGCCGAACATCAACGGGGAAATCTATCCCGGTTGGCGCAATCCCGCCAACTTCATCGTGGTGTCCGATTGCTATCCGACCCAGTCGGCCATGGCCGCCGACCTGATCCTGCCTTCCGCGATGTGGATGGAAAAAGAAGGTGCTTACGGTAACGCCGAGCGTCGTACCCAGTTCTGGCGCCAGCAGGTCAAGCCGCAAGGGGATTCGCGCTCGGATCTGTGGCAGTACGTCGAGTTTTCCAAGCGCTTCAAGGTGGAAGAGGTGTGGCCGGCTGATTTGATCGCCAAAATGCCGGAATACAAGGGCAAGACTTTGTACGACGTGCTGTATGCCAACGGCCAGGTCAACAAGTTCCCCTTGTCGGACATCCAGAAAGGTTATCCCAACAGCGATTCCGAAGCCGTCGGCTTTTATCTGCAAAAGGGCCTGTTCGAGGAATACGCCGGTTTTGGTCGCGGCCACGCCCACGATCTTGCCGATTTCGAGCAATACCACAAGGCGCGCGGACTGCGCTGGCCGGTGGTGGATAACAAGGAGACCTTGTGGCGCTTCCGCGAGGGCTACGATCCTTACGTCAAGAAGGGCGAAGGGGTCAGGTTCTACGGCCATGCCGACGGCAAGGCGGTGATTTTCGCGCTGCCTTACCAGCCGGCGGCGGAACAGCCCGACAAAGACTACGATCTGTGGCTGTGTACCGGTCGCGTACTGGAACATTGGCACACCGGCACCATGACGCGGCGCGTACCGGAGTTGTACAAGGCGTTCCCCGATGCGTGGGTGTTCATGCACCCTGACGATGCCAGCAAGCGCGGCCTGAAACGCGGCGATACGGTGAAGGTCGTGTCCCGTCGCGGCGAGGTGACGACCCGCGTCGAAACCAGAGGGCGTAACAAGCCGCCGGTCGGCCTGGTCTTCGTCCCGTTCTTCGACGAGCACCGGCTGGTCAACAAGCTGACGCTGGACGCAACTTGTCCGATTTCCAAGGAAACCGACTTCAAGAAATGCGCGGTGAAGATAGTAAAAGTCTAAGCGATCCCTTTCCCTTCTCTGCGGCTAGATTCGACGGAGTAGGGAAAATCCGGGAGGTGGTTTGCGAATGAATCAATTGATGGAGGATTACCCATGAAAACCCGTAACAAACTGATCGGGAGTCTGTTCGCCGCAGCAGTGGCGGCGCTCTTTGTGGCGTCGTGCGCCAGCACGCCCGCCGAAAAGCCGCAAGGCTTGCGTCTGAGCGAGATCCAGGCGGAAGACGCGGCGCCGGCAATGTTGGACTACTCCGGCAAGACCCCGGGCGAGCAGGAGCGCATCGTGCGAAGCTTCGAACAGCAACCGCCGCTGATTCCGCACAAAGCCGACAGCATGAAGATCAATTTCAAGACCAACAAGTGCCTGGAATGCCATGACCGGCCTTTCTACAAAGAGGAAAATGCGCCCAAGATCGGCGACAGTCACTATAGGGATCGCGACGGCAAAGAGTTGGACCGGATTTCCATGGCGCGTTACAACTGCAACCAGTGCCATGTCCCTCAAGTGAATGCGCCCCCCTTGGTCGCGAATACTTTCTCGTCAGCAAAGAACTAAAACATTAGCGTTTGCTGTTTTTTCACCGAAAAAAAAGCTGATATGATGATCCCATCGTCCCATAAAGCAGTGCGGGGCGGTGGGATCATTTGCATTCAACTAATCTAAACCAATGGAGGGGCGATGAGACTTAAGCTACTAGTTGCGTTGTTCGCAGGGGGAGTGGTTATCAG
>Ga0163199_1001524_pt1 | contig 14441 bp, 14 predicted proteins | sample PL_2010_150m_FD_113537 | JGI IMG/M metagenome (GOLD analysis project Ga0163199, IMG submission 113537) | Freshwater microbial communities from Powell Lake, British Columbia, Canada to study Microbial Dark Matter (Phase II) - PL_2010_150m | ecosystem: Environmental > Aquatic > Freshwater > Lake ... | reverse complement strand
TTCTGGCAAGGCAAGCCAGTCAAGACCCGGATGACCGAACTGGCGCGCCAACTGGGCGAGTTGGGGGTATGGGTGCGGCTGCATTACGTCTACCCCTACCCTTCCGTGGATGAAGTAATCCCGCTGATGGCCGAGGGCAAGGTGCTGCCCTATCTCGACATCCCGTTGCAGCACGCCAGCCCGAGCATATTGCGCGCGATGAAGCGCCCCGGCGATGTCGAGGGAATGCTGGCACGGATTCGTGGCTGGCGCGAAGTGTGCCCCGACCTCACCATCCGCAGCACCTTCATCACCGGTTTTCCCGGCGAAACCGAGGCCGATTTCGAACTGCTGCTGGATTTCCTCCGCGAAGCGCAACTCGACCGCGTCGGCTGCTTCGCCTATTCGCCGGTCGAAGGCGCGCCGGCCAACGCGCTGCCCGGCGCAGTACCGGAAGAAGTCAAAGAAGAACGGCGCGAACGCCTGATGACCCTGCAAGCCGAAATCAGCGCCGCCAAACAAGCCCGCAAAATCGGCCAGACCCTCACCGTGCTGGTGGACGAGGTCGACGAACAAGGCGCCGTGGCGCGCAGCGCAGCCGATGCGCCGGAAATCGACGGACTGGTGTATATCGAGGAAGCCGGTGATTTGCAGCCGGGCGACTTCGTCCGGGTCGAAGTAGTCGATGCCGACGAACACGACCTGTGGGCGGCACCGGTCTAGAACAGGACACGAATTAGTATTTCGTTTTTCGCCGGTTTGGTTTTATAATGCGCGCCTGCCGTAAGGATTTCTAAGTGGTGCTTCAGTCAGCCACGACGTCAAGTTTTCCATACAAGCATTCATATTGGGTTGTTAGCTCAGCTGGTAGAGCAGCGGACTCTTAATCCGTAGGTCGACAGTTCGAATCTGTCACAGCCCACCACACAATCGAAGGGCTAGGTTAATTCCTAGCCCTTTGTCGTTTTTGGAATTGGCAGCCAGGACAATTCGGGCTACCATTCAAATGAACTCTTTAATAAAATCCAAGTGGGAGTGAGAAATCATGAATATTTCTGATTGGAGCATCAAGACAAAGTTGCTGGCGGGATTCGGCATTTTGTTGGTTCTCATGGTGGTCACCAATGTGGTTACCATGATCGAAATGGCCAAGACCAGGGATTTGGTCGAGGATGCCACACTTGACCGTTATCCGAAGATAGTTCTAGTCAACAGCATCACCAAGAGAAGCCTGGAAACGGCACGTGATCTGCGCAGCGGGATTCTTGCCCACGATCCGAAAGAAATCGAAAAACTGATCGACAAAATTGGCGCTAATCGCAAGGCTAATAGCGAAGATCTGGATAAGTTGCAAAAATCCATTAGCACAGAAAAAGGCCGAGAGCTTTTTGGTGCAGTGAGTGCCGCCAGGGAAAATTTGGCGTCGAAATATTCCAAACTGTTCGAGTTGCTTCGCGCCAACGATGACGACAAAACGATAGCCTTTCTCAACACCGAATTTTCTCCTGCGAATACCGCTTATCGCGAGGCCATGAATACCTTTGCCAAATTCCAAAACGAGAAAATGACTCAAGATATTGGCGATATCCAGGACTATTTCCAGCAAGCAAGAGTTATTGGCATCGTTGCAACTTCCGCTTCCGTGGTCATTGGATTTGGGCTGGCGTTCTGGCTCGCGGGGGCAATGGCGAGAAGAATAGTTGAAGCGCGATCCATCGCCGAGCGTGTCGCTTCCGGCGACCTGACGGGCTACGACCAGCCTCATGCTTCTCGGGATGAATTGGGCCAATTGCAGGCGGCCTTGGAGAAAATGCGCAACGATCTGAAGAACACCATTCAGGATGTATTTTCCAGTGCCGAAACCGTCGCCGACTCCGCCAATCATCTTTCCTCGGCCGCCCAACAAGTGGCAAGCAGCACCCAGGCTCAATCGACCTCAACTGCCTCCGCTGCTGCAGCCGTTGAGCAACTCACTGTCAGCATCGAGCATGTCGCAGATAACTCAAACGAAGCATCGCGGCAGGCGAAGGAATCTGGTGAAATTGCCAATTCCGGCGGCAATGAGGTGGAATCGGCTACCCATGAGATCAATCGAGTAGCCCAAAGCGTCGATTCCACGGCCAAAGACATTCAGGCGCTTTCGGAACAGGTCCAGCAAATTGGCAGCATCGCCGAAGTCATCAAGGATGTGGCCGACCAGACCAACCTATTGGCACTCAATGCGGCCATCGAAGCGGCTCGGGCGGGTGAGCAAGGGCGCGGGTTTGCTGTGGTGGCCGACGAGGTGCGTAAACTTGCGGAACGCACGACCCGCTCGGTGGAGGAAATTTCCACGATGATTTCCAGTATTCAGCAAGGCGCTGCCACGGCGGTAGACAGCATGGAAGAAAGTCGAAAGGGGGTAAGTAACGTAACCGGTTTCGCTGAACGCGCCAGTGGGGCGATGGCGCAAACTTGCGCCTCCGCCGGAATGGTGGTTCAGTCGATCAACGAAATTTCCTCTGCTCTACGTGAGCAACGTACCGCAGCAACGGATTTGTCTCGCAGCGTTGAATCCATCGCCCAGATGTCGGATGAAAACTCTGCCGCTGTCGACGCAGTAGCTGAGACGGCGCAGGATTTGGTGTCGACATCGGCCAAGTTGAAACTGAGCGTTTCTCGCTTCCGGATATAACCAGAGTGGCGCAGTCGCGCTTAGCGCCCCGTCGAACCCGGCGGCGCGGCGCGGCGCGCAGATATTGTTGTGGCCAAGACGCCAAGCCTGACCGACCGACAGGACTTACCCTTCGCTGGTTTCGACGTATTCCGGATCAACGCACATGTATGGCGCATCCCAATATTCCACCCGGAATACCGGATACACATCGTTATCCTCTTGGTTCAGCCCATGCCAGCCGCGATAGTATTGAAAGCGGAATTGAATGGACGGTCCCCAGTAGTGATAACTGGGATAACGAAAATACGGGTAATAGTAATATCCTCGATCATGGTCATAGATAACGCATCCGCCAAGCGTCAGGAAAAACCCCATAAGAAAACATCCAACAAGTCTGCGGATCATGGCGAACCTCCTTTGGGGAACCGCTCACGTAACTCATAAACTACGCCTTGTACGCCAATATTTTCAGGGGCAAGCTAGCGGTAATACCATGGCCAAATACTCCGGGTTCCCCAGAAAGGATCGGAATAACACGGGCCACGTTGATACTCCCGTTTTGCCCACAGGTGTAGCGCCTCGATTTTGACCTGCGGGCAGCGGCGTTCGTAATCACCGATCTTGCATGTCACTGACGTTTGTACCGTCCCTTTCACGGTCAGATGGCGTCCGTTGGGGTAAGCGGCAGGGTCATAGAATTGACTGGCGCAGGCGACAAATCGCCCTTCTGTCGCATCGACCGGCCTGGGTTCTCCTTCGTTATCGAGGGGGCGGCTCAAAATCTCGAAACAGGTTTCTGCTAGTGACGGTGATACGCTGATAATCACCCCGCCCCAACGCACCTGTTTGCCGGTGGCATTTTTTTCCAGCACAGATGCCGGCGTTTCGCCGGAAAACAGCCCTTCGTTGATTGCCAACGGCAGCGATGCACATGCGACAAGCATCGACACAGGAACGATGATAAAGATATTGCGGCGCATAATATTTCTCCGTAATTCATTGTAGCCTTCAATTTCGGAGTTTTCTTCCTGCGGATTGGCAATTGGCCGTATTGAGGGGGGCGTCCGCCAAGCAGGAGTGATGCGGTGTGCTCCATAACGTCAAATTCTCTCTGGTACCTGTTAAGTTTTTGCCATTTTTTTGTTTTTAGAACTAGAATCAAAGAGCAAGATGGTCAAACTTGTTGATTGCCTTGCATATCCCGGTTCGTAAGGAGTAGAGAAATGGCCATTAATCCTGTTGCACCCGGCTCCGGTTCCCAAGCTGTCCGTCCGCAACCCCAAGCTGATCAAACCAGGCAGGCCGAACTAGCCAAGCAGGCAGAGCAAGCCAAGCAAGCCCGGCGGGACGAGCAAAGCAAGCAGGCCGAAGAGGCCAAGCCTCAGCCTGTGGTAAACACCCAAGGCCAGACGACTGGGAATGTGATTAACACCTCAGTTTGAGCACCTCCTCCGCAACCGCCGGAAATGACATTGCGACGGTTGTTGCCAGTTTGGAAGGAGATGATTCAAAGTGGACATTTTGCCGGTTTTCCCCACGCCTGTAAGCTTCACCAACCGCCCAAATGCTGGCGGCACGCCAGGTTTCGTTCAAACGGCTCCGGTCGTTTCCGGCCCCGTTTCTTCTACAGCTGACACTTCGAAGGTGACGACTGACAAGGAAATACCTTCTTCAAACCAGGTTGCACAAGCCGTCAGGCAAGTGAATGACGCTTTCACTCAGAAGGGGCTTAATCTTTATGCTTCGTTTGAAAAAGACAAAATTTCCGGCGTCGATATTGTCAAAATCATGGAAAAAAAGTCTAACGAAGTCATCCGTCAAATGCCACCCCAAGAGGCGGTGGCATTTGCCCAGTCACTGGTGCTTCCAGAAGGCTGGCGGGGGCAGTGGATACGTAACATGAGCTGATTCATCAAACGGCCTGAGAGCGCCGGGGATGGGGTAAATATGGAAAATTCGGTCCGCTTTCGTCTGAACGGCCAGCCTGTCACGCTTAACACCGACGACGAGCGTATGCTCCTCTGGGTTCTGCGCACGGATCTCGAGCTCACCGGCACAAAGTACGGGTGCGGTGAAGGAATTTGCGGCGCATGCACGGTGATCGTCGACGGCAAGGCCGTGCGTTCCTGCAAGACCTCGCTCAAGAAAGTGGCGGGCAAGGAAGTGCTCACGATAGAGGGGCTTGCCCGCGACGGAAAACTGCACCCGCTACAGCAGGCATTTATAGATCACAGCGCGCTTCAGTGCGGCTATTGCACCGCGGGGATGCTGCTGGATGCCTATGCGTTCCTCCGCAACAATCCGCAGCCGTCGCGTGAGGCAATTGTTGCCCGCATGGAGTTCAACCTGTGCCGCTGCGGAGCCCACCAAAGGATAGTGGAAGCCATTGAATCCGCCTCCCGCCAAATGGGAGGCCAGTCATGAGCACTTCTCCGGGAATGAGCCGCCGCAGCTTCTTCAAACTGGTCGGCGGCGGGATTGTCGTCTTCGTCGGCTTGGGCCCTGCGGCGCTCCTCTCCCAAGATGCCAAGCGCCTCTACCCGGAGGATTTCAACGCCTATCTGGTGATCGGCGAGAACGGCCGCGTCACGGTTTTTTCCGGGAAGATCGAGATGGGTCAAGGGGTATTGACCTCGCAGGCGCAAATGGTGGCCGAGGAATTGGGCGTTGAGCTCGCGTCGATCGACATGGTGCTGGGCGACACCGACAAATGCCCGTGGGACATGGGGACGTTCGGCTCCCTCACCACCCGCATGTTCGGGCCAGCGCTGCGTGCGGCCGCAGCCGAAGCTCGCGTCGTGTTGATGACGCTCGCCGCCAGGAAGCTTGGTGTCTCGGAGGGAAAACTCGTGGTTAAGGGCGGCATCGTTTCCGTCGCCGGCGAACCGAACCGGAAAGTTAGCTACGGCGAGCTTTCCAAGGGCGCACGAATCGCACAAATGGTCGACCAGAAAGCGGTTATCCGGGCCGTCTCCGAATTCAGCGTGATGGGCGGTTCGCCGAAACGGCTCGATGCCCTTGAGAAAGTGACCGGTGCGGCGAAATACGCGGCCGACATCAGACTCCCCGGGATGCTCTACGCGCGCATCCTACGCCCGCCGATGCATGGCGCGAGCTTGGCCCAACTCGACACCTCCGGTGCCGAAAAGCTGCCGGGGATCACGCTGGTCAAGCGTGGCGAATTGGTCGCCGTATTACATGCCGACCCCGAGGCTGCCGGGGTCGCACTCGGACGTATCAAAGCGGACTGGCGCCGGCCCGAGGCGAAGGTCGACCACGAAAGCATTTTTGACCACCTAACCCAGCAAGCGACCGACCTGAAAAACGTTACGAATCACGGCGATCTTGCGGCGGCGCGCGCAAGCGCCGCGACCCTGTTTGAGACCACCTACCACAAGGGATATGTCGCCCACGCGCCCATCGAGCCGCACGCGGCGCTGGCCGAAATCAAGGACGGAAAGGCAACGGTCTGGGCATCGACGCAAACCCCCTTCCCCACGCGGGATCGGATCGCGAAAACCCTTGGATTAGACCCCAAAAACGTCCGCGTGATTACCCCGTTCCTCGGCGGCGGGTTCGGCGGCAAAAGTGCGGACGGTCAAGCCATCGAAGCGGCGCGGCTGGCACAGATCGCGGGCAAACCGGTACAAGTGGCCTGGACCCGCGCCGAAGAATTTTTCTACGACACCTTCGATCCCGCCGCCGTCGTGAAAATCATCTCGGCAATCGACCGCGACGGTCGAATTTCGCTGTGGGACTATTCGGTCTACGCTGCCGGCGAACGCGGCGCAAGCTCATTCTACGATATTCCGAATATCAGGATTCGCTCGGCCGGACGAAGTTCCTACGATCCTGCGGCTGGGGCAGCCAATATTCATCCGTTTGCCGTTGGGCCGTGGCGCGCGCCGGGCGCAAATATGAACGTGTTTGCCATCGAATCGCAAATCGACATCATGGCATCAGCGGCAGGCGTCGACCCGCTCGCGTTCCGTCTGCGCAATCTCACGGATTCCAGAATGCGCAGAGTCCTGCAGGCAGCGGCCGCTGCCTTTGGCTGGAAGGCAGCGGCTACACCGAGTGGCAGAGGTTTCGGGCTGGCATGTAGCACCGACGCCGGGGCCTACGTCGCAACCATGGCCGAGGTGAAGGTGGACCAGAAGAATGGCAAGGTGGAAGTGCTGAGAATAGTCTGCGCACAGGACATGGGGATCGTCGTGAATCCCGACGGCGCGAAAATGCAAATCGAAGGCGGCCTCGCCATGGGCCTCGGCTATACATTGACCGAGGAGCTGCGTTTCCGCGGCGGCGAGATTCTTGACCGTAATTTCGACACCTACGACATCCCAAGCTTTTCCGGGGTTCCCCGAATCGAGGCCGTGCTCGTCAAGAACGACAAGCTGGCGCCGCAGGGCGGTGGAGAGCCGTCGATCACCACCACCGGAGCGGTGATCGCCAACGCGGTGTTTGACGCGACCGGGGCGCGCATATTCCGCTTGCCGATGACCGCTGAGCGCGTCCGCCAGGCAATCGCTCGACTCTAATCATGCCGGGTAATGTGTCAGGGGAGGTTCGCTGATGGACAGCGTCGATCTCGAAATCCTGCGCCGCGCCAATGGCTGGATCGAGGCCGGCGTACCGGCAACCCTCGCCACCGTGGTCAAAACCTGGGGCAGCTCGCCACGTCCCGCAGGGGCGCTACTTGCCGTCAGCGGCGACGGCCACTTGGTCGGTTCGGTCTCCGGCGGCTGCATCGAAGACGATCTGCTCGACCGCTTGGGCCGCGGCCGCCCGGCCAAGCCCGAAACCGTCACTTACGGAGGCACGACTGAACTGTCGCGGCGCTTTGGCCTGCCCTGCGGCGGCAGCTTGCAACTGGTGCTCGAACCGCTGCACCGGGGCAGCCGGCTGAGCGAGGTGCTGGAATACATCGAACGCGGCGAACTCGTCGCACGCCGCATGTACCTCGTGGACGGTAGCGCCGAACTCGTTGCCGAGGTGCCCGACAGCGCAATCGTCTTCGACGGCACAACGCTGCTTTCCGCTTTCGGCCCGCGTTGGCGCCTGCTGATCATCGGCGGCGGCCAGCTCTCGCGCTACCTCGCCGAGTTCGCGCTGGCGCTCGACTACCAGGTAACCATCAGCGAACCGCGCGAAGAATACCGCGCGAGCTGGGCTGTTCCACGCACGACGCTGACGGGCGAAATGCCGGACGATGCGGTGTTGGCAATGCGGCCCGACCGGCGAACGGTGATCGTCGCCGCGACGCATGACCCCAAGCTCGATGACCTGGCGCTGATCGCGGCGTTGCAGTCCGCTGCCTTCTACGTTGGTGCGCTCGGTTCGCACGCCAACAGCATCAAGCGGCGCGAACGTCTCAAGCTGTTCGACCTGAGCGATGCCACTCTCGAGCGTCTGCACGGCCCGGTTGGCTTGCCGCTTGGCAGCAGAACGCCGCCGGAAATCGCCCTCGCGATCCTCGCCGACATCACCGCGCGGCGCAACGGCATCGAACTGCTCTGCAAGACCCCGCACGCCGAGCCGGCGACCGCCTGCCTGGCCCCCGGCGCATGATAGTCGGCATACTGCTCGCTGCCGGTGCCGCCACCCGCTTCGGCGGCGACAAGCTGCTCGCCGAACTCGGTAACCGACAATGCGTTGCGGAAGTCGCCTGCGCCAGCCTGCGCCCGGCTGTCGACCGCCTGATCGCCATCGTCGGGCCGAACGCCAGCGAGCTCGCGGCGCGCCTTGCCGCCGCCGGCGCCGAAATCTGCGTCTTCGCCGGCGCCCGGCACGGGATGGGCGCCAGCCTCGCACACGGCGTCGCGCAGGCACCCGACGCTGACGGCTGGCTAATTGCGCTCGGGGATATGCCGCTCGTCGCCCGCGCAGATGCGCTGCGAGTCGCCGACGCGCTACGAGCCGGCGCCGCTATCGCCGTCCCGGTCGCGCTCGGCCGACGCGGTCATCCGGTCGGCTTCGCGCGCCGGTTTTTCGCCGAATTGACAGCACTGAACGGCGACACCGGCGCCCGCGCTATTCTCACACGATACGCGGCCGACATCGTGGAGATCCCGGTAAGGGAAGCGCGGTCTTGGCACGATGTGGATAGCGGCGACGATCTCGAAATCGCAAGACGACTGTTCAGCGAACGTTGAGCGCCCCCTTATCGCCGCTTGGCCTTCTGATCGCTGCTTCCGGCTACCTCTCGAAGATCTACCTGATCCAATCGGACAAATTCAAATCCTCGGCCAAGCAACTGGAGCAACCCCACCGCTAGCCCTTCTGCCGAGTCGGAGGCTGGCTTGTTCATATGGGCGATGATGACATCGCCGTCCTTAACCTGCTTGAGCCTTTGCTCAATGGCTAGTCGATTCAGGGTCGCGCCAGCATCCGCATTTACTGAAAAACCTGCAATCTTGTAGCCCAACTTGCCGATTTCATCGATTGCCTGGAGATCGTATTCGGCGGTTGCGCCACGATACCAGTGGGGCGCAACACCCATAGTTTCGGATATGGCGCGCGCTCCTTCAGTCACTTCGCGCCGGAGATGAATAACATCGGGCTCCCCTGGGATTCCGTAGACTTTTCTTCCGGCACCGATTACCGCCGGAATATGATTCTCGCCATGGTCCTCGACATCGAACAGATCAAGATGGGCCTTAATGGCAGAAACGCCAACAGGATTATGGTCGAGCCATTTCTTGGTGGCAAAAATGGTGGTCGGGATGCGGTTGCGGATGAGAAACTCGATAAGATCGCCGTCGTATTTCCCGGAGCAGGCGTCGAGGGTCAGCGCAACCTGCATCGCAGCTTTTGCCTGGGGAACCAGCAGGTCATGAATTTCAGTGGGCTTCTGTTGAGCCCAAGTGGATAGCGAAACCAGGAAGACCATCGCCAGCGCTAATTCGCGTTTCTTCATGGCGCTAATTGTGCGCTATTGCAGTCCAAACAGCCAAGGCCGAGCAGGCGCAATCGGCCCGCTGCAACCGATCATTGCTGCAGCGTTGCTTCTTCGATAAGCACTTTATAGAAAGTGCCTGAACCGAAATCCTTGTCGGTGCGGACGACGCCCTGCACCGTCACGACATCCCCGGCCTTCGCCTGATTCGCGGTCGTCACAAGAACGTCGTTGGTATTGTTCGCGGCGGAACCCGAGCCGTCGCGAACACGGGTTATGACCATTTCTTTTTCTTGAAATACACGATCATTCCCGCTGCCACCGCGAGCATTACCAGCCAAACCGCCTCGTAGCCCCAGCGCCATTCCAGTTCCGGCATATGTTTGAAATTCATGCCGTAAATTCCCGCGATCCAGGTCAGCGGCATGAATATCGTGGCGATCACAGTCAGCACTTTCATGACGGCATTCATGCGGTTGCTGACGCTGGAAAGGTAAATATCCAGCATCCCGGACAACATGTCGCGGAAGGTTTCGATGGTGTCGCTCACCTGAATGGTGTGGTCGTACACGTCGCGCAGGTAGTAGCCGGTGCCCTCGCGGATCAGGGAGGAGTCGCGGCGCTGCATCGCGGAAATGACTTCGCGTAACGGCCATACCGATTTGCGTAAATAGATCATCTCGCGTTTGAGGTGGTGAAGCAGTTGCAATGTTTCCGGGCCGGGATCGCTGATCAGGTTTTCTTCGAGGATCTCGATACGCTCGCCGATTTTTTCCAGGATGATGAAATAGTTGTCCACAATTGCGTCAATCAGGGAATAGGCTAGGTAGTCTGCGCCCAGTTTGCGGATTTGCCCCTTGTCGTTTTTGATGCGGACGCGCACCGGATCGAATACGTCGCCTTCAGCACCTTCCTGGATCGAAAGCACGAAATTCTTGCCGAGAATGAGGCTGACCTGCTCGGAACTGACTTCGCCGTTTTCGGGGTCATTGGAAAGCATGCGCAACACGATGTAGAGGTAATCACCGTAATCTTCCAGCTTGGGGCGCTGGTCGGTGTTGAGGATGTCTTCCATGACCAGCGGGTGCAAGCCAAAACAAAGCCCGAGTTTTTCCAGCGCCTCGATATCGTGTCCGCCTTCTATATCCACCCAAGTAACCGTCGGCGTAGCACGGTAAGCCATGCATTGATCCAGCTGGACAGGGACGCTCTCACTCGAACCATGTTCATCGTAGTCGAGCACGGTGATTTTCATGTCGGCGGTTTTCTTTTCCCCGATATGAATCAGGCTGCCCGGCGGCAGGCCGGCCTTGCGTGAACGTTTTTTCAGCGTATGTCTGGCCATTGCTTAACCTGTGTGCGTCGAACGCCGATGATCGTGTTCATGAACATGCCTCATAAAGACTGCTAATCCAGGAGCAAAAAACCATTATCACAAAATGACATTAAAAATGATAGAGTTGAGTGTTTTTTACAAGATGCGGCAACACGCTGTCCGTGTTGGTTTTCCGGCATTTTCCCCGGCATGACTATGCCGCCTACTTAAGTACTCGCCCCGATGAACGCCTTTCTATCCGAACTAAGCACCGACGAAATCCAGGAGTGCGCCAAGCAGTTGGAAGGGGTGTTGGACAGCCACGCCAAGTGGCTTGCCCGCCTCAACGAGACCATTATTTGCCGTCTGGCTCCCTCTGCCGACGATTTGGCCGAGGACGCTCATTGCCATTGTCATTTCGGGCAGTGGTATCACAGTTCGCACCACTACATTCTTGAGCAGTCGCCGGAATTTGTCGAAATCGGCGAAATTCACCAGCGCATGCATAGGATGGCACGCGCCATTCTTATCAAGGCGGCATCCGGCCAGCTTGTCGAAAGGTTGGAATATTCCGCCTTGCTGGAACAGGTGCAGACCATCCGCAAGCACATCTATGCACTGGTCGCCAATTTCAGCCACGAGCTCGAATTTATTTCGAAGCTGGCGGACAAGATCTTCGAATACTCCAGCGAAGGCGTGCTGATTACCGACGTCAACGGTTATATTCGCAACGTCAACAAGGCGTTTTCCCTGGTCACGGGTTACTGCCGGGAAGAAGTGATCGGAAAAACGCCCGCCATTTTGAATTCCCGGCGCCAGGAACAATCTTTCTACGACGAGATGTGGGGAAGATTGGCCAAAGAAGGACATTGGGAAGGGGAAATCTGGAATCGCCGCAAGGATGGGGAAATCTACCTGGAATGGTTGTCCATCAGTGCCGTCAAGAACCCGCTGGGCGAGACAACCAACTACGTGGCGATTTTCTCCGACATCACGATTGCCCGCGAGAACGAGCAACGCCTGGAACACCTGGCTTTCTACGACCCCCTGACCAACCTGCCGAACCGCATCCTGTTCCAGGATCGTTTGCAGCAAGTGATTACCCGTGCCGCGCGCAACAAGTCGATGGCTGCCGTGATGTTTCTCGATCTCGACCGCTTCAAGGCGATTAACGATACGCTCGGACACAAGGCCGGCGATGTGCTGCTAATCGAGGTGGCGGAACGGCTGGCTGCTTGCATCCGTGGCAGCGATACGGTGGCAAGGCTGGGCGGCGATGAATTTACCGTGATCCTGCCCGATGTGGCGGATGCGCACCATGTTTCTTCGATCGCGCAGAAAATTATAGAAGCGGTCGCGGCTCCCTATGCCCTCGAAGGCCAGGAGATATTTGTCACCACCAGTATCGGTATCAGCCTTTATCCGCTTAGCGGAAAATCGGTCGATGCGCTGACCAAGGCCGCCGATATTGCCATGTACCAGGCTAAATCGCATGGCCGCAATAATTTTCAGTTTTTCCGCGATTCCGCCACTGACGGCGTTAGCGCACTGTTTGCGTTGGAAAATCACTTGCGGCGAGCATTGGAGCGCAATGAACTGGAAGTTTATTACCAGCCCCAGGTGGACATCGAAACCGGCAGGATCACCGGCATGGAGGCGCTATTGCGCTGGCATCACCCGAAACTCGGGGATATCGCACCAAGCGAGTTTATTCCCTTGGCGGAAGAAACCGGCTTGATCCATTCGATCGGCGAATGGGTGCTGCGTCAGGCCTGCGCGCAAAACAAGACTTGGCAGAATGCCGGATACCCGCCGATGCGCATCGCGGTGAACCTGTCCGTGCGCCAACTCAAACAGAAAAATCTTGCCGAGAAAGTAGCGGAAATTCTCGACGATACCGGGCTTGATGCGAACTGGCTGGAACTGGAGTTAACCGAAAGCGTAGTAATGCAGAATGCGGAAGAAGCCGTCGGATTGCTGAACCAGCTCAAATCCATCGGGGTATGGCTTTCCATTGACGATTTCGGCACCGGCTATTCCAGCCTGAGCTACCTGAAGCGTTTTCCCATCGACACCATCAAGATCGACAGATCCTTCATCCACGCGGTGAATACCAACGAGGACGATGCCGCTATTTCTCAGGCGATCATCGCCCTGGCCAACAGCCTGCACCTTAAGGTCATCGCGGAGGGCGTAGAAAATCGCGAGCAGCTACTTTTCCTGCGCGAGCATCAATGTTGTGATGCCCAGGGCTATTTCTTCAGTAAACCGCTAGCGCCCGATGCCATTACCGCATTGATGAACAAAAGTTGTTATTTGGGACATTGAACAGCGAGCGCTTGAATAAAAAAAGGCCTGCAAATGCAGGCCTTTTAGTTGGAACCAAATAGCGCTTACAGGTCGCCGTTGGCACCCGCATTCATCATATCTTCCATGACATCACGAATGCGGCGTGATTCCTTGTAGAGATCGGCGTCCATCTTGTTGGGGTTCTGGCTGTAATCCAGCCAGGAGATATCCCAATCGATGGTGATCAGCCAAATCTGTTTATGGGCGTCTTCCAGCACGGCGATACGGCAAGGCAGAAAGGCGATCAGTTCGGGAACGTAGTCCAGCAGTTTGCGTGCCACCACGGAATCGCAGAAGCTGAATACTTCCACGCGCGGCGAGGGTTTGCCGGTGACCGCCTCAACATCCTTGGACATGGGAGCATGGCCGACATACTTGTAATTATGCCTGTTGGCACGCAGTTTCAGGGAATCGACCACATCGTCAAAGCTGAGGCCGGGTTTCGCCTTCACTTTGTAAGTCATGAGGCTGATCATTTCCCGCATGGAAAGCGGATTGACCTGCATCATGCTCTGAACCGCCTTGGTTTTGGCTTCCTTGCTGACACCTTCCGAAACGGTGTTCGGTTCGATGTCCTTTTTCGGCAGTGTCGGAAAGGCAAACATCGGATTTTGCGATGGTTGACCGACCGACTTGGCGGCTTCCGCTTTCTGGGTGGTGGTTTTGGGTGCATCTGCGGCTATGGCGGGCAAGGCCGCTGCACCGGTGAATGCAACGAGCAGCAGTAGTGCGAGTGGGTTACGCATGACTCAAATCCTTGCAATATCCGAGGGGAAAAGCCGGTGACCCGGACAGGAACTGATCCTGCCCGGATACCGTATTACCAAACCAAGCAGAATTACTGCTTTTCAGCCGGCTTGGCCTTGGATTTACCCTTCTTGGCGGGAGCCATGCCCTTGGCCATGCCGGTGGTCGCACCAGCCATACCCTTGCTCATGTCGCCCATGGCTTTCGGCATGGTGTTCATCATGGTCATCATGGAGAACATCATGTTGGACATCATCGCCGGGTCCATCATTTTCATCATGGAATCCATCATTTTCGGATCGGTCATGATACCCATCCATTGGCCCATCATCTTCGGGTCGACCATTTGCATCATGGACTGCATCATTTTCGGGTCGGTCATCATACCCATCCAGGCGTTCATCATCTTGGGATCGACCATCGCCATCATGGATTCCATCATCTTCGGATCGGTCATCATGCCCATCCAGCTGTTCATGATCGCCGGATCGGCCATC
>Ga0163199_1001523_pt1 | contig 14442 bp, 11 predicted proteins | sample PL_2010_150m_FD_113537 | JGI IMG/M metagenome (GOLD analysis project Ga0163199, IMG submission 113537) | Freshwater microbial communities from Powell Lake, British Columbia, Canada to study Microbial Dark Matter (Phase II) - PL_2010_150m | ecosystem: Environmental > Aquatic > Freshwater > Lake ... | reverse complement strand
GCGGGTAAATGAACTCTTAGATACCGCTGATGTGTTTCTTACAAATTTTTTACCGCCACGTTTGAAAAACCTAAACTTACTACCCGCTGATTTAATGTCTAATCGACCAAAATTAATCATCGGGAATCTTTCATCCTATGGTGCAGCGGGGCCAAGTTCTCAATGGCCTGGATACGATGCAACGGTTCAAGCGCGAACTGGAATTATGCACATTACGGGCGAGGCAGGAGGTTCGCCAGTAAGAACTGGCGTCTCTGTCCTAGATCTTGGTTCGGGTATGTGGCTTGCAATGGGTGTTCTAGCTGCCTTAGTAAAACGTGACCGAACCGGAGTTGGAGGTTTAATTGAAACCTCACTTTATGAAACTGGAGTCGCCTGGGTTAGTTATCATTTGGCCGCGCATGAACTCACTCAACAATCTTCAGTTCGCTCAGGAAGTGGGCATCCAACATTTTCACCATACGGAACTTTTGCTACCAAACATGGTGACATCTGCATCGGCGTTGGAAACGATAATATTTTTTCAAAGTTAGCGGTTGAGATTGATAGGCCAGATTTGATTACCAATTCGCGATTTCTTAAAAATGTTGATCGCGTTGTACATGCCTCTGAGTTGAAAGTGGAGATTGAAAAATCCCTTGCTCGTAAGAGCTCTACTTATTGGACACAGAGACTCGCCAATGCCGGTATTCCCGTAGATGCAGTTGTCACGCCAGAGGCTTTATTTAATGATCCTCAAGCAAAAGCAGTTGAAATATTAATTAACTATCCAGACCCTACCGCCGGAATTACCAGTATTCCAGGCCTTCCATTGCGCTTTGATGGAGAGCGACCTCAAGTACGAATGCCAGCACCTCATAGAAAATCTGAAAATTAAAAAACTTGACGGTAACGATCAACTACTTCCTCAATGACTTCAATTCCTAGGCCTGGCTTTTTATTAGGTGGATAAATCCAACCATTTACATGCTCAAAAGGCTCAGTAATCAACTCATGTTGCATGGGATTTCGAAGGGGTTTGAATTCAAATAGTTTGAATGCGGGACTAGAAAAACTAACTGCCAAACTTGCCGCTGAAACAATTGCCGATGACCACGCATGGGCATTCGCCTGTTTTTTATAAGAATGTATTCGTTCCACCGCTTTAACAAAACCCGTGATTCCTTCAGCTCGACTTGGATCTATTCCAAATACATCGCAAGTGCCAGTCTCTAATATCTGTTCAAAGCCAGCAACGTTCCATTCGCGTTCTCCATATGCAATCATGCATTTACTGTTATCTTTAAGAATTCGATAACCCTCAGGGTTCCAAGCACCAAGCGGTTCTTCAATCCATGCAATATTTTGTTCGTCAAATGCTTGAATGCGTTTAAGTGCAGTGTCAACATCCCATTTTATTGCATATCCCATATCAATCATGATTGATTTATCAGGACCAATTGCCTCACGCATCGCTTTTACATATTCAACATCTCGATCATGTTCAAATCCCAAATGCGCATTTCCACGCTTGCCAAAACCAACCTTCATCCCTTGTAATCCAGTGCTGAGCCACCCTTGTGCTTGCTCGGCCATTTTTGGAATAGATGAATCATGGGCATGGCCTGAAGCAATTACCGGTAATTTTTCATGGACAGAGCCGCCTAAAAGTTCTAAAACACTTTTGCCCAAAGCTTTTCCCTTTATATCCCATAGTGCAATATCTATTGCTGACAATGCATACGCGGCTAAACCACCGCGATATCCATACCACCAATATCGCTCTTTAATCATCTGCCAAATAGCGTTATTGTCATTTGGATCTTGACCAATGACGAACTCGGATAAGCCAGTAATTAGCGCAGCAACTGCGGCATTTGCCTCCTTAAACTGCGTAATCGACTCTCCCCAACCAACGACGCCATCGTCGGTCGTGATTTTTACAAGACATAGATAGCGTTCGGCACCAAAATCGTTTGGTTCTGGGTAGGCAACTGGTATTGGTTCAATTTTCGCTATCTTCATGATGGCTTCTCCTTGGGGTATTCCAAATTGTTGGAATTAACTATAAATTATGTCCTGAGCCTACTATCCATGACTTATCGTTGAAAGGGTAATTATGAGTTTAAGTATTCCAATCATCGATACACATATACATTTGTGGGACCAAAAACATCCAGAGCTTAAATGGGTATGGCTTGATAAAGACTTCATACACCCCATTCTCGGTAATCATGATGCGATGAAATCTGTTGCCTTTACGATGAACGACCTATGGGCGGAGGCTCGTTTCTCTAATATCGAGGGTTTTGTTCATGTACAAGCTGCAATTGGTTCTCCGAATCCAGTAACCGAGACGGTTTGGTTGACTGAAATGGCAAAAACGGCCCCCGCGCCGATGCGAATTATCGGCGACTGCGCTTTAAATGGCGATCAAGCTATCAGCCAACTTGAAGCCCATCAGGAGTCGCCTCTATTCGTCGGTGTGCGCGACTTTAACGCCGAAATTATGTTTGCAGCTAATGAAATTCTTCCTAATTATGAAAAATCCTTAGAACATCTAACTAAAAACAATCTAGTTTTCGATTTGGATTGTGAATGGCAAAATATGCCACAAGCGTTCCAACTGGCACAGCGACATCCTGAACTCCAAATTGTTTTAGAGCATATTGGCTTCCCTCGAAGCAGGGATGATGAATACTTTGCGAATTGGTCCAAGGCAATAAAAAATTTAGCCAATGCTCAAAATGTGACCATGAAGTTATCTGGAATTGGAATGACAGATCCTCGATTCTCCAAAGAATCTTTACGAAAGTGGGCAGAGACCTCTGTTGAAGCATTTGGGCCAAAACGCTGTGTTTTAGGCTCAAATTGGCCGGTAGACCGACTATTTTCTTCTTATGATGTAATCATAGGTTTCATGCGAGAGTACATCTCCAATTTATCAACAAATGAACAAGTCCTTATCTGCCAAACAAATGCTAAGAGGCTTTACCACTTCTAATTTGAACTTCGATTGGCTTTCTCACTGCAAAGAGCTCTGGGTAAGTTGGAGTGAGTGTTAATACTTCCAAAACCGGCAATCTTTCTAATAATTGTCTTAACGCGATACGCGCCTCTAGCCTAGACAGAGGTGCGCCTATGCAAAAATGTATCCCGTGTCCAAAGCTTACATGAGCTAGATCGCTTCTTAAAATATCGAATGTATTTGGCTGATTGAATTTTCTCGGGTCTCTATTGGCTGCGCCTATCATGAAATGAATGTAGTCCCCTTTAGAGATTTTTTGTCCTGAAATTTCAAGATTCTCGCTGGCTACACGCGATTGCTTAAGAATAGATGAATCAAAGCGAAGAGTTTCTTCAATTACTTTTTCAATCAAATCACTATCCAAGCGAACTGCTGCCAACTGTTCAGGATTAGCTGCAAGAGCTAAAACAGAGTTCCCTATTAGGCCCTCCGTAGTTTCAAAGCCGGCAAAAAAAAGATTTATCGTTAAGCCAACTAATTCCGCATCAGTTAGTCCATCTCCATCTTCCTTATGGTCAATCAGCCGACTAAGTAGATTATCTTGGGGATTCTTGCGTAATTCATCGAAGAGAGCAAGCAGATATTCACTTGCCTCCTTTGCAGTTTCATTTGCATTCAGGGCTACTTCATGACTTACCTGAGCCGAAGCACTAAACCCGGCTGCACCATCCGACCATCTCTTTACATCCCAAGCACGCTCCACGGGGATGCCAAGAAGTTCGCACACAATTATTGCTGGCAATTGAAAGGAGAGTTTCGTTACTAAATCGAACGCGTCCTCTTCTAAAGCAGCATCGAGGAGTTGGCTCACTATTAGTTCGATTTTTGGTTCCAGCGCGGCAATAGTGCGCGGCGTAAAAGCCTTGCTAATGAGTTTGCGTAAGCGCGTATGTTTAGGTGGATCTAGGAATACCAGCCAATTACTCAGAACCTCTAAAATTACAGAATAATTTAACCTATCAGCATCTGAAAAATGAGCTGCTGCCTTGCCCATTCGCTCACTTGCATTCAGCTTTTCATTGTGTAGTCCATTTTCGACCTCATCGAATGGCGTAACAATCCAAGCAGACATTTTTTCACTCCAAAAAACTGGAGAGTTAACTAGGAAATCATTTAAAACTGGGTATGGATCTTGAAAATATTGGGCGGATAGGAATTCATTCGTGGACATATTTAGTACATCAACTGCCCGCCTGAAATATTTAAAAGAGTTCCAGTCATATAACTAGAAGCCTCTGATGCTAAGAAGATTACCGCCCCTACCATTTCATGTGGCTCAGCTAATCTACCCATGGGAATCATGGTCATAAAACTCTTCATCGCTGCATCGTCTTGACCATCCCGCAACATTTTTGTGTCTACACCACCAGGTGCAACGGTATTCACACGTACTCCGTCAGCGGCGAATGATCTTGCTAAGCCTCGTGTCATTGAAACGATGCCTCCCTTGCTTGCGGAATAAACAACTGAGCCACCAAATCCACCAGTCCACCAACCTTGAGATGAAAAATTAATAATCGATCCCTTTGTTTTTGCCGACCTAAAAGAGTGATAAGCGGCACGGTTAAGAAAAAATGTAGATTTTAGATTTACATCAATTTGTACATCCCAATCTTCCTCGGTCACTTCGTCAACTGTATTGCGACGCCGCAAGACTGCTGCACAATGTGCAAGTGCAGCTAAGGGTGCAATATCTTGAGCCTTTTTAAAGATTTCATCATGATTTGTTAGATTCATTAAATCTGTTTCAAAGAATTGATGACCTGCTTTTTCCAATCCCGAGCCAGGAAGATCTACTGCCAATACATGAGCGCCAGCCTCAGCAAAGCCGGCCGCAACCTCTTTCCCTATCCCCCCAGATGCACCTGTTACAACAACACTCTTCCCAATTAGACCGGCGTCATTCCGCCATGCTGGATATCGTTGAAGTGTCACAGTTATCCACGTTTATCATTTAATTTTTGTCGAACCTGGTCAAATGAGACGGCCAAAATAAGCATGACACCTTGCGCAATTCGTTGCCAGAAAGTTGGAATGTCAAGGAGAATTAAACCGTTGTTGAGTACACCTAGAACTAAAAGCCCAAGTACTGTTCCAAACAAAGTTCCTCTACCACCAGCCAAACTCGCACCCCCCAAGACAATTGCGGTTATCGCTTGCAGCTCTAAGCCACGGGCTGCGTTGGGATCTCCAGCTGAGAGTTGTGAAGTAAGAATTGCTCCAGCTAATGCAGCTGCAACTCCAGAATAAATAAAGGTGAGCATAAGAATTCTATTTGAGCGAATTCCTACTACTCTCGCGGCATTTGGGTTCGATCCGATTGCATATAAAGATCGTCCATATACGGTCTTACGTAAGACAACGGCCCCTGCAATAGAAAGCAGAGCAAATATGATTACTGGTAGCGGAACATGGAAAGGTTGAGCCGTACCAAGCCAATCAAAGTTTCGCATTCCAACGGTCTGTCCGTTACCAATTAGCAGGGCAACTCCATAAAGTGTCGCTAAAGTTCCAAGCGTCGTAATCAGGGATGAGACTCCAACAACCGTTACAAAAAAACCATTTATTAACCCAATAACAAGCCCATAAATCAAGCAGAGAACTAATCCAGTGACTATCCCGTGTGCATTAACAGTTTTAGCTAAAATCATTCCAGAGACCGCTGCCGATGAACCAACTGATAGATCTACCTGGCCACTAATCATGAGTAATGTTCCTGGAATACAAACGACACCGGTAACGGCCATCGCCACGAGAATGTTTTTAAAATTCTCTATGTCAAAAAAATACTCACTCGTGATAGTAAAAAACGTCATCATCGCTAGTAGAAAAACCACTAAGGGTGCGGTCGCAGGAATAGAGCGTCGTTTTTTTGCCTCGCTTACAACTGCTTGACTCATTGTCTGTGACTCACTCATAATGGCTGGGTGCTCCTAACTCGATGCGGATACGAGAGTGTTTGCATCAACGGCATTTCCGGTGAGCTCTGAAACAATTTTTCCACGGGCCATGATCAAAGCCCTGTCAGCTAAAAGAACGACCTCTTCATAATCTGATGTCGCCACAATGACCGCCATATTGCTTTCTCTTGCTTGCATTCGAATAATTTCATAAATATCTCGCCGAGCGCCAACATCTACACCTCTTGTAGGTTCAACGAGCAAGAGAACATTCACATGTGCTTCAAACCAGCGAGCTAGAAGTACTTTTTGCTGATTTCCTCCTGAAAGTGTGGCAATCTCTTGAGTTGGTCCGCGGCGAGAGTTGATTCGCAACGCTTCGGCCCATCTATTAAATGCAATGGCCTCTAAGCCGGACTTTACAAAACCGAAGCGGCCCATCGTATGCCAGGCACGGACTGAGAGATTTTCAGCCACTGAACGACTACCGAAAGAACCGAGTCGTTGACGATCGGCAGGTAGATATCCAATTCCAGCATCAGCGGAAATACCTGGGTTATTAGGTATGAAGTTCTTGCCAAATATTTTTATTTCTCCACCAGATAATGGACGCAAACCAAACATGCTTTCCAAAATCTCCGCTGACCCTGAGCCGATCTTTCCAAAAATACAGACTACTTCACCCTCATCTACTGAAAATGACACATCTTCAAACTCAGTAAAGCTAGATAGATTCTTTACTTCTACCGCTCTTTTACTTGTTTTAATCGGTTCGGGTCGTACGTTTTTGACTGCCTCGTGGCCCAACATCGCAGTGACTAACTCATCTCGACTCGCTTCTTTACCTGCAGTAGTTAACACTGAGTTTCCATCACGTAATACTTGGACCCTGTCTGCTACTTGTGCAACTTCATCCAAGCGGTGAGTTATATAAATCATTCCAACACCTTGAGATTTGAGTTGTTGCATCACGATGAAGAGTCGATCGACTTCTACATTCGAGAGCGCCGCCGTTGGTTCATCTAAAACAAGTACTTTCGCATTTTGTGTTAGCGCTCGTGCAATTTCAAGTAATTGGCGTTCTCCGACTCGCAATGAACCAGCCATAGCATCAACTGGAATATTAACTTCCAGGCGGTCTAGAACTTCTTTAGCTTTACGCTTTAACTCTTTCCAACTTACCATTCCATTAACTCTTGGCCACTGACCAAGAAAAATATTTTCAGCCACTGTAAGCGTTGGGGCATCATTGAGCTCTTGAAAAATCATTCGAACGCCAAGTTGGCGCGCTTGATATACATCAAGTCGCGCCAACTCGGAGCCCTGAATTGTTATGTTCCCGCTAGTCGGAGAGATATCACCTGCAAGAATTTTAACGAGAGTAGATTTACCTGCCCCATTTTCGCCAAGAAGTGCAAGCACTTCACCTGCGTTGAGAGACAGATCGACACCATGTAGAACTTCCACCCCATTAAATGACTTATGGATGTTCTCCAAATGCACTAAATCAGCCTTCATAAAACCTTGTGGTTCCTTTCCCTTATTAGCGTTAACAACTCTCTTCTAACTATTTGAACCCTATATCACTGATGCTAATTAGCAGCCAGTGACTTTAAAGTTCTTATCAATATTTGCTGCATTGATAGCAACATGCTTGATCTTCAACTGGAATGGAACCTTCTTGCCCTTAATGAGGTCAAGTAGGTAAGGAACGCCGATTTCACCGTAACGCTCTGGGAAATATGCGGTGCTACCGATCCAGTGTGGTGTGTTCTTAATATCGCACCAAGCTGAAGCTGAAGCTCCTTGACCACCAGCATAAATATCGTCGGATCGACCAACCGCCTTTGCAGCAGAGAAGGCACCCTGGATACCCTCGTCATTGATTGCAACAACAATAATGTGATGCTTTCCTGGAAGAGTTGTTAAAGCATCTGGCATAACTGCAAGAGACTTATCTAAACGACCAGCATCATATTTCTTGAGCTTAGGTGCAACTACTCCTGCGCCACATACGCTCTCGAAACCGGAGCGATATCCGCCCATACGAGCTTCATTAACAAGACCGACGCCGTAATCTTCAAGTGAGATCCACGCATCGAATTCGCACTTGAAATTAGCTTTGAAATACTCGCCAATTGCTTTGCCGGTTACAAATCCCGCACCTGCGTTATTTGCACCCATGAATGCTGTCTGGCATGGATCTTGCTCAATGTCGATTGAGATAACTGGAACCTGTGGTCCAGCCTTGCAAATTGCTGCAGCTGCGTCTGAAACCGCATTAAAGTTCAAATATCCTTGAACTTTCTTTAGTTTGAAAGTCTTTGCGCAAGCAAGTGCAAGATCAGCCTTTAAGTTTCCGTCGCAAAATATAAACTTTGCTCCCGCTTTTTTGGCTTCACGTGCGATTGAATCATGGACATCTTTTCCGAATCCAATTGAATCGGAAAGACCGATGAGTCCGATGGTGATTCCTTTACCGCTTCCAGGAATTGCTTTACGGAAATCCACATCACCAGCGGATGCTGGGATTATTTGTACACTCAACATAGTTGCCGTAGCGATTGCCGCCACAACACCTAATAGAGATTTTGAACGAAGAGATCTCTTCATATGAGATGGGTACCTTTCCTAATAGGTGTGCCGAGGGATTCATCCCTTGATGGAGTTATCGAGCCCGACTGGTGATGGAATCGTTTCCAATCAGAGCTCACCTGTCAAGGGGGAACTGGCAATTGTTTCTAAACTGTTATAGAAGAAACCTCTGTTTTGACCCTGTTTAATAGGCCAGGTGAACCAAAAGATTTTAGGAGAATAGCCGACTTTGGCTTAGAGCAAATCTCTGGCCCATAATTCGGTAGCCTGCCGAATCTGGGTGAAGTCCATCCGGTAAATGGTTTCTATCGGCAATATTGAACAGCTCTAAACCATCCATAAAATGAAGGTCTTTGTCATTGCGTTTCTTTACAATCTCTTGAAGGAGAACGCGAGATCTTTTTAATGTTAACGCACCGGCGGCAAGTTCTGGTGCTCTCTCTTTGGCAAATAGGCGGTTCCCGTCAATCATGGTTGGCCCCGGACAGTCTTCATGGAAAGGGCAGACAATCGATGAGATTACTAAAATCGGAGTTGCCGTGTGTCTCTCTCGCAATATGTCTAAGAAATTATGAACTGCCGGAATAAAAGCTCTCTCACGCATGGAATCTGCATTTATAACATTGATTCCAAGTTTTAGTGAAATAAAATCAGCTGGCAGCCCAGCCATTGTCCTTGCCACAAAACCATCAAGTTGACACTCTCCAGCAAGACCAAAGTTTCGTATATCTAGGTTGAGTAGCTGCGAAGCTCGGATCGGCCAAGCATCCATAGGCCTAACCGCTTCACTGCACTGGCTAATGGAGCTTCCATAATGTAACCAGGTCTTTCTTATCTCTTTCTCACTTCTAGAAATTTCCTGATTAGTCGAAATCTTTCGCACTTCAACAATTGCGGTGGTGGGAAACCAAATTTCAATCTGCTTTTTATCATTGCCTAAATCATTAAAACTGAGAATATCAATCTCCCCAATTTCAAGGGTCTCAGAAAAAACTGCCGGTGCTGTTGCTGTGAGTCGTAACGTGTTTCCGTTTTCAGCAATCAAGGTTTTAGTTTCCACGCCATTAACTAAGAGATCAAAGGCTGCGGGTCGTTTATCTTCTGAGATTCCCGTAATTACTAATTTAGAAACACGTACTTCAAGCGAGATTGAATCTGATTTCGTTGAAAATCTAAGGCGCACCCCCGAAGGGAATTTAACGTATCTCTCCATTCCTGGATCGGCAAATTGATCGCGAGTCCAATCAGGCAATCGTCTTGGAGTTACCCAGCCCTCTACGTCAGAATCAAAGCCAAGTGCACCTACTACTTCTATAGCTTCACCCTGAATTGAGTACTCAAACATTCTTAACCCTTCGAAACTATTCTTTTGCCGAATCCGTCACTCTTTCAGATATTCGGAACTTGTCAATATAGTCCCGATCAAGTTCCCAACCTAGGCCGGGGTTATTATTTAATTGGATATGGCCATCTTTTAGTTTTGGACGGTTCGCGAGGAGGTTATGCCAAATTGGATCTCGATCAGGATGGAAATACTCAACGTATGTTCCGTGGGGGATTGAGGCAAGCAGGTGAGATGAGACTTGTGCTTCCTCATGATGCGCCATTTTGACATCGTAAACAGAGGCCATTGCAGCAACTTTGCGCCATTCGGTGGGACCGCCTGACCATGATGAATCAAAATTACAGAAGTCAATAGCGCCAGTTTCCATTAGGTCGCGACATCCTGCAGCCGAAAACTCACTCTGCCCAGCGCACACTGCAACACTGCCGCCATATCTAACATCGCGCATTCCTTTACGATCATTTTGCCATATGCATGGCTCTTCAAACCACAACAGATTGTCATCTGCTACAAGTTTAGAAAACTCAATTGCCTGGGCTGGTGTGTAGCCTTGATTAGCATCTACCGCGATACGAAAATTATCGCCACCCACTTTGCGTGCCTCTTTAAAACGTTTTGCATCATCGGCCGGTGACATGCCACCAATTTTAAATTTCATGCCAGCAAACTCTTCTTTAAGCAAATATTCGACCTCTTCTTTAATTGAGAGATTGCTCCCGTAATATCCACCAATTGTGATAACTGGAACTTTCGAACGATAACCACCCCAAAGTTTCCATAATGGCACGTCTAGCGCTTTTCCAAGAAGGTCCCACAAAGTCACATCGATTGATGCGCAGGCCACAAGACCTAGTCGACGATCGCGAAGAATGTCCCACGTTGCAGGTCGTGCAACTTCCCAAAGTTTTTCAATTGCCGAACCATCTTGGCCAATTAGTAGTGGGGCAATCTCATCCTGAATAATATTTTCAATCTCTAACAGTGAAGCATCCTCATCACCGGCGTATGCCTCGCCGACTAATCCGCTGGCAGTGTGAATACGGGTGATTACAGTAGAACGATGTGTCATCTTGTAATGGCTTCCACGATAAGTACGGGCTAAAGGCACACGTATGGCTTCGGTCTCAATTCGTGTGATTGTCAGGTCCTTCATGCCATTTTTCCGCCTAATCTCTCGTTTCTGGAAACGTTTCTATTTTAGTCTACGTACAAGGGGTGGCGTCAAGGGCGGTAATGCGAAATCATTGGCCTTGATCACGATTGGAGAACACGTGCCAAAAGGGAAACCTTTCAAAAAACCTTCAACAACGCCTGTAACGATCCATGATGTCGCAGCTCGCGCAGGTGTTGCAATCTCCAGCATTTCTAGAGTCCTCTCGGGCCACCCAGATGTCTCAGAGCGAATGAGGATTAAAGTTCTTAAAGCCGCCGAGGATTTGGGGTACGAACCAGATTTCTTTGCGCAATCGCTGCGTAGCGGTGCAACTAAAACTATAGGCTTTATTATTCGCGATATTTCTAATCCTTTCTTCGGAGTAATCGCTCAATGTTGCGAACAGGAGCTGCGAAAAGCTGGTTATTCAATGTTACTGATGAACTCCGATGGCGATGTTGCCACTGAAAATACGAATATCGCGCAATTAAGACGACGGAAAATCGATGGCTTAATTGCATCGTTGGTCTCTGAAGATGTTCCTGAACTAAAAGGCGCGCTTGAAAAACTAAACGCACCTGTAGTTCTTCTTGACCGCGAACTCGTTGGCTTCAACTCGAGTGCCATTCTTACAAATCACCACCAAGGAATCGAAGATGCGACCGCAGATCTTATTTCAAGAGGACACACTCGCATCGCTTTTATTTCGGGAAGCACGCGCGTCTATACAACTCGAGATCGATTAAAAGGATTTAAGAGCGCCTTTAGAAAAGCCAGTGTGGGGTATCCCATTGATTTAGTGTCGCTCGGAAAATTTGACGCAGAGTTTGGTGAATCTGAAACTAAAAGACTTTTTACTCTGAAAGATCGTCCAACTGCATTAATTTGTGGCGGTATTGGAAGTACGGCAGGTGCGATGCGGGGTTTGAAAAAACTCGGATTAGTTCCTGGAAAAGATCTTGCATTTATTGCAATCGATGAATGGCCAATGTTTGACGTCTTCGGTCAGCATTATTCTTCAGTTTATCGCGACGCTGCGATGATTGGACGAGAAGCGGCGGCGGCACTCTTAGAAATGATGAACGGCGGGAGTTCTAGAACTATCATCGTGGAAACCGCCTATATTGTGCGAGAAAGCAGTAGTGGTGGTTTGAAAGCGAAGAAGAGATAAAAATGTCGCACGGAAATGAGTTATTAGAAAAACTCACTGACACCACTACTTTAATAAATAATATTGAGTCGAGGCCTAGACTTCATGTTCTCTTAACAGATTTCATAGTTGCCGCACGTGCGGGAAAAATATCGCATAGAAAGCCAACAAATCAAGTAAATAATTTAGGTAGCCAACTGGCAATTAATTCTAGTTATCTTGATGTTGATGATATTGACTGGTCGTTCATGACACACCCTGGATCAATTATTTGGGCCGCTCTTCTGGAGTCACTTATATTGAACCCTAAGAATGCATCCCGATTTTGTACCGCAGCAAAAGCAGGTTACCGAACAAGCGCATCCGTGGCTAATTTCTTCGGAGCCAGTCACCGGAAGAATTGGCACGTTACAACGACTGCTGGAGCGTTAGCAGCAGCAACAGTTTCTAGTGTCTTTCGAAATCTACCTGCAGAACAACACCTCACTGCGCTGCGGAGTAGCGCATCAAATATGGGTGGGATTGCGATTGCAGACCGCCGTACTGGCGCAGCTGTTTTCAACAGAGCATCAGCAACTTCACTCGGCTTACTCGCGACAGATTATGCAGCAAGTGGTTTATCGAGTGCAGTCGAAATTTGGGATGGTGAACGAGGATTGCTTCAACTCTTTTCAATTCAAGACTGGAACCCAGTGTTGCAGGATGGAGTTAGCACTTCGAGTCTGCGTTTATTTCCATATAACGGCTTTATTCAAAGTTTGGTTTATGCAATAACTCAATTAGCACAAAGATGTAAGGGGGAACTTGTCGAAATTCATTTAGGGGTAAACGCGATTACCTACAATCTGGTAAACGGTTCGGTGGGTGGAAATTATTGGGACCTCAGGCATGGTGCAGCAAGCGCCTGGCAGAGTAAAGATTTAGGACATTGTGTTGAGGCATCTCCCGAGGTCTTAACTAGGATTAGTGTTGCAGTTGTAGATGTACCTGTAGCGGGTGCAGAAGTAAGTGTGAAAACTACTTTAGGTATTGATTCAATACGTCTGGAAGTGGCTCCCGGTTCAAATTTTGGAGAAATACAACACGACGAATGGCAAGTTGTTAAATGGGAACGTCTTATTGGCAAGGATCTTCAATTAGCACAGAAGTTTTCATTAGCATTAATAAGTGACGATATAAATGTAAAAGAGATTACTAGGCTGCGCGAATTTCTCTTTTAGCTAGCGGGATTCAAATTTCCCGCTGGCCGCACTCCTATAGGCAATTTCGAGAGCTTCAACTGTCCGTGCCCCTAGTTCGCCAGGAGAATAATTAACGAACTCTTCACCTCTGGCCGCAGAAACAACAGCATCAATAGGTCCTCTACAGTGGTAAAGGCCTGCATTATCATCAAGCTCTAAGCGATGTTCTTTGTTGTCGGAATGGAGCCAAACAGCTGCTCGCTCTAAGTCAACCAAAATCTGGCCACGCTCGCCGATTGCTCGAACTTCAACGGCATGTATCTTCTTATGTGCATTAACGTGTGCAGAGCCACCAGACATCGTCCCAATTGCACCGCCTTCAAATCGATATGTAATAGCGTCGTGCATTTCCACTGGCGCGTTCAATGGTGCACTCATTAATGCAAATCCAGCTTCAACGCGTGCACCCGTAAGCCAGAGTGCTGCTCCAAGTGCATGCGATAGTTGTGCTTGTCCATATCCGCCTCCCGAAATCATCGGGTCGGTCCATGTGGGCTGCTCTGGAAGTGATTCTGGAGCCGCCTCTAGATAAGCACCAGTATTCGATAGGAGTTCACGAGTTTGAGAGGACATAGTGATACTCATTTGTTCAAGTTTTCCAATTCCGTATTGTTCCATCATCTCTTTTGCGCCGGTCATGATGGGCATGTAATTCCAACCAAAGGAAATAACTAGGTGTTTCTTCATACGATCTGCAATCGCAACAAGATCCCACGCGTCGGAGGGGGAAATAGTTACTGGCTTTTCGCACATTACATGAGCTCCTGCTTCAAGGGCTGCCTTAGTGTGCTCATGATGAAGTCCCGTAGGACTTCCTACAATGCATACGTCAATGCCTGCATTTAGGACGTCTCGATAATCTTCCGATGCAATTTGGAAACCGTGCTGATTTTTGATCTTTTGTAGTAACTCCGGCCCTTTACGTGACACGGCAACAAGTTCAATATCACTATGTCTGGCTAGGCTCGGTAAATGAGATGAAACCACCCAACTGCCCGCCCCAATTACTCCAACACGAATCTTGGCCATGTGACACCTTTCACTATTTTTT
>Ga0163199_1001522_pt1 | contig 14449 bp, 9 predicted proteins | sample PL_2010_150m_FD_113537 | JGI IMG/M metagenome (GOLD analysis project Ga0163199, IMG submission 113537) | Freshwater microbial communities from Powell Lake, British Columbia, Canada to study Microbial Dark Matter (Phase II) - PL_2010_150m | ecosystem: Environmental > Aquatic > Freshwater > Lake ... | reverse complement strand
CAGTTTCGTCGTGGGTTCGTTTGTCTGGGCTGCCCAGGACCATCTCGGCGAATCCGGCGGGGCGCGCTGGTTTTATGAGGGGGAGGAACCGGTGAAAGTTTCCAAGGACGGGAGCATCACTCCGATTCTCAAGCACGGCAGCGACAAGCTTTACCCCTGGCATGGCTCCAATGCGGGTGATCTCGACATCCTCGGCAACCGCAAGCCGATGGCGCATTGGCGGAATATCACTTGGGATGCGGGCGAAAAAATCTTCCTGGCGGTCAGGCAGCCCTCCGATGGGCGGAAACTCGTCATCGTTCCCTGGGGCTGGCATCCGACTTGGGAGAGCTGGACTTGGCCGGGACGCGAGGGCAAGCCGATGGAGGTCGAAGTTTACTCGCGCTACGATGCGGTAAGACTTTATCTGAATGGCAAATGCGTGGAGGAGAGGAAACCCGACGGTCTCTTTCGTGCGGTCTTTACTGTGAACTACGAGCCGGGAACGCTGAAAGCTGTGGCTGTTCAGGACGGACAGGAGGTGGGCGATGCGACATTGGTGACAACCGGAGAACCGACTGCCATCCGCCTGACCCTCGACCGGCGCGAAATCAGGGCCGACGGGCAGGGGCTGTCATTCGTCGCGGTCGAAATCGTTGACAAGGATGGGCGCTTGCAACCGAACGCGGATCAGCTTGTCTCATTCCAGCTCACCGGTCCGGGAACGATTGCCGGCCTGGGAAATGCGAATTTGAAGAGCGATGAACCCTACCAGGGATCGCAGTGCCATGTGTTTCACGGCCGGGCGCTGGTTGTGCTTCGGGCAGGGCACGAGGCGGGCGTCCTCACATTGAAAGCGGATGTGGAGGGATTGGCTCCCGCTACGGCGGAAGTGAAATCCATCCGGTGACCGGGTTGCGCTTTTTTCCGGATTCACGATGTTTTCAAAGATAGACATTCCAGCAGGAAAGGTGACTATACTTTGTAGCGCCGACAACGGTGCTTATGCCAAATGCGCAGCGTGATGGGTGGAATATCTCGGCGGTTTCGGCGAAACCGCCCTACCAACAATCGGTAGGGATGGCTCGCCGAGCCGTCCGTCGATTTCAACCATTTCGATGTCGAAATGTTACAACCCCGAACCATGAAGATGACCCTCCCCCGTTTCCTGACCCCTATTGCCGCCCTTGCTGCCATTGCACTTGTGTCGGTCGGCACGACGTTAGCCGCCGACCGGCCGAACGTTCTGTGGATTGTCATGGACGACGTCGGCGCGGAGCTTCCGTGCTACGGGGAGAAAACGATCCAGACGCCCAACATCGACCGGTGCGTTCGCGAAGGCACGAAGTTCGATCGGGCGTTTCTGACGGCTCCCGTCTGTTCGCCATCCCGCTCGGCGATGATCACAGGCATGTATCAGACCAGCATCGGAGCCCACCAGCACCGGAGCAGCCGCGGTCCCGGTGTGGATAAAATTTCATTACCTGCGGGGGTTGAACCGGTTCCCGCCCTGTTCCAGCGCGCCGGTTACTACACCTGCAACGGCGACGATCCGCCGAAGGGCAAAGGTCTGGGGAAAACCGATTACAACTTCGATTGGGACGAGAAAATCTATGACGGAAGCGATTGGTCGGGGCGCAAGCCGGGGCAGCCGTTCTTCGCCCAGATCCAGCTCTGGGGAGGGAAGAATCGACACAATCCCAAATGGTATCACGATGTTGCCGAGAAAGAGCTCGGGACGCTGACCCCGCCCGAAAGCGTGACGCTGCCGCCCTACTATCCGCGCGATCCGGTGTTGCTGCAGGATTGGGCGGAATATCTCGATTGCATCCGGTATTGCGACAAACAACTCGGCCGGATTTTGAAGCGTCTCGAGGACGAGGGGATCCTCGATCAGACGTATATCATCTTCATGGGCGACAACGGCATCAGCCACGCGCGCGGCAAACAGTTCCTCTACGACGAGGGGATCCGCATGACATTTATCGTGCGCGGGCCCGGCATTCCGCACGGCGCCGTGAGGGACGACCTTGTCAGCCAGATCGACATGGCGCCGACGTCGCTCGCGTGGGCGCATCTTCCCGTGCCGAAGTGGATGCAGGGAGTTGACATCTTCGCTCCCGGCTACGTGAAGCGCGATGCCATCTTCGCCGCCCGCGACCGGTGCGATGAGACGATCGACCGCATCCGCAGCGTCCGCACGGAACAGTTCAAGTATATCCGGAATTTTTTCCCTCAGCGGCCGATGCTCCAGCCGAACGCCTACAAAGATGACAAGGAAATCATCATACGGCTGCGGGAGCTCCATGCTCAGGGCAAGCTCGACACTCTTCAGGAGACGCTGCTGTTCTCGCCGACCCGGTCCCCCGAAGAGCTCTACGACGTGAAGGCCGACCCGTTTGAAACCGTGAATCTCGCCGCGAATCCGAAACATGCGGAAACCCTCAAGACGCTCCGCGCCCGGCTCGACGGATGGATGAAAGAGACGAATGACCACGGGTTGGAGTCGGAAAAGGTTTATGACACCAACATGGCCGCCTATACCGAAAAAATGAAACCGACCTCGGCCCTGCGAAAGGAAATCGAGGCGAACATTGCACTCATGAAGAAGTGGGCAGCGGAAGGCAAGTGAAGAGGCCTCCGCGCTCGGGGCAAACGCATGAAAATTTATGAAAAATCCCCGATGAGACCGGTAGAAACAGGGAGCACAGGCGTCCCGACTGTGAATGGCGCAAGGCAAACGCATGCGGAGGCCAGTCTCCAAACAGGCGGGACGCCTGTTCTCCTTGGGCAAGCACCTCGATATCCGACCGGTTCCATCCTCAACTTTTCCTAAAAATATTCCCATGAGATTCCCACGCTTCCTGATTCCCCTGATTTATCCGGCGATGCTTTTCGTCTTTGCCGGCCCGGTTTCCGCAGCTGACAAGCCCAACATTGTGTTCATTCTTGCCGATGACCTCGGCTGGAAGGATCTGGCCTGCTACGGAAGCTCATTCCATGAGACGCCGAATCTGGACAAGCTTGCGGCGCAGGGGATGCGGTTCACCGATGCCTACGCGGCCTGCACGGTTTGCTCGCCGACGCGGGCGAGCATCATGACTGGCAAATATCCGGCGCGACTGCACCTCACCGACTGGCTGCCCGGTTTACGGGACACCCCGGACCACAAACTCAGCCGTCCGGACATTCAGACATTCCTGCCGCTTGAGGAAGTCACTGTCGCCGAAGCATTGAAAGCCGGTGGTTATAGGACGGGGTTTTTCGGCAAGTGGCACCTCGGCGAAGAGGAAGGTGTCTGGCCGGACAAGCAGGGGTTCGATGTGAACATCGGTGGCTGCGGCAAGGGGCATCCTCCTTCGTATTTCAGCCCGTATGGGATTCCCGCCATCACGGACGGGCCCAACGGCGAATATCTGAACGACCGCCTGACCGACGAGGCGCTGAAATTTCTCGAGCAGTCGAAGGACGGGCCGTTTTTCCTCTACCTGCCACACTATGCGGTCCACATGCCGCTGCAGGCGAAGCCGGAAACCATTGAGAAATACAAGGCCAAGGCGGCTGGACTTCCAGCGGGCCGCGAGGTGTATGGAACCGATCTCGGCCGCCCGATACGCCAGATCCAGGACGATCCGGTCTATGCCGCGATGATGGACAATCTCGATGAAAACGTGGGCCGCGTTCTGAAGAAGCTTTCCGATCTGGGTCTCGACAAAAACACGATCGTCTTTTTCACCTCGGACAACGGGGGATTTTCCACCGGAAAAGGCACTCCTGCCTGCAACCTGCCGCTCCGCATGGGCAAAGGCTGGCCTTATGAAGGCGGCGTGCGCGAGCCACTTCTCGTCAAATGGCCGGGCGTCACCAAGCCGGGCAGCGTCAGCAGCGCGCCGGTCATTTCGACGGATTACTACCCAACCATTTTGCAAATGGCGGGACTGCCGCTTAAGCCAGAACAACATGCCGATGGCGAAAGCATCGTTCCCGCGCTCAAAGGAGGCTCGCTTCCTGAGCGCCCGCTCTTCTGGCATTACCCCCACTACCATGGCTCCGGCGGCGCACCGTATGGGGCCGTGCGCCTCGGCGATTTCAAGCTCATCGAGTGGTATGAGGACATGCGCGCCGAACTCTACAACCTGAAGGACGACATAGGCGAGCGCACCGACCTTGCGGCGAAGATGCCTGAGAAAACTGCCGAATTGCTGAAGCTGCTCCACGGATGGCGCGAGGACGTGAAGGCCCAGATGCCGACGCCGAATCCGAAATTCAATCCCGATGCTGCCGCCAAAAAGAAAAAGAAGGCCTGAGGCTCCGGAGGAGGGCGCCTTCCCCTGATGAGAAAGTCTTTCGTTCTGGGATGCTGCATTGTCTTCACGGGCATGCTTTCTCATGGTGCCCCGGTGTCTGTCGCCTACGAGCCGCTGCCCGTCGGATCGGTTGAGCCGGAGGGCTGGATCCGGGCGCAGATGACCAATGATGCGGTCAATGGAATGGCCGGACACTTCATCGAACTGCGGCCGAATTACGGGAGCGTGTCGTGGGTGACGAAAAATGGCAACGCAGGGGCAGGGGAGATGGGCGGGAACTGGATCGACGGGTTTGTCCGCATGGCCTGGCTGACCGGCAATCCCGTGGCGAAGAAGAAGGCCGAAGATTTTGTGAAAGACGTTCTCGGGGCGGCCGATCCGGATGGCTACATCGGGAACATCAAACCGGAAAAGCGGTTTCAAAGCCGGATGACCGGGGAACTCTGGATGCAAAGCCGGACGTATCTCGCCCTGCTCGCCTACTACGAGCTCACCGGTGACAAGAAGGTTCTGGATGCGGTGGTCAAGGCGACAAAACTCACCATGTCGAAATACGGTCCGGACAACAGCCCGTTCCATTTGACTCCCGAAGAGCGTGCGACAGGAAGAAAGGGCCGGGATCGCTTGGTCAACGGGCACTGCCTGATGTTTGTTGACGTTCTGGAGTGGCTCTACCGCCTGACCGGCGACCGTGCGTATCCGGAGTTCGCATCGTTTCTTTACGAGGACTACTCCAGCTCGGACGACGTGGATACGATGGACATCCAGCTCCGCAGCCTGTCGAACATGAAATATCCGTTTTTCTGGCACGGGGTGCATGCGGTCGAACATCTCCGCGTGCCGCTGTTCCTGGCTTATGCAGATGGGCGCGAGCCGTATCGGATGGCGGCGGAAAACGCATTCGCCAAGGTCAAAAAACACATCACCCCGGGCGGGTCGTGTGCGAGCGACGAGGGGGTGATGGACCATGCTCCGCTGCCCGACCAGCCATACGAATACTGCACGACCACCGAGCTTGCCACGAGCCTCGAATCCGCGCTCCAAAAAACCGGAAAGATGAAATATGGTGACATGGTCGAGCGCGCCGTCTTCAACGCCGCCCAGGGAGCTCGCACGCCGAATGGGAAATGCATCGCCTATCTTTCCTCCGCCACGCTGCCGGAGGCGCTGGAATCCCACGACATCCCGTATGCCGGTGCCCACAGGCACAAGCTCTCGCCCGCGCACGATGTCGGCGGGGCCTGCTGCTCGGCGAACGCGGTCAAAATCATGCCCTACTACACCTGCGCGATGTGGATGAAATCCGTCAGGGATGGCGGTCTGGCCGCATTGCTCTTCGGTCCCTCGAAAGTTCACACCGACATCCAGGGGGTGCCTGTCACGATCGAAGAAAAAACCTCCTATCCGTTCTCCGACACGATCACGTTCCAGTTTACCACAAAAAAGCCCGTGAAATTTCCGCTGACCATCCGTGTGCCGAAATGGGCGGGGAAAACAACCATCACGGCTCCGGGCTCGGAGGTCTCCGAAGCTGAGGGGATTCGGACGGTGACCAAAACCTGGCAGACCGGCGACACGGTCCGGGTGGACTTTGAGAATCCCGTCAGAGGGGAGAAGTTGGTCAACGGAGAGATGGCCATCTCCCGCGGGCCCCTCCTGTTCGTCCGTTCCTGGCCCTCGAAAATGGTGCCGCTGGACACCCAGAAGTTCAGCGTGCCCGGATTTCTTGAATACAACGTGGTGCCGAATATCGCCTACAATACAACCGGGCTCTTCGTGGACCCTTCCGCGAAGGACTTCGGGTTTTCCCTCCGCCGCAATCCCAAGGGGAGCGAGGAAAACCCATGGGCGCTGTCGCCGGTCGAGCTCGTAGGAGTAATGCGCAACGCCACCCGCGGCGACGACTACCGCCAGACGGTGACCCTCGTCCCGATGGGCGCAACTTTGCTCCGCTTCGCGGGTTTCAATGTGTGGCCGTTCGATGATGAGTATTTCAAACCCCACCAGTCTCCGGATTGTGTATTGCCTACCCAAGGAATCAAATGAGGCAAACCTTTCCCGTATCCTGACACCCCATTTTCCATATACCCGATGAAACCAACACTCCCGCTCGTTCTCCTCACATCGATCACAAGCCTGCTTGTTGCGGCCGAGACGCCCTCCCCGGAAAAAACCCGGCCCAACATCATCCTCATCATCGCCGATGATCTGGGTGCTGAAGATTCCGGTCCGTATGGATGCAAGGGGGTGCGGACGCCGAATCTCGACCAGATGGCGAAGGATGGCATGAAGTTCAACAACGCTTTCAACACCTGCAGCTCGTGCAGCCCCAGCCGCTCGAGCATCATCACCGGACGCTATCCGCACAACACCGGAGCGGAATGCCTCCACATGCCCCTTCCGAAAGAGCAGGTGACATTCGTCGAAAAGCTCAAGGAGGCGGGGTATTGGACCGCCCAGGCCGGCAAGTGGCATCTCGGGCCGGCCGTCGAGGACCGGTTCGATCTGGTCCGCACGGACAACGTTGGCAAGACCGGTATCAAGAAAGACGGCAGCGGCTGCGAATTATGGGTGAACACCCTGCAGGAACGGCCGAAAGACAAGCCGTTCTTCATGTGGTTTGCGGCGCATGATCCCCATCGTCCGTATTTTGAGGGCACGCTGGCCGTGCCGCACAAACCGGAGGAAACCGAGGTGCCGCCGTATCTCCCCGATGCGCCTCCGACCCGCAAGGATCTCTCCATGTATTACGACGAGATCGGCCGGTTGGACGGCTACGTTGGGAAAGTGATGGAGGAATTGAAGCGGGAGGGAGCGCTCGACAACACGGTCGTCTTCTTCATCACCGACAACGGACGCCCGTTTCCGCGGTGCAAGACGAGCGTGTATGACAGCGGGATCCAGTCGCCACTCCTCGTCCAGTGGCCTGGCAATATCAAGCCCGGCAGCACATGCGATAGTCTGGTCAGTTCGGTGGACCTCGCTCCGACGATCCTGGAGTTGGCCGGGGTTCCAAGCCCGAAGACATTTCAGGGAAAGTCGTATGTCCGGCTGTTGAGCGATCCAAAGGGAACGATCCGCGACAAGGTGTTCGCCGAGCACAACTGGCACGACTTCGCAGCATATGAACGTTCTGTCCGCACGCCGCAGTTCAAATACATCCGCAACTTCTGGCCCGAACTACCGGGCACCCCGCCGGCCGATGCGGTCAACAGCATGACATTTCAGGAAATGCGCCGCCTTCGCGATGCGGGAAAACTGACCCCCGAGCAGATGACCTGCTTCATCAAGCCGCGAGCGGAGGAGGAACTCTACGATGTGAATGCCGATCCCCAGGAACTGAAAAATCTGGCGGGAGATCCGGAATATTCCGAAATTCTGAAGAAACTCCGGGGGCATTTGGATGCGTGGCGTGAAGAGAAGAATGACACGATTCCGGAATCACGCAGGGAAGACCGGTTCGACCGCGAGACCGGCAAGGCCCTCCCCAAACCGCAGGCGGCCGTGGTTCCTGAAAAAGCGCCGTCACCCGAGGGCAAATCATCCGGTGCGGAATAATAACATCTGAAAACGTCAATTGACGCGAAGATTCTGAACCGCAGAGAGGAAGGGACAAAAGCCGGCGGATAAACAATTCCTGATCGAAGTGAGGGGACCGCCCCGGGGCCGATACGAAATCATCCGGTGGTTTTTGAGGTGCCTTTTACCGGGATTCGTGATGTAGAATCCCGCGATGAAGAAGAATGTTCTCCTGATCGGGGGTGCCGGGTTTCTGGGGTCCCGGCTGGCTGACAGGTTTTCCCGGGACGGATGGAGCGTCGGGATTTTTGACCGGATTTTGCCAGCGGAAGGGGGGCTGAATGCGGAATATTTCACCGGGGAACTGCGGGACATGCACCTGCTCCGGCGGGCACTGGCGAAGTTCACCCGGGTGGTTTATCTGGCCCATGAGACGCGCACGGCACCCGCCGCTGATCGTTTGCCTGCGAACTTTCTGGGCAATATCGAATTGCTGCTGCTGGTGTTGGAGGAGATCCAGGAATCCAAGGCGGAGGATTTAGTGCTTCTTTCATCCGGTGGTGCTGTTTACGGCGAGCCGGAGCAGCTCCCGATCAGCGAGGATCATCCGACACGCCCGCGTTCGCCTTACGGGATCGCAAAACTCACGATGGAGAAATACCTCGCCATGGTGGCGGAGCAGAAGGGATTCCGGCATCTGGAAATCCGCCCATCGAACCCCTATGGACCCGGGCAGACTTTTCAGTCGGCTCAGGGAATAGTGGCGGTTGCGATGGCCCGGATCGCGCGCGGCGAACCGATCACCATACGGGGGGATGGCTCGGCGACGAAGGACTACATTTTCATAAACGATTTTACAGAAGCCTGCGTCAAACTGGTTTCAAATCCCGGAGCGTCCGGGCCGTTTAACATCGGGAGCGGGCAGGGGACTCCGCTGAATGAGGTGCTGTCCCGGATCGAGAAGGCGGTTGGAAAAAAGGCGGATCTGGTCTTTCAGGCCGCCCAATCCGGTGACGTGACCGCCAACGTGCTGGATGTTTCCAAAGTTCGTGAAGCAACCGGATGGAATCCATCCACAACGCTCGACGAGGGTATCGCACAAACCTGGTCGTGGATGAAGCCGAAGCTCTTTCGCCGGTCGGGGGAGTGAGGCGGATGGATGCCTGCGCTTCTATCCGCTTGGTGGAGTTCTGTTTTTCTGCTACAGGGGCCGCAACTTTTTCAATGTTCACGATCTGATGACATCCACGAATTCCACCGGCAACCGCACCGCCGAACTCGCGGTTGTCATCCTGAGTTCCCTTGCGGCCCTCTGGCTTCTTTATGCCTGGAACCCCTATGCCATGGGCTACGGCGCGGATTTGGTCACCATCGTGCACTTTGCCAACACGCTCTGGCAGAGTGAGGACTGGCAGCATTGCTATCTGGTTCCATTTGCGATTGTGGGAATGATCTGGTTTGAGAGGGAACACCTTCCGAAAGCACCTTTTACCCGCTCCTGGGCCGGCATGGCGGTGATGCTATTCGGGCTCGTCGTCTACTGGATTGGATATCGTGCGGATAATGTTTTCATCGGTTACGCCAGTTTTCAGATCCTGACCGGAGGGATGGTTCTGTGGCTGCTGGGTTGGACATGGGCCAAGGCGCTCTTCATTCCCTGGGCATTTCTGGTTTTTCTCTATCCCCTGTCATTTTTGGACAACTTGATTGCGTTCCCGCTCCGAATGATCATGTCCGAGGCCAGCGTCCATGTCTTGAACATCCTCGGAATCGGTTGCATCAAAAGTGGAACTGCCATTCTCTCGGCCCCTGATCCCATCGCCAATCTCCGGGCCGGGGCCCGGTTTTCCGTGGATGTCGCAGATCCGTGCAGCGGAATCCGTTCGCTTTTTGCTCTGATGATGGTTAGCGCCCTGTATGGGTATTTCACACAGAAAGGAGTCTGGCGCAAGACGGTGCTCTTTCTCTGCTCCATCCCGCTCGCCATCGCGGGAAATCTGGCCCGCATCGTCATGCTCACGATCGGCACCATCGCCATGGGGTCCGAAGTGGCGATCGGCACACTGGAGAAGCCCACGTTTTTCCACATGATGGCGGGATACCTTGTTTTCGGTGTGGCGCTTGCCGGCATGCTTGGTGTCGGGTGGTTGTTGAATGCCGATTTCTCATCTTGGAGGGAACGCTTCACCCGCATGCCTCCCGCTCCACCGTCCGCAGAACGCGATCCCTTATCCGGGGCGAAAAAGCGCCGGCAGGACGAGTATTAAACCAGAAAACGGCGATTGCCCGTGTGAACGCCTGCAAGGAACACTGCCTGGGCGAGGAATCACAGACTGCGGATCAACTCACGTTTTGCAGTCCGCGATGATGGGATTGCGGGATGTTCTTCCATCGGATTCGGCGAGGTGTTATGGGTTTTGTCCATGGAGGAATTGCGCCCACTGGTTTCCATTGTCACTCCGCTTTTCAACGAAGCGGAGAACCTTGATGCGCTCGGCTCCCGGTTGGGAGCTGTTTTTGAGGCGAACAAGGATGTTTCCTGGGAGTGGGTGGCCGTGGACGATGGAAGCTCGGATGGCACGGCACTGCGACTGAAAGACGCTCTTGTAAGAGCGCCTCGCTGGCAGATGATTCGATTTTCCAGGAATTTCGGGCAGCAGGCGGCCCTCCGGGCCGGGCTCGCCTCCGCATCCGGCGACGCTGTGATTTTTCTGGATGCCGACTTGCAGGACCCGCCGGAGGTTATTCCGGAACTGGTCGTCAAATGGAAGGCCGGGGCGCAGGTCGTATTTGCCGCCCGGCGTTCGCGGGGCGAGACGTTTCCAAGAAGGCTGCTGATCACTCTTTTCCACAGCGGGTTTCAGATCCTCGCGGGGCGGATCATGCCGCAGGACAGCGGGAATTTCGGGCTCTGCGACAGGGAGGTGGCGGACATATTGAGGAAGCTTCCCGAGCACGATGCGTTCCTTCCGGCGCTCCGTGCGTGGACCGGGTTTGAGACTGCGACCGTGGAATACGACCGTGCCGCCCGCTTGAGCGGCAAGGGGCTTTCTTTTAGCAGGCTCGTTGGTTTTGCGTGGAATGCAGTCACTGCGTTCAGCGACGCCCCCCTGAGACTGATCTTTCTTTCCGGGCTCGTGATCTCCGCTTTGAGCTTCACCTACGGGTCGGTGCTTCTTGCGCAGCGGATTCTCCAGTTTTTCGGATTTTTCAAAGATCTCGAAGTGCTTGGGTTCACCACCGTTGCTGTCGCTGTTTTCTTCATGGGCGGGGTCCAACTGCTTTCCATCGGAATCATCGGAGAATACCTCGCCCGTGTTTACCGTGAGGTGAAAGGCCGGCCACACTTCATAGTCTCCAAGCGCGAGGCAGGAGACCAGCGGATTCCATGACTTTTTCTCCGCTGGCGAGGGGAAGTATTCTTCTCGCAACACTTTCTCCTGCACGGTGGGCGGTGATCGGATTTGCCGTGCTGCTTTTGTCGCTCAGCAATGACAGCATCGACATGGACGAGGCGCAGACGTGGGACTACGCGCGGCTCGGGACATTTTCCGCGTTTTGCCACGAGCTGAAAACCGATTCGAACTCGGAAGCGCAGATGCCGCTGGGGATGTTTTCTTTCTGGGCATGGACGCGGGCTTTTGGGACACGGGAACTGGCGATGAGATCGCTCAACCTTCTCTGGGCCGCAATTGTGTTGGCGGCCCTGGCGCGCGTTGGGCGCCAGGTTTCTATTCCCTGGCTCCCCATCCTTTTCGCAATCCAGCCGTTCACGTGGTATTGCATGAATCACGCCCGAACGCCGCTCATGCAGATGGCGGGAGGCGCGCTCCTCCTTTCTGGAACACTGGGCCATCTTCATCGCCGACAGACGGATGGAGGAATCGGTGTGGATCTTTGTATCGGAGCGGTTCTCCTCTGCGGGGCAAGCATGCTGGGACTGGTTCCGCTCATCGCGATTGTCGCAGGGCTTTCCGTTCATGGGATCCTGAGCAGGCTTCTGGTGCCGAAATCCGGAAAAGTCCTACTGATCGCCACTCTCCTCATCCTTGCCGCGCTTGGCATCTACTACGGCTCCACGCTCCTCCGGGGAGCCGGCGGAGCGAAAATCTGGTCTGTCTCGCCCGCCAATATCCTGTTTGTAGCCTACGAGTTTCTGGGCTTTCAGGGCCTCGGCCCCGGCCGTCAGGAATTGAGGTCCATCATGAAGGGCCTCTCTTCTGCGCGAGACCTCCTGCCTTTCCTCCCGGGCTTTCTGGTCCTTGCCTCGGCCTATTGCCTCATCCTCCTCTTCGCCTTCAAATCATGGATGACGCGGAATCCCGGCACCATCCGCGCAGTCTACACACAGGAGGAAAGCCCTTCCTCCCCGCAGCGCCGTCCCCGCCTGTTTTTCTTCTGGCTGATGAGTGTCGGCGTGTCGGTTCTGAGCGCATGCCTTCTTTATGTGTTGGCCGCCGCTGCAAGATTCCCGTTCTGGGGGAGGCACTTGGCGGGGGTTTTCCCATTTTGGGTGCTGGCTTTGGCCATCACGATTTACTGGGCGCGGCAGGGGATCTGGAGAAAAGCAGGACGCCTTGCCGGAGGTGGACTCATCGTCCTGCTGCTGGCCTCCTCGATCTTGATCCGCTTCGCCCCGTTTCACCGTCATGATGACTACCGCGGAGCGGTCGCGGAGGCGCTGAGAATTTCTTCCAGAGGCGGCATTGTCTGGTGGGTGGCCGACCACTCCGGCGGGGAATACTACGGGCTTCCGCTGGCCGATGTGCCGACGAACCGGCCGGGAGAGATCCAGTTTTCCATGAACCGCGCGGATTCGGGAAATCCCGATGCCATCATCATTTCGCGTCCGGACAACTTCGATGTTCCCGGGACGGCGTCGCGCCTCATCGCCTCGGGAGCCTACCAAAAAAAACGCGTTCTCCAAGCCTTCGAAGTCTGGGAGAAAATCAGGTGAGGCGAGATGTTTCAAAAATCACAGTTGGAGCAGGAAGTTAAATCTGGCAGATTTTCCCTGTGATTCGTTTGATCAGGTTTTTTCTGGGAAAGCTGGGTTTTGTGGTCAAGCGCAGGCGAAAAGGCATTCTCCGTTCCCGATCGCAAGGGAGCGAAAGGGTTTGCTCTGGAAACCTGATGAGTTCCATCCATGGCGGGAATATCTACGAAGGATTTTCCTATGCGAACTATCCCTGCGATATCGCGGGCTGGGGAGGCGATTCGGCGGCATTTGGAGAATTGATTGCGGGTGTCCGGCCGGGTCTGATCATCGAGGTTGGGTCCTGGAAAGGGGCCTCTGCCATTACCATGGCTGATGCGCTGAAGGCCGGAGGGCTCGATGGAAAAATTCTCTGCATTGATACCTGGCTGGGGGCGCTTGAGTTCCGGTTGGACCAGAGCGATCCGGAGCGGTTCAAGGCACTGGACTGCCGACATGGATACCCGCAGGTTTACTTTCAATTTCTGGCAAACGTGTGCCACAGCGGCCACCAGGACCGGATTGTGCCGTTCCCGATCGACTCCGCCGCTGCTGCGCTCTGGCTTCTGTCCCACGGGGTATCCGCAGACCTCATCTACATTGACGGCAGCCATGAGGAGGAAGCCGTTTATCAGGATCTCTTGGATTACAGCGCGGTCCTGCGGCCGGGAGGAATTCTTTTCGGAGACGACTGGGAGTGGAGCGGCGTTCGCGCAGCTGTCGAGCGGTTTGCCCGGGAGGAACGCCTTCCCATCACCCGCTGCCACGACAAGTGGGTTTTATCGAATTAGCTGCGCATGCTTCTTCTGCTTATTTTCTCCGGTATTTGGATGATCTCTCTCTCGGGCTGGGGGGGGCTTTTTCTTCAGTCCCTGCCGGGTGTTTCGCACCGGGGCGGTCTGGAAGATTTCGGCATCCGGGTGGTGCTCGGGCACATTCCCGTTCTGGCCATCGGTTTTGTGGTCCATCTGGTCTCCCCTCTTCTGATCTGGTATATTTCTTTGCTGCCGCTTGGGGGACTTCTGCTGGCTGGCCGGCAGATAAAATCTTTTTCTCTTCGAGCGTGCGTCCCGGCTTTTGCGCTCGCGATTTTCACAGCCTTTTTCGCCTCCCGCCCGATCGCGCACGGTGACTCCGGCTATTATGGCATCCCGGTGATTTCATGGATTGCGGGCGATTCTGTCGTTCGTGGCCTGGCGAATCTTGATCCGACATACGGATACAACAGTTCATGGTGGGTTCTGGCATCCGTCATGTCCTGGCCGGTTGGAGCGCGCCTCGGGGTCATCTGCGTGAGTGTTCCTTTTCTATGCGGCGTGGGGATGATCCTTCTCAGCGCAATCCACCGCGTGCTGACAGGAAAGGGCTCGCGTGCCGACTGGTATCTCATTCCGGCATTCTATCTCTGGTTCAGGCAGATCGTCGGGGTGAACACACCATCCCCCTCAACCGACATCCCGGCGAATTTATGCATGCTGTTGGCGTTCCATGCCATGGTGCGCGGATTGGACAGCATGCGCCCGGTTCCCTCAACCCTGCCCGGCAGGACCGGAAACCCGGGATACCCGGGCGTTTCGGAAGAAGTATTATTTTTCGCCTCGTTCTCCGTTCTGGCGGCATCTGCAAAGTTGTCTGCCGGTCTCCTCCTGCTCGCGGCATTTGTCTGGAT
>Ga0163199_1001520_pt1 | contig 14463 bp, 10 predicted proteins | sample PL_2010_150m_FD_113537 | JGI IMG/M metagenome (GOLD analysis project Ga0163199, IMG submission 113537) | Freshwater microbial communities from Powell Lake, British Columbia, Canada to study Microbial Dark Matter (Phase II) - PL_2010_150m | ecosystem: Environmental > Aquatic > Freshwater > Lake ... | reverse complement strand
CACGATATTTTCATGGCATTTCCCGCACAATGAACGTTCATCTCCCTTCAACTGGCCTGTTCGGTAAGAGAGGCTTCCCTTATGGGGGTCATGGCAGGTCACGCAACTGAGGTCCGGTATGCCATTATGGCGACTCTTGGTCCATTCCAGATACTGTTGCCGGTGGCGGTTGGCATTTTTCTGATCCGGGAAGAAAGACCCTCCCGCGGAATAAGGCTCCGGATCCAAATCCTTCATCAAGGTCTGGGGCTTATTGAGTTCGTAATGCACCGGATAGTTGAACTTGCTCAGATCCCCTTTCATGCGTGCGCGGATATGGCAGCGTCCGCAGTTCTCCGTGTTCTTGTCGATTACCGCTTTCACCTTTTTCGGGCCTTTGGCGTGGTCGGCCGAGGGGCCGTGACAGGCCTCGCACCCGATGTTGAACTCGACAAAAGTCCGTTCCTTGTAATTCGTTCCGGTAGCATGGCAGTAGCCGCATTCGTTGAACCAGTCAAGCCGTTCCGGTCCCCCCTGCTTGTTTTTGCGGAGCGAAAAATGTTTCCTGGGCCGGGTATATTCAAACTCTCCGGAAATGATATCCCCTTTCTCATCCCAGAAGGCGTAGCGTTCTTCCTTGTACCAGCCGCCGATGACATAGGCCCAGTCATACTGATCTGGTTTGGGGGCGCCCTCGATGGTGAGGTCTGCTTTTACGTTCTTAAAATCGCCCTTGGCGATCGGTCGGACCATCCAGGCATGAATGGTATTCTTCCAGGAATCGTATTGCGCCTTATGGCACATCTTGCATTTCTCCGAACCGGCGTAGGCCTTGCCCGTGATCGGATCTTTGGAGGGGCCGGGCGCCATCTTTGCGGAAACCACGCTAACAAAGCTTACAAAGAAAATACCCACAATAACGAGAAAAAACGCCATCCTTCTTTTCATTTCATTACTCCTTTCCTTGTATACTCTCCACTTTACAGTCTCAACTGTTCATTCGAGAACTCGACAATCGCCATATTTCATAGAATGTCTCCGGCGGACTCCGCCAGTTTTGGGAAGCAGTTTCGGCAAGTCGTGCCGGGAACCGCAATGCTGCGGTTCCCGGCACACGCGTTGTCAGTTGGCTTGGAAGTATGCTGTCAGGGCAGCAATCTCGGCAGTACTGAGAGTTATACCCTGGTGGCCTGAAACGCCAGGGTTGGGATAATGGCTGGGCATCCCGGCCGTATGCGACAGATCCGGGCTGCCGGTCGGATCAACAGTACCAAGTTTGTGACATCCCGAACACGATCTCTGGTAAAGCGCTGCAATAGCAGGGTTCACGGTAATCGAGAAAGCCTTCGAGGCCGTGCCCGCTGCCGCATCAGTCACCTTGATGTTGGTGCTGCCTGTACCGGCGGTGGTCGGCGTCCCTGAAATAACCCCGGCTGAACTTAGTGTCAAACCTGCGGGGAGAGTGCTGCCGGCCGCAACCGTCCAGGTGTAGGGAGAAGTGCCACCGGTAGCGCTCAGGGTTACCGGACCATAAGCAGTTCCGACCGTGCCGGCAACCAGCGGTGAAGCCGTAGCGATACTCAATGCAGCACCGGCAGGGAAAGGAACACTGAAACCGTGCCAATGACGGTAATCAAGGGCAGGAATTGGCATGAATGCTCCCCATCCATTCGCAGAACCGGTAATAGCCAGTACGTTGCTGTGACATTGCGAACAGAGTTGCTGCGCGGTTGTCTGCGTTAACTGACCGGAACCTACGCTGTTTTTGTGGGAATTATGACAGCTTGTACAAGAATTTACACCTGTACCGGTGGTAAAATCAAAATGTGCGTTCTTAGCAGGGGTGCCTAAAATAGTTTTCGCCGGCGGATCTGTCTTCGCAATCATATACTCGCCTTGATTCCCCGAGTGACATGTTGCGCAAGATTTTGCCCCTACACTGGCATTTAGATACGAATCAATGGCAACAAACGAATACTTTTTGGTAGCACTGTTATAATTCAAGTTCACTGTGCCGTCGCCGCCAACGCTTTGTTGAGCCAAGGAGAATTTTCCCGGGTTAACGATGTTATTGGCACTTGGAGGATTAGCATTAACGTGATTTCCACCCTGCCCGTGACAGGACTCACAGGTAACTCCAAGCTCAAAGTCCGGTTGTTGCCCGGCAGCAACTCTGATCAACCAACCGTTAGTCCAGGCAGCGCTGCTGTTAATCTTGCTTTGATCACCGGTGATGTGGCAGCCGCTGGTCATGCAGTTAGCTTCTTTGGAAACTATTTCCCCTTCAAAACTTTTTGGTGAACCGATAGCACCTTTATAGGGGAGGTAAGTACCTACAACATACCATTTGTCAGGAGCAAAAATACCTGCCGTGGTTAATTTTGTTACGTCTGCGGCTGTAAGTGCAGACCCCTTGATCATAAATTCACCTAAACCGCTTGTAATTGGGTTGGCGCCGGGTAATGTTCCACCGGACCATATCGTAATTTTACTTGTGTCTACACCTTTTCCGGCCCATTTGTCTGGAGTCTGCCAGACCACGCCATTTGAATCGTAGCCAACTTTGTCAAGTTCAGCCATAGTGGCGTTAAGTAGATTCCAGAAATTAGGATAAATAGCATCAACCTCAACTTGATCAGTTTTAGCAAGCTTCCAGAGGTATTGACTGAAGCCTGGTCTCGACATTACGGAGTGACCTGTCTGGTTAAAATCATGGGAAATACTGCTATGGCACTTTTCACAGGCCTGCTTGCCCACATAACCGCCTCCAGGAGCGGCAACACCTACCGGACCTGGCTGTCCTGCCGGACCTGTCTGTCCTGCCGGCCCGTTGTCCCCTGCGCACCCTGCCAGCGCCATCAACAATACCAACACGACAACCGTTACTAAAGACTCAAGCATGCGTTTCATCGGAATTCTCCTTGTTTTAGTTTTGCCTTGACTGCGGACACTCCACCTCAACGATATTGATGCACTCAATGCATCCGGTGTGCCAGTTCTTCTTTCCAGTTAAAGATGTGAAGAATCAGCTTGTTGCATGCCTGTTTCTGAAATGGATGCCGTCGCCCCCGCTTTTCACCTGTTGAAATCAACCAACGCATTGTTGTTTTCGACAAGAGACGACACATCGTTTGCACAACGGATTCGGGGATCGGACGGACGGGATAGACCCACGGAAGGGAAATTGCCGATGCGGCACATTAATTGCGTTCATTACCGACATGACTTCCATGAAGGTCCTGATCGTGGACGACAACAGACTATTATGCTGGGGGATGGGGGGGATGCTCTCCAAGAGGAACATCGTCCATCAGGTCGTGGAGGACGGAAAAAACGCGCTGTCCGAGGTACGCGGAACCTTTTACGATCTCGTTTTCCTGGACATCCATCTGCCCGATGCGAACGGTCTTGACCTGATGCAGGAGATCCGGAGGATCTCGCCGGGCACCAAGGTCGTCATCATCAGCTCTGACGGGTCGGAGAACAACGTCCGGCGGGCGCTCGCGGCGGGCGCCCTGAGGTTCATGGAGAAACCGTTCGACAATTCAGAGGTAATGGCAGTAGTCGAAGCGGTCCTGTCGCGGCAACCGGCTCCCTCCCCCTCGCCGAACGAGTAAAGGGAACTTACTCCAGTCCGAATTTCTGGATCTGGTATCGAAGGGACTGATACGTGATGTTCAGGAGTTTCGCGGCGACAGCCTTGTTCCGTTTTCCCCTCTCCAGCGCCTGGATTATGAAGTCTTTCTCCACATCGTCGAGGGAAATTCCCGCTTCGGGCAACCGGAACCGCATGTTCGGTCCGCCTCCTTCGGATGCTGTCGGTCGGATCATCTCCTTCGGCAGTTGCTCAAGCAGAATCATCCCTGATTTTTCCAGTACGACGAACCGTTCGATCACGTTTCTCAGCTCCCTCACGTTTCCGGGCCAACGATAGGACAACATCATCTCCTCGGCTTCTCTCGAAAATCCTTTCAAGGCGGTATTGTTGTACCGCCTACAGAACCAGGAAAGGAAATGCCCGGCAAGCACAGGGATATCCTCTTTTCTCTCCCTCAATGGAGGGAGGTGGATGGAAAAAGCATTCAGGCGGTAATAGAGATCCATCCGGAACTCCTGCGCTTCGATCGCCCGGGACAGATCCCGGTTCGTCGTTGCCATGACCGTGACGTCGACCGGTATTTCCACTCCTCCGCCGATGCGCCGGACCGCCTTTCTCTCCACGATCCGCAACAGCTTGTTCTGGAGGTTCTGCTTCATTTCACCGATCTCGTCGAGCAGGATCGATCCCTTGTTCGCCAGCTCGAACACCCCTTTTTTCTCCGCTTTCGCATCGGTGAATGCGCCCTTTTCATATCCAAAGAGTTCGCTCTCGAGGAGGGACTCCGGCAGGGCGGTGCAATTGATCGGGAGGAACGGGGCGCACCGCGATCCCTCCTCCCCATGAAGGAGCCGATGGATATGTCGGGCGAGAACCTCCTTCCCCGTGCCGCTCTCCCCCGTGATCAGCAGCGTGGAAACCTTGGCGGCCGCCATTTTTTCGGCATCCTCCTTGATCTTCCGTATGGCGCTCGCGTTCCCGACAAAATTGTTGTCGGAAAAATCGGACCTGGTGAGCCGGAGGCATTGGACTTCCCGCTCGAGCCGATCCTTTTCGATCGCCTTGTGGACGACGATATCGACCTCTTCAAGATTGAAGGGCTTGGCCAGGTAGTCCACAGCGCCTAACCTCATGGCCTTGATCGCCGTCTCGGCGGTGTTGTCGGAGGTCAGCATGATCACCTTCGTGTCGATCCTGCTCTCTGTGATCTCCTTCAGGATCTCGATCCCGTTTTTGCCGGGAAGCCTAATATCCAGGAGGACGACGTCGGGGTGGAAGGAATTGGCCAAGGCCAGGACGTCCTGGCCTTTCGAGTCGGCGAGGACCTCGTACCCCTGCTTCTTCAACGACCGCGTGAGTGTGGCTAAGATCAGGCCGTCGTCGTCTATGAGCAATACCTTCCCCTTCGCTATCATGCCGCCCGCACCTCCTCCTCTCCTCTCTTGACGGGGAGGACAATGTAAAAAAGGGCGCCTCCTGCGGGATCGTTCTCCGCACGTATGGACCCGTCGTGCTGCTCAATGATCTGTTTGCAGATCGCCAGGCCGAGCCCGGTGCCTTTCGGTTTGGTCGTCAGGAAAGGGCTGAAGATCCTCCCCAGGATCTCCGGATCGATCCCTGTGCCCGTATCCTTGATGTCGATTCGGATCGAATCCGCAGACGCATCGTACAGGGTCCTCACTGCCAAGGCTCCTCCATTCGGCATCGCGTCGTCCGCGTTCAGGAACAGATTTAAGAACACTTGCTGCAACTGTATGGGGTCGGCCATCGTCCGGGGAATGCCGTCATCCATGCTCTTTCTGATATCGATGCCTCCGAACACCTGGGAGGAGGGTCGGTGCGAAACCAGATAAAAATCGATGGTCGTTGCGAGCACTCCGTTGATGCTCACCCTTTCCCAGTGCGGCTTGGGAGGCTTGGCGAAGTTCAGGAAGGCCTTCATCAGGGCTTCAAGCCTTACCACCTGCTCCACGATCTGGGAGAACAGGTCCCGGTCCTCCTTGTTCAGAGCCAATTCCTCCGAGAGCAGGTTCATCGCCGCCTTGATCCCCGCAAGGGGATTCATGACCTCGTGTCCGAGCCCCGCCGCAAGCTCTCCCACAACCACCATCTGCTCCGTGCGCCGCATCTTTTGCATCTGCTCCTTGAGCGAGCCCGCCATCTCGTTGAAGGAGGTCGCCAGCTCCCCGAATTCGTCCTTCAACCCCTCGACCCGATGGTCCAGCGCGCCGCCTTTCAGGCGCCGCGTGGCGGTTAGCAGGATGTTCATCGGGCTGGTCAGCGCCCGGATGAAGAAAAAGCCAAGGGTCATCAGGATGAGGAGGCCCATGGCGATGAGGAGGAAGAGCATGGTTTTGGTGATCGCGATCTGTCGGAATACCGCCTGGGTGCTCGACTCGAGGTGCCTGCTTGTCAGTGCGATGATGCCGTTGACCGTGGCGATCAGATCCTGCCCCCTCTGGATCGCCTCGTCCTTCTCCGCTTCCCGCCTGGCGCGGTTCGCGTCGAGCGTCAGGACATGGCTCAGAAAGTCCTCGTATTTCTCCGTTTGACTCTTCAGGTCGACCAGCCCTTCCATCACCTGCGGCGAGTGGTGGCACCGGAAGCAACGGTCGATCACCTTGCCCATCTGGATGCCGTGCGACACGATGGTGTCGACGCCATTGGCGTATCGGGTGCCGCTCCAGGCGAGGTCGGTCTGCACTCTTTTGATCTGAAGCAACAGATGCCCCCGCAGGATCTCGACCTGATGAAGCTTGACCAGTTGGTCGAGCCGCAAGGTAGCCCTCTCGACGGTGACGATGATGTAGGCGCCGAGCAACATGAAGAGGAGCGACCCGATACCCAGTCCGATGAGGATTTTCTTCTTCATTCTTCGGTCGGGAATTTGAAGTCCGCGAGGTCGATCCCGAGTTCCCTCGTGTACGTCATTACGGGCCTATAGTCGGCATCGGTCGACCCGATGAACCGGCGCGCCCCGAAGGCCTGCAGCACCTTCGCGCCTTCCGGATCGGCGTGCATCGCGATCAGCGCGTCAACAAGCTTCCTCTTCACGGAATCTTCGATGTCCTGCCGCAGCGCCAGGGCATTTTCCGGCACATCGTCGGACTTTCCAAGGATCACCAGGTCCCGGCCGATCCGGGGATCCTCCGCGGCGAACCGGTTGTAGACGGTATTTTTCGATGCACCGACGTCCGCCTTCCGATCGAGGACGTCGTCGATTGTCTCTTCGTGCGACCCAGCGTAGTAGATCTCCTTGAAAAAGGTTTCGGGGTTTCGAACCCCGGCCCTCTTCAGGAAAATCGACGGGAAAAGATACCCGGTAGTGGTCGCCCGTGCCACCAGGGCGAGCCGCTTCCCTCGCATCTGCCGGACCGTATGGATTCCGCTGTCCTTCCGGACGAAGATGACCCCATGGCACGAGGAGATCCCATCGGGATGCTCCGGCCGGGCGAGTACCACGACGCCCAGTTTCGCGTGCGCCAGCACATAGCTGAAACTTCCGAAAAACGCCCCGTCGAGCTTCAGAAACTGGAAGTTTTCGATGACATTGCCGCGGTACGTGAGAGCCTTTAGCCTGACAGGAACGCCGGTTTTTTTCGCCAGGTAGTCGGCAAGTGGCTCGTATCGCCTGACCTGCTTGAAGATGTTGTGCTCGGGGAGCAGTCCGATGAGGAGCGCCTTCTCCGGAGGGGGCTGCAGCGGAGCCGGCGTTTCCAGCTTGTCGCAGCCGATCACGAGGACTACGCAGAAAGAAAACGCAAGCAACAATTTTTTCATGTCACGTCCCCTTCCCGTAAATACACACAGTCCGTCTTGTTTCAACGGGCCGTACGCAGGCCAGCGGGGTCGTCGATGCAGAGGATGCGTTCTGCCAAAGGTCTCGCCTCGCGGGTGAGGAAATTCTGTTTTGTATTTGATAAGGCATTGTTTTTTGACGGGCAAACTATAGGCAGAACGGACTTGCGTGTCAAGGAAATATTGGCACAAAATGCGGGGGGGGGGGCACCGACCAAGGGTTGAACAGTTTGAAGATTTGGTATCCCTCCCGGTTGGGAGAGCGAACCGTTTTTCGGCCATTTCACCAGTCACAAATACCTTTTCGTGCGTAATCTATGTAGACCAAAAATGTCATCATTTCGAAAAGAAAGTATCAACTTTTGCTAACTCCGCCTGTTTGTGGAGTACAGGAAGGAGTGCATCCCCTCTATCGCGTGAGAATATGACCCAAATAATTCCAGCTTTCAACCGGAACTAGTTGAATTTCCTCTTTCTGCCTTTGCAGCAATGTTTTCAAATTGACTGATCTGAACGGACCCATCAGGGAAGGTGGCGATGATTTCCAGGTCGCCTCCCATGGCCTTGATAAAATTTCTTAATGTGCTGATATACATGTCTGTCCGCTTTTCAAGCTTTGATACCGCAGCCTGCTTGACAGACAATATCTGTGCAAGTTGTTCCTGGCTTAGATTCCTGGCATGACGCAATTCCTGCAAAGGCATCGCATCAAGTAAGATCTTTGTCTTCTCCGCTGCTTTTTTTCTTGCTGCGGGTTTCATTTGCTCTCTCAGTATAGAGTATGGTTTGCTCATAATGCACCCCCTTGCTTATCTGTCAAAGACTTCAAATGTTCCTTATAAATTCCTTCAGCCAATGGGACGTATTGTTCGTACCAACGCGTACCGCCGGTCTTTCGGCCGCCAATAAGTAGGATTGCCGCTCTGCGAGGATCGAAGGCATAAAGGATTCTATACGGTTTCCCTTTATATTGAATCCTTAACTCCCTTATTACGCCATGCTTGGTCCCTTTGACATCCGAACTGTGGGGGTACGGCAGATGAGGCCCTTTTTCCTGTTTTGACCGTATTTTGGCCCCCCTCCGCACCGGTATCGAAAACCACAAGCTTCACCGGCACCTTCCCTTTGTTTCTCCCGATGTGCGGGGTATTGATCACTTCCCGTATCGCTTCCCCCTCTTTGAAGTCGTACTGCCCGCTGCCTTCCACCTCCACGGTGATCGCCCCGGATAGGATGTAGGCGTAAACCGGAATCGGATGGGAGTGCCAACCGGTATCGCCGCCGGTCGGTATCTCAACCAGCGCCACGGTAATCTCCGGTTTCTCAACCTTGGCGTACGCCAGCTTCTGGCCGTTTGCCGCCGAGGTTGCCTTCTTGATCAGGGAAACCTTGACCCCCTCATATTCCGACGCAAATGCGCCGACAAAACCGAAGCCGATGATAAGAAACAGACACACACCGATATGTTTTATTCTTGATGCTTTCATCATTGGCCTTATCCTTTCAACACTGAACAAAGAAGAAAACGAAATTCCAAGGGCTTTTTGCCCGAATGATCGTCTAAAGAAAAATCCGGCTGCGTTCCGGATCGTAAGGGGCTTTCACAAGCCTTGAAGCCGGGATCGCCTCGCCGAATACCTCTATGGCAAAACCGTCCAGATGATCGGTCTCCGAGGCGGGCAGATAACCCAGGGCGATGGTCTTCCCGATTGTATGGCCATAGCCGCCGCTGGAAACCGCTCCGACAACCTTTCCCCGACAGGTGATCGTCTCCCCGCCGTAGAGCAGGCGCGGCCGGTCATGATCCAGCGTGAAGGTACAGAGTTTCCACTTCGGTCCCCGTTGTTTGATCTTCAAAAGCGCATCCCGACCCTTGAAGGACCCCTTGTCGAGATGGACGGCAAACCCGATCCCGGCGTCGTAGGGGCTGTAGTCCGGCGATACTTCGGCGCCCCAGTAGCAGTAACCCTTCTCCAGCCGGAGCGAGTCGATCGCCCGGTATCCGGCGTTGCGGATGCCGAGGTCCCTGCCGGCCTCCCAGAGGCTCTCGTACAGTTGGGAGGCGTATTCCGGCGGCATGTAGAGCTCGTAGCCCAGTTCGCCGATGTAGGTCACCCGGATCGCCAGCACCGGGGCATAGCCGATGACAACTTCCCGGCACTGGCCGAAGGCGAAACCTTCGTTGGTGAAGTCGTCGTCGGAGAGGCGCATCAGGAGTTCCCGGGAAAGGGGTCCGCAGACGTTGATCATCGCAAAAGCGGAGGTCACATCGCGAAGCGAAATAGAGCCGTCCTTCGGCAGATGCCTTTTCAGCCACATGAAATCGTGCACCCCGAAGGCGGCGCCGGTGATCACAAAGAAGCGGTCTTTTGCGATGCGCGAGATGGTGATGTCCGCCTCGATGCCGCCCCGGTCGTTGCAGAGCTGGGTATAGACGGTCGACCCCACGGGCCGGTCCACATTGCCCGCCGCCATTTGATTGAGAAAGGCCGGCGCTCCGGATCCGGCCACCTCGAACTTGCTGAACGAGGACTGGTCGATCAGGACCACCGCCTCCCGTGCCGCGCGATGCTCCACCGCCACATGGTCGAACCAGTTCGGAATCCCGAAGGTGAGTATGTCCTCGGGCGCCACCCCGGGCGGGGCGAACCAGTTCGCCCTCTCCCAACCGAATTTCGCCCCATACACCGCCCCCTTCTCCTTGAGCAGCCCGTAAAGTGGAGAGCGTCTCACACCCCGTGCCGAATCGTGCTCCTCATGCGGCCAGGAGATGGTGTAATGTTTGCCGTAGATTTCTTTGGTCCGTTCGACATTGTACCGGAGACTCCGGTGGTAAGCACCGAAGCGTCGGATATCGAGGGGCCAGATGTTCAGGCTCGGTTCACCCTCCACAATCCATTCGGCCACCATCCGCCCGGCCCCGCCGCCGGCGGCAATTCCGAAGGCATTGAAACCGACGGCGACGAAGCAATTTTCCAGTTCCGGCGCCGGCCCGAGCATGCAGTTGCCGTCGGGGGTGAAGGCCTCCGGTCCGTTGACCAGACGCGCAATTCCGGCCGTGCCGAGGCAGGGTGTCCGCTTGACGGCGGCCTCGGAAATCGACTCGAAGTGATCGAAATCCGGTTCCAGCAGTTCCTGGGTAAAGCCCTGGGGAATTCCATGGATCGCCCATGGGATGCCGTCCCGTTCATAGCCGCCCATGACGAGCCCCCCGACCTCCTCCTTGTAGTAGAGGAGGCTGTCCTTGTCCCGCAGCGTCGGCAGACCCGGCGGAAGCCCCTCGATCGTCTCCGTCACCAGGTACTGGTGCTGAAACGGAACCAGCGGAATGTTCACCCCCATCATCCGGCCGATTTCGCGCCCCCACATCCCCGCCGCATTGACGACCGTCTCGCACCGGACCGTCCCCCGATCGGTCAGAACGGCGCAAATGCGATTTTCCTTGATCTCGAACCCGGTTACGCGGGTCTTCTGTTCCACGGTAGCACCCCGGTTCATCGCCCCTTTGGCCAGCGCCATGGTCAGGCCGCTCGGATCCGCCTGGCCGTCGGAGGGCATGAAGGCCGCACCGATGATGCCGTCCATATCGAGAATCGGAAAGATTTTCAGCGCCTCGGAAGGCGTAATCATGTGCATCTCCAAGCCGAAACTGCGGGCCGTCGTGGCGCCTTTCTTCAATTCCAAGAGCCTATCCTCCGAGTTCGCCAGATGGAGACAACCGCAACGCTTCCAGCCGGTGGTAAGACCCGTTTCCGCCTCCAGCGTCTCGTAGAGGCTGACGCTATGCTGAAGCATCCGCGTCACGTTCCGGTGGGAACGGAGCTGTCCCACAAGACCGGCCGCATGCCAGGTGGAGCCGCTTGTCAACTCTCCCTTTTCCAGGATGAGGATATCCGTCCATCCCATCTTCGTCAGGTGGTAGGCGATGCTGCAGCCGACGATGCCGCCGCCGATGATGACAACCTGTGCACTGTCGCGCATGATTCACTCCTTTGATTTTTAAGTAACCCCCATGGCCGGGTCGGGCACAACGAAGGATGAAAATCCCCCCTTGCCCCCCTTTAGCAAAGGGGGGTTGGGGGGATTTTCATATAAACCTTAAGGATCACGGATGTTCGGCCGCCTTCGCATGGGCCGAACCGAGCGCCATCGTCAGGGCGGGGACAACCTCGAAAAGATCGCCGAGGAGGCCGTAATCGCATTTTTGGAAAATGGGCGCATCGGGATCGTTGTTGACGGCCACGATCACCTTTGCCGTCTTCATGCCCGCGAAATGCTGTATGGAACCGGAAATTCCGCAGGCGATGTAGAGCCGGGGACTGACCGTTTTGCCTGTCTGGCCGACCTGCAGTGCGTGGGCTGCGAAGCCTGCGTCCACGGCGGCACGGGAGGCGCCGACTGCCGCCCCGAGAACGGATGCACACTCCTTCAGGATCCGAAAGTTTTCCGCGGAGCCGACGGCGCGTCCGCCGGAGATGATGATCTCGGCTTCGGAGACATCCGGTCCTTCGGAGGAACCCTGTTTGACCTCCCTGATCACCAGCCTTTTCGAGGTCGGGCCACGGGCCTCGTACTCGACGATTTCGCCGGCCCTGGGATCGATTCGCTCGGGGAAGACATTGGGGCGTATCCCCAGAATCCAGGGCCGACCGTTAAGACGGAGGGTTGCCGTCGTCCTCCCGGAGAAGTGGGATTTCCGGACGGTTCCCGTAGAAAAATCGACATGCAGGCAGTCCAGAACCAGCGGCGCCCCGACAATCGCTGCGATACGGGCCAGCAGATCCCTTCCAACCTGACCCGACACCCCGATCAGCGTGTCGATCTGGAAACGATTGACCGCTGAGGCCAGCGCCACAGCCTGTCCCTCCGGAAAAGGGCTGAGATCCCCCTCCGGCGTCCGGATCGCTACGATCCGGTCCGCGCCGTATTGGCGCAATACGCCGTAGCAGGACACTCCATTCGGCTCAGTCAGGAGGGCGTGCACCTCCGCTTCCGGGTCCTGCCTGGCCGCGGTCAGGGCGCCCAGGGTGGTTTTTTTGACCTCTCCTCCCCTCGCCTCGATGAGAACACCGATCCTTGCCATCAACCCCTAACCAGTCCTTTCGCTCAATAATGCATCTCAAATTCCCCTCTACCCCCCTTTGCTAAAGGGGGCCTTTATTATTCCCCTCTTTGGCAAAGAGGAGTTAGGGGAGATTTTCAGGAATCGGATTCCGCTATAAGACTTTCGCCTCTTCCCGGAGCAGGCGCAGAAGCTCCCACACCATCTTTTCCGGATCGCCCTCCAGGAGCCTCCCCCGGCCCCGGTCCGGCGCTGTTTGAAGCCCGAGGAGCTCCACCGTCGAAACGGGAGCAGGGAGGCCAAGATCGGCCCGGGGGATCACCCGGATCTCCTTCTTCTTCGCCTTCATCATATCGGGAAGGGTGGGACAACGCGGCCGGTTCAATCCCTTGGCGGCGCCGACGACGCAGGGCGTTGTCATCTCGATCACCTCGCGGAGGTCCCCTTCGATTTCCCGCTCCACGGTGACCCGGCCTTCGGCCATCGAAAAGGCCACCACATTGACCGCCACGGGCATATCGAACAGGACACCCAATCGGTATGGGATCTGCATCCCCTCCGTGTCGACCGACTGCCGGCCGGTCAGGATCAGGTCGGGGGAACCGTCCCGGGAGACGGCGCTGTGGAGGAGGCGGCCCGTCTCGACGCTGTCCGTAAAATAGGTGTCCGTCTTCACAAGAATCGCCCGGTCGGCGCCCATCGCGAGGGCCGTCCGCAACGTGGAGGCTGCAACCTCCTTACCGACCGTTACCGCAATGACCTCGGCGCCGGCGCCGCTTTCCCGGATCCGGAGGGCCTGTTCCAGCGCGTACTCGTCGTAGGGATTCATGATGAACTTGACGGTCTCATCAAAGGTCGTCCCGCCCAGCGGTCTGATGTTTGCCGCGGTATCGGGAACATGCTTTATGCACACGTAGATCTGCAACGTTATTTCTTTCCGAAATAGTTTCGGACAAAACGGACGAACCGCTCGTTCTCTTCATCCACGCCGGGCGTCACCCGGAAATAGCCGTCTCTGCCATGAATCGGTTTGATGCTCTTGAGGAAGATCCGCTCCATCTCCAACCCTGCCGCCAAGATCTCGGCAGTGGTCTTGCCGCTCATGGTTGCGTCGATGAGCATGTAGTTGCCGTGCGCCGGATAAGGCTTAAGCCCAACCTTGACCAGTTCCTCGGTGAAAACCGCCATCCAGCGGTTGTTGTGCTTCACCTTCGCGGCGACCTCCCCGGGATTGTCCAGGATTGCCTCCGCGGCCGCCATCGCCATCAGGCTCACGTTCCAGGGGAGGAACATGGTGTTGAAGGCCTTGACCATCTCCTCCGTCCCCACCACGTACCCGAACCGGATGCCGGCGAAGCCGTAAGCCTTCGAAAAGGTGTGGGAGAGGAAGACCTGGGGATATTTCCGGAGCAGGAAATCTTTGGAGAGGATCTCCGGATGGTAGTCCAGATAGGCCTCATCGATACACAGCGGGATCCCCGTCTCGCAGAAACGGACCAGATCCTTGTCGTCGATGAAGATGCCCGTCGGGTTGTTGGGGTTGATGACGAGCATCAGCTTGGTTTTGGGTGTGATCGCCTTCAACATCGCGTCCACATCGTACTGTAGATCCTCTTTTCTAAGCGGAACCGAGACCACCTTCCCGCCGGCCAGCTCCGCCCGGGGAGGAAAGAGCTCGAACGTCGGCGTGGAGATGATGAACTCATCGCCGGGCTGGAGGAAGATCCGCATCATGCAATCGATGATCTCCGAGGATCCGTTGCAGAGGCCGATATTTTCCGGTCCCAGGTTATGCAGCTTTCCCAGCCTGGTCCGCAACCGCAGCATGCTGTCCGGATAGCGGTTCCCTTTGGAAAGGATATCCGTTACCGCCCGGATCACCTTCTCGGACGGGGGAAGCGGGTTTTCATTGAGCATCAGGCGACCGAAATCGGGATTAGCCCAAGCCTTATCCAGAATGGCGGTATTGTATTCGCGTGCGGTGGTCAACCAGGGTACAAACCAATCTTTTAACTGCTTCATCTCT
>Ga0163199_1001518_pt1 | contig 14471 bp, 15 predicted proteins | sample PL_2010_150m_FD_113537 | JGI IMG/M metagenome (GOLD analysis project Ga0163199, IMG submission 113537) | Freshwater microbial communities from Powell Lake, British Columbia, Canada to study Microbial Dark Matter (Phase II) - PL_2010_150m | ecosystem: Environmental > Aquatic > Freshwater > Lake ... | reverse complement strand
GAAAGGGGAGGGTTGGGATGGGGATGGGGTAGCAACGCCCCCCCTCCCGCGTCACTACGAAATCCTGCTCACGGAGGCTGACCTAGCCCGCTGGTTGGATAAGATCACCCGCGCCGACCTCGTTTGCCTCGACACCGAGACCACCGCGCTAGACCCCAGGGCCGCGCGTCTCGTCGGGATCTCGTTTGCCGTCGAGGCCGGGAACGCCGCCTATCTGCCACTCGCGCACACCTACCCCGGCGCACCCGATCAACTCGACCTAACAACCACGCTGGCGCAACTTAAGCCCTGGCTGGAAGACCCCGCCCACGCCAAGGTCGGCCAAAACCTCAAATACGACTGGCATGTCTTACAAAACCACGGCATCACACTGAACGGCATCGCCCACGACACCCTGTTGCAAAGTTATGTATTAGAGGCGCACGAACGGCACGACATGGACACCTTAGCGGCCCGTCACCTCAACGAAACCACGATCCGTTATGAAGATGTCTGCGGCAAGGGTGCCAAGCAGATCGGCTTTGAGCAAGTCGCGCTAGAGCAGGCCAGCGCATATGCCGCTGAGGATGCCGACATCACCCTGCGCCTGCACCACACGCTGCACCCACGCATCAAAAGCGACAGCGCACTACAGCACATCTACCGCGACCTCGAGATGCCGTTGTTACCCATCCTCGCACGCATGGAACGACACGGCGTTAAAATCGACAGCGGCAAACTCCGGCAGCAATCCGCCCAACTCGCGCAGACGATGTTGGCGTTAGAAGCCCGTGCCTATGAAGCCGCCGGTCAGCCCTTCAACCTCAACTCGCCCAAGCAACTGGGCGAGATCCTCTTCACCCGCTTGCAACTCCCCGTCATCAAAAAGACCCCCACCGGAGCGCCCTCGACCGATGAAGCGGTCTTAGAAAAGCTCGCCGAGGACTATCCGCTGCCCAAAATCCTGCTCGACTACCGCAGTCTCGCCAAACTCAAATCCACCTACACCGACAAACTGCCCGGCTTGGTGAACCCCGCCACCGGTCGCGTCCACACCACCTACTCGCAGGCCACCGCCGTCACCGGCCGACTCTCCTCTGCCGACCCCAACCTGCAAAACATCCCCATCCGCAGCGCCGAAGGTCGCCGCATCCGCGAGGCCTTCATCGCCGAACCGGGCTGCGTCTTAGTCTCCGCCGACTATTCACAAATCGAGCTACGCATCATGGCGCATCTGTCCGCCGACCCCGGCATGGTCAACGCCTTCATGAACGATGCCGACATCCACACCAACACCGCCGCCGAGGTCTTAGGCCTCACGCCCGAGCAAGTCGCGCCCGAACAACGGCGCATGGCCAAGGCGGTCAACTTTGGCCTTATCTACGGCATGTCCGCGTTCGGCCTTGCCGCGCAACTGGGCATCGCACGCGGCGCGGCGCAGGGCTTTATCGACCGCTATTTTGGCCGCTTCCCCGGCGTCGCCGACTACATGACGCGCACCCGCGAAACCGCCAAGGCACAAGGCTTTGTCGAAACCTTATTTGGACGGCGCTTGTATCTGCCCGAGATCGCCAGCAAAAACCCCGCCCGTCGTCAGGGTGCCGAACGCGCCGCCATCAACGCCCCCATGCAAGGCACCGCCGCCGACCTCATCAAACTCGCCATGATCGCGGTGCAAGGCTGGATAGACGCAGAACGCCTCGCCACGCGCATGATCTTACAAGTCCACGATGAACTCATCTTAGAGGTCCCCGAGGTCGAGATCGCCCGTATCCAAGCCGAACTCCCCGGCTTGATGTGCGGCGTGGCGCAACTCGCCGTCCCGCTCAAGGTCGAAGTCGGTGTCGGGCTCAACTGGGATGCTGCGCACTGACCATCGTAGGGCGGACTTCAGTCCGCCACCCCAGCAAAAGGCCGACTAAGTCGGCCCCACGCCCCGCATTAACCCTTAAAGGTCAGATCCAGTTCGCGCGCGGCCTTGACATCATCCAAGCGGCGCACCGGCAGGGTATACGGCGCACCTTTGACCAAGGCCGCATCAGTTTCGGCCTCTTCTTTGATGCGCGCCATGACGGCGACGAAGGCGTCCAGCGTCTCCTTCGACTCGGTCTCGGTTGGCTCGATCAATAGGCACTCGGGCACCAGCAAGGGGAAATAGGTGGTTGGGGCGTGCACGCCGTAGTCCAACAAGCGTTTGGCAAAATCCATCGCCGACACGCCGGTCGCGTCCTTCAGCTTTTTCAAGGTGACGATGAATTCGTGGCTGGCGCGGCGTTCCGGATAGGCCAGCTCAAAGCCCGCCTTTTTAAGCTCGGCAGCCAGATAATTAGCGTTGAGCGTGGCGTAATCGGCGACCCGGCGCATGCCGTGGCGACCTAACAAACGCGCATAGGCCCACGCCCGTAACAACACGCCTTGATTGCCGCCAAACGCGCTCATTCGACCCACGGTCTGCGGGCAGTCTTTTTCTTCGGCATAGCGATACGCGCCGCCCGCTTCCACCACTAAGGGAATCGGCAAGAACGGCAACAGGCGTTCGGCCACGCCGACCGGCCCCGCGCCCGGGCCGCCGCCACCATGCGGGGTGGAGAATGTCTTGTGCAGATTCATGTGGATGACATCAAAACCCATGTCGCCCGGCCGCACACGACCCAAGATGGCGTTGAGATTGGCGCCGTCGTAATAGCTCAGACCGCCCGCCGCGTGGACGATCTGTTGAATCTCGACGATGCCGGTCTCGAACGCGCCGATGGTGGATGGGTTGGTCAACATCAGCCCCGCCGTCTGCGGCCCAACCGCCGCGCGTAACGCATCAAGATCGACATTGCCATTCTTTAACGAGGGGATCTCACGCACGCTATAGCCGCACATGGTCGCCGTGGCCGGATTCGTACCGTGCGCCGCGTCAGGGACGAGGATCTCGGTGCGCCCCGTATCGCCGCGCGCCGCGTGATAGGCGCGGATCATCGCCACGCCAGCAAACTCGCCCTGCGCCCCCGCCATCGGCGCCAAGGACACGCCGGCCATGCCGGTGACCTCTTTCAATATCTCCTGCAACTCGAACATCGAGGCGAGAAAGCCCTGTCCCGTCGCCGCTCCCGCCAGCGGGTGACGATGCATAAAACCGGGCAACAGGGCCACGCTGTTACACGCGCGCGGGTTGTATTTCATCGTGCACGAACCGAGCGGATAAAAATGCGTGTCAATGGCAAAGTTCTTTTGCGATAACGCGGTGTAGTGGCGCACCACATCCAATTCGGAGACCTCAGGCAAGGCCGGCGGCTGGGCGCGTAACTGATCGGCGGGCAAGGCCACGGCGATCTCAGCGGGTACTTGAGATGCCGCCGCGCGGCTAGGACGAGAGCGTTCAAAGATCAACATATCAATATTCCACTTCGGTTTGATCGGGCACGGGCACATCGCGTCGCGAGAGGATGCGCTCTAACTGTTCGGCGTAGAGGTCAAGATCGGCCGCCGTCTTGGTCTCGGTCGCGCAGACGACGATGCAATCCGCCAACTCAGGGTAATCGTCGCCCAAGGCATAGCCGCCCAAGAGGCCACGCGCACGCAAGGCCCGCAACACCTCCGCCGCGTTGTCCGGTAGGCGCACGACGGTTTCATAGGCCGCCGCCCCGGTAAACACCGTCGTCACGCCGGGCAACGCGATCAGCCGTTCGACCAAGGCGCGGGTATTGGCGATGCTCGCGCTGGCCACCCGCGCCAAGCCCGGCCCCATCAGGCTCATGTAAATCGTCGCCGCGACCACCATCAAGCCTTGGTTAGAACAGATATTCGAGGTCGCCTTGGCGCGGCGGATATGTTGTTCGCGCGCCTGCAAGGTCAGCGTAAAACCTTCTTTGCCATCGAGATCGACGGTGCGGCCGATGATGCGGCCCGGCATCTGCCGCACCAAGGCCTGCTTCGCCGTCATGAAGCCCAGATACGGCCCGCCGGACGCGAGCGGGATCCCCAACGGCTGACCATCACCGACGCAGATGTCCGCCCCTTTCGTCCCCCACGCGCCCGGCGGTTTCAACAGCGCCATCGCGGTCGGGTTGACCAGCGCAATCGCCAGCATGTTATGCGCGTGTGCCCAATCGGTGAGCGCATCGACCGGCTCTAGCACGCCAAAAAAGTTGGGCTGCGGGATCACCAAGGCGGCGGCCGGCTGCTCGGCATAAGCCGCCAATCCCTCAACCAGCGTATGACCGCACTCGGTGCAATAGGGCAGGCTCACCAACTCGATGCCCTGTGCGCGCACCAACTCGGCCGCCACGGCGCGATAACGCGGATGCACCGTCGCCGGCACCAAGACGCGCCGCGCATTACCTTTGTGCGCCCGCACCGCCATCAAGATCGCCTCGGCCAAGGCCGACGCGCCGTCATACAGCGAGGCGTTAGAGACCTCCAGCCCGGTCAGGCGGCACATCATGGTCTGATATTCGTAGAGCAGTTGCAGCGTGCCCTGACTGGCCTCGGCCTGATACGGCGTGTAGGCGGTATAAAACTCACCACGCGTAACGATAGGCCACACCGCAGCGGGGATGTGATGCTCATACGCCCCCGCGCCGATGAAGTTGAGCCACGCACCATCCGCCTGCGCCCGCTCGCCGGCCAGACGCAGCAGCGCCATCTCCGACAAGGCCTCCGGCACGGCCGGTAAGCCACCGCAGGTCAACTCAACGGGGATCTCATCAAACAAAGCGTCGATCGACGGCGCGCCGATAGCCGCTAACATCGCGGTGACATCGGTTTCGGTATGGGGGATAAAGGGCATGGTTAAACAGTCTTCTCAATCAAAAATCGCATCGTTTCGTTAGGTGATCATCCGGTATGTAACAACGACGCATAAGGCGTTATTCGCGGGCAAGCCCGCTCCTACGGGTGACGCACGGCGGCAAGCGTTGCTGTAGGAGCCAGCTTGCTGGCGAATAGAAGCGCCCATCAACATTGGCGGCGTGTTTAATGCGCCTCAGCATCCACCGCCGCTTGATACGCGGCGGCGTCCATCAGCGCGGCCACATCCCCGGCATTGTCCGGTTGCATGCGGAACAGCCAGTTACCAAAGGCATCGGCGTTGAGGGCCTGCGGTTCAGCATCGAGCAGGTCGTTGACCTCAAGCACCGTCCCGGCGATCGGCGCATAGACATCGGAGGCGGCCTTAACCGACTCGACCACGGCGCATTCTTCACCGGCGGCTAGGGTACGGCCCACGGCGGGGGTCTCGACAAAGACCATGTCGCCCAAGAGTTCTTGCGCGTGGTCGGTGATGCCCACGGTGACGCGGCCATCGGCCTCTAGGCGCACCCACTCGTGCGAGACGGTATATTTCAGATCGGTAGGGATAGACATTTTCACAACTCCAAAAGATTAAACCAACGCCGTGCCGTGGCGCACAAAGGGGTATTTTACGACACGCGCGGCCAGGGCGCGATCGCGAACGATGACCTCGACCGTATCGCCGATCGCCACGCCAACCGGGACGCGCGCCAAGGCAATCGAGGCATTCAGCGTCGGCGCAAAGCCGCCGCTGGTGATCTCGCCACCGCCAAACGCCGTCTCAACCGGTTGGTGGGCACGCAACACGCCACGATCGACGAGCTTTAGGCCAACCAACTGTCGGTTGAGCGGCAGGCGTTGCAGGCTGTCCTTACCGATAAAATCGCGTTCGCCCGCCATCGCTACCGTCCACGCCAAGCCCGTCTCCAGCGGCGAGATGCCTTCATCCATGTCCTGACCGTAAAGCGCCATGCCCGCCTCCAAACGCAAGGTGTCGCGCGCGCCCAGGCCGATGGGTTTGATGCCCGCCTCCAGCGCCGCCTGCCAGAAAAAACTCGCCGCCTTGGCCGGCAACATGATCTCGAAACCGTCCTCGCCGGTATAGCCGGTGCGGGCGATAAACATCTCGCCCACCGGCGCGCCGTAAAACGGCTTCAACGCGCCAGCAATGCCTTCCAGCCCCGGCATCGCCTGCCACAGCTTGGCCGCCGCGTTCGGCCCTTGCACCGCGATCATCGCCAGATCGCGGCGCGGGATAATCTCCAGCCCCGGCGCGTGAATGTCTCGCTGCTGCGTAGCCCACGCCAAATCTTTCTCGGCGCAGCCGGCGTTAAAGACGATACGAAACCAGTTTTCATTCAGGTAATAAACGATCAGGTCGTCGATGACCCCGCCGCCCGCATGCAACATGCACGAATACAAGGCGCGGCCCGTGGTCTGCAATTTATCGACATCGTTGGCGAGCAGTTTTTTGAGGAATGGCCGCACCGCCTCGCCCTTAAAATCGACCGGCAACATGTGCGAGACATCAAACATCCCCGCGTCACGGCGCACGCTGTGGTGCTCTTCGAGCTGTGAGCCATAGTGCAACGGCATCTCCCAACCGGAGAAATCCACCAACTTGGCGTTAGCAGCGTGGTGCTGGGCGTTCAAAGGGGTTAGTTTTAAGGTCATCGTCTGCAATCAAAAATGGCCGATTGAGATCGGCCCCACAAGTCGCGCCATTCTCTCACTAGAGACGCCGTATGGATAGAGGACGGCCACGCTATAACCAACCGGCCGCGTATCGCCCAACCCCAATAAAACGCGCGATTCCAATTCCGTCCCCGCATGCAACGCCGCTGGCGCATCGACCGGCAAATAGTCCTGCGGCGCGAGGGTACGCACGGCCACACGCTGTCCCTGTGCGTCCTGCAAGGTCAACACAAGGTGCGGCCACGCCAGCCGCAACCGTCCTCGATTGGCCAGCGTCACCGACAAACGCGCCTGATCGCCTGACATCGTATCCAAGGCGCTACCGGCAATCGCTACCGTATCGGCCAAACGCGCAGCCTCTGCCAAACACCCCAATGGCGCACAGACCTCGGTCAAGACGAGATAAAACCCTGGCAGATGGCGTTGCAACGCGCTGCGCTCGATCACGGCGATCTGCACCGCCAACAACACCAGCACAGAAAACAGCCCCAACACACGCACTAGGGTAAAGGGCGAGACGGCTGACGAGGCCAAAGGTGGGACGGACTTTAGTCCGCCATCCTCTTTTCCATCCCCGCCACCATCCACAGCCTCCGTCATCGTCAACGGTGTCGACTCAAGCTGCGCCACCGATACAGGTTGCGGCGTATGCGGGGTCGGCGATGCGGACAAAAAGTCCTCTGCCGCAGGAAAAACCTCGCCACCGCTCCCGATGTCACCCATATCGCGCACATTGAACACCAGTTGACACTGGCTACAGCGCACCAAACTTTGCGGCCGCGCCCACTGCGCCTCCGTCACCCGATGCGTGGTCAGACAAGCCGGGCAGATGGTTAGCATCGTTAGCGCCGCACCCCATCGAGGCAAACCCAGCCTTCGTCCTCGCCCCAGCGGTGCATCACAAACTGTTCGGCGTAGATCGCCATCACCGCGTCGGCCTGTTCGACCAAGATGCCAGACAAGACGATACGCCCGCCAACACGCACCCGCGCCGCCAACAAGGGCATCAAGGCCTTCAACGGATTGGTCAGGATATTGGCGATCACGACATCGGCCACCGTGTCAGGCGCGGACGCGGGCACAAAAAACGCCGCATCGACCGCGTTGGCCGCCGCGTTGTCGTGCGCCGACTGCACCGCCTGCGGGTCGAGGTCCACGCCCCACACCCGCGCCGCGCCCAGCTTGGCCGCCGCGATCGCCAAGATGCCCGAGCCACAGCCGTAATCGAGCACCGTCTCGCCCGCCTGCAGATGCGCGTCCAGCCAGCGCAGACAGAGGCGCGTGGTCGGATGGCTGCCGGTACCAAAGGCCAAGCCAGGGTCGAGGGAGATATTGATGGCGGCGCTGTCCGGCGCGCTGTGCCAAGTCGGCACGATCCAGAGTCGATCGCTGATCCGGATCGGGTCAAACTGCGCCTGCGTCAGACGCACCCAATCTTGTTCGGGAACGACCTCCAGTTGATATGCAACGGTGGCCGCCACGCCCGCCGCCGCCAGCAAGGCCGGCACATCGGTATCGACATCCAACAAGGCCAGCAGCCAGTTATGCGCCCACGCCTTAGGGTCGGCCAGACCAGGTTCGCCAAACTGCGGCAGTTCCTGAGCGGTCCCTGCGTCTTGATCTTCTATCGACACCGTCAGTGCGCCCGCCGCCATCAGACGATCGGCGACGGCCTCGGCCGCATCGCCTTCCACCGCCAGACGCAAGGAGAGCCAAGCCATTATTTTTTGTGCAGGCCGAGTTTTTGTTCCAGATAATGGATGCTAAAACCGCCCTTCAAGATGGTCGCGTCCATGAGCAGGTCTTGGTGCAGAGGGATATTGGTCTTGATCCCCTCGACCACCATCTCGGACAGCGCCACGCGCATCCGCGCAATCGCCTGTTCCCGCGTCGCGCCGTAGGCGATGACCTTGCCGATCATCGAGTCATAATGCGGCGGCACATAATAGTTTTGATAGACATGCGAATCGACGCGAATGCCCGGCCCGCCCGGTGTGTGATAGTTGGTGATGCGCCCCGGCGACGGCACGAAGGTGCGCGGGTCTTCGGCGTTGATGCGGCACTCGACGGCGTGGCCTTTGAAATGCACCTCTTTTTGCGTCACCGACAAGGGCTCGCCGGCCGCAATGCGCAACGACTCTTGCACGATATCGACGCCGGTGATGAACTCCGTCACCGGGTGTTCGACCTGCACGCGGGTGTTCATCTCGATGAAGAAAAACTCGCCGTCCTCGTACAAAAACTCAAAGGTCCCCGCGCCGCGATAGCCGATGTCGCGGCAGGCCTGAGCACAGCGCTCGCCGATCTGGTTACGCAACTTAACGGACAAGCCCGGTGCGGGCGCTTCTTCCATGACCTTTTGATGGCGCCGTTGCGTAGAGCAATCGCGCTCGCCCAGATGCACCGCGTTGCCGTGCGTGTCGGACAACACCTGGATCTCGATATGGCGCGGATTGCCGAGGAATTTTTCCATATAGACGACGGGGTTATTAAACGCCGCCGCCGCCTCGCCCTGGGTCATCTGCACCGATTGGATCAGGTTGGACTCGGTATGCACGACGCGCATCCCGCGCCCGCCGCCGCCGCCCGCCGCCTTGATGATGACCGGATAGCCGATGTCTTTGGCCATCTTGATCCACTCATCCTGATCCTCACCCAACGCACCCTCAGAACCCGGCACCACCGGCACACCGGCCGCGATCATCGCCCGCTTAGCCGACACCTTATCGCCCATCAAGCGGATGGTCTCTGGCCGTGGGCCGCAGAACACAAAACCCGATTGCTCGACGCGCTCGGCAAAATCGGCATTCTCCGACAAGAAACCATAGCCCGGGTGGATCGCCTCCGCGTCCGTCACCTCGGCCGCCGCGATGATCGACGGGACATGCAAATAGCTCTTTAGCGACGGCGCCGGGCCGATACACACCGACTCGTCGGCCAGCTTCACATACTTGGCATCGGCATCCGCCTCGGAATGCACGCACACGGTTTTAATCCCCAACTCGCGACAGGCGCGTTGGATCCGCAGGGCGATCTCGCCCCGATTGGCAATAAGGACTTTTTCAAACATCGTTTCCTCGCAAGGTTTTGGCATGGTTACGCAGGTTCTGCCATGCCTTCTGTAATGGTCCAACGAATTGATGCGCGTCGTGTAATGTAGCCAACACCCGCGCTTCACGCGCCAGCGTTTCTTCCATCAAGGTCAACCGGTCTAGGTTCATATCAAGACGCCCGTGGTGCGTGCCATCTCGTGAATCTTTTGCATCGGCATGCCGGGGCTCCACGCAACGATATCAATCGCACGCTCGCCCAAACTGCGTTGCAGGTCAAAATCCAAACGCGAGACGCACTTAAATTCATCCGATTTTTTAGGCGCGTATTCGATATAAAGATCGATATCCCCTCCCCGCCTCGCATCATCCGTGCGCGAACCGAACAACCAAACCTGCGCGTCCGGCCCAAAATGGGCGGCCACCTGATGGCGTATCGTCGCGCGTTCGTCCTGCGTTAGGCGCATGGCATTAGCCAATCAAGAACAGCGGCTCACCGTATTCCACCGGGTGACCGCTCTCGACCAAGATGGCCTTGATCACGCCCGCCGCATCGGCCTCGATCTCGTTCATCAACTTCATCGCCTCAATGATGCACAGCGTATCGCCCACCTTGACCGTCTGACCCACGGTCACAAACGCCTTCGCGCCCGGCGACGGGGAGAAATACACCGTCCCCACCATCGGCGACTTAACCACATGGCCCTCCGGCTCGACCACCGCCGGGGCCGCAGTCGTCATCGGTGCAGCGGGTGCAGCGGGTGCAGCGGCATACGCCACCGGCGCAGGCGCATACATAGGCGCGGGTGCCGCCGTCAGCATACGGCTGATGCGCACCTTCTCCTCGCCCTCGGTCACCTCCAACTCGGAGATGCCGGATTCTTGAACCAAATCAATCAGTTTCTTAAGCTTACGCAGATCCATATTATTACTCCTCGTTTACTTTCAACGCGTTAATGGCATACCCCAACGCAAATAAATACCCCATCGCCCCTAAACCAGAGATCACCCCGACCGCCTTATCCGAAAAATAAGACGCCTGCCGGAACGATTCACGGGCGTGGACATTAGACAGATGAACCTCGATAAACGGGATGGCGACCCCCGTCAAGGCATCGCGCAGGGCGATGCTAGTGTGCGTAAAGGCGGCCGGATTGATCAGGATAAAGCCCACCGACTCACTGGCCGCCGCATGGATACGGTCGATCAAGGCAAACTCGGCGTTACTTTGAAAACACACCACCGGCACCCCGGCCGCCGCACCCTGCTCGATCAAGGCGGCATCGATCTCGGCCAAGGTCTGCTGGCCGTAGTGTTCCGGCTCGCGCATCCCGAGCAGGTTAAGGTTAGGCCCATGCAAGACCAAGACCCCCTTATGCGGGGTATCCAAGTCAGGCTGTACCGTAGATTTCGTAGAACGCCGTCGCACCATGGTGATCACCCTAAGCTGAATTGGCGACAGTTTGCCGCAAGTTGCCCGTCGTTGTCTACATGTCGCCCGCCGCCGATCGGTGCTAGGCCGGGGGGAAATCCATCAATAACGCCCGTAACCGCGCCACGACGGCCTTTGCGACCAGATCGGCCGGCGCAGAAAGATTCACCAAGGGCGGCGCGGTCGGCTCGGCAACCGCCCCAAAACGCGCCGGATCGGTCGCCGGATACAGCCCCACGCCCGGTTTACGCAACGCCGCCGCCAGATGCATCAGCCCCGTATCCACCCCCACCACCGCCCGCGCCGCCGCCACGACCGGGATCAACCCTGCCAACGGCATCGCCGCCAACAGCTGCGCCCCCGGACAGGCGGCCACCAACCGCTCCGCCCGCGCCCGCTCCCGCGCATTCCCCGCCGCAAAGACCGGCACATAGCCCGCGTCGACCAAGCCCCGCGCCACCACCGCCCAGTCAGCCTCGGGATATTCCTTCTCCGCCCGCGCGGTGCCGTGCAAACACAGCACCGTGCGCGCCGCCGCTAGCGGCGCATGCAGGGTCCCCGCCGGCACGCCATACTGCACCGCCGCCGGATCGCCCAGCGCATAACCCAAGGCCTGCGCCGTCAACGCACGATTGCGATGGATCGCATGCCAGTCACGCGGCGCCGCATAATGGCGGTCATAAAAACGGCTCGCCAACGGCTCCCGCGCACTCGTCGCAGCCAAACCCGCGCGCGGCCCTAACGCCTGCACCGCCAACAACGCACTCTTCACCAAGCCCTGACTATCCAGCACCAAATCGTAACGATCTTCCCGCAACGCGCGGCGAAAATCCATCATCTCCTGCCAAGTAGCCGACTTCGTTAGCGACCTTCGCCACCGTCGTATCGCCACCGGGATCACCCGCCGCACGGCCGGATGCAAGGCCGGGATCGCCGCGAAGGCCTCCTCGACCACCCAATCCACCTGCAAACCCGGCACAGCCGCCGCCGCATCGGTCAGCGCGGGCAACATATGCACGACATCTCCTAAGGACGAGGTCTTAATGATTAACACATTCATAACGGCGGATTATCGTACAGAGTAGCCAAGTCTGGATTAAAATCGCCGCCATGCGCACCACCCCGGAGGGAAAACCGGTTCCCCTCGCTTGTGGGAGAGGAAGATGCGGGAACAGGATGCGCAAGATGAGTGTTTTTTATGATAAAATATTCTCCTATCGTGCTGAAGGGATTTTGTGATGACCGATCAAGAACTCAAAGATTTAGTGGCCCGCTTGGCGATCAAATCAGAGGAGCTGGACGCTTACATAAAACGCACAAGCGAGGAACAGAGACGGATGTCCGCTGAAACCGATGCAAAAATAGCTGAAACCGCTGCTCAAATGAAGCGCACCGATGAAAAGCTAGAACGCATTGGAGTGCTCACGGGTGGCATTGCCAATAGCCAAGGGGAAGTGGCAGAGGAATTTTTCTTTAACAGCCTCGCTCACGACCCGACCTTAGCGGGCATTCATTACGACTACATAGATAAACACTGGAAAAACCGTGTGGGCGCCACGGAGGATGAATACGATATTATTTTAGTAAACGGTCAGGACATCGCCTTGATTGAAGTGAAATACAAAGCTCACGACACTGATTTAACCAAACTACTCACCAAGAAAATAAGCAATTTCAAAACGCTATTTCCCATGTATCAAAACTACGCCATTCATCCGGTATTGGCGAGTTTCTCTATCTATGAAGACCTTAAAAGATCCGCACTAGAACAAGGTGTTATTGTCTTACAACGCAAGGGCGATGTGATGGAAAGCTTTATCCCGGGTTAAAAAATCATGACGATAACCGCCTCGTCGCAAGGCGGGGTTTTTCTGGTAAGGCCTTTGTTTTGAAAAAACAAAACCGGGGCAGCGCCGTCCAGCTGCGCATGAAATTAGATGCCCAACTTAAACCCGTGCGAAAAATTGCCTTGACGACGGGGGCCCGTTTACATAGCATCGTCCGCCTGACATCCTCTGCTAGGCCATCTGGCATAATTCACACCTCCCCGCCGAAGAACGCCATGAGCCTACCGCTACGCGACGAGCAACTTCACACCTATGCCGAATATTGTTCCTGGCCGGATCAACCGCGTTACGAACTGATCGACGGCCTCGCTTACGCCATGTCCGGACCAGTACGCCGACATCAGGAGGTACTTGGTGAACTATTCCGCCAGGTCGCCAACGCCCTGCACGGCAAGCCCTGCCGACCCTACATCGCCCCCTTCGATGTTCGCTTGCCCCGCGCCAACGAAGCCGATAATCGGGTCGACACTGTGGTTCAGCCTGATCTCATGGTGGTTTGCGATAAAACCAAGCTGGACGAGCGCGGTTGTCGAGGTGCACCCGATTGGGTAGTTGAAGTCCTCTCCCCCTCGACCGCCAGCCACGACCACATCCTCAAGCGCCGCCTCTATGAGCGCGTTGGCGTAAGAGAGTTCTGGCTGGTTCATCCCGTCGATCGCATAGTTACCATCTATCTTTTAGGTGTCGATGGCTATGGAAAACCCGAAGTGGTTGATATGAAAGGATTACTCCCTGTAGGCATCCTGCCGGAGATCGTGGTCGATTGGGATCTGATGCCAGCAGAGGAATCCTTGCTGTGATCGCAATGACAGCACAGCGGGAGACCATCACTCGACACGCAGCCGACGCGTCCTTCGAACACACGGGCATTCTCTACTCAGAGAGTGGCTCAATACCGAAAGCTGGATGCGCATGCGCCAGACAACATTGACATGCCCCCACGCAGCCTAGAGGCCACCCGATGAACATCCTCCACACCGAGGCCTCCTGCGGCTGGGGCGGACAAGAGATCCGCATCCTCGAAGAAGCGCGCGGCCTCATCGAGCGCGGCCACACCGTGCGCGTGCTATGCCCAGCTGAATCACGCATCTTTGCCGAAGGCCCCCTGCGCGGCGTACCCACCATAGCCCTACCGATTGGGCGAAAAAACCTCAAAGGCCTCTTCGCCCTACGCCGTTGGCTCAAAGCCAACCCCGTCGATGTCATCAACACCCACAGCTCAACCGACTCCTGGCTCGCCGCCCTCGCCTGCCAAACCCTACGCGCGCCCCCGCCTATCGTCCGCACCCGGCATGTCTCATCCCCCATCCCCAACAACCGCGCCAGCCGCTGGCTCTACGCCCGTGCCGTCCAACATGTCGTCACCACGGGTGAAGCCCTGCGCCTACAAGTCATCGAACAAACGGGTGCCGACCCCGCACGCGTCACCTCCGTCCCCACCGGCATCGACCCCGAACGGTTCAAACCGGGCGACAAACGCGAGGCGCGCATCAAACTCGGCCTAGACCCCGATGCGTCATACATCGGCATCGTCGCCACCTTGCGAAGCTGGAAAGGACACCTCTACCTGCTAGACGCCTTCGCCCAGTTAAACATGCCCGCATGGAAATTGTTGATCGTGGGTGATGGGCCGATGCGCCAACGCCTAGAAGAGCGCACAGCCGAACTCAACCTAGCCGAACGGGTGCT
>Ga0163199_1001517_pt1 | contig 14485 bp, 15 predicted proteins | sample PL_2010_150m_FD_113537 | JGI IMG/M metagenome (GOLD analysis project Ga0163199, IMG submission 113537) | Freshwater microbial communities from Powell Lake, British Columbia, Canada to study Microbial Dark Matter (Phase II) - PL_2010_150m | ecosystem: Environmental > Aquatic > Freshwater > Lake ... | reverse complement strand
GGGACGGCGAGGAAGATCGGCATGGATGCCGCGTTGGCGGTTCTCAGCGGACGGGGGAGGGGAGGAGGGGTGATCGGCTGTCTGGATGCGGACACGTTGGTGATGGAGAACTATCTCGCCGCGGTTCATGACCATTTTTCGCTCACGGACGATCCGGCGGCCGTTGCGGGCTATGCCCACCGGAAGCCTGTCGATCCAGGGCGGCTGGCGGCGATCTGCTGCTATGAGATCTTTCTGCGGGCCTATGTGATGGGTCTTTCGTTTGCAGGTTCTCCGTACGCCTTTCATGCGATCGGCTCGACGATGTCCTGCACGGCGCATGCGTATGCGGCCGTCCGGGGGATGAACCGGCGGACGGCTGCGGAGGATTTTCACTTCCTCGACAAGCTTGCCAAGCTCCGGAAAGTAGGCCATATCGGAACGACGATGGTTTTTCCCTCTGCACGGCCCTCGGATCGGGTGCCTTTCGGAACCGGGCAGCGGATGCAGCGGTTTATCAACGGAGGGACGGATGAATACCGCCTCCATGATCCCCAAATTTTCACGATCCTCCAGGAGTGGCTCTCCGGGATGGAGGCCGATCCGGACAGGGGAACGGATGCCATCCTGACGGATGCCCGTCAGATCCACCCGGGCCTGAAGGCGTATCTCGATCTTTCCCGTTTCGCGATCGATTGGCCGGTCATCCGCCGGAACTGCCCGGATGCCGTACATCTCCGACGTCAGTTCCGTGTCTGGTTTGACGGCTTGAAGACCCTGAGGCTGGTTCACCACCTCAGCCGCTCTGCATTTCCTCCCGTACCCATGTTTGAGGGTCTGAAGGGCCTTCTCGACCGAATGGGGCAGGCGATTCCCTCGCTTGCCGGGATTCCTTCCGGAATCCCGGAGCCCGGCATTCAATTCATGATTCTGGAAGAGCTGCGATCCCGCTTTCCCGAATCTTAGATCACTCCGAAGTTTCCCGGAAAATTCCGGGAAGCCTGCGGCGAGCGATATTCATCTTTTCCCGCACCGCTTAGTGTAACTACTTCATATTGCTATTGATATTGATCTCAAAGCCCGCAAACCCAATGAGGCCCGAAGCGTCCGTTTTCGCTTAATGAGATCGAATAGTTAAGTTTGATTAGAGTCTAATCTTTTTCAAACCCGCCGTTTTTTTGCCCTTGCAGGCCGGGTCACCCGACCCTGAATAACCCCCATGGCTTGTTGCCACAACGAAGTATGAAAATCCCCCCTTACCCCCCTTTGGTAAAGGGGGGTAAGGGGGGATTTTCATATAAACGGAGACATTTTGCGGAAACGCGTCCTTCTCATTCCCTTGATTTGAAATTGCTCTTGACCTCTTCAATTCGATACGTTATTGGTATTTCAAACAAGGAGGATCTAAACATGGCCACAACATACACCAAAGGGAAGCTTTATCGGCTTAAAATCGCTGACCTGCAGCCCGATCCCCTTCAGGCGAGGAAATTTATGGACCCAATCGCGATCAACGAGCTTGCTGCGTCCATCCAGAAATTGGGTGTTATGGTTCCCATTCAGTTTCGGCAGGACGAGCAGGGCGCCCTGGTTATCGTCTCCGGCCACCGCCGCGTCACGGCCGCGGGAAAAGCGGGGCTGACGGAGATATATGGAACATTCACCGATGGTGACACGCGTATGCAGGGTTTTGTGGAGAACCTCCAGCGGGAAGATTTGGCCCCCGTTGATGAGGCCGAACAGATGGCGGCCCTGATGAAGGAGTATGTTTTTAACCAGTATCAGCTTGCCGACGCCATCGGCAAGAGTCAGGCTGCTGTTTCAACAACAATGAGCCTGAACAAGCTCCCGGTGGAGATCCGTGACGCCTGTCGCACAAATCCAAATATACCAATGACCGCACTTCTGGAAGTGGTCAAGATGAAAACGGAAAAAAGCATGCTCCACAAGTTCCAGGTCTATATGAACAAGGCCGGTAATGCAGGACAAACTGTCGTCCCGAAAAAGAAGCTGTCAAAGCAGCGATCCCTGATCGCAAAGACGGACGCTCTGACCGGCGCATTGGACGGACTGCCTTTGAGCGAGTGGACTGAAGACGACCGGAACGATCTTCTAAATTCTCTAACTGGCGTCCGCAGCAAAATTGAAGAACTCTTTAACGCCATGAGCCAGCGGCCAGCGGAGGTGGCGCCTGCTAATCCCGGCGGCCCCAGCACAAATCTCTCATGATAGCGTCACCAAGTACGGTAAATATTTTATGCTTTCCCGTGTGCATGGGGAGATGCAGGGTGCGTTAGATGTAGGGTGCTTTTAGGCGCAGCGCCTAAAAGCACCGCTTATCGGAGCGGATTGCATTTTAATCCACGCACGTTAGCGATATCATCTCCCTTCCCGAAACCCCGTAATCTCTTTTTTGAGATACGTGGTCTGTGATCAATGCCAACATACATCACCTCATAGGGTTCAATAGTGCTTTGACGGACTGGATAAGTTTTAAAAATTCTAATGCCTTCCAATCACAATTTGTCTGTCATGTCAAACGGACAAACCGGCCTTTCGGACTTCAATCCCGTGTGAGGGCGAGTACCAAAGATTTATCTATACAATCATCATATTACATCTAATCCTTTGAAAATCGCGAATCCTGGTAGGGTTAAACAATGTTAAAGATGGGTTAAAGACTCCGTCTTTGCCATATCTTTGTCTGTTTCAGAAAAATAAGCAGCTATGATTTTTTACATTTTTCTTTGTGGCCCTTGCAGCGGTTTCTGCTTCTTGTAATGTCTTGAATGGCCCATGCCATTTGCCGTTTTTTGGGCCCAATGGATTCAGATGGCATCCTGTACCATCATTGCAGAAACCACATGAGCCCTTATGAATCACTGCCTTATTCTCTGCAGTCCAATTCTCATAGATGTAATACATCGCTTTTTCTCCATCCAGTTAACAATGTTAATATTGATCTATAAAACCCATTAGAAACATACATTTTACTAAATTCTACCCATTATTACTCCAATGATACCAAGAAAAAAAGCGGCAATACCTACTCCGAATATCTCTATGCTTAAATCCCATATATTTACATCTTTGTTACTCGATTCAATTTTTTTTGCATAAAAATAAGCTCCCGGAGCACCCATAACAAGATAAAAAATAACAAGGCTAACAAACTCATCAACGCCACTTTGCTTAAAACTTGGTATGGCATCATATGCTTTGCCCAGAAATCTCATGACAAGAAAACCCATGATATTTCCCCATAAGGCTGTAATGATAATCTTTTTATTGATTGTCATCTTATGTTTCCCTTAAAACGTTCTTTTCTATCGGTAGTTTGAAACGTCGTTATGGGGTGCCATGTCTTGTAGAGAATTTATATGAACCATCTTTCTTTGCCACTAAATAGAGATAATCAACTTTAGCGGGGTAGAGTGCGGCTCGCAGTGAATCGATGTCTGGATTAGCGATGGGTCCGGGAGGTAGACCCGTAATGCGATAAGTGTTGTATAGCGTGTCCGATTTTCGGTAATATTTCCGGTCTTCTTTTGAATGGTTCAAGTTCTGTTCAAGACCATAAATAGCTGTTGGATCGCTTTGCAGCTTCATGCCCTGTTTCAATCGGTTGTGGAAAATTGCCGAGATAATAGCCTTTTCTTCCGTGTTTCCTGAATACTTGCCGATGATCGAGGCAAGGGTCACCCACTGGGGGAGGGTTAGGCCGATCTCCTGTGCTCGCTTCCGCAGTTCTGGCGTGACTTCCCTCCAGAACTGTCCGACAAGGACCCGGATTACTTCCTTGGTCGTCATGGAGAAATCGAACCGATAGGTGGAGGGGTAGAGGTATCCCTCAATACTGTTGGCCTCGATGTCGAGAGAGGCAAGAAAAGATCGGTCAGTCGCCAATGCCATGAATTCCTTTTCATTGATCAGTTTAATGGCGGAAAGCCGCCTGGCCACCTCGTTTACTGTGATGTCCTCGGGCAACGTCACCTGATAAACCTTGATCTCCCCCCGGACCAGTTTGTCGAGGATCGCCGAAGGTGACATTGCGCCGTTGAGTTCATATTCACCCGCCCGGATGTGTCTGGCCGCCTTTTTACCGAGGGCCAGCACCCAGAAGAAAGGACGATTTTTAACCAGACCGGCATTGTCGAGGATCTCCGTAATCCGGAAGAAACCGGCTCCCTTCGGGATATCAATTATTTTCTTTCCGGTGAGATCATTGACTGGAGATACCGAAGAGTAGTAGAAGGCAATACCCGTAATGAGCATGGCAATTATTAACAAATAAAGTATTTTCCGCCGAGGAGACATTGCAATTACCATCCAGTTAATCGCTTGAAATGTATAATTAAAACGCTATTTAATGTTAAATGTGAATATTGCATTCGCACCGTTTGTGGGGCCTGTAAGGCTGTCTCTTTCAACCCCGGCAAATTCGTCAAATTTTTTCGCACCAAGAGCGGCACATATCAACGGCAGTCTATTCTTGTAACCCAATGCGGTATGGATGTCACCGGCTCTTATAACTATCTGTTTCTTTCCACATCTGCGAGCTGGTTCAACGATACTATCCGTGCAGTATTTTCTCACATCATCTGCGTAGCTCATTTAATATCCTCTCACAGTAGCTTGGAACAGCACATTCTGGTTGTCATATCATAGAGTAGTTACTTTCTTTTTTATAATGTTCATGCATTCAATAAAACGCATTATATATGTAATATTAACATAAAAAAGTTACTACTTTATTACTCGATCTTTATAAAAAGCTCTATAGTGTGAACATGTAGCATCGTTTTGAAAAATATCCCCCCATACCATGCACGATACAACCCCACTTTCAAAAACTATCCAAACATTTCCATAATTGAATCTTAGATCACCTGGATAAATATTTTTAGTCTGGGTCCGTGGAGTACCGATAAGCGTTAAAACTTCCTGCGGTGTCATCCCTAGTTCAATGTTTGCAGCAGATTTAGATTTTGATTTTATCGCATACTTTATCTTTTCCAATTCATCCATTTTCTCAAAAGCTTCGGTTCGTTCTTTCCTAATTTTTATTACATCATCCAAATTTTTTGTGGTTAGCTGTTGCTGTAAGTTCTTAAGCTTATCTTCCATCCCTTGAAGCTGCCGTTGTTGATCAATTACCTTTTTCTCCAATTCTCTATCAGATTTAATTTGCTTAACTCTCTCCCGAAATGAATCGATATCAACATCAGCTTTAACGGTCATGAGTATGACTTGGTTTTCTCCAATAAACTTAATTTCCTCTGAGGCAATATCAACTTTAACGATTGCTCCAGCAAAAGTCCTTATTTCGTCTCGAGTTAATTGGAAATTCTTTACCTCTGTGGAACTCTCAATATAAGTCCCTGCTTTCTCAATGGCTAATCGCTTGGCCTCAAGGAAACAAATTCTTTTTGCATCATTCTTGGTATCATTATCACCCATTGTGTATTTATAACTGGCAAAAACAGATTCTGAGGCTGGGTAGGCTGTTGAAGCAAAGCATAATGAAATCATGGCAAAAAACAGTAAAATAAAGGGACTTTTATGGTTTATACCCATGTGCCGCCTCCTTTTTTCTGATTTTAATTATACTACATTGAAAAAACAAAACCCCGCACTCTGTTTTGAGACACGGGGTCTGTGATCATTGCCACCATACATCACCTTACCGGGTTGAAATGGTGTTTTGACAGACATTAGCTATTTAGAACTGTTATGAACAACTGCTCCTGTTTTTAAAATTTGTCAATAATATTTTTCCCGAAAGGGACATCCCGAAATTCAAATCCGGTGTGGGGAGTAACCAGAAAAAGTTAAAGAAGGTTAAAGACAGGTTAAAGAAATATCCTCGATAAAAATCGGAAATTGTGAATAAAATGGCGGAAGTGCATGGGAATCAAACCCAACTGCTACAAAATGTTGATTATCGATTGTAGTCTTATTAGTCGGATTTAAAATAAGATTTACCGACTTCAGGAAGCTGTCCTTAGCCTCGCTCACCATAAAAATTGCCCTCCCCAAACTGCACGTTTCAACTAGAAGAATCACCAAAATACAGAAAAGTCCAATGGATTGTTTTCCTCTGATGCCTGCCTCAGCCCAAGCCTTGATCACCGATCTCGCTGCACCTAACAATCCGGTGAATCAAAGATGCTCTACGACACGATCCATCGGTCATCAACAGGGGGACGGATGAATACAGATCGGTCTTGATCGTTTTGAGGCTTCCGGCGGATAAGGAAATCAAATTGCACGGACAAAGAGCGCCCCGAAGAAGCCGTCCGTTCCGTGGCGGTGGGGGAAGGTCCGGAAGAAACCGTCGGCTTCGATGAGTTCCGGCGGAATCCCTTCCGGCGCAATGCGGGTAAACGCGGGGTGGCCGGCGAGAAAATCGGCGACAACATTCTCATTCTCCTCCGGTGTGACGGCGCAGGTGGTGTAGGCGAGGCGGCCGCCCGGCTTCACGCAGAGGGCCGCGCTCCGGAGGAGTCGCCGCTGGAACTGTGCGCATTTTTCGAGGTCCGCCGGGGCAATACGCCAACGGATTTCCGGGTTTCTGCGGAGTGTGCCGAGGCCGGAACAGGGGGCGTCGAGGAGAACCCTGTCAAAGGCGCCGTGGAAGGCATCGGGCGTTCGGGTTGCATTTCCCGGATGGGTCTCCACGATCGTCACGCCGAGTCGGATGGCCTCCGCCGCCAGCAGGCGGAGTTTATCGGGTTGGAAATCGACGGCGGAGATCCTGCCATGGTTTTTCATCAGCGCGGCCAGGTGGAGGGTCTTCCCCCCTCCGCCGGCGCAGAGATCGAGAACCCGCTCGCCGGGTTGCGGCGCGCAGAGACGGGCGACGAGCTGGGACGCCTCGTCCTGGACCCGGATCAAACCATTCCGGAAGGCGGCCGTCTCCCGGAGTCCGGCGGCGGGTGTGGTGAGGATGATGCCGTCCTGGGAGAATCGGGTCGCTTCGGCGGTGATTCCCTCTCCGGCGAGCGCGGTTATGGCCTTCTCTCTCGATATTTTCAAGCCGTTTACGCGGACGGCAAGCGGCGGAATCCCATTGTTTGCCCGGCAGACAGCGATCGTTTCGTCGATGCCGTACCGGTCGAGCCAGCGCTCGACAAGCCAGCGGGGGTGGGAGTGGAGGACGGCGATCGCCCGGCCGGGATCCTTTGCCATCTCCGGCCAGGCGATGCGCTCCTTCTCCCGGAGAACGTTTCGGAGAATGGCGTTTACCAGCCCCGCAGCGGCCGGGCACTCCTTCTTGGCGATGCCGACGGCCTCGTTCACCGCGGCGAAGGCGGGGATCCGGTCGGTGAAAAAGAGCTGATAGATGCCTGTCCGAAGGATGTTCCGGACCGGTATCTCCAGCGCGGCAAAATCGCCCCGGTAGTGTTGTGTGATGATCCAGTCTAAGCGACCCCGCATTCGGAGCGTCCCGTAGACGAGCTCGGTGAGAAGCCCCCGGTCCTGGGGATTCCGAATCTCCGTTCCGGAGAGAAGCGCGTCGAGGAGAGGTTCCGCATGGGCGCCCTGCTGGTCGATCCGGTTCAGGATCTCGACGGCGGCGCCCCGCGGCGTCTTCTGTTTTTTTCGTTCCTCCGTCATATCCGGGTCCTTTCCGGCCCCACTAACCCAACGTCTGTCCGGGGGAAACGCGGCAGCCGCGCAGGAAGTCGCGGACAGACATCCGCTTCTTTCCCTCCAGTTGCACTTCTTTCAAGAGAATATAACCATTCCCCGCTGTGACGCGAACCGTGCCGGGCGTCTCTCCGACGATGGTTCCCGGCGCCTCCGCAATCGTCGCCGGTTCCGCCGCGGCCTTGAAGATCTTGAGCTTTTTCCCATCCAGTCCTGTGTAGGCGCAGGGGACGGGAGAGAGTCCCCGGATGAGCGAGACGATCTCCCGGCAATCGTTTTCCCAACGGATCAGACCGGCCTCCCGGTCCAGGCGAGGGGCAAGGGTGGCCAGGTCGTGGTCCTGCGGCTTGGGCCGGACCGTTCCGGCCGCTAACATTTCGAGGGTTTTGATGACCATTTCCGCGCCCAGGATTGCCAGGCGGTCGTGGAGCTCCCCGAAGGTCTCTTCCGGTCCGATCGGCGTCTCTTCCTGGAGCAGAATCGCCCCGGAGTCCACACCCTCATCCATCCGCATGATCGTAACGCCGGTCGCCCGTTCGCCGCGGATGAGGGCCCAGTTGATCGGCGCCGCCCCCCGGTACTTCGGGAGCAGCGAAGGGTGGATGTTGATGCACCCCCCCCGCGGAGCGTGAATGACCTCCCCGGGGAGAATCTGCCCGAAGGCGGCGACGATGACGAGATCCGGTGCGAGCCTCCTGAAGGTATCGAGAAAGAGCGGTTCCCGGAGCTTCTCCGGCTGGAGGAGCGGGATGTTCAGGTTTTCGGCCAGGATCTTGACGGGGGGCGGCGCCGTTGCCCGTCCCCGTCCCTGCGGCCGGTCGGGCTGTGTCACGACGCCGATGACGGGGTAGCCGCACCGCACCAGACCCTGGAGCGCCGGAACGGCGAAAGCGGGCGTTCCCATGAAAAGGATGCGTGGTTTCGACATCGATAACCTCCTACATGAAATGGACCGGATCCACATCCACCCGGATTTCCAGGCCTTTGCGTTCCGCGCCCTCCATGAGCTTCTCCGCCAGAAGATGGAGGGGACGGCTCTCTTTTCCGCGGAGCAGCATCTGCCAGCGGTACCGCCCACGGAGCCTGGCGAGCGGAGATTCAGCGGGTCCGATCACATCCGCCTTTCCACCGGTGAGAGTCACTGCCATCTCACGGGCCTTCTTTCCGATCTCCGCGACGGCCTTTTTCCCCTCCTCCTTTTTCAGGCTGGAGAAATGGAGGCCGATGAGGCGGGAGAAGGGCGGGTAGCGGAGTTCCCGGCGCAACGGCAACTCATCTTCGTAAAACCCGACATAGTCGTGTTGCTGCGCCCGGCGGATCGCATAATGGTAGGGGTTGAAGGTCTGGATGACGACCCGTCCCGGCTGATCGCCCCGGCCGCCCCGGCCGGACACCTGCGTCAGTAGCTGGAAAGTCCGCTCGGCGGCCCGGAAATCCGGGATGTTCATGGAGGCGTCGGCGGCGAGTACGCCTACCAGCGTGATATCCGGGAAATCGTGCCCCTTGGTGATCATCTGTGTGCCGACGAGGATATCGATTTCCCTCCGGTCGAGACTCCGGAGGATCCTTTCCGTCTCCCCCTTCCGGGAGGTTGTGTCGCTGTCCATCCGGGCGGTCCGCGCTTCCGGGAAGAATTTTCGGATCTCATCCTCGACCCGTTCTGTTCCCGCCCCCTGGCTGCGGACATGGCTTCCCCGGCAGGCGGGACAAATCGTCGGTGGTTTTGAGGTGAAATCACAATGGTGACATTTCATGACCCCCATGGCGGCATGGTGCGTCAGCGACAGGTCGCAGGAGGGGCAGGTGAAGACGTGGCCGCAGTCCGGGCAGAAGAGGAAGGTGTGGAACCCTCGCCGGTTGAGGAACAGCAGCGTCTGCTTCCGCTGGGCCAGCGTCTCTCCGAGCGCCGCAAGCAACGCGCGGGAGAGGAGCGGCGTCCTGCCCTGTTCGTCCCTTTCCGTTTTCATGTCGACCACTTCGACACTGGGGAGGGGTCGGTCGTCTACCCGGAATGGAAGCCTCAAAAGTCCGTAAGCGCCGCTCTTTGCCTGAAGAAAGGTCTGAATCCCCGGCGTTGCGGAGCCGAGGATCACCAAAGCCCCGGCGGCCTTTCCGCGGAACAGGGCCAGGTCCCGGGCGTTGTATCGCAGCCGGTCGTCCTGCTTGTAGGAGGGGTCGTGCTCCTCGTCCACAACGATCAACCGGAGGTTCCGGACCGGCGCGAAGAGGGCCGACCGGGCGCCGACGACCAGGTTCAGCTCTCCGCTACGGATCCGTTTCCACTGATCGTACCGCGCGCTCCGGGCGACGCCGCTGTGGATGACGGCGATCTCCCGCTCCGGAAACCGGCTTTGGACGCGGGAGAGAAGTTGTGCCGTGAGGGCGATCTCCGGAACGAGGTAGATCGCGCCGCCGCCGTTCCGGAGGACCTCATCGACAGCCCGCAGATAGACCTCGGTCTTGCCGCTTCCCGTCACGCCGTGAAGCAGCGAAGGAGAGAAGCATTCCGAGGCGAGGCGCGCCCGGATCTCTTCGAGCACTTCGGCCTGCGCCCCGTTCAGAATGATATCATTTCCGTTCTTCCCGATCTCCGGTGCTGGACCCGCTCTCCGGAAGAGCTCCGTCTCGCGAAGTCGGACGATGCCTTTTGCCTCCAGTGTCCTAAGAAAAGCGGCCTCCCGAAAGCGGTTTTCAAGGCAGGAGAACGGAAGATCGCCCTTGTCGCGGAGGAGGGTGACGAGGACCGATTGCTTTTGGGTGAGTTTGATTCCAACGGGGATCTCTGACTGGACGCCGATCCATTTCTCCCGCTTCGGCCGGGCCGCGGATCCTCCGGGGAGTATCTCTGCCAGAACCTTCCCCAGCGGGTGAAGGTAATAGCGGGAGACCCACTCGTACAAGGCGAGATCATCCGAGCCGAAGAGGGGTTCGGGATCGGGAAGGCTTAGGATCTCCTTGACGGTCTGATCGCATGCCGCCTCGGCCAGAATCTCAATGATCCAGCCGGTCATGCGCTTCCTCCCGAAAGGGACGACGACCCGCTTTCCCACGGCCGCGACAGGGATGAACGTCTCGGGGACGGCATAGGTGAAGGTCTTCGCGGAGGGGATCGGAATGGCAACCCTGACAAACATCCGGCAGGTCCTGAAAAAAGATGCCGACCCATTCAAGGGTCTGGAACAGTTATTCCGTTGCAGACCCAAAGGGGAACGAGGGGGATCGGAAAGCGGCCGCGTGGCCGCGGGGTTGCCTTTGGGAAGGAAGTCTATTCCCCCTTGAGCTTTTCCATCTTCTCCTGCTTCATCTTGCAGTCGATGCAGAGGGTGGTCACCGGCCTTGCCATCAGTCTTTTTTCGGAAATCGGGCCGGCGCAGACATCGCAGATCCCGAAAATGCCGTCATCCAGCCGCTGGAGGGCCTCCTGCATCTTGATAATCAACTTTCTCTCCCGGTCCCGGATTCGGAGCTCAAAATTCCGGTCCGATTCGAGCGAGGCGCGATCGTTGGGGTCTGGGTAGTTCTCCTTCACACCGTATGTCATCTCCGAGACAGTCTTCCCCGCCTCGTCCAGAAGCTCGTTGATCTTTCGGGTCAACAACTTATGGAAGAACTCCACCTTTTCAGGTTTCATGGTCGTTTTCAGCACGTTGCTCCTCTATCTCCTGATGACTGATTTGGGAAGATGCTCATACATGATTGCAGAGAATTTGTAAAGAAAAAAATTAAGGGATATTTCATGGCTTCCCATAGACACGGAGGACCGTCTCAACGATGTTTGTCGTGGATGCCCCTTCGACAACGGGAACGATGACCACCTTTCCACCCCAGGACCTGACGGCGTCCCTTCCGACGACGGCCTCCTCCTTCCAGTCTCCCCCCTTGACGAGAACATCCGGTCGCAGGTATTCGATGAGCCTGAGCGGTGTCGTTTCGTTAAAGAGGGTGACATAATCAACGGCTTCAAGCGACGCGACGACCTCGGCCCGCTCATCCTCGGGGAGCAGCGGCCGCCTTTCTCCCTTGATCGCCCGGACGGAAACGTCGCTGTTAAGGGCAAGGATCAGCAGATCCCCCCTCTTCCGAGCTTCCCGCAGGTACCGGACGTGTCCCACATGCAGAATGTCGAAACAGCCGTTCGTGAAGGCGATCTTCTCTCCCTGGCGCCGGCGGCGTTCCACCTCGATCTTCAATGCCTCCCAGCTTAGAATCTTCTTCATCCGTCTCATTCCTTCCGTTTAACCAATCTGCGGCGCTCGTTATTCGAGAAAAGTCGGCGCAAGTTCGGGCGGCCGGTCGTGATCGTAAACCGCCCGGGCCATCGTTAAGACAGCCACGGCTTCCGCCTTTGCCCGGATCAGAACGCGAGCGCATTCGGTCAGCGTACTTCCGGTGGTGAAGACGTCATCCACGAGGAGGAGCCGCCGGCCGATGATCCTTTCCGGATGCGTTACTGTAAATGCGCCTTGAACGTTTGCCGAGCGCTGTTTTCGGTCCAGGCCGACCTGCGGCGGTGTGAGGAGATCCCGCCGGAGCGATGTGAAATCAAGCGGTATGCTGAACCGCTTGGAGAGCCCGCGCGCCAGGATTACCGCCTGGTTGAAGCCCCGTTCCCGGAGCCGTCTCCGGTGCAGCGGAACCGGCAGGATCCGTTCGAAGGCTCTCATGTCCCATATTTTGTCTGCAAAATCGGCCATAATGCTACTCAAGAGATCCCCGATCCCGGTCTTCCCCCGGTACTTGAACCGATGGATGGCCGTCAGCAGCGTTTCCTCGTATCGTCCGACTGATCGCGCGACCGCATAGGGTCTTTCCGTGATGAGACACTCCCCGCAAAGGTGGTCTTCCCCTTCCGCGGCGGGGAAAGGGGTTCCGCAGCGGGGGCAGAAGGGAGAGCAGATGAAACGGATGCCCGCCATGCAGGGCGGGCAGAAGGGGAGGGGACCGTGCCGCTCCAGAAGTTCTCCACAGGTGATGCAGCGGGGCGGAAAGATGAGGTCGGCGATCCCGGTCAGGATCTCTTTCAAGGCTACATCCCCTCCGCAAGCGTCTTCAGGGAAGCCGTTTCGTCGGGTACTGCCATCCGGGGCGTCTCCGACCAGAGGCGTTCCAGGTCATAGAAGGTCCGGACCGATTCGAGGAAGACGTGGATGATCACGTCGTCGTAATCCAGAAGGATCCACTTTCCTCCGGCCTCTCCCTCGACGCCCAGCGGCAGCATCCCGGCCTTTTTCAGATTCTCCTGGATCGCGGCGGCGATCGCCCCGACCTGGCGGTCGGAGGTCCCGCTGCAGATGATGAAGTAGTCGGCAAAGGATGAGATCTTGCTGACATTGAGGATAACGAGCTCCTTCGCCTTTTTTTCCAGCGAGGCGTTGACGCACAGGAGCGCCCTCGCGCGTGAATCGCTTTCTTTTTTTCTCGCCAATTGCCCTCCAGTTCTCTTGTTGCCGGGAAACCGGTTCCGGCGGCCGTTTTTCTCTCTCTTGTCGGTTCTGCGATACGAGTAGCGTTTATTGTGTAGCAGATCAGAGGATTTGTGTCAACGATGATCGAAACCGTCCGGTCCGAATTGGCGGTTGTGAAAAGAAACCTCTTGTGGTAGACGGGACGCACGTGCGAATGGAGGTACGATCCCATGCGGGATATTCTGCAAAAAATCCAGGTTCATGTGCCTTTCCATCTCCTCCGGGAAAAACTGCTGCCGCGCGTGATCCGGGATGGAATAAATCCGGAGATCGGTTTCAACCACCACGACCTCGATCGTTATCAGACGGTGGATTTCCGGGAGGTTGCCGACCGTCTGGCGGATACGGGACTTTCGGTGACCTTTCACGCCCCCTTCATGGACCTGAGACCGGGGGCGCTCGATCCCCGGATCCGGCAGATCTCTGCCGATCGTCTCCACCAGGTCTTCGATTTGATCCCCTGGTTCCGGCCCCGTTCCGTGGTTTGCCACCCCTCCTTCGACGAGAGATACTACATCTCCGCCGAGGCGCAGTGGCTCGAGAACAGCCTTGAAACCTGGCGGACTCTCCTTGGGGTCATTCGTGGCATGGAGACGATTATCGCGCTGGAGAACGTCTACGAACGGGATCCCGGGCAAATGAAAATCCTGCTGGACGCGCTCGCCTCGCCGCAGGTTCGCTTCTGTTTTGACGCCGGGCACGCCAACGCCTTTGGCGGCGCACCGCTTGGCTTCTGGATGGATGCCTTGGGCGATTTTCTGGGCGAGATCCACATTCACGACAACCACGGCGCGGACGATGAGCACCTGCCGGTGGGGGAGGGGAACATCCCGTTTCCTGAATTGTTCTCGATACTCCGGCAGAAGAACCTGCGGCCGATCCTCACCGTCGAATCCCATTCGGAACAGGGCCTCCGGCGGATGTTGGAAAACATCCGAGCTATGGGACTGTTGGAGTGGCTGTGACCCTCCCTCACGATAACAGGGAATCGGTAACGATGCTTCGCTATATCGCCAAAAGGGTACTCTTCATGGTTCCTCTCCTCTTTGGGATCACGGTCATCTGTTTTACCGTGATGCACCTGGCGCCCGGTTCTCCGACCGACCTCCAGACCCAGATGAACCCGCGCGCCTCGGTGGAGATGAAGGAGCGGCTCCGGGCGATGTACGATCTCGACCGGCCCCTTCACGAGCAGTACATACGGTGGGTCGGCAAACTGGCCCGCCTCGACCTCGGGATCTCTTTCTCGACGGACCGCCGGCCGGTGGCGGACAAGATCCTGGAGCGGCTGCCGATCACGATCCTTCTGAATTGCCTTTCGATGTTGCTGATTCTCGTCACCGCCATCCCTCTCGGGGTAATCTCCGCCGTCCGCCAGGACTCCCTTT
>Ga0163199_1001514_pt1 | contig 14502 bp, 21 predicted proteins | sample PL_2010_150m_FD_113537 | JGI IMG/M metagenome (GOLD analysis project Ga0163199, IMG submission 113537) | Freshwater microbial communities from Powell Lake, British Columbia, Canada to study Microbial Dark Matter (Phase II) - PL_2010_150m | ecosystem: Environmental > Aquatic > Freshwater > Lake ... | reverse complement strand
TAGCATATGTGGTACCAAACTCAGCTTTATCAGTTATAGCCCAAAAAAAGAATGGAGTATCAAGGGGTACATGTGCAAAATTTGTTGGAATTCAAAAAATTAAGATTAGTGTCATAATTGTACTGTACCAAAATAGTTTAGGTTGACGAATTCATTTTCAATTTATTTTTTCTGACTTTTCTTATGTAGATGACGGAAAAAGCTATTGCAGGCAAAAATACGAAATAAAGCAGATATTGTATCAAGTTATCAAATATCAAATCTTGTGTTGCTGCTTTAGGAACTATCCTATAGATTGCACCATCTGATAATGAAACAATATACAATAGACCGTCTGGTCCTGCAACCAAATCTGTCATACACCCAAATCCTGTACCGAATATTATTTCATCCATAGAGTCACCATAATCTACAACTTTGTCAGCTAGTTGAGGTGATTTGAAAACAAAACCATCTCTGTTATCATTTAATTCAAATCTGTATAGATTTCCATTATTGCAATCTCCAACAAACACACTGTTTTTGTATTTCCCAAACTGTGGGGAATTGACAAATGCTATTCCTGTAGGCGCAACTGTTTTCATCCAAGTAAATTGTGGATCATGATACTGATATCCGGGATAGCCTGGAAGTTGTGCTAACTGGGTTTTATTTGCAGTACCCATGATGACATCCCAACCGCTGTTAAAGTTTGGTGGCACCATGTTAACCTCATCACCAAAATCATCACCATTTTCTGTATCCCAAAGTTTTCCAGTTACAGGATCAACAGTTAAACCAAAACTGTTTCTAATTCCCATTGCATAATACGGCCCAGTAGGAGCAACTCGCCAAATAACACCCATATCATTTGGTTCACCAATTGGATGATTCTGCAGTTTTCCATATTGGCCTGCATCTCCAAGAACAATGTATACTGAATTATTTAGATCAGTTGTCATGGCTCCACCGTTATGGTAGTCTTGTGTCTGCGGGAAATTCTTTATGAGAGTTTTATGTATCAGCACACTTCCATTCCAATCATAACTATAGATTCTCTTCCCTATGGCAGGTCCATCATTGAATGAAGATTGTGTAAAGTAAAGGTACACCTTGGTTCCAACATTAATGATTCCAAGCATTCCCTGTTCTCCAATACTTGTGACATTTTCATGAAGTACTGGTTCTTGTTGCTGCACACCATCTCGTATTAGTACAACATTGCCAGATATTTTTTGTAAAACTAGTATGTTATCTTTGTCCACAAAGTCCATTGTGGTTGGACTACAACAAATATCTGGAACATATTTTTGAACTACAAAATCATTGTCAATTATACTAGGTTGAGAATACACAGGCAAAATTATGCAGATGGATAATACAAAAATTAAAAGTAACCAGAACTTCATTGATTATCGTCTAAACTACTGATTATTAAATTTCAAGATGATGGTTCTTTACTGATCCACATACGATATTCATCAATTATAACGTCTCCAACAAAATTTGACTCATTTTCGTCTGCAAACCTTTTAATTTCAAAAAAATCCAAGTTAAATCAAATGGGGATGAACATAACAGAAAAGATACTTGCCAGAGCATCTGGACGTGCCAGTTTAGCTCCCGACGATGTTGTTTTTGCCAACGTAGACAAGGTAATGGTTCATGATGTTTCTGGACCTGGAGTGATAGCAGTATTTGAAAAATTGAAAAAACAGGGCATGAAGATAGAAAAGCTCTGGGATCCATCCAAAGTCTGGGTTGCAGAAGATCATTTTGTCCCTTCTGCTGATAAGATATCAGCTCAAAATATCGTACTTCTTACCAATTTTACAAAAGAGTTTGGAATTTCAAAACACTTCAAGTATGGAATGGGTCAATATGGGATATGTCATACATTATCGCATGAAGAGGCAATGGTTTTGCCAGGTGAGGTCTATGTCGGAGGAGATTCACATACTAATACTACAGGTGCGCTTGGTGCATTTGCAGTAGGTCTTGGTCATACCGATGTTGCCTATGTTTTGTTAAATGGAAAGATCTGGTTCAAAGTGCCTCCAACAATTTACTTTAAGCTAAACGGCAAATTACCAAGTCATGTAATGGCAAAAGACTTCATACTGAAAATTATAGGTGATATTGGTAACGACGGTGCTGCATACAAAACAATGCAATTTGGAGGTAGCGGAGTTTCTGAAATGTCAGTTGAAGAACGTCTTACTTTGACAAACATGACTACAGAAGCTGGAGCAAAAAGTGGAATCATAGAACCAGATCAAAAACTTAGAGATTATCTATCTACTAGAGGTGCAACAAAATACAACGAAGTTCACGGAGACCAAGACGCACAATATGAAAAGTTATACGAATACGAAGCATCTGAACTTGAACCGACTGTTGCAAAACCATTCTCACCAGAAAACATTTCTGCAGCACGGGATTTGTCCTCAATTGAGCTAGACAAAGCATACATTGGTTCTTGTACTGGTGCCAAGCTTGAGGACCTAAGAGCAGTAGCAAAGATTCTCAAAGGAAGACATGTAAAGATTAGAACCGAGATCTTGCCAGCAGCAATTTCAATATTCAAAAAGGCAATGGATGAAGGTCTCCTTAAAATTTTTATGGATGCTGGGGTAGTTGTTGGTCCGCCAACTTGTGGTGCTTGTTGTGGAGCACACATGGGAGTCTTGGCAAAAGACGAGGTTTGCATCAGTACTACCAATCGTAATTTTCCAGGAAGAATGGGACATTTAGAATCAAAAACATATCTTGCATCTCCACTTGTTGCGGCAGCATCTGCTGTTACTGGAAAGATTACTGATCCGAGGGATTTGAAATGAAAGGGTCTGTAATAAAATACGAGAAAGATGATATCGATACGGATGTAATCCTTCCAGGTCCTTATCTTAAGATTCATGATTACAAGGAACTTGCGAAACACGCAATGGAAGGCTTGGACAAGGACTTTCATTCCAAGGTAAAGGAAGGTGATTTCATAGTTGCAGGTCGTAACTTTGGTTGTGGTTCATCAAGAGAACATGCTCCAATAGCACTTTCCTATTCTGGGATCAAAGCAGTTTTGGCTTTGTCATTTGCAAGAATATTTTACAGAAATGCAGTAGATGGTGCATTTTTGCTGCCAATAGAAATTGATGAAAATTCATACAAGGATATTTCAGAAGGTGATAATCTTGAGATTGACACTGCAAAAAATGAAATAAAAAATCTAACCAAAAGCAAGACTTACCCGATGAAGCCTTTTCCTGAATTAATTGGAAAAATTGTTGCTGCTGGTGGGCTGTTCAATTACAAGCCATAAAAATGCAGTTTCAAATTTTTCTCCTTCATTCTAGATTAAAAAGATCGAGAAATGATATTTATTGAGGATTTCTTGACGCAGAAAGTAATTGACTCAAAATTATATTAATACAGATACTGTCAAATTAACGGAAATTCTAAAGCTAGATGATTCTATTAGGTTTGTAGGTAAAATAAAAAATCGTAAATTGCAGTCATTTGTGAGAAATGAAAACAAAACGCCATTACTTAATGAGGAGTTGGATAACATGGCTCACTATCAAGCCTCTGTGAAGGCAAATATGGAAAATATGTTTGATAGTACTCTTGGCAAGACAAACTGGATGATTACCTCAAAAGAAAAAGTAAAACTAATCACGCTTTTCTTAGATGATGGTTTACTCATCTTATCTACAGAATCTGACATAAATCACGATGAAGTAATAAGAAAAATTCAAAGTCTGAATCTGAATTTCAGTTAATCAACCTCACGATTTTTTATACCATTATATCTTGCATCTACAGAGAATTTTGTATATGTCACGAACTCTATTTGAGAAGATTTGGGATTCTCATGTTGTGGTACAACAAGATGATGGACCTTCTCTGCTTTATGTAGACAGGCATCTTGTTCATGAAGTAACATCACCACAGGCTTTTGATGGATTGAGAATGAATAAACGAATAGTACGAAGAACCGACCTTACATTTGCTACAATGGATCACAATGTTCCAACAACTGACAGGTCATTACCAATTGTAGATCAAATCTCTTCAAGACAGATCCAAGTGTTGGAGAAAAACTGTAAAGATTTCGGAATTGAATTATTTGATATCCATAGCCCAAATCAAGGAATAGTGCATGTTATTGGCCCAGAGCTTGGTATAACATTGCCTGGCACCACAATTGTTTGTGGAGACAGTCATACCTCTACACATGGAGCCTTTGGCTCACTGGCATTTGGAATAGGAACAAGTGATGTAGAACATGTCTTGGCTACTCAATGTGTCTGGATGGAAAAGCCAACAACTTTTGAGATCAAAGTAGAAGGCAAGAGAAAAAATCCACATGCTATTACTGCAAAAGACATCATACTTTCTATTATAAGACAGATAGGAACTGCAGGTGGAACTGGCACAATAATAGAGTATCGAGGAGGGACAATATCAGATCTTACCATGGAACAAAGAATGACAATTTGTAACATGTCTATTGAAGCTGGTGCAAGAGCTGGCCTTGTTGCTCCTGATGAAAAAACATTTGAGTTCTTGCGAGGAAAGAAATATGTTCCAAAAAATTACGATGAACTTGTAAATTACTGGCGTGAAAATCTAAAAAGTGATGCAGGAGCACATTTTGATAAAAGCTTTACACTGTACGCTGACAAGATATCACCACAAGTATCATGGGGGACAAATCCTGCAATGACTACTGATGTGACAGGAACTGTTCCGTTTCCAGAAGAATATTCTAAAGGAAATGTGGATGAAGAAAAGGCAGCACTCAAAGCATTACAATACATGGGTCTCAAGCCTGGAACACAAATCACAGACATTTCACTTGATCGAGTCTTCATTGGTTCTTGTACAAATTCAAGATTAGAAGATTTGATTGAAGCATCCAAACTCATCAAGGGTAAGAAGATCTCATCTAAAGTGCGTGCAATGGTTGTACCAGGTTCACAACTTGTAAAAAGACAAGCAGAACAATTGGGGTTGGATAAAATTTTCAAGGATGCAGGATTTGAATGGAGAGAATCAGGTTGTAGTATGTGTCTTGGAATGAATCCGGATATCTTGGCCTCTGGTGAGAGATGTGCTAGCACATCAAATAGAAATTTTGAGGGAAGACAAGGTGCAGGTGGAAGAACTCATCTTGTTAGCCCTATTATGGCAGCAGCTGCTGCGCTAGCAGGACATTTTGTTGATGTGAGAGAATTGGATTTGAATTAGCATGGAACCATTTAAAAAAATAAAAAGCATTGTTACACCTCTTGATAAGGTAAATGTAGATACTGATCAGATAATTCCAAAACAATTTTTAAAACTAGTGCAAAAAACTGGTTTTGGCCAGTATCTATTTTATGATTGGAGGTTTGAAAATGGAGATAAACCCAGAGAAGACTTTGTCTTAAACAATCCAAAATACTGTGATTCAAAGATATTGCTTACAAGAGACAACTTTGGGTGCGGCTCTAGCAGAGAACACGCTGCGTGGGCTTTGCTTGATTATGGATTTAAGGTAGTCATTGCTCCGTCTTTTGCAGATATATTTTACAATAACTGTTTTAAAAATGGAATTTTACCAATAAGGCTTGACTCTCAAAGTGTAGAAAAATTATTTAACAATTCATCTGAGATTGAAGCTGATTTACAAAACCAAACCATAGCTGTTGGTGATATCATCATTCCTTTTGAAATAGAAAGTCACAGAAAAAAGACTCTGCTTGAAGGACTAGATGATATTGCTGTCACTTTACAATACGAAGATAAAATAACTATGTATGAAAAATCTAAATCTAAACTTTAGGTTTTCATTTTTTTGATTATGTTTTTTACTATTTCCTGATTCCTTTCTATTTTTGTCGGTGATTCTACATCTATCCAAGGAGTTTTTTCTATGTCAAATGCACTAATTGATTGATTTCTTGACAATCCTTGTAAAATATCATATGACAAATTGATCTGTTTTTGTTTTCTCTGTTTAGATTTGATTAACTTTAAAATTTTTGTTGCAAGTATGTATATGCCAAGACATTCTACCATTGCTAACTTGATAATTGGTTTCTCTTTGAATTCTAAAATCAAACCATCTTTTACAACAGCATAACCTGTTTCCTCTTTTCTATAGCCTCTTGTAGCAACACAAGCAGTGCTTTTCTTTTTCTTGTAGAATTTTAACATCTTTCCAAGATCAACAGGAGTAAGGTTGTCTGCAAACCATAATAGAAATTCAGAACTTTTTCCCAAAAGACTAGACAGATGAACAAGGTCTCCACCTGTACCACTTTGAGAATCCTGAACAAATCTTATTTTTTTCTTGATTGTTCTATTTTCAAAATATCCTTGTATCTGACTGCCAATTCCGTTATAGTCGGCAAGAATAATTACCTCGTCGATAAAACCAAAGGAAGAAACATACTGTACTATATGATCTATGAGAGGTTTTCCCTCTATTGGGATCATTGCCTTTGGAAAATAATCCGTAAACGGCTTACCCCTTGTACCCCGTCCACCGGCCAAAATTACAGCTTTCAAATCTTACCTGTATGATTTCTGCTTTCTTCTTCTGGCACTAGGCCCACCAAACTTCTTGGGTTCTTTTCTCCTATCGTCTCCGCTTAGAAGATGTTTATCAAAATCAGTAAGGCGTTTTTTAAGATCCTCACGCACTGTTTTTGTAAATGGATGATCTTTTGGTTCTTTCTTTGATTTTGTCCAACCAGTCATTGCTCTTGAAATAGCTACAGAAGATGCATAGGCTTGTCCCATAAAACCGCCACCGCTTACTCTAACAAAAAGATCAATTTTATCTCTCAAATCGCCAGCAATCTCTAATGGTGCAAGCATTATCTCTCGTGCAGTTTCTTGTTGAACCATCTCTACGGGAGTGTTGTTTACTCTAACCATGCCTGCTCCTTTTGAAATGTGAACATGTGCTTTTGCAGATTTTCTTGATGCAAAATAACTTTCTACTCTAGTAACCATTATTCATGCCATCCTACCATTCTTCCAAGATCTCCCATGCTAGTATAGTATGGAGAAGCTTTTCTAATCTTTGCATCCTCAAATTGTGTAGTTGTCATTGATTTAAGCTCATTTGGTACACCCAAGTATGCTCTTAGTCTCTTGAATGCAGTTATCCCAGATGGTTTTTTTGGTAGCATGCCTCTTATCATCTTGGTTATCATGGTGTCTGGTCTTCTTGGGTGAAATGGGCCAAACTTTGGATTGTTAATACTTGCAATCTCTAAAAATTTTCTGTATGATTTTATGATGGCGTCTCTATCACCGCTTAACATGACATTCTCAGTGTTTACAATTGATACTCGATTTCCATTAATCAAGAGTTTTGCTACATGTGAACACAGTCTTCCTGCAATCATGTTTGTTCCATCCACTATGATGTTCTGAACTTGTTTGACTTCAGTCTTTGTTTGGGTTTGTTGTTTAGCCAATTATTATCACTCCTTTTCCTGTTGGGTAACTTTTTATTAGATCAGTAAAATTGAGAATTTTTCCACCAGAGTCTAGAACCTTTTTGGCACCCGAAGTAGAAATAGAAAATGAGCAAAGTGTTATTTTATGTGAAAGGTAACCAGTTCCAAGCACTTTTCCTGGAACAACAACTATGTCATTGTTTTTTACAAATTTATCTATTTGACCAATATTGACTGTTCTTCTAGCACTAGATGGTTTGAGTGCAAGTTCTGCTAGTCTTGACCATATTGGAGCTTTGTTTTTCTTTGATGCTCCTTTGAGTTCCTTTACCATTTGTATAACAACTTGGTTGGTCATTTGTAATATTGCCTTTTTTAACCCAAATATAATGCATGCTCATCCAAGGGTAGAAATTACTTGCTTGAAACTATCTAATCTTTTTGCAAGCTCTTCTACTCCAGCTGATACTATTTGAGATGGTGTCATTGCGCCTGTTGTTTCTATAGTTAAGATATGATCTTCAGGGTTTCCAGTTTCTATTAATACTGACACTGTCGCAGAATTCCATTTTGCATGTTCTGTACCCCTTCCTAATCTTGCATAGGCTTCAAGCTTTAACTTTTGATTTGGTGCAAGTTCAATAATTGGAATCTTGTCACTAACTGGTTTTACAACTTCATCTTCTGATGTAAGCTCAGCCGATGTAACAGTTCTTGTAGTATCTGCAGAGCCTGCATCGATCATTAACATAACTCTGCAACGAGAACAACCAACCTCACTATGGCAATCACAATTTGATGCTTCGACAAACCTTGTTAGATCTGTCTTTATTGGAATCATTGCAAGTCTGTGGGCTATGCCCTCATCTGCAAGGACAGAAGAATTTTCAATTATCACTACATCATCAATGGCAAAAACAGGTACTCCTGTAAGGCAAATCCTTCTTAATGCGTTGGCATATTGTAATGGTACATTCTTTAATTTAACAACAATCTTTCGTTCATTTTGCTCAATAATCTCTAAAGAAGTCAAACCTTAGCGAAAACAATCGTTAGTCCAAATAAAAATCTAGCGAGTTTTTCCGTATAGATAAATACCAAAGTTGAATATCACAATTATGGATAAGCCATCTGTAGTCAGATTTGCTGTTGAAGGAGAAAAATTTGAGATTCTTGTAAAGCCAGACCCAGCACTTGATTTCAAGTTGGGAAAAAAGAAGGATATTTCCTCTATAATGATCTCTGAGGAGATTTATTCAGATTCTAACAAGGGCACACGAGCATCGACTGAAAAATTGATGAAAGCATTCAAGACAACAGATCAAACTGCAATTGCCACTATGATTCTTCAAAAAGGTGATCTTAACCTAACAACAGATCAAAGACGAAAGATGGTTTCAGAAAAACGTAAACAAATTGTAGAATTTATTGCCAAAAACTTTGTCGATCCCAGATCTCATCTTCCTCATCCGCCGCTTAGGATAGAGCAAGCCATGGATGATGCACGCGTCTCAGTTGATCCGTTCAGAAATGTAGACGAACAAACAAAAGATATTGTTGAACAACTACGTTCCATCATACCATTAAAATCAGAAAACATGCTTCTTGAAATTCTGGTACCAGCACAGTTTGCTGCACAATCTTATTCAGTTTTAAAATCTGTAGGGTCTTTAAAAAAAGAAGAATGGCAAGCTAACGGTGCTCTTAAAGTAATACTAGATATACCGGCTGCAGCAAGGGCAAATGTGATAGATAGATTGGGATCAATAACAAAAGGTTCTGCTTCTGTTGAGGTCTCGAAATGATGGAAACAAAAAGAAGATACGTAATTCCTGGCGACGTTATAACAACAGGACCCTTTAGACCAGAACAAAATGTCTACCAAGAAGGAGATCGAATTATTTCTACAAGTGTAGGTATTTCTGAAATTTTCGATAATGCTGTACGTGTAATTCCACTTACAGGAATATACATGCCAAAAACAAACGACCTGATTATAGGCAAAGTAATAGGACATTCGTCGTTATCATGGGAGTTTGATATTAACTCGTGTTTTGTAGGATTTTTACCAGCTCAGGATGTTTTTGGCAGAGACTATTCTCCCACCAAAGATGAGCTTAAAGAAAGACTTGACAAAGGGGACTTGGTTGCAGCACGAGTTGCTAATTTTGATAGATCGCGCGATCCATTACTTACTGTACAGGACAGGGATCTTGGAAAAATTGAATCAGGAGAGCTAATTGAGATTTCTCCAAGCAAGGTTCCAAGACTAATTGGAAAACGAGGCTCTATGATCCAAACAATTGAGATGGCTACAAAGGCAATGATTACAATTGGACAAAATGGATGGATAGTTGTTTCCTCTGAAGATCCCGATGGATTATTAAAGGCAATAGAAGCAATCAGAATGGTTGATGCTCAGGCACATATGCCGAACTTGACTGAAAGAGTCAAATCCATGCTTGGGGTAGAACTTGGAGATAATAATGACACAATTAATGAATGAAAATGGAATTAGATGTGACGGAAGAAGAGTAGATCAATTAAGAAATATATCTATCAAAGTGGGAGTTTTGAAAAACGCAGACGGCTCTGCATACATAGAGTTTGGTAAAAACAAAATTCTCGCTGGCGTTTTTGGACCTCGTGATGTTCATCCAAAACACATGGCAAACCAAGACTCTGGAATTTTGCGTTGCCGATATCACATGTCTCCTTTTTCTGTTACAGAAAGAAAAAACCCCGCTCCTTCAAGAAGAGAAATAGAGATCTCCAAAGTAATCAAAGAGGCATTATTGCCTGCTGTAATACTAAAGGACTTTCCTAGAACAGTAGTAGATGTCTTTATCGAAGTACTTCAGGCCGATGGAGGTACTAGATGTGCTGCACTGGACGCAGCATCTCTTGCTTTAGCGGATGCAGGAATACCAATGCGTGATCTGGTTTCTGCATGTGCAGCAGGAAAGGTCGCTGATCAAATAGTTTTGGATATTAACAATGAAGAAGATCAGGAAGGACAGGCTGACATGCCAATTGCATATATGCCAAACCTTGGAAAAATCACTCTAATGCAACTTGATGGAATCTTGACTCCAGCTGAGTATCAAAAATGTGTTCAAACTGGAATAAATGGATGTAAACTAGTTTATGAAATACAAAGAAAAGCACTAATGGACAAGTACTTTACAAATGAGGCACAATAGACATGGCTAATTCAGTTATACTTGCACAACTAAAAAGAGAACAAATCTTAGAACTCTTAAAAGAAGGAAAAAGACTTGATGGAAGAGGTTTTGAAGATCAACGACCACTCTCAATTGATGTTGGAGTAATTCCAAAGGCAAACGGTTCTGCAAGAGTAAGGCTTGGAGATACCGAGATTGTCACAGGAGTAAAGATTCAACCAGATAAACCATTTCCAGATCTTGGTGATAAAGGAATACTGATATGCACTGCTGAAATTCTTCCACTCGCAGATCCTAATGCAGAACCAGGCCCTCCATCTGAAGAAGTAATAGAGCTGGCAAGAGTTGTTGATCGAGGAATCAGAGAAACTGAGATGCTTGACTTACACCAACTGGTTCTTATCGAGAACAAATCAGTAATTGGAATTTTTATCGATAGCAGTATAACAGACGCAAACGGAAATCTCTTTGATGCATGTTCATATGCTTCTGTTGCAGCTCTTCTATCATGTACTGTTCCAAAGTATGAAATCAAAGATGAGGCTCCGGTTCTAGTAGAAGGTGTAACTTCAAAACCTCCTGTAAAAACAATTCCAGTATCTATTACAATGGCAAGAATTGGAGATCATATTATCGTAGACCCATCATCATATGAAGAAGCTTGCATGGATGCACGATTGACAATTACAACCAATACCGAGGGAAACATTTGTGCGCTTCAGAAGGGAGGAATTGATGGCTTTACCTTCGAGCAAGTGGTAAGATGCTCAGAAATTGCTCTTTCGGTGGGAACAAAAATAAGGAAGCAACTTGAGAAACTGATGTAAAATGGTTAAAGGTAAAAGCTCATCATTAAAGGGACTTGGCTCAAAGTATGGTTTAAAACCACGTAAAAAATTTACTGCAGTTCACAGGCTTTTGAAAGCAAAGCGAAGATGTGTTGAATGCGGTTCCATCAAGTTTGGGCGCGTGGCAGTAGGTATATGGGCCTGCAAAAAATGCGGATTCAAAATAGCTGGAATGGCATATGACGTTAAGGTATAATGCCAAGATAGAAATTTTTGCTAAAGAAAAAACAAAATCTATTTTTGACTCGATTCAAACAGACAACAAATTCTCCGCTGGAACTCCGACAAAAACAACAATATCTTTTGATAAAAAAATTACAATCTTAATTGATGCACAAGAGATCTCACATTTGCGGGCAAATTTGAATTCGACGTTACGTCTTGTACAGGCAAGCAATGATTCTATCGAATCGGTAAAAATATAAGCAAATCAACTCGTGAATCTAGCATGTCTTCTGGCGAGCAACAAATTCCACCGTGGTTACAAGAACAAGTTGGAAGATTACAACAACTACAACAAAATCTCCAATCCATCATGGGCCAAAAACAACACTTGGAGATGGATCAACTTGAGACAGAAAGAGCACTTGAAATTCTCAAAAAAGTAGGTGATAATGATGCCGTTTTCAAAAACGCAGGTTCCATACTAATAAAATCAACAAAAATAAGTCTTATTGCAGAACTAGAAGAAAAAAAAGAACTTGCAAACACTCGCATTACGGTATTATCAAAACAAGAAACACGCGTCAAAGAAAATCTTAAGGAAGCAGAGACCAAGATAAAAGAAATGCTGCGTGGACCATCTGACGGTCAACCAAAAATAGACACTCCCAAATAAAATATTAACAAACTCTGTAAATGTTGTATAATGAAGATAAACGACCTGCGGATGATAATTGATGAGAGGGAGAAGAAAAGCGGAATCCCTGATCTTCTCAGAGCAGTTGGGGTAAACATTGAACTCAAAAATCTACCAGTAGGCGATTATATTGTGGCCCCAGAAACCATAGTGGAAAGAAAAAGCATTCAAGATTTTATCTCATCTGTTTTTGACGGAAGACTATTTGATCAATGTAACAGACTAAAAGAACACTTTGAGCATCCAATTATTTTGATGGAAGGTAATGTGGATCAAATTGAAGAGCTTACTGAAAACCCGCTTGTTTTCTATGGTGCTATATCCTCAGTTGTTTTAGATTTTAAGATTCCAATCATTCCGACACCAAATGCATCACATACAGCAAAGCTTTTGATAGCTATGTGTACAAGACAGGAAAATAAAAAAGGTCCATTTTTGAAAAAAATAAAAAAATCAGATGATTTACAAAAACAGCAACTATCTGTTCTTTGTAGCCTGCCAGGAGTAGGAGAAAAATTAGCAACCAGAATGCTAGAAAGGTTTGGTTCCCCAACTAATACACTAAAGGCCTCTTACTCCGAGCTTTCAAAAATCAAAGGCATGGGAGAATCAAGAGCTCTTAAGATAAGAAAAATGCTTGATGCAGAAAACAAATTAAAGAAAAAAGTAGACCAAAAAACATTACACGATATCTGACATACAATTCAAATATCTGACTTTGTAAACGAATGAGATGATTGTTTCACACATGTGGCTTGTTGAACATCTAAATGATCCTAATGTTGTGATCCTTGATTCTCGCGGTAATGTTGCATATTCTTATGCACACATACCAAATTCTTAACCACTCGGTGTTGAAAAAGTAATAATATCAAATCAGTATGGTGCCAATTTAGTGTTTGATACAGACAAGGCTGCGAACCTTTTTGGTTCTATTGGAATTGATGAAACCAAGACCGTGATAATTTATGGTGATTATATGGATCCCTCATCAGCAAGGATTGCTTGGACATTGCTTTATTTTGGCCATGATAAAACAAAAATTTTGGATATTGATATTAGAGGATGGCATCAAAAAGGACTAGCTGTTACTCGTGATATACCTACAATAAAATCAACTACATTTGTTCCAAAAATAAATGCAAATCTGAGAATTGAGGCTGAAGAACTAGTAAAAAAAATTGATACTGATGTAATTATAGATGCACGCACTCCGCAAGAATTTATGGCAGGAAGAATTCCTAATTCTATTTTAATTCCTTTTACAGACGGCATGGGACAACAAGGATTTCTTTTCAAAGAAAAAGAAGAAATGAAAAAATTTTTTGAAGAACAGAAAATTCCAAAGGACAAGGAAGTGGTTTGTTATTGTGTACTTGGGCATAAGCAGCATATGTTTTTACACAACTAAAGATTGCAGGATATGAAAATGTCAGATTATACGATGGTTCATTTGCTGATTGGGCTGGAAGAAGACTTCCTCTTGGCTGATCTACGGCTAAGATTGGTTCCACAAATAGGACACCGTGATATCTTTGAAAAGATTTTTTCACATCCAGAACAAAAATAAACCCAATCCTTTACCTCTGTAATACCTTTGGTCATGATAGGAATGACTTTGAGGTTGAGTTGTTTGGCGGTGTTTGATATTGCGTAATCATCAGTAACTAGTTCTCCATCTATCTGCAAACACAGTGCAATAACAGAGATATCTCCTTTGGAAAGATTTTGAAAATCTCCAGTTTCTTTTGCTTTTGCCAATACTTTTGTAATGTATTCCTTTTCAGGATCGGTAATCTCTAATCTTTTTGTTTCAACAAGTACATTTAATGCATCGTGATTTTTCTTGATGTGTTTTATTTCGTCAAAAACAACAGGGGTTGTATAGCTTTTCTCTTGTGAGGCGAAAGGGATGCCAGCATAAAAAGCACTTGCATCTAAAATTCTAGAAACCAAGCTTGCTCATCTGTCTTAGACCGCGCTTTTTGATTCTTACAAATACTGCCTGTTTTTTGTATTTTCTTATGGTTATGACATCATCATATCTTGCGGGTTTTATCACTTGGGCGTCCATGATAATACTAGAATCGTGAGAACTAAGTATCTCAATTTTTTCATCTGGAACAACTAGTGATGGCAACTTGTTTACTGGTGCAACTGGTGTAATTATTAAT
>Ga0163199_1001513_pt1 | contig 14503 bp, 23 predicted proteins | sample PL_2010_150m_FD_113537 | JGI IMG/M metagenome (GOLD analysis project Ga0163199, IMG submission 113537) | Freshwater microbial communities from Powell Lake, British Columbia, Canada to study Microbial Dark Matter (Phase II) - PL_2010_150m | ecosystem: Environmental > Aquatic > Freshwater > Lake ... | reverse complement strand
GAATAAGGTCGCATATCCGATGAGAATCTCTCTTGCATCACCATTTACCGTCAATTTGAATTTGCTGCCGCATTTCACGGTCGCTTGTTCAGCGCTTCCCTAGCTACGACGAGCGGCAGGAACAAGCAGAGAATATTCGTACTGAATACGCCGCAATAGAGGCATATCACCGCTCGCTAATCCACTACAGGTTCATCATTGTGGGCGCGTACTTGGCCGGAGCAAGCTTTTTGGCTAAGCCAGCGTTGGAGCTGGCCGCAAGACAGGCTATCTGGGCGTGCGGATTTGCCATTCTCCTCACTGCTTGCTGTTGGATTCTCGAACTTCGAACACGCTCTCTCTACCGCAAACTTGGCGAGCGCGGCGCACAGATCGAGCATGACTTTTGGGGGCACCGCGGCAAGAACTGGTACTCCCCGCTTTGGAGCAGTCAATACAAGCCAAAGCCTCCGGGAATGAGACGGACGTCCCACCGCCCCCGGGGCCAGACCTTGCGAATGTCACGCTCCTAGGCACCCTTGGCCCAGTGATTTCAAAGAGAGTCAGCCACTCGGTCGCTCTAGATCTTTTGTACCTCGGGTCAACCATTGCCTGGATCACTCTGTGGGCTTACCACCGTGGTCACACAGTGTTTTAACCCGCGCTTCGAGTGGGACGCTTCGCCGGCAAGCTACACGTTAGGCATCAGAAGAACCATGGGCCCTCGTCTCAAGAAGTGGCTTCGCTGGCTCGAAGTCATAAAAATCGAAGTTCAAGAACTCGTCATCGCCAAGCACACGTTCCATGAAGTGCGGAAGATGATCGAAGCCAATCCCAAACTGCAAACTGGCAACTCGTTCTATCGCTACTTCACAGGCACCTATGTTTCCCATGTCGTAATTGGCCTGCGCCGTCAGATCAAGACCGACCCGCAAAGTATCTCGTTTGCTCTTCTGCTCAAGGAGATGACTGAAACCCCGGAAACTCTCAGCCGCGATTACTACGTTTCTCTATACGGAGGTAGCGTTGTGGAAGACCTTGCAGATAAAGACTTTGATCGCATTGCCGCGCCAGGATCGCCACACATTGACAGCGCCAAAGTTGCTGCCGATCTTCAACGCTTCCGCGATGCAACGGCAAAGTGCGAGGAGTTCGCTGACAAGCGTTTAGTCCATCGAGATAAGCGTGAACCAAAGAGCCCACCGACCTACAACGAAGTCGATGAGTGCATTGATCTTCTGGACGAGCTCTTTGTGAAGTATCAACTCGCTTTCCATGCCAAGTCATCAGACACACTTCTACCAACTTGGCAGTACGACTGGAAAGAGATATTCAGAACACCCTGGATAGAACGTACCACCTGATGCCTAACCCTTCCATCGAGAGGGACGTTATGCGTCACTATCCCGTCGCCGTGCTTGACATACCATTTGTAGTATATACATAATGTGGCATGTGGCAAATCGAAGAGCACCGTCACGTCGACAAGCAGCTTTCTGGCTCAGTCCCTATCGAGGTTCTGAAGCGTTACGAGAAATGGAAAGACATTGCCAGGCTTTCCGGGCCGCAAGGTCTACGAGCCATCAAGGGGTTTCACGATGAAGCCTTGTCTGGTAAGTGGAAGGGCCATCGTTCTTCTCGGCCCGAGCTTCAGTGGCGGGTGATTTACCGAGTTGTCGCCAGCGTATTGCAGATTCAAGTGGTTCACGTTACCGCCCACGATTACAGGAGTCCATGAAATGAAAGAGTTTCGTCCTGCGAAAAAGCGAGTTGAGGTCTCGGTGGGAGAGTCTGTCCGTATTCTGCGGGAACTCCAAGAGTTGAGCCAAAGCCAACTGTCCGAACTCACGGGCATTCCGCAAGCCACCATCTCTGCCATCGAGAACGGTCGCGTGAACCTGGGTGTCGAACGCGCAAAGGTTCTTGCCCGTGCGCTCAAGTGCCATCCTGCCGTGCTCGTATTTCCCGGCTGGGAAGTTCCGCTTGAGCGCGCCGCATAACCTCACGTTCGAGGGGACGCTCCGCCTTTCGGCGGCGCGCCCCTCAACTTCGTTAGGGGCCACATGATTCAGACACTTTCAGCCGCTTGGAAACACCTTTCTGAAGACCTACTTGTCTTCCGAGTAATGTTTTTTAACCTCGGTCTATTTATTGCTGCGCTGCCCATCGTCGCATTCGTTACCGGAACTGCGACCGAGGTTAACGACGGTTCCTTCTACATTCTCTTGGGGTTGTTATTTGCCTTTGGAGCCTTTCTCCTCTATGTCTCTCTGCTCGGCACCAAACGCCTAATGTCCTTTAGCGCGGGGCTCATGGTCGGTGATCTTTGGGCAATTCTCGCCATTCTGGCTATTGTCACGTTATCTGTCCCAATCACGCTCGCTATCAAGATGTGGCGTACTCGTCATGCATAACGCCACTAACCCATCCATCAACACGGACGCAAGCGATAGAGTCGCTTGCGCCGGTTTTGTCAGACGTTGGGCGTCATAGACAGTGCCGTCGGGAGAGCCAATGTTAATTCGAATATTCCTGTTAATGTTCGCCCTTGTTTCTCTCGATGTCACGGCAGCCCCGCGAAAACAATGGGAGCAGTTAACACATTGTCGATACGTGGCGATGAAGTATAACGATGGGGACAGCTTTCGGGTTAACTGTGGCGGCCGTGAGTTTGTACTACGGCTGTACTACATTGACGCACCGGAGGCTAATTTGACGAACGGTGCGCGTGTGGGAGAGCAACGCGCCTATTTCGGAGTAACAATCGAGGACATTCTCGCGACCGGAGAAATGGCAACCAAGCGAGTGCGCGAGATATTGCAGGAGCCGTTTGTCGTTTCCACGCGATGGGCTGGCGGGGCGGGGCGAAGCGCGGAGCCGCGATACTATGGTCTCGTCGATGTTGGAGGAAGGCGCCTGATCGAAGTCCTGGTCGCGGAGGGGTTGGCTCGGACGAAAGGCGTCGTTGCAAATCTTCCCACCGGCGAAAAATCGAAGATTTATCTTGAGAGGCTTCGCGGTCTTGAACGCCAAGCCAAAGACAAGAGAAGAGGCGCGTGGGCGCATTCCAAGGAATGAGACCTTGTCGGAGACGCAAATGACGCCCAACCCGGCGGTCGACCCCGTTCGCTTCGCTCTCTGGACGCTGCGCGATGAAACTGCGCAGCGCCGGTCACCCCTACGTTAGGCGTCGGAGGAAGCCATGAAGCTCCAGTACCTGCTATCGAATGCCATCGCCCTTTACCTTCTTCATATCAGCGGAGGCGTCGTAGCCGCAGATGAATCATCGCTAGGTCAGTTAGCCTGGCTGGGTGGCTGCTGGAATGCTGAAGGTTCAGAGCCCGGCTCGGGGGAGCAGTGGATGCCTCTTGCCGGGAACTCCTTAATGGGGGTCAGTCGCACCGTCCGTCAAGGCCGGACAGTGGCCTACGAGTTCATGCGCATCGCTCAAGACTCAGACGGTAGGCTTGCCTTCATTGCTCAGCCATCGGGCAAGCCGCCGGCGAGCTTCCCCGTCCGGAGCATGAACAAGACTGAGGTCGTTTTCGAGAACCCCGAGCATGACTTCCCGCAGCGAGTCATCTATCGCCTGGAGTCACCGACGCAATTGCGCGCCAGCATCGAAGGGATCCGCAATGGCTCGCTCAAGAGCATCGCGTTCCCAATGGTTCGGGTCAGCTGTGACTCGCAGCTCACGCAGCCAGTGGCAAAGTGAAGCCGCCGCCTAACCCGGTGGTGCAGGGGACGCTGCGCGATAAAACCGCGCAGCGCCTCTAACCCTTGACGTTAGGCGTCCAAACAAATTTCGTCGTCACTCGCAACCGGGAGAAACGCAATGTCCAAGCTTCGCGTAGAAAGTTTCACCATTTCGCTAGATGGTTTCGGCGCTGGCCCAGACCAAGACATTAACAACCCACTCGGCGTGGGCGGCACATCGCTTCATGGCTGGGCCTTGTCCACGCAAACGTTTCAGAAGAGGCTGTTTGGTAACGATGGCGGAGCGACTGGCGTTGATGAAGACTTTGCCGCTCGAGGTTTTCAGAACATCGGCGCATGGATCCTCGGCAGGAATATGTTCGGGCCTGTTCGTGGATCCTGGCCTGATGAAAGCTGGCGAGGTTGGTGGGGCGAGAACCCTGTGTATCACGTCCCGGTCTTCGTGCTGACCAACTACGCACGTGCACCGCTGATTATGGAAGGAGGAACTACCTTCTACTTCGTGACGGAAGGCATTGCCGCCGCGCTTGAGCGAGCCCGAGACGCAGCCGAAGGGAAGGATGTTCGTCTTGGCGGGGGAGTCAACGTCATCCAACAGTATCTTCGCCAACGCCTGATCGACGAAATGCACATCGCTATTTCGCCAGTCTTACTTGGCTCGGGTGAACGACTCTTCGAAGGAATAGACCTTCCTGCCTTGGGCTATGTTTGCACCAAACACGAAGCCTCGCCACTTGCCACTCACCTGATTCTTACTCGGCAGTGACCACAGTGACGCCTAGCCCTTCCGTCGAGGGGATGCCTAAAAGGTTGCGCCTTTTAGGCACCTCTCATGTCAAACGTTAGGCGCTCGACGAAGCGCCAGGCGCCATCTACGCTCTGAATTCAAGCCTCAGCACTTTGGGAAAGTCGCTATGTGCCGGAACATCAAGACGCTGTTCAATTTTGAGCCGCCAGCCACTGAACTGGAAATCCGCGATGCTTCCCTGCAGTTCGTGAGAAAGCTTAGTGGGTTCACTGTTCCTTCCAAGGCAAATGAGGCCGCCTTCGAGAAAGCTATAGAAGAGGTAGCTGCTTCAGCTAGGGCACTCATCGGGTCTCTGGTCACAAGCGCGGAACCACGTAGCCGAGAAGTCGAGGCTGCAAAGGCACGAGCCAGGTCGGCTCTTCGCTTCGGCTCCCAAGAATGAGCTCCACAATTTCCTGTTGGTCGCGCGTAGCGAACGAGCGCCTAACCTTCCCTTCCAGCGGACTGCCTGCGGCAGCCACTGAAGTCAGGCGTTAGGAAGCACAGAATGTCATCCTTCTCAGATCCCAAGGCAATTGCCGACTACGCAGAAAACGCAACCCGACGGGTCCCCGGCTTGAATGACATACATCGCATGTCAGCCCTGCTATTGGCTGAGCGCACACCACCCAATGGGCGCGTGTTGGTCGTTGGCGCCGGCGGCGGCATGGAACTCAAGTTTTTCGCACAGTCGTTCCCAAGTTGGCAATTTGATGGCGTTGATCCTTCCGCCGAAATGTTGAGTCTGGCGAAGACTGTTCTCGGGCCGCTGGCTTCTCGCGTTCAACTACACCATGGTTATGTCGAAGCGGCTCCTAAGGGGCCGTTCGATGCGGCGTCTTGTCTCTTGACGCTGCACTTCACCACTGAAGCTGAACGCTACAGAACATTGTGTGAAGTTCATGCACGATTGAAACCCGGTGGAGTTTTTGTCGCGATGCACTACAGCATTTCTCAGAATCGTGCCGAGCGTGATCTGTGGTTGTCTAGATGTGCTGAGTTTGCCATCTCATCTGGAGTAGATCCTGAGCAGGCAAGGACGGCGGCGGCGGCGATTGGCCAGCAGTTGCCTATCCTTGCGCCGGACCAGGACGAAGAACTCATGCGAAAGGCAGGCTTCTCTGACATCAGCGTCTTCTACGTAGGCCTGGCATTTCGCGGATGGGTAGCGCATGCCTGAGCCCAAGTCCTACCTAACACTGCGCTCCAAGGGACGCTGCGCGATAAAGCCGCACAGCGCCCCTGAGCTTGGACGTTAGGCATACAACACACATCACTTGATGTCGAGACCTTAGTGTTGGCACCCCAGATCACGGAGACTCAAATGAGAAAGCTCAAGATCATCGAACACATCTCGCTGGACGGCGTGATCCAGCATTCCGCCGATGATGGCGATTTTCCCTACAGCGATTGGACCGCGCCCTATCGGACCCCCGCTGGCCGGGATGCGATGCTCGCGGCTTATGGCGGGAGCTTAGATCTGCTGCTCGGCCGCCGCACCTACGATATCTGGTCGGGCTTCTGGCCAAAGGCGCCTGGCAGTCCGATGGCGGACATCCTCAACGCGGCAACAAAATATGTCGCTACCCACCGTCCGGAAAGTCTTGAATGGGGTCCGTTCGAGGGCGTTGGACCGGACCTCGCCGAAGGCGTTCGCCGCATCAAGGCGCAGGAAGGCCCGGACCTTATCCTCTCGGGTAGCTCCACGCTGACATCGACGCTGCTCGAACATGGGCTTGCGGATGAAGTCCTGCTGGCTGTCTATCCAGTGCTGTTGGGCACAGGGAAGCGTTTCTTTGCGGAGGGAACCCCGCCACGTTCATTCGAACTCGTCAGCATGCAAGCATTCCCGTCCGGCATCATCTTCAGTACTTACAAGGTGGCCGGGCCTTTGAAGACCGGATAGTTCGACGACGCGCAAGCGGCAGCGCCTCAACTCCACGTAAGGGCTCAACCATGAAAAGACTCCGCGCGGCAGCGAATGGTTTTATGTTGGCTACCCTAGTCGTTTCAGTGTTGTGGATTGCGTTCGCCACTTTGTTGGGGTCACCGTGGGCACGCGAGGGTCACAATATCATTCTGTCATTTGTATCCCTGTATCTCTCGGTTCTGCTTCTGGTGGTTGCCTTCGGTTTCCCAATCCATTGGCTTTTCGGCTATCTTCGCATACTCCAATGGTGGGCTTATGCTGGCGCACCTGGTGTTGCTGTCATGCTGTTATTTTCAGTTTTGTCCGGAGTGGGCAACCCAGACTCAGCTTGGTCGTTTATTGTGGAGTTTACCTTGCCGGTTGCGTTCATTTGTGCACTTGGGGGCTTTGTATTCTGGCTGGTTTCGGTTCGTGGCAATGAACCCGGTGTTGTCGCCAAGCCCTAACCCATCCATCAACACGGACGCAAGCGATGAAGCCGCGCATCGCCGATTATGTGGGATATTAGGGCCTGTCCATCGCAAAGATTGGAGCGTCAGATGAATGCATCGTGGTTTCAAGCTTGGGGTTGGGTATACCGCCCAGTTTCAATTATCGGATGGTTATTGCTCGCACTGTCCTTGGCATTTTGCGTTCAAGTGTTCCTCGCAGTCGATGGACACTCGCACTCGGTCAGTGACACCTTCTTTGGCGTCTTTCCATACATTGCGTCTTGTTTCCTTCTGCTGAATTGGCTTGCTTCAAAAACCAGTTCACCGGACTCAGGTGCAGCCTAACCCGGTGGTCAACATGAACGCTGCGCGGTAAGGCTGCGCAGCACCGGTTACTTTTAAGTTAGGCGTCGCGACGCTCTATGGCACTCAGCGCTTTCAGCAACAAGGCTCATCAACCGGAGGCAGAGGAATTGCAGTCGGTACTGGGAAAGTCGCATCTGGCCTGGGTGCGCCTGCTCGAGTTGATCGAGACTCGAATTCAACCGGTATCTCAGGTCTGGGGCTTTACTAGCGCCAGTACCGGCTGGGGTCTTCGGCTTCGGCGCAACGAGCGCGTCATTGTCTACATGACACCCGGTCAAGGGAAGTTCCTCGTTTCATTCGCTCTCGGCGAGAAGGCGGTCGCGGCAGCGCATGCCAGCAAGCTTCCGGCTGCCATGCTCGAGGCGATTGACGCCGCGCCTCGATACGCGGAAGGACGAGGTGTCAGGTTTGAGGTACTGCACAGTCGAGAGGTACTGCCGCTTGCGCGACTAGCTCATATCAAGAGCGAACACTAGGCCGTATGCCTTTCGCCTGCACTCCACCGCCAAGCCATTCAACCGAGAGGACGTCACCCGGCAAGCCGGGCGCCGCCTCTCATCTCAAACGTTGGGCGCCATAGAGCATGCGTCTCTGGTCATTACATTCCAAGTATCTCGATCCTCAAGGTCTAGTCGCGCTGTGGCGGGAAACCCTTTTGGCGCAAGCCGTTCTGCGCGGCGAAACACGTGGCTATCGCAATCATCCGCAGTTGGACCGTTTTAAGAACCACTCAGCGCCACTCGCAGCCATCTCGCTGTATCTAGCGGCTATCCATGCCGAGGCCGAGATGCGCGGGTACTCTTTCGATAAATGCAAAATCAAACCAACACGAAAGGTCGTGACACTGACTGTCACGTCCGGCCAGATGGCGTATGAATGGGCGCACCTCCTAGTCAAACTCAGGGAGCGTAACCCCGCGCTTTATCGGAAGTGGCTAGCTACTGAAGCGCCAGAGGCACATCCCATGTTTAAAGTGCGAGCAGGTAAAATTGAACCTTGGGAGCGTCAATGAACATGGCGCCCAACCCGGCGGTCGACCCCGTTCCCTTCGGTCACTGGACGCTGCGCAATGAAGCCGCCAGGCGCCGGTTATGTTCGACGTTAGGCGTCGCAAACGCGGTATGCTCCAACTTAACCGCACTAGGAGGCTCAAATGAAGAGAGTCACAGGTATCGGAGGAATCTTCTTCAACGCGAACGACCCTGTCGAACTGCGAGCTTGGTACAAGCGCCACCTGGGCATTGACGTCCAGGAATGGGGAGGCACCGCGTTCACCTGGACCGATGCAGCGGGCAATCCGACCAAGGGAACCACCGTGTGGTCCATCGGTGCCGCCGATGGTGAGCACTTCGCACCAAGCAAGTCGACCTTCATGGTCAACTATCGCGTCGAAGACTTGGCCGCTGTACTTCAGTCGCTTCGCGACGAAGGATGCAACGTCCTGGAGAAGACGGACGACTCCGAGTACGGAAAGTTCGGTTGGGTCATGGATCCTGAGGGCAACAAGGTTGAACTTTGGCAGCCACCCCCGGGGCAGTGAGCTTCGGAAAATATCGGCAAGGGAGTGGTATCGCAGACTTCTTTCTCTGTAAGAGCTGTGGCGTAGTGGTAGGGGCTATCTATGAATACGACGGTCAGGTGTTCGCCGCCGTAAACAGCCAAGTTATCGAAGGCCGTGCGACCTTTGGGGAGGCAGAATCGGTGTCTCCAAAGACGCTTAGCGCAATCGAGAAGGCGGATCGATGGAAAGGAATTTGGTTTCCAAATGTCACTCTCATTACGGACAACGCATAACCCTGCGCTCGACCGGACCTGCGCGAAACGCCGCGCAGGCCGGTTGGCTCCCAGTTAACCTGCAATGACTACGTTTTGGACATGCCCAAATTGCAATCGTCGGTTCACGCGCCAGAACCAGCGACACGCTTGCGGTACAGGGGAAGGTGAAAACGTCTTGCGCAATAGATCGGCTGCACTTGTTAGTCTGTATGTTTCTATTGAAGCCTTCGTGAAATCGCTTGGACAAGTAGAATTCGTCACCCGAGATAGGTATGTACTCATGCGCAGCAACAAGATCTTTGCAGACTTGGTGGTTATGAGCGATGCCCTCAGACTTGCGATCCATTTGCCAAAGGAAATTAGGAATCCCTTGTTCGTCAAAGTGGCTGCAGACCGAAGGCATGTGACGCACGTCGCGAAGGTTCAGAGCCAGGAAGAATTCGACACTCTTAAACCGTTCTTGCGTGATGCCTATGAATTCTCAGTCACCTAGTCTGCGATGCGGCCTAACCAGCCATTGCAGCGGACCGCTTTCGGCGCCCGTTGAATTCAAACGCTGGGCGTTTAGGAATACCCACAACGTGGCAAACCACATCCAGCCGTGATTGCTTTCGTGGCACTAGGACTGGTGTTCGCGGGTGACCTCATTCTTATTGGGGCGCTGGTTGCCGTTCGGCGATTGATTGGGCGCCTGCCGTCAGGTCCGGTGCGCAGCCGTTGGTACCTCATGGCGGCATTGATCGTCCTGTTTGTCATCGGTTATCTTGGGTATGCCACCCTCTTCTGGGAAAGCCACTCAACTCTAGTCGACCTCATCGTTCCCTGTGTGTTCTTTTTCGGTGCGTGCTTCGTGTTGCTTACTGCGACACTTTCCTTGCAGACCGCGATGGACGTGATGCGCATCAGCCTCCTTGAACGGGATGCTGCTACCGACCCCTTGACTGGGGTTTTCAACCGCCGCTATATGGACCGCCGTTTGAGCGAAGAGGTCGCGAGCGCGCGGAGGTATGGCCTGCCACTTGCCGTGTTGATTCTCGATATTGACCACTTCAAGCAGATCAACGACAGGCACGGGCACCAAGCTGGAGATCAGGTGCTGGTTATCTTTGCAAAAAAAGTCGCCGGAGAACTTCGCGAAACAGACATTTTGACGCGCTATGGCGGAGAGGAGTTCCTGGTCGTAGCTCCGCACACTCCTCTTCTGAGTGCGACCAACGTAGCAGAGCGGGTGCGCAAGTCGATCGAGTCCCATGATTTCAGTCTGCCCAATGGGCCAGGCGGGATAGGTGGGATTAGAGTGACAGTCAGCATTGGCGTGGCAAGTATAGGCGACGGGGCAGAAGACCGAGAGACGCTGGTTCACGTCGCTGACGAGAATCTTCTTCGTGCAAAACAGGAAGGGCGCAATCGGGTCATCGCCGCTACGCCAAGTGCCACAGGGTCTATACTGCCATGACGTACGTTGCACCGCCGCCCAACAGGGTACTCCAGGAGACGCGCCAAGAACGGCGCGCCCCTGAGCTTGCACCTTAGGCGCCGTCAAGCTCAATACCCAATGCGAACTCTTGCTGAAGCCACGGTCGTTGCTATCGCTGTCGTCGCCAGTGCCTGCGCGTCGGCGCCGGCGGCGACTTGCAAGACTGGCGAGCAAAGCGCTGTCAGCGAAACGCTCTACTTGGGAACAGGCAAACCGAACGGCGTAGTCACAGCCGATGAATGGACCAGCTTTCTCGCAACCGTGGTCACTCCCAGGTTCCCTCAAGGTCTTACCGTCTTCCAGGCATACGGGCAGTGGCGTGGCGCGGATGGCTCGATCGTTCGAGAATCAACCTACGTTCTCCAACTCGTGCATCCCGATGACACACCCAACGAGAAGTCAGTTGCCGAGATTGCAGCTGCCTACAAGGCTCAATTCCTGCAAGAGGCGATTCTTCGTACCAAGGCGAGTACATGCATTTCGTTCTAGTCACAGCAGCCCGAATGCACGCCCTGACCCATCAATTCCCCTGATGCGGATCGAAACCGACGACCTCTCCCACCCGGCGATTCATGCATTGCTGAACGAGCACTTACAAAGCATGTACCAGCTATCTCCTCCTGAGAGCGTTCACGCCCTTGATCTTGAGAAGCTTCGCAAACCCGAGATCACATTCTGGTCTGCCTGGGAGGGCTCGCTCCTGATAGGTTGCGGTGCCCTCAAGGAACTTGATCGGAAGCACGGCGAAATAAAGTCCATGCGCACTCCCGACGCACATCGACGCAAGGGTGCAGGACGAGGCATCCTCGCTCATATCATTGCAGTCGCAGAGCGCCGTTCCTATGAGCGTCTGAGCCTTGAGACCGGCTCGATGGAAGCATTCACCCCGGCCCGGAGACTCTACGAGAGTTTCGGTTTCGCCTACTGCGGTCCATTTGGCGAGTACGCTGAAGACCCGAACAGTGTGTTCATGACCTTGCGCCTGCGGGGAAAGCAGGCGTTTTAAGCAATCATTCCAGCGGACCGGGTTCGGCAGCCGCTTCAGTGTCACACCGTTGCAGCTGAGCCCGAGGCCGCGCGAGTATGACGTTCAGGAGTAGACTCACATCACGTCCAAACAATAGCCATCAAGTGCAACGGAGAGAGGAGAAGCGTCATGACGGGAAATACGGTTCGACTGCACCGGGTGCTGCACGCACCGCCGGAGCGGGTATATCGCGCATTCCTCACCGCAGAGGCTTTGGCGAAGTGGATTCCGCCGAATGGTTTTACCGCCGCCGTCCATCACATGGAGCCCAAGGTTGGCGGAACGTTCAAGATGTCATTCACAAACTTCACCACCCAGCAGAGCCATTCCTTTGGCGGTGAGTACCTTGAGATGGTTCCAAACGAGTTGCTTCGCTATACCGACAAGTTCGACGACCCAAATCTTCCCGGCGTGATGCAGGTTACGGTTTCGCTGAAGGCAGTTTCCTGCGGAACCGAGTTGAGCATCGTGCAGGAAGGCATTCCCGACGTAATCCCGGTCGAAATGTGCTACCTCGGCTGGCAGGAATCGCTCGTTCTGCTCGCAAAGCTTGTTGAACCTGAAATTCAGCAGTAATGGGTGCGTCGGCGCCCCAATACTCGCCGCAGGCGCGACGGCCCCGACGGGCCACGGCCTGAGATCTCGCTCAGACGGAGCACCGCCGGGATGGCGCGAAGGTTGAACCCCTCAATTTCCGAAGGTGTTTCTGGTCACCATGAATATTGATCCAGTCCGGCGCCATGCCCTGTCTCTTCCCGAAGTCACGGAGGAGCCACATCACCACTTTTCATCGTTCCGGGTGGGCGGCAAGATCTTCGTCACGGTACCGCCCGATGAGAAGTATGTCCATCTCTTCGTCACGGAAGAACAGCGAGAGATCGCGTTGTCGCTCGACCCGGAGTTCCTGGAGAAGTTGCAATGGGGCGGAAAAGTCGTTGGTCTTCGGGTAGCCTTGCCAAATGCAAAGCCGGCAGTTGTAAAGAGACTCATATCGCAGGCTTGGGCGTACAAAGCACCGAAGGCCCTCGCTGCACGAGTGGCGGCCACATTGGAGAAGAAGGCATGAGTGCTGCAACGTCACCGCGACCCAACAGATGCGCTTCATCCGCCGGGTGCCCGACCGTCCATCGTCTGACAATTCACTTGCCGGAATCGTTTCGCTGCGATCCGCACCGTCAAATATACAGATGAAGCACTCACCTGTTCGTCGCGCGCTGCTGCTTGCCGCTACTTCGGCCCCATTTGCCAGCGCCGGTGCTGCGTGGGCAGGCAGCGCACCAGCAGGAACCGCGGCACATGGCCGCCTCGGCGCACTCGAATCCGCGGCAGGCGGGCGGCTTGGGGTCGCTGCCTTCAACACGGCCGACGGCGCGCAAATCAGCCACCGCGCGGATGAGCGTTTTCCGTTCTGCAGCACGTTCAAGGTGCTCGCGGTATCGGCCATCCTGAAGCGCAGCGCGGCCGAAAGCGGGCTACTGCAACGACGCATCGCCTACAGCAAAGACGAACTGGTTGCGTACTCGCCGATTACCGGAAGACATGCCGGCAGCGGAATGACGGCTTCCCAACTCTGTGCGGCCGCCCTCCAGTACAGCGACAATACCGCGGCCAACCTGCTGATGAAGATGCTTGGCGGTCCTGCCGCCGTGACTGCGTTTGCCCGCTCGATCGGCGACGGAGAATCCCGCCTCGACCGCTGGGAGACGGAACTCAACACCGCGATACCGGGCGATCCTCGCGATACGTCGACGCCCGCTGCAATGTCGAGGAATCTGCAACGGCTTGCGCTGGGCGATGTGCTAGGGGGAGCGGAACGCGACCGGCTGGTGGAATGGCTGCGCGGCAACACCACCGGCGCTGCGCGGATACGCGCCGGCGTACCGGCGGGATGGCAGGTTGCGGACAAGACCGGCAGCGGAAGCTACGGCACGGTCAACGACGTCGCCGTAGTATGGCCGCCGGGGAAGCCGCCCATGGTGCTTGCGATCTATTTCACCCAGCCTGACAAGGACGCGCCATGGCGCAACGACGTGGTGGCAACGGCCGCGAAGATTGCGGTTGAAGCCATCGCCTGAGCGTTCCCACGACGTCGAATGGCGACCGCGATGCCCCACCCATCCACCGACACGGACGCAATCGACAAGACCTTTTGCACCGGTCATTCCTGACCTTACGCCTTTCACACAACAGGAGCACCGCAATGACAACGAACCCTTCCATGCCTGCAAGCCAACGGGTTGTCCAGATCTGCCTGTTCCTCGTCGCCGCAATCGCCATTCTGGGCGGTGCGCTGCAGATGTACCTCGGCCAACCCGACACGTCGCCCAGGCTCGACAACGTGCATCGTTTCATGGCCGGCGTGTATTTTTCGACCGGGCTCATCAACTTCTGGGCGGCAATGACCATTCGCCGTCAGGGAACCCTGGTGTATCTCCTGGCGCTCGGGGTACTCCTCGCCGGCGTCGGAAGGCTGGTGTCCATCAGCCACGTGGGGCTCCCCGAACCGGCAGCGCTGTGGCTGGGCTACCTCATTCCGGAATTGCTGCTGCCCGTGGTCATTGCGGTGGCGCATACTGCCACCACTCGCAATGCGTCTCAACCGGATTCTGTTGGCGCCGGTCATGCCGGCGCGTAGAGCGCAAAGATGAGCCGCTTCGTCGCCCTGCTGCGTGGAGTCAACGTCGGTCGTGCCAAGCGCGTGCACATGGCCGAGCTGCGGAAACTCCTCGAGAAGCTCGGCTACAGCGCCGTTCAGACGCTCCTGAACAGCGGCAACGTCGTCTTCGAGAGCACCGGTCGCTCCACAAGCGCACACGCAACCCGCATCCGGGCAGCGCTTGGCGAGACACTGGGCATCGAGGTGCCGGTCATCGTCAAGTCTTCGAAAGAAATGGCTGCGCTCGAAGCAGAGAACCCGCTGGCAACCGTCGCCACAGACTCCTCGCGCCTGTTGGTGGCCTTTACCGCCGACAGCACCGGACTTCGGACCCTTGCCACGCTGCTGCCGCTGGTG
>Ga0163199_1001512_pt1 | contig 14506 bp, 13 predicted proteins | sample PL_2010_150m_FD_113537 | JGI IMG/M metagenome (GOLD analysis project Ga0163199, IMG submission 113537) | Freshwater microbial communities from Powell Lake, British Columbia, Canada to study Microbial Dark Matter (Phase II) - PL_2010_150m | ecosystem: Environmental > Aquatic > Freshwater > Lake ... | reverse complement strand
GCCACCAGCATCGTGACGACGGCGGGAAACCCCGACAGCCACATCGTTCTCCGGGGCGGACGAGACGGCGGAAATTATCACCCCCACCACGTTGCGGCAGCCTGCGAGGCCCTGTCCAAGTCGGGCCTCCATCCCGCGCTGATGATCGACTGCAGCCATTCGAACTCCGGGAAAGATCCCCGCAGGCAGCCGGATGTGTGGAATAGCATTCTTTCCCAGCGGGCGGGCGGGCGACGTGAGATCATCGGAGCAATGCTGGAAAGCCACATTCACGAGGGCAGCCAACCGCTTGGCGGCGGGCTTGCGGATCTGCAATATGGGGTTTCCATCACCGATGCCTGCATGAGCTGGGAGTCCACGGAACGCCTTCTCCGGTCTTGAACATCTCGGACACCGGATTTGCGGCGATCGATTTCGAGAGCGCGGGATCCGCGCCGGGACGCACGGACGAACCGGTCCAGATTGCTGTCGTTCACATGGACGGAGACGACATCTGCGCAGTTCTGGATTCCTATGTCCGGCCTCAAATCCCGGTCACCTGGGCAGCGAAGAAAGTCCACGGCATCAGCGATGAGATGGTGGCGGATGCCCCCCGACTCCTCGATTTGTGGCCGGCAATCAAGGCCTCCATGGAGGGCCGATGGATTGTCGCCCACGGAGCGTCGACGGAAAAACGATTCCTCCGGGTGTTTCCTTTCCATTCGTTCGGTCCGTGGGTGGACACCCTCGTCCTGACGCGGGCCGTCTATCCCGGTCTCGCCTCCCACGGCCTCGGCGACATCATCCGCTCACTCGCCCTGGAGAAAGAAGAGGAAATTTCCGGCGGGGGTTTCCGCTGGCATGATGCCGGCTCCGATGCGGCTGCCTCTCTCGTCCTGCTGCGTCACCTTGTCCGGGTCTGCCATCTCGGCGGCAGCAATCCGGATGTCCTGCTCCGCCCGGACCTCACATCCTATTTTTCCGCGCGACGGGAAAAATTTCCGAAGGGGTAAGGATCACATCCATCCGGATGTCGTGCGGATCGAGGGGAACTTTTCCGATCAACTGCTCGTCGAAACAGACGCCTGCGACGACCCCCGAAGCCCGACTTAGAAAACGATCGTAATAGCCCCGGCCGCGTCCGAGGCGACCGCCGCTTCGGTCGAATGCCACCCCTGGCACCAGAATCAAGTCGAAGTCGCAACCGGCCGGCAATGCCTCCGGTCCAGGCTCCAGAACACCAAATCTCCCGGCAACAAGCCCCTCCCGGCTGGAAACCCAGCGAAACAGCAACTCGTCCCCCTCAATGCGGGGCAGAGCGATCTGCTTGTCCAACGGCCACGGGTCCAAAACATCCGGCTCGCCGGGAAGAGCACAGAATGCGCAGACGGTCAGGGCTTCCTCCCAAACCGGCCAGGCCCGGAGCAGATGAACCAGAGAACTTGCACCGGTGAGGGCGCTCAACTTTCCGGCGTCGCGCATCTCCCTCCTGAGGGATTCCTTCTCAGCGTTCATCGGATGATTCTCCGCCCGCACCTCAGGCCTGCTCGGTGCGTCCAAGCCGTTGGCAGATCTCACGGGTGGCCGTGGACTGGTTCAACGTGTAGAAATGGATGCCCGCCACCCCCTGGTCGAGCAGGTCGGCACACTGCTCGGTGGCAAAGTGAAGTCCGACCTGACGAATGGCCTCGGGAGAATCCCCCCCGCGCTGCAGCGCCTTCAGGAGACGTGCGGAAAAACGCGCGCCGCCCGCCAACTCAGCCATGCGCTTCATCGATGACAGGCTCGTCACCGGCATGATTCCGGCAATGACCGGGACCTTGATTCCCGCAAGCAAGCAGCGGTCGCGGAAATCAAAGAAATCGTGATTGTCAAAAAACAGCTGGGTGCAGATGTAGTCCGCCCCGGCATCCACCTTCGCCTTCAGGTAATCCATCTCGAGCAGGCGGTTGGGTGTTGCGGGGTGCCCCTCGGGAAATCCGGCAACACCGACCCCAAATCCACGTGGATCGGGATGTCCGGCAAATGCCCTGATAAAACGCACCAGGTCCGAAGCCTGAGGAAAGACATCTTTTGAGTGGTCGTAATCCGGCCTGTCACGGGGAGGATCCCCGCGCAGCGCAAGAATGTTGGAAACACCCACTGCGGCATAACGCTGCAGGATGGCCTCAATTTCCTTCTCCGTGTGCCCGACGCAGGTCAGGTGGGGGATGGGATCCAGTGTCGTGGTCGTCTTGAGCCTGACAACCAGTTCGTGCGTCATCTCGCGCGTGGATCCCCCGGCCCCGTAGGTCACGCTGACAAACGCCGGCTTCAGCGGCTCAAGCTGCCGGATCGTCTCGAAGAGCTGATCAAGCGCCTGCGGAGTCTTCGGCGGAAAAAACTCGAACGAAAATGTCGGCGCTCCGGCCTTGAGAATGTCGTTGATGTGCATCGCGGGCTTACCAGCCGAGAACCTTTGCAAAAATCAACGGGGCGACAATTGTGGCATCGGATTCGATCACGAACTTCGGCGTGTGCTCGCCCAGTTTGCCCCAGGTGATTTTTTCGTTGGGAACAGCGCCGGAATAGCTTCCGTAGCTGGTCGTCGAGTCGCTGATCTGGCAGAAATACCCCCAGAGCGGGACATCATCGCGGCGCAGATCCTGATGGAGCATCGGCACCACGCAGATCGGAAAATCACCGGCAATTCCCCCGCCGATCTGGAAAAATCCGACCGGCGTCTTCTTGCTGGTCGGCGCATACCACTCCGCCAGCGAGATCATGTATTCGATCCCGGTGCGTACGGTATGGACATTTTTCACGTCCCCCTCGATGCAGTGGGCGGAATACATGTTCCCGAGCGTCGAGTCCTCCCAGCCCGGGACAAACATCGGGAGGTTCTTTTCTTTCGCTGCAAGCAGCCAGCTGTTCTTCGGATCGATCTGGAAGCTGGATTGAAGTTCCTTGGAATCGAGAATCCTCCAGAAAAATTCGTGCGGGAAAAGCCTCTCCCCCCGCGCATCAGCGTCCATCCATTCTTTCAGGATGATGTTTTCGATCCGGCGCATCGCCTCCATTTCCGGAATGCACGTGTCGGTGACCCGGTTCATATGGCGGTCGAGAAGCGCCTGCTCATCGGCCGGGGTGAGGTCGCGATAGTTCGGCAGGCGCTCGTAGAAATCATGCGCCACAAGATTGAAAACATCCTCCTCGAGGTTCGCCCCGGTGCAGACGATCCCGTGGACCTTTCCCTGACGGATCATCTCGGCGAGAGAAATCCCCAGTTCGGCCGTGCTCATGGCCCCTGCCAGGGTCATCAGCATGATGCCCCCGTTGTCGAGATGCCTGCTGTAGGCTTCGGCGGCATCCTTCAACGCCGCGGCATTGAAGTGGCGGTAGTGCAGGTCGATGAATTGCGATACGGGTCCGGGCTTCATGATTTTGTCGGTTTTTTCTGGCACCCAGCGGACATGCGCCCCTTCGATCATCCCGTCGGGAGCATGTGCGGGGGATTCACACTAAACAGCCGGAATCCTCGCTGTCCACCCCGAAGAGTTGCGCTTCACTTCGCACGCGATGAGGCAAATTCTCCCGTGCGCTCGAAATCCCGGAAGCGTGCAACAATGGACTGGATGTAAGCCTTGGTGGTCGGAAAATCCATTGCCTCCCGGAGTTCCCCCGATCCAAATCCCCCGCCGAGTCCGGAGTCCTTCTCCCATCGCTTCACCCGCGCACGGCCCGCATTGTATTCGGCCAGGGCGAACGGGACGGGATCATCCTTGTCGGCCCAATGCCTAAGGGCATTGCCCAGATACCAGCTGCCCGCTTCAATGTTGGTCTTCGCATCCAGCAGATCGACCGGCACGAACGTCTCGATCTTTTCCGCGCGCGCCCAGTCGGAGGCGGCTCCCTCGGTGATCTGCATGAGCCCGCGCTCCCCTTTCGAGCCACGCATGTCCGCCTGGAACCGCGACTCCCTCCAGATGATGGCCTTGATCAGGGAGGGGTTGACCCCGTAGCGCTTTCCCGCATCGGCGATCATGTGGTCGTAGCGACGGTATCGCTCGCCGAAAAACAGCATCTGAAGGCGGTAATTTTCATCGTGCCCGGCAACCAGCCAGGCCAGCAGGATCAAAATCAACAATCCGCAACCGGATAAAACCGCCAACTTCATGAGCTCACCCTACACCGGTTCCGGCCGCCGGAACAACCGTTCATGGGAACATTACTGAATTTTTAGATATTTCAGGCATAGGACAGTATTTGTCCTATATGACGATACAGACTGCCCCCGTTATGAACATCAAATCGCTCAGAAAAATGATCTGGAACGCCCGCCGCCCAGCCCGCCCGGTTTACCAGCAACTCGAACTCCACCTGCCGGTCTCGAAGCTCACCCGGACCGACCTGGAGGTTATCGAGGGGCTGCGCCGGTTGAGGGAAGAGCTCTCGCGAGAGTAAGCGCGCTGGCAATCACGGTCACAGAACTCAGGCTCATCGCCACGCCGGCGATCACGGGATTCAAAAGCCATCCCGTGAAGGGATAGAACAAACCGGCAGCGATGGGGATCCCCAGGGAGTTGTAGAGAAACGCCAGAAAAAGATTGCGGTGAATGTTCCGCATCGTGGCACGCCCCAGGCGCACGGCCGCAGGAAGGGCGGTCGGGTGGTTGTTGAGCAAGATCAAACCGGCGGACTCCTTCGCGACATCGGTGCCGGCCCCCATCGCCGCCGACACATCCGCAACGGCAAACGCCGGGGCGTCATTGACCCCGTCACCGGCCATCAGCACAACTTCGCTGCGGGCCTGTGCTTCACGGATGATGTCCGCTTTCCCAAGCGGGGTCAGTCCGGAATGCCATTGCAGAATCCCGGCCTCGGCCGCGACTGATGCCACGGATGGTGAGGCATCGCCGGTGAGCATTAGCACATTGAGCCCGAGCTCCTTCATTTCACTCACAGCAGGCGGCGTCTCCGGACGCAAAACATCCCGGACGAGGATTGTTCCTGCCAGTCGCCCATCTACCGACACATAAATCCCCTCGCCTTCAGGCACAGGCACCCCGCGCGATCCCAGAAAACGCGGCGATCCGGCCAGCACCGCGTGCCCGTCCACGACTCCGCCCACCCCCATGCCCGGCTCGGAAAAAAAATCCGTCGGGGATTCCAACGTGATTCCGGCCCCGACCGCCTCACGCAGAACCGCCCCGGCAAGCGGATGCTCGCTCGCGCGCTCCACGGCACCGGCCATGCGCAGGACCTCCCGCTCGGAAAATCCCGTCTCCGCATGAATACCGACCACCCGTGGACGGCCTTCGGTCAGTGTTCCCGTCTTGTCCAATGCGACTGTTCCCACACGCGACAGGATCTGGAGTGCGGCCGCGTCACGCACGAAAATCCCGTGTTTCGCAGCCACCCCGGCTGCCACGGTGACCGACATGGGAACAGCCAGCCCGATCGCACAGGGACAGGCAATGATCAAAACAGCCACAGCGTTTGCCAGTGCATAGGCCGGGCTGAAATAGGCCCAGACCAGAAAAGTGACCGCGGCGACGAGTAAGACAGCGGGGACGAACCACTCCGCGATCCTGTCGGCAAGGTTTTGAACCGGCAGGCGGCTGCGCTGGGCGCCGGACACGAGTTCAATGACCCGTCCGAGCGTGGTTTCCCGGCCGGCCCGGGAGGTGCGGACAAGAAGGGTTCCCGTGCCATTGATGGTTCCAGCCATCACCCGGAGTCCCGGCTCCTTGAGCACCGGAAGGGGTTCTCCGGTGAGCGAGGCTTCCTCCACATCGCTTCTGCCTTCGATCACATCTCCATCCACCGGAATCTTCTCGCCCGGACGAATTCGCACAATATCACCTGCCGCAAGGGATTCCGCCGCGACATCCTCCTCGACACCTTCGCTCACACGCAGCGCCCGCGGCGGGGCAAGATCGAGCAATCCACGCAATGCGCGGCCCGCCTTGCGGCGTCCGAGTGCCTCCAGAAGCTGACCAGCCAGTGCCAGGGCGATGATCATCGCCGAAGCTTCAAAATACACATCGTGATGATGACCCCCGGAGGCCAGCATCCATGCGCTGAAAAACCACGCGGCACCGGTGCCGAGGGAAATCAACGAAAACATATTGGCCCGCCGGGCGACAAGCGACCGACAGGCTTTCACATGGAACGGCCAGCCGGCCCACCAGAAAACCGGGATCGAAAGAAGAGCCTGCACCCGGATGGACGTCGGACTCTCCGCCCAGGAACGAAGCGCGCCGGAAGGGAGCCAATGGCTCATGGCCAGCAGGAAAAGTGGTGTGGTGCAGACAGCCGCCACCAGGAATCTGCGGAGCAGATCACTCTCCTCACGGTGATCCTCCGGCGCGGGCCCGACCGGCTCCAGCGGCATGCCGCAGATCGGGCAGTCGCCGGGAACGTCCGCGATCACCTCCGGATGCATCGGACAAACATATTTTCCCCACGCATCCGGCGGCGGGGCATGCTTTTCAGAAGAGTGGCAGCAGGACGACATGGTCACCTCCCGAAAAAAATCACCATATCGCAAATCCCGCACACCGGCAGGGATGCCAGCTTATTCACCCTTTTTGGCGGGAACCCAGAAAATCGACTCCACAGCGGATGTCAGGGTGCAGGATTCCTCATCCGGAAATTGATAGGCCATCCGGCCACCGACATACACCCGGTTCGGCGTGTGCTCGGTCAGATCGAGGTTCAGTCCGCCCATCAAAACCACCTCGCCGGACCGTGCGGATGACTTGCTCGGGATGACCTTGCTGTGGAAGTTTTCGCCGACTTCAAAATTGTATGTGCTGTTCATGGTCTTCACGACCACCTTGTCCCCGGCGTGAAGATCCTCAAGACTAAGCTTTTGAACCGATTGGACAGCCGGCGGCACACTGTGGGGCAACTTGTCCTGAGCGGGAGCAGAGGCCGGGGCGGGGGCGGATGGCGGAGGGGCAACCCTGCGGAACATCGGTAACGGAATTGCCTCGGGAGCGGACGAAAGGACACCGGGTTGTGAAATCGTTTGCATGAAATGTTCTGCTCGGAAATGTAGCGTATATCCCCCTTAGGGGCAATAGGGAAGGTGCTTTGAAGCCACCTGCCATGTAATGCCAGCCACGTTCACCCGAACCCGGGCGCACGTCGAATCCGCATGAGAAGTATCCGGCGTCAAGGCTTGAGCTCCGCCCCCGTGATCGCGTTCGTGATTACAAACTTTTCCTGATGGAACGTCGGATCGGCGCGGAAGGAAAGCCGGCCGGCATATCTCCGTTCGATCTCGACCAAATGGTCCTCGTCCTCCGCGCGCAGGCGGCTCAGCAGGTCGGGGTGAACCGTCACCTTGACCTCATGGACGCTGTCCTGGTTGTTCCTCATCACCGAGTGGAGGGCGCGCTGGAGTTCGACGCTCATGCTCATCGGGCTCTTGATGACTCCTTTGCCATGGCAGTGCGGGCAGGGCACAAGAATCGCGCTGGCCAGGCTCTCGTTGGCGCGCTGGCGGGTCATCTCCATGAGGCCCAGCTGGGAAATCGGCAGCACGTGCGTGCGGGCCTTGTCGCGCTTCAGGCGTTCCTTGACGCGCTGGTAAACCGCCTGCTGATCCTTGCGGCTCTTCATGTCAATGAAGTCGGCGACGATCAATCCGCCGATATTCCGGAGCCTCAACTGCCGGGTGATCTCATCCGCGGCCTCGAGGTTGGTCTGGAGGATGGTTTTTTCCATGTCCCTGGCCCCCTTGTTCCGGCCGGTGTTCACGTCCACGGCAATCATTGCCTCCGTCTCATCGATCACGATATAGCCCCCGCAAGGCAGCCAGACCTGACGGTGAAAGGCCGAATCAATCTGAACCTGAACCCCGAAGCAGTCAAAAATCGGCTGCGCGCCGGTGTAGTGCTGAATGGACTTTTTGGCGCGCTTCGAGACATGCCCGACGAGGTTCTGCATCCGCTCGGCTGCTTTCGCGTCGTCGACAATCACGGCATCCACCTCATCGGTAAGAAAATCGCGCACCGTCCGGTCGATGAGATCAGGCTCCTCGAAAAGACAGGCAGGAGCTTTCTTCTCCTCAACTCCGGACTGGATCGCCGTCCACTGCTCGAGCAGAATGCTCAGATCGCGCACGAAATACCTCGCCCGCTGGCCTGCGCCGACCGTACGCATGATCACTCCCATCCCCTCGGGAACCTCGAGTTCACGCAGGATCTTCCGCAGGCGCTCTCGCTCCTTGGGATCGTCGATTTTCCGAGAAATTCCAAACTGGTCGTTGAACGGCATGAGGACCAGATACCGGCCTGCCAGGCTGATATCGGTAGTGATCCGCGGCCCCTTGTTGCTGATCGGTCCCTTTTTGACCTGGACGAGAATATCGGAACCGACGGGATAGATGTTCGGAACATCCTTGTGCGTGATCCGCGGGCCTTTCTTCTTTTTTCCGCCGTCTCCGCGGCTGACCGTCTCGATGCCGCTGTCCAGGGCGGCGGGGATCGCATCCCAGAACTGGAGGAACGCATTTTTTTCGAAGCCGATGTCCACGAACATCGCCTTGATTCCCGGCTCGATGTTCCGGACTTTTCCCTTGTAGATGCCGCCGACGATATTGCGGTCGGTCTCGCGCTCGATCGTATATTCCTCGAGGCGGTTGTTCTCGAGAAGCGCGACCCGCTTTTCCAGCTTTTCGCAGCTGACAATGAGTTTGATTCCGGTGGATTTTTTGATGCCCAAAATGCGTTTTACTGTTTCAATCATGATAAGGTGTGGGTTGAAGGCGTGCTCCGGCACGCCGGGTAATGGAGTTCATCGGCGGCTGTTGGGAGGAGGTTTCTGCTGACGGCTGCCGTCATCTTTTTTCTCTTTTTTTCCGCCGAGGAAATTGAAGAACTTCTGGAAGGCATTCGACTTCTTCTCCTGGTTCTTGACGCGTCCGCGCTCGTCCGCACCTTCGCGGACATTGGGTTTTGCAGCCGGGCTGTTCTCCTGGCTTGCAGCCGCCGGATCGGTGGCGACATCGGCGGTCTCGCCGTCGTCGCCGACAGTCGTGGCGGCGGGAATGTCCCTGCCGAAATCGATGCTCTCAATAAACCGGAAACTGCCTTTGGCCGGTTCCAAGGCCGCAAGCACGGGAGCCTCCCCGCCTTCATCCATTTTCTTGATGTCCTCAAGAATCTTCGCGGCGATGGGAGCTGGAACCGCTCCGCCGGCCTTGGCCCCCTGAACGAACACGACCACCACATACTTCGGGTCGTTGTAGGGAGCGAAAGAGAGGAACCATGTGTGGTTGTCCTTCACGCCCGAGCGCCAGAACTGGGCCGTGCCGGTCTTGCCTGCCACCTCGTAACCCTTGATCCTGGCTTTCCCGGCCGTGCCACCGCCCTCGTTGACAACCTTCCACATGCCCCGCCGCACTTTTTCGATTTGTTCAGGAGTCAATCCGGCATCGGTGATCAAATTAGCGCGCACCCGTGACGGTTCCTGGGAAACAACCGTCCCATCCTGGGCAACAACCCGGTCGATCAGGCGCGGATAATAAACCGTTCCCAAGTTGGCAACAGCGGCGGCGATCATGGCCATCTGCAGCGGTGAAGCCAGCACATCTCCCTGTCCGATTGCGGTGTTTGCGGTGAGCCCGGAGGACCAGTGGGCGCGGGGATTGATCTGGGCAAGCCATTCCGGACCCGGCAGCACCCCCGGGGCTTCACCGGAGAGGGGGATCCCCGACTTCTGGCCGAGCCCAAGCATATTTCCCGTCGCCACGATCTGGTCGATGCCTGCTGCGTTGCCATACTGATAAAAGAACGCGTTGCAGGAAAACTTGATGGCATCGGAAAGGCTGAGCGTGCCGTGAGAGCCTCCTTTGTCGGCAATCCAACACTTCATGAACTTGTTCCCGTATGTCACTCCTCCCGAGCAGTTGAACGTGCGGTTGCCGACACCCGCCCGGAGACCCGCAAGGGAAATCGGAATCTTGTAGGTGGACCCTGGCGCATACGCGCTGATCGCGCGGTTCAACATGGGATTCGTCTCATCCTTCGTCAGATCCGACCAGTCCATCGCGGCGATGGAGGGAATGAACATGTTCGGGTCATAGGAGGGCACGGATGCCATGGCGAGAATGTCCCCGTTGTTCGGGTTCAAGACAATTGCCGCACCGCGCCCCACAGCACGCAGGGCCTGCTCGGCGATAAACTGGATGCGCGCATCGATCGTAAGGAAAACATTGCTCCCCTGCACCGGTTCCTTGCGGCTGATTTCCCCCTCGATGATTCCTTTCACGTTGCGCTGGAGCGTCCTCACCCCGGGCTCACCCTTCAACGCATCGTTGAGGAAGAGTTCGATCTGCGCTTTCCCCTCCATGTCGGGCTCGTAGAAGTTGAAATCCCGGATGTCGGGGAGCTTGTCGAGGTCGTTCGGCATTCCGACATACCCCAGAATGTGCCCGGCCATCGCACCATACACATACCACCTCACCGGCTTCACGGTCACATTCACCCCGGGCAGGCCGAGATTCTTCTCCGAAAAAACCGCCATCTGCTCGAAGTCGAGATCCTGTCTGTAGCTGTAGGGAACCTCGCGGTTGTTGCGGTAGTGGACCTGGAGGACGTTGGCATTGAAATCCTCAGCAACGCCCAGTTCCTCCAGGCGGGGGATCACTTCTTCGGAAACAATTTTGACGACATCCGCCTCCTTGAGATCCCTCGGCATGTTGTGCACCCGCCCGCGGTATGTCGTCATCGGGACGCTCCCCTTGGAGTCCCTGTAGGCGCGCACCATGTCGGGTAGATAAAAATCCACCTCGAAACTCGCGCGGTTCTCCACCAGCTTGATGCCGTTTCTGTCGAGGATCTCCCCGCGCACGGCCGGAATCCGCACCGAAACCTGCGAGCGGTTGCCAATCCGCGCCGTGTATTCCGCGCCCCGGGCAATCTGGACATACCAGAGCCTGAGCGTGATGCCGCCGAGCGCCAGAAGCATGAGCAGCCCCAGGAAGAAGATACGTGCGGTCGAGGAACGGGTTCGCTTCACGTGTCAGTAACCCCTTTCCAAAATGGAATCCGGCGGGAGCAGGGCGGAAAGCGGCCGAAGCCCCGCATAAAAAACAGGAGCAAGCAGGGCGGCGAGAACGCCCGGAGCCAGCGCACGCCAGAGCAGAGCCTCATCGAACTCGAAGCCCTCGCGGCGCAGGGACAGCATGAGGAACTGCATCAGCAGATATGCGGACGTGCCGGCGGCGGACATCGGAATCAACGGCCACCAGCGCCCCTGTTGCCAGGATGGCCTGAACCCGTTTGCTATGCTCCCGTAAATCACGAAGAACACGATAGAACACCCCAGCGCAATTTCAACCCGTCCCCCCACAACATGCAGATACATCAGGTCGCAGAGAAAACCCGTAAAGAACGCGGCGGCCAGCATGGCGGGAAACGGCAGGGCCATCGCTGCCATGCAAAAAATCATCGGAACAAACACAAACCTCGCCCCGTGCAAAACATTTATCGCGGGCAGCGCCTGCTGGAGCAGCAAGGCAAGAAACACCCCGGCACAGGTCGAGACAAGACCGATCGCCGTCCTCATTTCGCCCCCACCACGACAAACACATCCTCGGTCTGCGTGAGATCCACGGCAGGCTCGACGAGGGCCTGTCCGTCCAGGGGACGCGTTCGAAATTCCTTCACCTTTCCAACCAGGATCCCGGATGGAAACACCCCGCTGCTGACCCCGGCGGAATAAACTTTCTGCCCGGCCTCGATCGCGGCGTTCTTCGTCAAAAAGTTCAACTGGAGCTCTCCGGCGGTGCCGCTCTCCTGAATCCGTTTTCCCGAGAGGATCCCCTGCTCGCGCGTCCCTTCGATCTTGGCGGCAACCCGGCAGGTTTCATCGGTCACCAGCACGACGATCGACTCGTTTTTCGTCACGGTGGTCGTCTTGCCCACAAGCCCGATCTCGGTCAGGACCGGCTGGTCGGTTTCCACTCCGTCCTCAAAACCGCGGTTGATCCTCACCGTGTTCCACCACGTCGAGGCATCCCGGGAAATAATCCGCGCCGGGAGAAGGCGGAACACCGACCGCTCACGGTATTCCAGAGCCGATCGCAGCCGGTTGTTCTCCGACTCGATTTCCCGCAGGAGGTTGTTCGTGGTCAGGAGCTCGCGGTTTTGCTCGTTCAGTTTCCGGTTGTCCGCCTCCAGTTCGTCCAGCGTCTTGAGCCCCTGGCCCATGGAGCCGAGCTGTTCCTGCACGGCCGTGCCGGTGCGGAAAAACGGGGCCAGGACCGAGAGGAATTTCCCCTGCATCGACTGCATCTCCACCGGCGAAAGAACCGACAGGTAAATAGCACCGGCAATAACGGCCAGCAGGAGCGCAATGTTGAGCTTCTTCATGCAGGTTCAGGGCCGGTAAAGCCCCTGCAAGGTTTACGGATGCGGGCGCTCGGAGGAGACCGCCCGCAGGAACTTCAATTCGGACAGGGCGCGCCCGGTGCCTTCGGCAACCGCGCTGAGCGGATCCTCCGCAACGTGCACCGGAAGCCCGGTCTCCTCGGCGAGTAGCTTGTCGAGCCCGCGGAGCAATGCACCTCCTCCCGCGAGCACCAGCCCCCGGTCCACCAGGTCGGCAGAAAGCTCGGGAGGACAGCGCTCGAGAGTGATCCGGACCGAGTCCACAATCGTGGAGAGCGGCTCGAGCAACGCCTCGCGGACTTCCTGAGAAGAGATGGAGATCGTCTTCGGAAGGCCGGCAACAAGATCGCGGCCCTTGACCTCCATCGAAGTCTCCTTCTCCTGCTTGTAGGCCGACCCGATTTTGATTTTGATCTCCTCCGCCGTGCGCTCGCCGATCATGAGGTTGTAGGCGCGCTTCATGTAATTCGTGATCGCCTCGTCCAACTCATCGCCGGCAACACGGACGCTGCGGCTGAAGACGATTCCGGAAAGCGAAATGAGGGCGACCTCGGTGGTGCCTCCGCCGATGTCGATGATCATGTTGCCCGCAGCATCCTGCACCGGCAACCCCACGCCGATGGCGGCGGCCATCGGTTCTTCGATCAGATAAACCTCGCGCGCTCCGGCATGTGTCGCGGAATCCTTCACCGCGCGCTTCTCGACCTCGGTGATTCCGCTCGGCACGGCGATCACCACGCGCGGACGAACCATCCGGCGGCGGTTGTGAACCTTGCTGATGAAGTGCCGCAGCATCGCCTCTGTGATTTCAAAATCGGCGATCACGCCGTCCTTGAGCGGACGGATGGCCACAATATTTCCCGGCGTGCGGCCGAGCATCCGCTTCGCCTCGTCACCGACCGCGAGGACGCGGTTGGTTCCCTGTTGAACGGCAACGACCGAGGGTTCGCGCAGCACGATCCCGTGATCCTTGACATAAACGAGTGTGTTTGCGGTTCCCAGGTCAATGCCGATGTCGTTGGAAAAAAAGCCCAGAAGATTGTCGAACATTATGTGAATGATTTGAGTAAATTGTTGATATCAAAGGCAACACCACCTCCTCCCGTCACCAAGCGGAGGCTTACGCTGCCGAAACCCCTAGAATCGTTTTCCAAGGCTCATGCGTCAAGGCTATCCTTGAAAAATGGCGGCTTTTTCCGCCGGGGCGCACCGGGGCGGGATCAAACCGCCGCTGCAATGGCATCCCCCATCTCCCGGGTGCCAACCAGCTTCGTCTCGGGAGTATGGATGTCGGCTGTCCGCAGGCCCGAGGCGATCACCTTGCGCACGGCGGATTCCACGGCCGCCGCCGCCTCATCGAGCCCGCAGGAAAACCGGAGCAACATGGCCGCGGAAAGGATCTGGGCGATCGGGTTGGCGATGCCTTTTCCCGCAATGTCGGGGGCGGTTCCCCCGCTCGGCTCATACATGCCGAACCGGGTCGCGCCGCCGGATGTCGATTCCCCCAGACTCGCACTCGGCAGCATGCCCAGCGAACCCGCGATCATCGCCATCTCGTCGCTCAATATGTCGCCGAAAAGATTTTCCGCCAGCACGACATCGAACGCCTTCGGGTTTTTGATCAGCTGCATCGCGGCGTTGTCGACATAGAGGTGGTTGAGCGCGACATCCGGATATTCCCGGCCGGTCTCGTTCACCACCCGGCGCCAGAGCACCCCGTTCTGAAGCACGTTCGCCTTGTCGATCGACGTCACCCGCCCGCTGCGCTTCCGCGCGGATTCAAAAGCGACTTTCGCGATCCGCCGGATCTCGCTCTCCCAGTAAACCATCGTGTCCACCGCGAATTCCTCGCCGCCTTCCTTCTTTAAATATTTCGGCTCGCCGAAGTAGAGCCCGCCGGTCAGTTCCCGCACACACAGCACATCAAATCCACCCTCGACCGAACGGGGGTGCAGCGGAGAGGCATGGGTGAGTTCCGGAAGGCAAACCGCCGGGCGCAGGTTGGCAAAAAGCCCGAAGTGCTTCCTCAGCGGCAGAAGCGCTGCGCGTTCGGGTTGTTCGGCAGGCGGCAGTGACTCCCACTTCGGACCTCCCACGGACCCAAACAGGATCGCATCCGCCTTCTCGCAGGCCTCCATCGT
>Ga0163199_1001510_pt1 | contig 14512 bp, 9 predicted proteins | sample PL_2010_150m_FD_113537 | JGI IMG/M metagenome (GOLD analysis project Ga0163199, IMG submission 113537) | Freshwater microbial communities from Powell Lake, British Columbia, Canada to study Microbial Dark Matter (Phase II) - PL_2010_150m | ecosystem: Environmental > Aquatic > Freshwater > Lake ... | reverse complement strand
CTCCAGCCGACCCTTCGCCCGTCGCCTTATGTATAGCGACCAAGTCACGCTGGCTTGCCGCATTGATCTCAATGGTGGCGACTGGGTGCGCCATTACCTCTTGGCGGAGGGCGATGTCAGTATTGAACAGTTGAGCGAGCGGCCGGACAAAGAGCTGCAAGTCATGGGCGTTGAAGCTTGGGGACGCACGCTGGCCGATGCTGGCCTGTCGCCGGCCATTGCCAAAGTGCTGTCGCTGGAGCAGGGCCAGACCGACCGATTGTGCGAATACAGTCCGCGCGAGCTGCTACGCTTGGTGTTTGACGTATTTGGCGACCAGGAGGTGCTAAACCAGTACGATAGCGCCCGTGAGAACCAGCAGCAACTCGCCCGAGAAATGCAGCAGGCCGAAAATGAACTGGATCACAGCAAGGTGCAGTTGGCCGAGTTGAAAAACAAGGTCAACAATTACTTGAGCTGGCGGCACAAGGTGCAGGAGCGCGAACGTCTGGCTACTGAAGTGCTGCCGGTGTTGGAGTGGCACGGTCAGCGGCAAAAACTCACCGAACGCAGCCGCGAGCACCGCCGTCAGCGCCACCAAAGCGCCCAAGCGAATGCGGATCGCGCACAGAAAAATTCCGAGCTATTGACGCTGCTGGAGGCGCGCAGCGAGGCAGATGCCGAAGAAGCTCGTTTGCTGCGAGAGCGCGACAACGCCGCAAAGCAGCGCGACAGCACCCGGGACTTCGAGCGTCCGCTCGAAGCGCTGGCCCAGCGCGAAACAGAGCTGCTGGCCCTGGTGGACAAGGAAAGCGATGCCGACGCACTGAACCTGCGCTTGAGCGAACTGCGTGTGCAGGACGAGGCGCTGCAAGGGAAACACAATGAATTGCTGGGACAAAGAAAGAGTCTTGTGCAGGAGCTATCAGGGCTAGAGGGACATAAGGCTCCTCCTTTGCCCGAAGACGCGCGCCGCTTGCGGCTGCGACTGCAGTCTGCTGACGTTGGCAACCGCTTCCTGGCTGAGGTGGTGGATGTGCGCAACGAGCACTGGCGGGCCGCTATTGAGGGTGTGCTGCGCCCGCTGCGTTGGATGGTATTGTTGGAAAAGGCCAGCGACCTCGGCAACGCAGACGACATTGCTTCCACCGAGCGCTACCGCCACTACGTCGTGCCCCCGGGCGAAACGGTGCCTGCGGCAGAACCGAATTCATTACTGGCTCAGGTGCAGTTTGATGCCAAAGTGCCACGCTGGCTGATCCAGCAGTTGCAAAACTTGCGCTGTGTGGACAGCCCCAGTGATGGACGCAAGACAACCGGTAATTGGATCACGCCGCATGCCTATAGCTTTGACGGACGCGGCGCCCGATCAGTGTGGGTGGAGCCGCGTGACCACCAGTTTGGTGCCGCAGCCCTGCAAGCCAAGCGGGAAGGGCTGGAGCGCGACCTGCGCAAAGTGGAAGAGAGGCTGATGCCAGTGACGGACGGCTTGCTTAAGGTAAAGCGCCAAATTGACGACTGCAAGCAGGCTCTTGCGGGTCACAGCGCGTCCCAGGAGCTTGCGCGGCGCAGCGAGGAATTTGCCGCCGCGCGCCAAGCGCTGCCCGCTGCCCGGCAGGCGCGCGTCGCCGCAGCCACTCGTTGGCAGCAACTGGATACCGACTACGGCAACGCCAGAGTCAAGTTGGAAAGAGCCGGGTTTGAATACCGGAATATGGAAGCAACGATGCGCGATAAATTGCGGGATGCAGAGCGCCAGGCCGCAGAACAGATGCAACGGCGCCAGCAGCTCACCGTAGACGTTGACAGCTCGCAACACCGCCGTCGCCAGATTCCTGCAGGTTGGCGCAAGCCCGACGTGCTTCAGGAACTGGTTGTCAAGTACCACAACGACACCCAAGCCAAACTGCGTCTAGATGCTGTCGAGGACGACTTGGCTCGGGGCACTTGGGAAAAAGACGACACAGTGCAAGAACGATACCGTCGAATGGAAGCTACTGTGCGCGAGCGTGGCGACAGTTTGGATGACCACAAGGCCAAAAACGCCCAGGCAGCTACGGCGGTGCTTAGGGCGCGCGCGAGCTATATCGAGGTGCTGCGCAGTACTGTTCGTCGCTACCGCAGCAACATCCAGGAATTGGGGGGGTTGGCCGGCGTGGAAGTGTCTGCCGAATTGCCGGCACTGGAAAACGACGACGCAGTATTGGCCCAGGCTGGTCTGAAGGTGAATTTCAACTTCGATGGCAAGGGCAACATTGGTCTGAACGACGGCGAGGCTTCCGGTGGGCAGCAGGTAATTAAGTCGCTGATTTTGCTGGTGGGTTTGCTGAAAGACGAAGACGGCGCTTCCGGCGGCTTTGTGTTCATCGATGAGCCCTTTGCCCACCTGGACGTGCGCAATATCCAGCTGGTCGGCCACTTCCTACGCTCCACGCAATCCCAGTATGTGTTGACCACACCCATTACCCACAACCTCGAAGTGTTTGAGCCCGCCGAGATCACCTTGGTCACGAGCAAGAAGCCGCGCGACAGTCGCTGGGCGCCGCCGATTGCCGTGGCCAAGCGGCGTGGCGTGCCGACGTTGTCGGCGCTGTAAGGTCGCGATGGAGACAGCAATGCAAGTAACGCCGGTAGGCAAGGGCAAACGCAGGCGCCAAATGCTTACGCCGATGCTGCAACTGCCAACGCTCACTGCCGCCCAACAAACGGTGCTGCTGAAGTGGCTAACGTCGGACGCCGGGGAGCGCAATTGGCAGAGTCTGCTGCAGGCCGCTGGGACCAACCATGTGGAAGTTGCCGAGTCGCTATTACACGCTCTGTTGCAAGCGGGTGCTGTGGCGGTAAAAGAGGAGTTTCACCATGGACAGTGGCGGTCGCAGCGTGTGGTGTGGACGGAGCTCGAAGCCGTTCAGCGCTTAGCCAACGTGTCGACGCGGACTGAGCGTGCTGCCACCAAGGAAAACCTCAATACGCAATTGGAAGCCCTGGCTAAAGATCACCCGTGGTTGGTTCCGGCGGTACAAAGCGTGTTAAACGACACCTTGCCCGCTAGCACACGGAAGGCACGTGCCGAATTGCTGCAGGCCTTGGTTCCGTGGCAGCAGGCTCAACGACAAGCCCTGCGCCAGGACTTTGCGCTGGCAGCGCGCGAACACACTAAGGCCATCACTGCGGCGGAGTGGGACTGGCTGGAAGCCATGCTGCCACTGGAGTCTCTGGGCATTGGTCGGTTTGAGCCGCTGCTGTGGCTCAGTGGGGCCATCACCCTGCGCCACGTTGGCGAAGGGCAGGGCGACCTGATGGCGTTGCAGCGTTTCGGCTTTGTTGGGCTGCCGTGTCGGCAGTTCTGCTTACCGCTGGGCGTGGCCATGCCGCCACAGCGTTACTGGTTGATTGAGAACCGCGCGAGTTTTGAGCGCCAGTCGCACAAGCTCGCGCCTGGCGTGTGTCTGGTGTGGTTGCCCGGTCGTCCCGGCAAAGCTTGGCTGGAGGCCATGCACTGGCTCCTGGCGCAAGCCCCGGCGACTGCGACCATCAGCTGCGACCCCGATCCAGCAGGCATTCAGATTGCAGTGACAGCAGGCCGGTTGTGGGACGATGCAGGTGTGGCCTGGCAAGCCGCCCATATGGACATCAGCTATTGGCAAAGCGGTAAGACCTTGCCTTTGACGGATTACGATCACCGAGTTCTAGCCGAGCTGCAGGTCTGCGACGGTTTGTCGCCAGCCCTAGCGAGCTTGCGCGACTACATCTCTTCGTCGGGTACCAAAGCCGAGCAAGAGGGGTGGCTCTAGTATGGGGTTAGGCAAAAAGCCGGAATCACCAGTTTCAGCCTTTCCCATTCCGAGTGTGGCCTATACCGAGCCCGCGCTCGCCTGGGTCGGTCTCACCGAAGACCGGGCCAAGGCAAAAGGCATCAAGGTCAGGAAGGGCCTGTTCCCCCGGGGTGCTTCAGGCCGTGCTATCGCCAATGGGCGCGAACGCTGTCACAGTAGCCAATGCTTGCCCTGCATGGGCCTGTCACGCACGGGCCACACAGGGCAAAGCATTTGCACAACCTCCATCAGGCTCAACCATTCGGCGATGGGGTCGATCCCGCAAGCCATGCCCAGCGGCGGCTGAAACGGCACACCCGCTTCACGCACCAGCACCGCACTTGCATCGGCACGGTTGAGTGCCGTTTCAATAGGTGTATCGGACTTATCCGAGAAGTTCATTGAGAAGTTCCGATTTGCTGAACAGGGCAAAGTAATCCCGCAACTCATTCATGTCGAGCGAAGCGAGGTGTATTTTCAACAGTGCGCGAATGTCGTCCAGGTCACGCGTTCGCGTTGCATCGTTCACGAAGCCTTGCAGTTTGAAGCCGATCAGCCCTTCGACGCTGATGATGCGCATGCGGCCCATCGGTGTCTCGCGCTCCGATGCCTGCGCCAACAGGCGGCGTGCAAGGGGACGATGCGCGTAAAGCAAATCCAGACCTTCCGCTGCGCGCACATAGTTGGCGGCGTCTTCACTACGGTACAGGCACCGATAGCCCAAATCCAGCAGCGCGGCATGTACCCTGTCCGCAGCTTCGGCCTCCACCAGAAAATCCACATCCTTGGTGGCGCGCACCACCTGGTGCGCAACCACCGCCAAACCGCCAATCAAGGCTGGCTCAATGCCGTTGCGCGCAAACATGGTCAGTGCTTCGCGAATTTGTTCGGCCAGGTTGGACATGTCTACAGCGTGAAAGGGTGGATGCGGGCATCATAGCGTCTGCTGCGGCGTTCACCGACCGTGGCTTCATCAACGTAGACATCCAGATGCGCACAAACCTGTCCCACATCTTCCCCGTCGGCGACATCGTCGACACAGCCGTGCGGAGCCAAGTTCGCTTGCCCGTTGTGCGCTGATAGAATTTCCCCAGACTATCGAGCAACCATGATGGGCAGGCGAACATGCACATTGATCACCACGATCTCTACACCGAATTCCCCGACATGCGTGAGGCCATCGCTGTCCTGAAGGATGAAAGTGGTTACTTCAGCAACCTCTTCGGGCGTTACAACCGCCTCACTGGCAAGGTCGAGGACCTCGAGGAGCACGACATGCCAGTGGCCGACTTCACGATCGAGGACATGAAGAAGGCACGTGCCAGACTGAAAGACGAGATTTACCAGTTGCTGCTGGTCTTCCGCTGCGGACAGCGGCATCAAGCCTGATACTTAGCCCGGCGCCCGGGATGCGATACTTGGCCAGGGGCGGCTCAGTTTCCTGAGCACCCTGTTTTTTTGAGGCAAACATGTCTGAAGAAATTTTGCTCGGCGACGAAGCCGTTGCGCGCGGCGCGATTGATGCGGGGATCAGCGCGGCCTATGCCTATCCCGGCACGCCTTCCACCGAGATCTACCAAACCATACAGGATTACGCCAAAGAGCACAGCCTGCCGGTACGCGGCATGTGGTCGACCAACGAGAAGGTGGCACTCGAAGAAGGCGTGGGTGTCTCCTACGCAGGTGGCCGCGCCATGGTCTCGATGAAGCACGTGGGCCTCAATGTGGCGGCCGATCCGTTCATGAATGTGGCCGTCTCCGGCGCCCATGGTGGACTGGTGATTGCCGTGGCCGACGATCCGTCCATGCACAGCTCGCAAAACGAGCAGGACTCGCGCTACTTTGCCGACTTTGCCATGGTGCCCTGCCTGGAGCCTGGTGACCAGCAGCAGTGTTACGACTTCACTCGGGAAGCTTTCGAACTGTCGGAGCGCCTGCAGGTGCCGGTGTTGCTGCGCCTGGTGACGCGTCTGGCGCACAGCCGCGCGGCAGTGAAGCTGGGCGCAGCGCGGGCGCAGAACGTGCCCAATTATGTGGAAGACTCGAGTCGCTTCACGCTGCTGCCGGTCAACGCGCGCAAGGCGTATGCCAAGCTGGTCGACAAGCAAGCGGCGTTCCAGGATTTCTCGGAGAACCACGCCGGCAATGCGTTGACACTGCGCGGCAACGGCAAACCCGGCATCCTGGTCAGTGGCCTGGGCTGGAACTACCTGAAAGAGGCGATGGGCGAGGCGCTGGACGGCTACAACCTGCTGCGCATTGGCGTCTATCCCCTGCCGGTGAAGAAGATCCGCCAACTGCTGGACGCCTCCAGTGAAGTCTGGATTGTGGAGGAGGGCTATCCCTTCATCGAACGCTATGTGAGCGCGCTGGGTCTGATGCGCGAACGTCCGATTCACGGCAAGCTCACCGGCGCCCTGCCGCGCATGGGTGAGCTGACACAGGACACGATCCGGCGCTGCTTCGGCCTGCCGGTCAGTGTCTCGCTGCAGATCGAGGGTCTGTCCGAGGTGCTGGTGGGTCGACCACCTCGCCTGTGCGACAAGTGCCCGCACACCGACGCCTATATCGCCATCAACCAGGTCCTGACGCAGTACGGACCGGGTGTGCGCGTGATGGGCGACATCGGCTGCTACACACTGGGCTACCTGCAGCCCTACAACGCGATCCACTCCTGCCTGTGCATGGGCTCTTCCATCGGCATGGCCATCGGTGCCGCGCACACCGGCATGACGCCCTCGCTGTGCGTCATCGGCGACGGTACCTTCACGCACTCGGGCATGGCGCCGCTGCTGGACGCGGCGCGCGACAACACCAACATCAAGGTCTTCATCCTGGACAACAGCATCGTCGCCATGACCGGCGGGCAGCCGACCATGGCTACCGACGAAGAAGTGGTGGATCTGGTGGCCGGACTGGGGGTGCCGCGCGAGCACATCCGAATCGTCGTGCCGCTGCCCAACCGCAAGGAGCAGACGCTGGCCATCATCAACGAGGAACTGCCCTACAAGGGGTTGTCGGTGATCATTGCGCGGCGCGCCTGCGTCACTTACGCCAAGCAGATCAAGCTCTACAAGCGCGCCTGCGAGGATCAAACTGAATGAACTACGACCTGGTAATTTGCGGTGTCGGCGGCCAGGGCGTGTTGTCGATTGCCTGGGTGATTGATCACGCGGTTCATGAGGCTGGTCTGCACTTCAAACAGTCCGAGGTGCACGGCATGGCGCAGCGCGGCGGCGCCGTCTCCGCCTTTGTGCGCATTTCGGACCAGCCGGTGGCCAGCGACCTGATTGCCAATGGTGCGGCCAGTCTGGTGCTGTCGGTCGAGCCCATGGAAGCCTTGCGCTATACCCAGTTGCTGCGACCGGACGGCTGGATCGTGAGCGACGTCACGCCGCTGGAGAATGTGGACGCCTACCCGCCACACGAAGCCCTGTACAAGGTGTTGTTTTCGGTGCCGCATCTGGTGGCGCTGGATGCCACACGATTGGCTACCAAGGCCGGCACGGTGAAGGCGCAGAACATGGTGGTGCTGGGCGCTGCTGCCTCACAGCTGCCCTTGCCGGTGGACTTGCTGGAAAAGCAGATCCATGAGATCTTTGCGAGCAAGGGTGAGCGCATCATCAAGGCCAATATCAATGCCTTTCGCATGGGCACGGCTGCCAGCCAGTTCGCAGCGGCGCTCTCGGCAGCGGGAGCGCCTTCTTCCGTGCTGGCCCGGGTCTTGCCGCGCCTTGCCTTTGAGCCGCAAGCGGTGGCGCAGCCGGCACTGGATGCCTGGTGCAAGCGCCTGCTTGCCGCCGACGCCGCGCAACTGGCGCTGCAACTGTTCCAGTCTGATGCCGTGCTGACGCTCGACGCCGTGCCGGCCTAGATCGTCGATCCGGCTAGCCAGTCTGACCGCTTGGGGCGTCGTCGCCGAACAGCGGCTGCACATTCCAGATTTCACTGGCATATTCGCTAATCGTTCGGTCCGATGAAAACGGCCCCATCGCGGCGATGTTCAGGATCGCCTGGCGTGTCCACTCGGAGGGCTTGCGGTACAGCGCATCGACGCGTTGCTGCGCTGCCAGATAGTCCGGAAAGTCCGCCAACAACTGGTAATAGTCCGACTCCAACAGGTTGCGCGTGAGGTCCTGGTAACGCTTTGGCTCATCTGGCGAGAAGGCGCCATCGGCGATGCGGTCAATCGCCGTCTTGAGTTCGTAGTTGTTGTCGTAGTAGCGGCGCGGTTGATAGCCGTGCGCGCGCAGTTCGCTTACCTGCTGCGTTCGGTTGCCGAAGATGAAGATGTTTTCCATGCCGACGTTCTCGGCAATTTCGATGTTGGCGCCGTCCCAGGTACCGATCGTCAACGCGCCGTTCAGTGCGAACTTCATGTTGCCGGTGCCAGAGGCTTCGGTGCCGGCCATCGAGATCTGTTCCGACAGGTCGGCCGCCGGAATGATCAGCTCGGCCAGCGTCACGCGGTAGTTGGGAACGAACACCAGTTTGAGCCGGTTGCCTACATGGGGGTCGCTATTGATGACGCTGGCAACATCGTTGATCAGGCGGATCACCTGTTTGGCCATGTAATAGGCAGAGGCCGCCTTGCCGGCAAAAATCACCGTACGTGGCACCCAGTTCGCCTGCGGATTGGCCAGGATCTGGTGGTAGCGGCTGATCACGTGCAGCAGGTTGAGCAACTGGCGTTTGTACTCATGCATGCGCTTGACCTGCACGTCAAACAGGCTCTCGGGGTCAAGGCGGATGCCGAGTTCGTGCCCTATGTAGTCGGCCAGGCGGCGCTTGTTTTGCTGCTTGGCCAGGTGCACCGCGTTGTTGAAGGCAGGTTCGCTGGCGAGCGGGCGCAATTGCGAAAGCTGATCCAGATGGCGGCGCCAGTTGCGACCGATCCGGTCGTCGATCAGCCGGGCCAGTGGCTGGTTCGCCTGCGCCAGCCAGCGCCGTGGCGTGATGCCATTGGTCTTGTTGCAGAAGCGCTCTGGAAAAAGGCGCGCGAAATCGGTGAAGATGGTCTGCACCATCAGCTCACTGTGCAGGGCCGAGACGCCGTTGATCTTGTGGCTGGCGAGCAGGCACAGGTAGGCCATGCGCACACGCCGGTGTCCGTTCTCCTCAATCAGTGAAACGCGCTGCAGCAGATCAGGCTCGCCCGGATGGCTTTCGTGCAGACCGGCCAGGAAGCGCGCGTTCAGATCGTAAATGATGCGCAGGTGGCGCGGCAGCAGCCGGCCCATCAGATCCACAGACCAGGTTTCCAGCGCTTCCTGCATCAACGTGTGGTTGGTGTAGCTGAAGATGCGGCAGCACAGCGACCAGGCGCTGTTCCAGTCCAGTCGGTGCTGGTCCACCAGCAAGCGCATCAGTTCCGGCACGGCCAGCGCCGGGTGCGTGTCGTTGAGGTGGATCGCCACCTTGTCGGCCAGCGCGTCGAAGCTGCTGTGGCTTCTCAGGTAACGGCGCAACATGTCCTGCAGCGAGGCGCTGACGAAGAAGTACTCCTGGCGCAGGCGCAACTCTTTGCCGTGGTCGGTGCTGTCATCCGGATAGAGCACGCGCGAGACGTTTTCGGACTCGTTCTTGGCTTTCACCGCGCGCATGTAGTCGCCCTTGTTGAAAGCATCGAGGTTGATGACACTGGTGGCCCGCGCTGACCACAGACGCAGCGTGGAGACCGAGGTCAGCTCGTAGCCCGGCACACCGCTGTCGTAGGCGGTGGCGATGACATCGTCGGTGTCGACCCATTGCACGACGCCGTTCTCGGTCGTCAGGCGCCCGCCGAAGCGCACCGTATGGCTGAATTCAGGCCGCATGAATTCCCACGGATTGCCGTTGACGAGCCAGCTGTCGGGCTCCTCGACTTGCTGGCCGTCCACGATGCGTTGCGCGAACATGCCGAAGTCGTAACGGATGCCATAGCCCATGCCGGGCAAGCCGACGCTGGCGATGGAGTCCAGAAAACAGGCTGCCAGGCGACCCAGGCCGCCGTTGCCCAGGCCGGGGTCGGCTTCCAGATCCGTGATCGCATCAAAGTCGGCACCCAGTTGCGCGCAGGCGGTTTTGGTCTCCTCAAAGATGCCCAGGGCCATCAGCGCGTTGGTCAGCATGCGCCCGGGCAGGAACTCCATCGAAAGGTAATAAACACGTTTGCAGTCGCCGTCCTCAGCCGCATTCAAGGAGGCGCGCCAGCGGTCCATGGTGCGGTCGCGCAAGGCGTAGAAAATGGCAAACAGCCAGTCCCGTTTTGTTGCCGAGCGGACATCCTTGCCCACCTGGTACACCAGCCGATTGGAGATCGACCGGCGCAAGGCATCGACGGTGTTGGTGGGTTGATCAAACTGAAAAGGTTGTACGCTGGACATCGACTGTCTCCGAAAGAATTGAACTCAAAAACGAAGGGGTGCTGCGGTTAGCGCGAGCAGAGTCTGGTAAAGCGCGCGATAGGCTTGCGCCGGCTCCTGCCAGTCAAAGCGCTGCTGCATCGCGTGGCGTTGTACCGCGCTCCAGTCCGATGGTCGGCGCTTCAGCGCAAAGGCACGGCGCATGGCACCCAGCAGGCCGTTCGCACTGAATTCATGGAACGCGAAGCCGCTGGCGCGGCCCTCATCGAGGGCTTCCAGGCTGCAGTCAGTGACGGTGTCGGCCAGTCCACCCACCGCGTGCACCAGCGGCAGGGTTCCATAGCGCAGAGCGTACAACTGGGTCAGACCGCAGGGCTCGTAACGTGAAGGCACCAGCAGCACGTCAGCGGCGGCGATGATGCGGTGCGCCAGGTCTTCGTTGTAGCCGGTGCGCAGGGCGGCTTGCCCCGGGTGGCAGGCCAAGGCCTCGCGCAGGGAGGCTTCGATGCCGGCGTCGCCACTGCCGAGAATCACCAACTGGCCACCCCGATCGATCAGTTCCGGCAGCATGGCAGGCACCAGGTGCAGACCTTTTTGTTCGCTCAGGCGGGTCACCGCCGCAAACAAGAGTGCGTCGGGCCGTTCTTCCAGACCCAGCAGACGCTGCAGGGCGCGTTTGACGCGGGCCTTGCCGCGCATGCGCTTGCCATCGAAGTGGGCGTTGAGCAGTGGGTCGGTGGCCGGGTTCCAGAGCTCGTAGTCAACGCCGTTGAGGATGCCGCTGACACGACCGCGCCGGGCGCGCAGCACGCCGTCCAGGCCGCAGCCCTGCTCTGGCGTCATGATCTCCTGGGCGTAGCGTGGGCTGACAGTCGTGATGGCGTCGGCAAATTGCAGACCGGCTTTCATGAAGGAAAGCTGCCCGTGGAATTCCGCACCGTCGATGGTGAACAGGGACTCTGGCACGCCGAGTTCGGCACAACTGGAGGCGGCAAACAATCCCTGGTAAGCCAGGTTGTGAACGGTGAACACGCTGGGCGTGACACGGCCAGCGCCGGCCAGCAGCTTCTGGTACAGCGGAGCCAGACCGGCATGCCAGTCGTGCGCATGCACCACGTCGGGTTGCCAGTCGGGGTCGGCGCCTTGCCCTAGTGCCGCAGCGGCCCAGCCCAGCAGCGCAAAACGCGCAGCGTTGTCACTCCAGTCCTGGCCCGCTGCGTCCTGGTACGGGCCGCCCTCGCGCTGGTACAGGGCCGGCGCATCCAGCAGGTAGACCGGCTGACCGCTATCGATCACATGGCCGCGGACCAGCATCGGTGGCGGCTGCAGTGTGCGCAGCACATCGGGACCGCCTTCAACCGGCAGGCGCAGCGCAGGCGCATCGGCGCGCACACCGGCGGCAATCGATGCGAACGCCGGCAGCAGCAGGCGCACATGGCAACCCGCTGCCCGCAGGGCCGCCGGCAGCGCCGCACCGACGTCGGCCAGGCCGCCGGTTTTGAGCAGCGGATAGAGTTCGGTGCAGACGTAGAGGATCTTCACTGCGTTGTTTCCTCGGTGTTGACACCTTGTGCCAGACGCTCCAGCATCGGACGCGTGACCAGCACCACACCCTGTTCGGTGCGGAAGAAGCGGCGCGCGTCCTCGGCCGGGTCCAGACCGATGCTCATGCCGTCGGGAATGCGACAACCCTTGTCGATCACGACCTTGCGCAGATGGCAGCTCTGGCCCACTTCAACCTGCGGCAACAGCGCCGATTCCTCGATCTGGCTGAAGGAGTGCAGTCGGACCTTGGAGAACAGCACGGAGCGGCGCACCAGCGCGCCCGAAATAATGCAGCCACCCGACACCAGTGAATCGACTGCCATGCCGCGGCGAAGCTCATCGTCGAAGACGAACTTGGCTGGCGGCAACTGCTCCTGGTAAGTCCAGATCGGCCAGTCGCGGTCGTACATATCGAGATCGGGCACCGTGCGTGTCAGGTCCAGGTTGGCGGCCCAGTAGGCGTCGATGGTGCCCACATCACGCCAGTAGGCCGGTGCTATGGGCGAGCTCTTGACGCAGGACAGGCCGAAGGGATGGGCCACGGCTTCGCCACGCGCCACGATCGCCGGTATCAAGTCCTTGCCGAAGTCGCGGCTCGAGCCCTCGACTCCGGCGTCGGTCTTGAGCGCCGCGTAGAGGTAGTCGGCGTCGAACACGTAAATGCCCATGCTGGCCAGCGCGTGGTCGCTTTTGCCCGGCATGGGTGTGGCGTGCTGCGGCTTCTCGTCAAAGCTGACAATGCGGCGCTGCTCATCGATGGCCATCACGCCAAAGGCGCTGGCCTCGGCCAGCGGCACTTCAATACAGCCCACGGTGCAGCGCGCACCTTGCGCCACATGGTCGGCAATCAGGTTCGCGTAGTCCATCTTGTAGATGTGGTCGCCGGCCAGGATCAGGATGTAGTGGGGTCGGTGCGAGCGCAGGATGTCCAGATTCTGGAACACAGCGTCCGCCGTGCCCTGGTACCAGGAAGACTCGTCAATGCGCTGCTGCGCCGGCAGCAGGTCAATGAACTCGTTGAATTCGCTGCGCAGGAAGGACCAGCCGCGCTGCAGATGGCGCAGCAGGCTGTGCGACTTGTACTGCGTCACAACACCGATGCGGCGTACGCCCGAATTCAGGCAGTTGGACAGGGCGAAATCGACGATCCGGAACTTGCCGCCGAAATAGACCGCGGGCTTGGCGCGGCGGTCGGTCAGGGCCTGCAGGCGCGAACCGCGTCCACCGGCGAGCACCAGAGCGATCGTGTGGCGTGCCAGCCATTGCGGTGAAGTGGTTTCCATGGGGACCTCCTTGTGCGGTGGATTTGGTTCAGTTTCGAGATCCATTGTCGGCGAGCGGCAGCGGCTGGACCAGCGCCATCAGCGTTGGTCCGGATACAAGCAAGGTCGATGCCACCTCGGATGGTGCGCCGGTGTCAGCTCCGGCCGCCCAGTTGCTGGCGCTGTCGAGCAGAAGTTGCCACTTTCCCTCGGGCAGGCAGACTTCCACTGGCGCTGGGTCGGCGTACAGAATCAGCAGCAAACGTTCGCGCACCGGTTGCAAGTCTTCACCCACACCAATCACGCAGACCAGCAGGCGCTGGTCGCGCTGCTCCCAGTCGGCGGCGCTGGGCGTCTGGCCACTCGCGGTGCGCCATTCGATGTCGGGCCGCGCGGCGCCCTCGGTTGCAGCACCGGTGAACCAGCGCGGATGGCGCAGGGCAGGGTAGCGCTGGCGCAGATGCACCACTTTGGCGATAAAGCTGCCCAGATCCTGGTCCGCCTGCGCCCAATCGAGCCAGGTGATGGCGTTGTCCTGACAGTAAGCGTTGTTGTTGCCGCCCTGGCTGTGCCCCAGTTCGTCGCCTGCGAGCAACTGTGGCGTGCCCTGTGAGCACAGCAGCGTGGCCAGCAGGGCGCGGCGCCATTGCCCGCGCAGGCGCAGGATGGCAGGCTCCTGGGTCGGCCCCTCGTGGCCGGCGTTGGCGCTCAGGTTGTGGTCGTGGCCGTCGCGGTTGTGCTCGCCGTTGGCCTCATTGTGCTTGTGCTCGAACGCGGTCAGGTCGGCCAGCGTGAAACCGTCGTGCGCCGTGATCAGGTTGATGCTGGCCAGCGGTGTGCGGGCACTGCCCTGAAACAGGTCGCTGGAGCCCGCCAGGCGCCGTGCCATCTGCCCCGGTGTGCAGGGGTGGCCCAGCCACCAGGCGCGTGCGGTGTCGCGAAACTGGTCGTTCCATTCGGCCCAGCGCGCGCCAAAGCGCCCGATCTGGTCGATCTGGTAACCCTTGGGACCCAGGTCCCAGGGCTCTGCGATCAGCTTCACGGCTGCCAGCACCGGATCCTGCGCGATGGCAGCAAACAGCGGGGCCATCGCTTCAAAGTGCGCATCCGGGCCACCCCGGCGCCCCAGTGCCACCGCGAGGTCAAAGCGAAAGCCGTCCACGCCGAAGGCCTGCACCCACCAGCGCAGGCTGTCCATCACCATCTGCACGACCTTGGGCTCGCCCATGTTGAGCGTGTTGCCGCAACCGCTCGGGTTCAGGTACGCGCCCTTGTCGTCCAGTGCGTACCAGCTCGCGTTGTCCAGGCCGCGCCAGCACAGCGTGGGCCCGAGCGCGTCGCTCTCAGCTGTGTGGTTGTAGACAACGTCGAGGATGAGCTTGATGCCGTGCCGGTGCAAGCTGTCCACCATGGCACGGAACTCGCTACGCACTGCGGCGTCGTCCTCGTAAGCCAGCGCGCGTGCCGCCGGCGTGGCAAAGCGCGCATCCGGCACAAAAAAGGAAAGCGTGTTGTAGCCCCAGTGGTTGCGCAGACCCCGCTTGACCAGATGCCGCTCGTCCTGATG
>Ga0163199_1001509_pt1 | contig 14517 bp, 17 predicted proteins | sample PL_2010_150m_FD_113537 | JGI IMG/M metagenome (GOLD analysis project Ga0163199, IMG submission 113537) | Freshwater microbial communities from Powell Lake, British Columbia, Canada to study Microbial Dark Matter (Phase II) - PL_2010_150m | ecosystem: Environmental > Aquatic > Freshwater > Lake ... | reverse complement strand
TGCCTTTGTGTTCAACATCAATCGGTGTATTGCCTGCCAGACGTGTTCGATGGCGGACAAGTCGACGTGGCTGTTCAGCAAGGGGCAGGAGTACATGTGGTGGAACAACGTGGAGACCAAGCCGTACGGCGGGTATCCGCAGTTCTACGACGTGAAGGTGGCGCAGTTGGTGGAGCAGGTGAATCCGGGCGGGCAGGTGTGGAATACCCGGGTGGGCCGCAAGCACCATGCGCCGTACGGGGTGTTCGAGGGGTTCACGATCTTTGACGCCGGGGCCAAGATCGGCCAGGCGGCGATCGGGTACATTCCGACGGACCAGGAGTGGCGGTTCGTGAACATCTATGAGGACACGGCGACGAGCATGCGGGCGCTGGTGGATGGGAACGACAAGTCGGGGTTCACGGCGTCGGAGCAATGGAAGAGCCAGGGCTCGAGCCTGCCGGAGCACGAGACGTTCTTCTTCTATCTGCAGCGGATCTGCAATCACTGCACGTATCCGGGGTGCCTGGCGGCCTGTCCGCGCAAGGCGATTTACAAGCGGCCGGAGGACGGAATCGTGCTGATCGACCAGAACCGGTGCCGCGGGTACAAGAAGTGCGTGGAGCAGTGCCCGTACAAGAAGCCGATGTACCGGGGCACGACGCGCGTCTCGGAGAAGTGCATTGCGTGCTATCCGCGCGTGGAGGGGAAGGACCCCTTGACGGGCGGCGAGCCGATGGAGACGCGGTGCATGGCGGCGTGCGTGGGGAAGATCCGCCTGCAGGGGCTGGTCAAGGTGGGCGATGACGGCCTGTGGGCGGAGGACCGGTGGCACCCGCTGTACTACGCGATTCGCGTGGAGCAGGTGGCGTTGCCGCTGTATCCGCAGTGGGGGACGGAGCCGAACGGGTTCTACATCCCGCCGCGGCATGCCCCGCGCGGGTATATCCGGCAGATGTTCGGGCCGGGCGTGGATAACGCCATCGACCGGTACATTGTGCCGAGCCGGGAGCTGTTGGCGGTGCTGCAGTTGTGGCGCACGACGCAGCAGATCATCTTCCGGTACGACGTGATTCCGGGGCCGAAGGTGTTCGAGACCCAGATTCACGGACGCAAGTTCGAGATGTACAACGACACGGTGCTGGCGTTCAACAAGTCGGGCAAGGAGGTGGTGCGCATCCAAGTCGAGGAGCCGATCTACATCCGGCCGGCGGAACGCGTGACCTGGCTGTAAGAGCAAGGTCGTAGGTCGTGCGGAGGGCGGGGTTCCCGGACAGGGGCTCCGCCCTTCGTGTTTTTAGGCGAACCGGGCTGCCTTGTGGTATGTTTGACGAAGAGGGCGCGAGCATGGAACATCCATGGAAAGACCTCCTGGCTGCCATTCTGCTGGTCATGCTGTGGGGAGGGCTTCATGTGCCTCCGGCATCGGCTGCACAGACGTTCACGGATGAAGCAGGACAGGTACTCTACATCATCGACGATCAGGGCGTGGTGTCCATGTTCGAGAACAGTCCGGGGACGGATGTGACGCTGTCGGTCACGCGGGGCACTCGGGAACAGATGCAGCCGCAGGTCACCGAGGTCCTGCCGGCGACGGTGCCGGCCGGTTCGTTTACCGTGCTGAAGCTCCGAGGGAAGAACCTAGTCGGAGCAACCGTGAAGCTGAGCGTGCCGAGCATCGAAGTGCAGTCGTATGTGGGGAAGCCGAAGGAACTGGATATTCCGTTGCAGGTGCCCCTGGATCTCCCCTCCGGTGAAGTGACGATTGAAGTGACCACGCCGATCGGCCGCACGGCCGCGCGGTTCAAGACGGCAGAGGTGCAACTGGGGGGCCAGGGCCCGCGTCCGGACGTGATCACGCACCCTGGAATGGGCTATGGCGCAGATGAGGGGGTACGCTCCATTCCGACCACGGCGCCGGCGTTCTGCCCGAAAGGGCTGGTGGGGGTAGCCTCAGAAGGGGGCGGCTTCTGCATCGAGGTGGACCGGACGTTCACCGGCACTTTTGGCAAGGCCGAAATGGCCTGCGCTGCTGAGGGCTTGAAGTTGTGCCGGCTGCCCGAATGGAGGCTGGCGTGCGACCAGGCGAAGGCCGGCCGCTTGCCTTTGCGGAACATGGGCGGACAGTGGGAGTGGACCGCGACGTTTGAGATCAAAGTCGATGATTCAGAGGACAAATACACGGAAGGGGCTGGTGATGTCATAGTCACGATCATCGGCAAGACTGACTGCCAGACAAAGAAGGCTGTGTATGAAACAGATCCACGAGAATATCCCAGTCGTTGTTGCAAGTAGCCAATTGTGATGCCAAGAATAATGGGGTTCTAGCGTGCGAGCGGTTACCGAACCAGGCAAGTTAAGGGGACTCTTTCTCGCGTCCTGCTTCCTGTTGATGGGATTGTGGGTGGAACCTGCAGTCGCGGCGAGAATCACCAACGAGCCCGCTGGATTCAATGGGTACATGTGGGGCTCTCCCAGTAGGCAGTATCCTTCGTTGAAGCCTGTCACGGATCCGGCACTCGTCAACCCGTTACCCTTTGTCATGGTCTATGAGAATCCCGGTGAAGTGCTTACACTGAATGGGGTCACGCCCACAAAGGTCTATTACCGTTTTTACAAAGACCGCCTGGGGAACGTCCATCTCTTGTATGAGGGAAAGGACAACCGCCAGAAATTGATCCAATGGATCGAGGCGCAATACGGCAAGCTGCCGTTCGCTGAGCGCAAACAGCAGCAAATAGAATGGCACAGCGAGAACGTTGTGATTTCGCTTGCGTATGATAGAACGTCGGACAAAGGATGGCTGTGGTTTATCTATCTGGCGTTCTCCCCGTTTGACAACAGTACGACCGATACGACCGGGTACTGACCTGCGCTGACATCGTCCGGGCAACCAGTGATCAACGGGATGAAGAAATGGGCACACTGATGAGTTCATGCCTCAGATTGTTCATGGCCATTGTTCTCCTCACGCTGGGCCAGCTGGCCAATGGCGTTTCCGACGCTGGCGCCAAAGAAAAGTTCCTCGATGAGGCAGGGCGTGTAATCTATACGATCGACGATGACGGAATCGTGTCGATGTTTGAAAACAGTCCGACGGATCTGACCCTGTCGGTGATCAGGGGCAGCCGCGGGGAGATGAAACCCCAGGTGATCGAGGTGACGCCCGACGCGGTTCCAGCGGGCGCCTCAACCGTACTGAAGTTAAAAGGGAAAAATCTGGTCGGGGCGAGCGTGAAATTCAGTGCGCCGGGCATCGAGGTCGGACCCTACGCGGGAAAGCCCAAAGCCCTCGACATCCCCATCCGTATCCCGCCCGACGCGAGTCCGGGAGATGTCACCGTCGAGGTGATGACTCCGATCGGCCACACGACGGCCCGTTTCAAGACCACCGAGATTCGGCTCGGCGGCGCCGGATCGGTGTTTCGAGATGGTAAGGCGCCACAGAAGATCGCGCCGACGGCTCCGACTGTTTGCCCTGGAGGCATGGTGGGTGTCGCTGCGGAGCGGGGAGGATTCTGCATCGAGATCGATCAAACCTTCAGCGGGGACATCCAGAAGGCGGAAAAAGCCTGCGCGATGGCGGGCAAGCGCCTCTGCACCGCTTCTGAATGGAGAACCGCGTGTGAGGGGACGGTCACCGGCAGCCTGGCGCTGAAGAAGATGATCGGCGATTGGGAGTGGACGGGCACGCAGATCATCAAGGCCCCCACGGGAGAAACCGCCGAGTATGGCGCCTCGGGCGAACTGAACACCGTCCTCATGGGCCTCTCCGATTGCAAGACGAATCGCGATTATCCCACCTGGAGGAGCGAGGTCATCGCCGGCCGCTGCTGCAAATGAGACCTGCTTCCGGTTGCGCCAGTTGGTTCCTCAATCTCTCGCTGAACGGCAAGATGGTGCTGGTCTTCTCCATCACACAGGGATGATCACGACACTGGTCATTGTGGCGGCTGCAGCGCTCCTCGGCGCCTCCTTTGCACCTGCGGTCGAAGCGCAGTCGACGCCCGTCGTTGTCCCATTGGTGAACCCTCTCGGGGAAACCCCTGGCTCCCAGCCGCACGGGCTGTTCCGCAAGGTCGTGACGGCTCGTGGGTTCGAGGTCGATGACAGCCGGGCTGGACTTCACAATGTGAAGACCATCGGGCCGACCGATGCGTTTCCCGCCGACACGTCGGAGATCTATGTCGTCGTCGAGTTCCTGCAGTCCAGCTTCGATATCTTCCGTTTGGTCGGACGGTTCATTCTTGAGGACCCGGAGGGCAAGCCCGTTGGCACGCTGCTGCATACGGACAAGGCCCAATTCGAGAATGAGGACACCGGCGGGTACCTTGTGATGAAACGCCCTCCCGGTGGATTTCCGGTCGGCAGCTACCGGGTCGAAATCCATTACGAGGCGGTGAACGACATCAGCCTGCTGACTCTCGCCCGCTTCAAGGTCGTCCCCGTGGGCGTCAAATAAGGCTCGCCGCTTTGCCGGGGTGATCGCGGACGCCGTCGAAGGAGCGTCTGAAGGCGGCGACCTCTGGGAGCAGGTCCGCCCGCAGTGCGAGGACTACCTGTGCAAGGTCCGATGCGGTTCCGGGACCCTCGCGTATGCCGTGGAGTGGGAGCTGGCCAAGCTCCAGGCCCGGATCAGGCCCGAGCCCGCGCTGCCCCGTGTTTTTCCGGTCAGGCCTGATTCCATGGCGCTTGACTAGCGACGAGAAAGCGGGCAAGCTAACATCCATGACATCCGGGGTTCGCCGCTGGTTTTACAATCTCTCGCTGAACGGCAAGCTGGTGCTGGTCTTCTCCGTCCCGTTCGGCTTCCCCTGAGGACATCACCATAGTCGAAATAGAGATCCTTGGGTATCCCGATGACACGACTGAGTCTGACGGTTACACCGCCGGATCCCGCCTGTTCTGATCAGTGTCCGCCGGAGGAGTTTTCCGGCGGGACACCGGTGAAGTGGAGTTCTTTCTTGCCCCTCAGATGGTCGGGGGTTACCAGGTAGTCCCCGTCCAGCGACGTATACCAGACTGCATCCGCGGCTCGCTTGTCGAAGCCGGACAGGACGTACGTGAAGGCTCCCGTCACGCCACCCACGATCGCCACCGCGACCTTGGCCACGCCATAGGGAATCGAACAGAGCACACTGGCCGCCCCGATCCCGAAGTCGGCGTACGGATGTTCGTCGCCACTGGTATCGGCCGCCTGAGCCGTCGGGGCCAGGCAGACCGTCAGGGCCAGCGCCACCATCAACGTTTGCACCGCAAAGATTTTCATGTGTCCCCCTTGAATGCCCTGCCCCCGGTTGTTGTACCACCCTCCAATGTCGGTCATAGCGCATGGACCGGTTTAAGGGGGCAGGTCAATCCGCAATCCTTAGGGATGCAGGACAACCGAGGGAAGAATCACTTCAGCGTCAGCTTGACGCTTATGGCGCCTCCCACATCGCCTTCCTTCGCCCCTTCCTTCATATACCCTGTGATGTCTTTCTCGCCCTTGGGCTCACCATGACACAGAAGACAACTCTTACGGTAGAACAGCGGCAGCATGACCCGGACGAGCTTGCCGCCATCCATTGTATCGCTGACGTTAAAGTCACCTTGACGAGGAAAGTTCGAGTTCGTGAACTCCTTGAGGGCCTTTGTCTCGAACTCATCCGGCGAATTGCTACTGTTTCGCGGAGAGATCTTTGCCTGCTTCAGGTACACGCCAGACTTGGCCCGAAACTTGGCAGCGGCATGGGTTCCAAAGGTGGCGGGAATGAATCCCTTGAACCCTATCCCTTGTCGATTGATTACCGGCTGAAAGTCATCCACGGTCTGCTTCATGGCATCTATCAGCGCAGGCAACAGTTTCCTGGCTAGTTTCGGAACGTTCTCATTTCCCAGGTCGGCAAGATTGATCTTCATCCGATCCTTGAACTGCTCGATCAACTGCTTCTCGAAGACATAGGCCGTAAACCCTTTGTCGCCCTTGTTGGGATCATCGATCAGCAACTGGTTCGCCCTGATCGTTACTCTTCCCGAATCCAACACGACTGCGAGCAACCGTCCCGTTTCAACAGCATCAGCTTCGACAGCATCAGCAGTGGCACGAGCTGTCAATGGAAAAAGAAGTTCCTCTCCCAGGAAAAACGTCGCAAAGACTATTACTATAGCACGCGCATTGCTCATCGCCATTTCCTGTTAAGGGACCACTTGCAACATTCTTTTTTCATTTTTTCGCCTTGAGGGTTCGATCCTCGACACGCACACTCGCAAGGAACTGCGCTAAACTTTCCCCCAGAACTGAATTATTGAGGTGCTCCAAGTCTGCGATGTCGAAGAACACTTCCTTCGTAACGCCTTGCCCTTGCACTGCCGAGTGAACTGTGCTGTTGTCAGACACGTTGGAAACGTTGAAATGGAGACGATTTAGAGTTGCGAGCTCGGTACGGGAAAATTTGGCGACTGCCTCGTTCCAGTACGCTTCAATCTGACCTGTTAGTATGACATCGACTGCGCCTGCGGCCACGGCTTCGCCGGATTTTACACGGATGACCTGAAAGCCTGCGTGCTTGAGGTGCTCCGCCACAAATCCCGTAATCTGGTCTGCGGCCGACCCTTGAGCGGAAACCAGTCGGTCCACCCTTGTCTCGACGTAATGTTGCCATCGGCCGATGGCTTCTTTTTCGGGCCGCAAATCCTCAAATGGAATAACTGCAATTCTTAATGCATGAGGAGCCTTGGCCGGCACCTGAACGGAATCAGTTGACACCGATAGCGGGATTGTCTGCCCAGGCCCACCACATGCCATGAGCGCAAACCCGAACGTTCCCAATATAGCTGCAGACAGGCTCTGGTTCATCAGTACACCTCTCGATTTGTGGATGAGGGAAAGGCCTTTCTCGGCCTGCCCTTCCTCGTATCAAATATTGTGTCCTAGCGTCCTGCCCCCAATTGAGCAATGCGCTTAATCTTCAATCTTGCCTCATCAATCCAGTCGTAACAGGTGACGCACTGAAACTTCGCGTGATTATTTGCCATTGCGTGTTTCCAAGACCAAGTGCGCGCGGCGGTTCTTCCAATAGCAGGATTCGTCATGCTCGGTGCACACCGGCCGTTCCTTGCCGTAGCTGGTGACGCCCACCGGATTCGTGATTCCCAGCGTCAGCAAATAGCGACGCGTCTCCTGGGCCCGCTTCTCACCCAGCACCAGGTTGTACTCGATGCTGCCGCGTTCATCGCAGTGCCCTTCGATCAGGATACGGGCCCGGGGATTCTGCTTGAGGATTTCGGCGTTCTGGTCCAGGTTCTTTTTCCCCTCCGGGGTGAGCCCCCAGCGGTCGAACTCGAAATACACATCCCCCAGTTCACGCTGCGCCGCCTCCCGCGCGCGGCGCGCCTCGAATTCCAAGGGGTCGGCTTTGGCCACCAGCGGGGGAGCGGATGGCCTCACCACCTCCTCCCGGGGAGTCGTTGCAAAACCTTGCAGGGGCGCGGGCTGAGCCTGCTCAGACTTGGCGACTCTATCCTCGATGGTCGTGCCCGATGTCCCTTTCGTCGAGCATGCCGCCAGCGACAACGCCACCAGCAGGATGGCCAGACTGTGCTCCCAGCCTATCGGCAACCGGTTCATTTTGCGCCCTCCAGCACCAGATGCGCCCGGCGGTTCTTCCAGTAGCAGGACTCCTCGTGCTCGGTGCACACCGGACGCTCTTTGCCGTAGCTGGTGACAGCCACCGCGTTCCTGATGCCGAGGCCCAGCAGAAACCGCTCGGTTTCTTTCGCCCGCTTTTCCCCCAGCACCAGGTTGTACTCTCGACTCCCGCGCTCATCGCAGTGCCCCTCGATCAGAAGCTTGAGGTTGGACACCTGCTTCAGCGCCTCGGCACTCTGGGTCAAGTTCTTTTTCCCCTCGGTAGTGAGGGCCCACTTGTCAAACGCGAAATAAATGTCCGCGAGCTGCTTCTGCGCCGCCTCCCGAGCCCTGCGCGCGGCGATCTCAGCCTCATCGGCCTTGGCCACCATCGTCGGGGGCCCCTTCACAGCTTCATCCTTGGGGGATTTGGAGAAGCCCGTCGGCGGGCCACCGACGCCGGTATCGGCCTTGGCCCTGGCCTCACCGCTGGGCTTGGACGGCCCGGTCTCGACTTTCGCCGGCGCCACCTCGGTCCCCGAGGTCATCGACACAACACTTTTCGTAGAACACCCGCCCAAGGCGAGCATCCCGACCAGGCCGGCGATCCCGATACAATAGAGTAACCTCCTTGATCCGCTCATCATGAAAGTTCTCCCTTCGTCTCAAATAAATTAGTCTTCATGGCAACGACCATGCAGGGTCATCGTTGAACGTTCCGTTGGCGGACAACCGTTCCGACCCGTCTCAATAGGCATTGATCATATAGTCGTCTCGCTTTCCATTGAGAGTCCTCGTTGCACGCAGCATAAAGAGCGCTGTCAAATCTGGGAGCATGACTGGCACATGTGAAACGGACTGGATAATTCCTGATGAAGCAGGTATACGGAGTCAGGCAAACGATCACAACGAAGCCAGTCCTAGGGGAGTCTCCGATGCGTACTGAGAATGTGGCCCGCCTGGGTGAGGTTCTGGAACTGATGCGGCTCCTGTGGATATTGGACCACGGTCTCCATTCAACGTCGAAGCGGATGTCCAGGAACCTTGGCATCACCGGCCCCCAACGTCTCGTTATCCGGATTGTCGGACGGTTCCCCGGGATTTCGGCTGGAAAACTGGCCGATGTCTTGTGCGTCCATCCGAGCACGCTGACGGGCATTCTCCAGCGACTTGAGGGTCGCGGTGTCATATACAGGAATCGAGATCCACGCGATGGCCGGCGTGCCCTGCTCAGCCTGACTAAGAAAGGTCGAGGGTTCGACGCACTGCGCACCGGCACGGTGGAAGCCGCCGTGCGGCGCGCCTTGTCGAAAGTGGCTGGCGATAAAATCGTATCGGCCCGAGAAGTGCTGGAAGCGCTAGGCTCGGAGTTGGCACGAGACCATGGCGAGGGCTCAGTGTAAGGCGGGGTCACGCTTGATCCTAGTCTACGGCTGTTGCAACTCGAGCGTGGGCTTCACCTCACGATTCCCGAGGATTCCCATGCTAAAGCGAGGATTTTCCACTGCCTCCATCCCCGCCCGGCTACCTTCCCGAGGTCGAATCTCGAAGTTGGCCGTGACAGCGCCCTTCGATGGAATCGTCACATCCTGTTCAATGATCGTGCGGGCCTGCGGATGCCAGACAGTGAGCCGGTAGGTGCCCGGCGGGACGTCACTGATTTCGAAATGCCCCGCTTGGTCCGTGAGCGCGTAATAGGGATTGTCCACCGCAAGCCCCCAGCTTTCCATGTAGGCATGAAACCCGCATTGCATCACAAAAACCCGCCGCCCTTTCGTCATATGGATTACTTGGATCATCGGCTGGCCCGCAATGTGCTTCTGGTACTGCGCATCCTGGCTTGCGGTTCCGGGATGACGAGGATTGACAGGTAACGGCACATTGAACAACACCCGTGGTCCCAACTGGGAGGTTTCATACGCCTGGATATCATGCATCACCGGGTCCTGATTCACGACTGAAAGCGGTTGCTGGTCTCGAACGACCGTCACAAACGGCTTGAACTGGCAGTCGATCGCCTCTATCCGGGGCGCTTGAAACGTGAATGGTTTGCCCTGCTCGATCCCCGTTAACATCACGACCACTTCCTTGAGGCCGTGATCCGGCCCGACAGTAAATTCACGGAGCAACCGCCATCCGTTCCCATTCGAGATCCGTCCGCAGTACACCGGGTCAGGAAATGTGACCAGGTTAAATCCACGGGAAACCGGTTTCTCGCCCTGCAAGGTCACCTTGCCCGTAAGGGCACCCCCATTCTCCACCGGTCCTTCCTCATAAGCGGCCGCGTCGGCCACCAGGAACCCCACACAGAAAAGAAGGCTTGGGACGGCCTTAAGGCCCCACCCGCACCCCGCATTCACCTTCTCCATGAATCTCATCGTCGTATCCTCCTAAGATCCGACTCCTCTATTAAGAAGAGAACAGAGACCGAAAGCCCTCATGGTAATGCCACCGGAGTCGATGACCTGCGACCAAGCCTAAATCCATGAACGAATCCCCCGCGATCTCGCCCCAGCCTCGAACGGTTATATCCTTATAGCAAATTTGTAGTTTGTGCTCAAACTAAATTTGTTACTAGTCGGTTGGCGGTTGGTCCATTCAGGTCGTTGGTTCAAATGCAGGGGTCTGTTTGATGCAGCGCGGGAAGTAAGCCGCGAGATATGGTATACATTGTCCTGTGACCCGTGTCGCCAGGGCGCTCCAGCACTTCCGAACCACTATCCAATGCCTTCTCCAGGCCTCCGCGCCGGCGGCGCTCCACCCCCTTGCCGGGGTGATTGCGGACGCCGTCGAAGGAGCGCCTGAGGGTGGCGATCTCTGGGAGCAGGTCCGCCCCCAGTGCGAGGACTACCTGCGCAAGGTCCGATGCGGCTCCGGGACCCTCGCGCATGCGGTGGAGTGGGAACTGGTCAAGCTCCAGGCCCGGATCAGGCCCGAGCCCGATACCGCGTGGCCGCCGCTGTTCCGCGACAAGAATGTCCACATCGGCAGCTTGATTCACCTGTGGCGCGGCGTCGCGCGCGAGACCGAGGGCCGGCTCGCCGCGCAGGGCATCGAGACGTTCCTGGACATCGGCCCCTGGGGTGGGTTCAATTTCGTCGTGAACCAGGACGGTTACACCCGGATGAAGTTCGCCCGGCTGACGCTGGGCGTCGGCAGTCTTCCCACGACACCGCTTGAGGAGGGCGGAGGGCCCTTCTTCAACACCTTCATGCCGCTCTACAAGGCCCGCCTGGCCCACGAGAGCCTGGTCGTGCCGGAGGAGTGGCAGTACAAGAACTCCAAACGCGACGCATCCGGACGCTTGCTGGAGATATCCAATATCTACTACTTCCCGTGGCACACCTACGACAACCGCGCCTTTGTGAAGGTCCGCCTCTCCCGCGAGTTCGAGACCTACGAGGAGATCATGGTCTGGGATTTCCTCGAGTTGCTGGCGCGGCTCTATTACACGACGGACTGGGCGGCGTACAGGCAGGACACGAAGGACGTGGACGTGCGGTTCGACCTCCAGGACTTCATCTCGCTGAGCCACATCATGGAGGGGGTCTACCAGCGGACGGATAAGGAGGAGCGGCTGCTGCAGGAGATCAAGGAGGCGTTCCGCGGGGCGATCCGGGAGCGGGCTGTGCTCTATGAGTACCTGGATCGGGTGGTGAAGACCAAGTGGGTCGAGAATCTGTTCTGGGCGGTCGCCGGCGTTGTGCTGGGCATCCGGAAATTCGAGCGGACGGTGAGCTTCGGCCCCGAGATTCAGACGTCGCCCCTGCCGCCCCAACTGCTGATTCCCGTCAAGCGGCACATGCAGGCGTATCACGAGAAGATCGGCGCATATAGACCATAGGAGTAGGGGCGGTTCGCGAACCGCCCCTACATTTTCGTCGCTTCGAGCGTGCCGATGTCGGGTGTGACGGTATGGCGCTTGAACCGCCCGAACCCCAGCGCCTTGAGCCAGCCTTCCGTCTCGCTCCAGCTATAGCACCGGCCTGTCGCCGTGAAGAGGTACATCATCAGCGAGAACACGGAGGACTTGGCCGGCCGGGTCCGGCTGTCGTCCAGGAAGAACTCCACGATGAAGACCTTGCCGCCGGGACGGAGCGCGTCGCGCACGCGCTTCAACAGCGTGCGGCATTTCTTTTCGTTGAACACGTGGATCACGTTTGAGACGAGCACTGCGTCGTATTCCGTTCCGAGGGCGGCAGTGAAAATAGACCCGGCTCGGGCGCGGAGCCGCTTTTCCAGGCGATGCTTCCGAATGAGTTGCCGTGCCACCGTGACGGTCTGGTCCAGTACGATGCCTTCCAGGCTTGGGTAACGTTTCGCCAGGGCGATCGCGTAGGAGCCCGGTCCGCCGCCCAGGTCCAGGAAACGCGCGGATCGAGGAGGGAGGTGTAGCGTGGTCACGGTGGGAGCGGCGAGGCCGTGGCTCCGCTCGTGCATGGCGAGCGAGAAGCGTCGGCGGAACTCCCGTGATCTGGTGAGGGGAGCCCAGCCAGGCCGGCCTTTGCGAAGGGCCTGGGGCAGCTTCGTCCAGTCGTGCCAATGGTGCCCCAGGAGCCAGAGCAAGTTTGAGATAGCAGTCCGGCTCCGGCGGTCCAGATAGCGTCGTCCCAGGGGTGTGTTGTGGTAGTGCGTGCCGCGTCGTGACAGCAGCCCCAGCCCCGCCAGGGCATTGAGCAGCAGCAGCAGGCCTTCCGGGTCGGCCTTGCAGCGTTTCGCGATCTCGCCGGCGGTCCGGCCGGTCGGACCGATCGCCGTGAACACATCAAGGTCGTTCGCGGCCAGAAGCGTCTGCGACTCGCTGAAGGCGTTGGCCAAGCGCATCAACTCGGGGTAGGTCATGGACATCGCGCCCACCATACCGGTCTCGACTGGCGAGTTCAAGCGTCGGTCTTTCCATTCCTGCGGCGGCTCTGTTAGAGTGGCACCGTACTTTTGGAGAGAGCCATGAGACGAACCCCACTGTTCACGCAGCATCAGCAACTGGGCGGCAAGCTGGTGGACTTTGCCGGTTGGGAGATGCCGATCCAGTACGGCGGCGTGGTCGAGGAGTACCAGGCGGTGCGGACGGCGGCGGGCCTTTTCGACGTGAGCCACATGGGCCGGGTGACCGCCGAGGGCCGCGAAGCCGAGGCGTTCCTGCAGCGCGTCACGACCAACAACGTGGCCAAACTGGCGGTCGGCGACGCGCAGTATTCGATGGTCTGCAATCCCGCCGGCGGCATCAAGGACGACATCTTCATCTATCGGCTGGGCGCCACGCGGTTCCTCGTCTGCGTCAACGCCTCAAACCGTGACAAGATCGTCTCCTGGCTGTTCCAGAAGGCGCCGCAGGGGGACATCCGCCTCAGTGACGAGAGCGACGAGATGGCCCAGATCGCGCTGCAGGGGCCGCAGTCCCAGGAGATTCTGCGCGCCCTGTGTCCATCGGCGGCGGACGCCCTCAAGCCGAGGCAGTGCGTGGAAACCGACGTGCTCGGTGCGCATGGGGTCGTGTCGCGCACCGGCTACACGGGCGAGGTTGGCTACGAACTCTACGTTCCCTCGCACAAGGCTGTGGCCTGCTGGGAGGGCCTCATGAAGGCCGGCGAGAAAGCCGGCATCAAAGCCTGCGGCCTGGGCTCGCGCGATTTGCTCCGCCTGGAAGTGGGGTATTTGCTGTACGGCAACGACATGAACGAGCAGACCACGCCGCTGGAGGCGGGAGCGGCCTTTGCGGTGGACTTCACGAAGGGCGAGTTCATCGGCAGCCAGGTCCTGCTCGAGCAGAAGGAGAAGGGCCCGGCGAAACGGCTGGTGGCGTTCGAGCTGCTCCAGAAGGGCGTGCCGCGCCACGAAATGAAAATCCTTGCGGATGGGCAGGAGATCGGCGTCGTCACGAGCGGCAACCTCTCGCCTCTCCTGCAGAAGGGGATCGGGCTGGGCTACGTGCCGGCGAAGTTCGGCGCGCCCGGCACGCAATTCCAGATCGACATCCGGGGCCGCCTGCACCAGGCCGTCGTGGTGACGCTGCCGTTCTATAGGCGGAAGGCGGCATGAACAAGAACATCTACAAGGGCCGGATCGTGGACCTGAACCTGGAGACCGTGACGCTGCCCAATGGGGCCACGGTGGAGATGGAAGTGATTCACCATCCCGGCGCGGCGGCTGTGGTGCCCATGAAGGACGAGCGGACCGTGATTCTGATTCGCCAGTACCGCCACGCGGTCGGCGGCTATATCTACGAGATCCCGGCCGGCAAGTTGCATCCCGGGGAGGACCCGCGCGACTGCGCCAATCGCGAGATGGAGGAAGAGATCGGCTACAAAGCCGGAGTGCTGGAACACGTAACGAGCGCCTACACAACGCCGGGCTTTACCGACGAGGTGATCCATATCTACAAGGCGACGCAGCTTCAGAAGGGCAAGCAGGATCTTGGGCATGACGAGGTCTTGGAGATCGCAGAGTTTCCGTTGGAGAAGACCATGACCATGATCAGGGAAGGCGTCATCAAGGACGCGAAGACGATCGTCGGCCTCCAGTGTGTGTACCTGCAAGTCCTCGGCGAGAACATCGGAGAAGGGGCGTGACGCCCTGGCCAGGCCGCGAAGCGCCAAGGGCAACTTAAGAGGTATAGCTATCCATTGGTGGGCAGGTGCAGATGAGGTGGCGGTCGCCGTAGGCGTCGTCGATGCGTGCGACGGCCGGCCAGAACTTGTGGTCGCGCACCCAGGGGGCGGGAAACGCCGCCTGCTCGCGGCTGTACGGATGCTTCCAGTCCGTGGCCGTGACGGCCGCGGCCGTGTGCGGCGCGTTCTTGAGCACGTTGTTGTCACGCGGCATGCGTCCCTCGACGATCTCCTGAATCTCTCCCCGAATGGCGATCAGCGCATCGCAGAACCGATCCAGTTCCGCTTTTGACTCGCTCTCCGTCGGCTCGATCATCAGGG
>Ga0163199_1001508_pt1 | contig 14523 bp, 15 predicted proteins | sample PL_2010_150m_FD_113537 | JGI IMG/M metagenome (GOLD analysis project Ga0163199, IMG submission 113537) | Freshwater microbial communities from Powell Lake, British Columbia, Canada to study Microbial Dark Matter (Phase II) - PL_2010_150m | ecosystem: Environmental > Aquatic > Freshwater > Lake ... | reverse complement strand
TTGAGGTTGCTCTCGGCGTCGATCAGGAAATTCGCGCTGACCACCACGCTCTCGCCGGCCTTGATCCCATCGAGCACCTCGATGTAGCCATCGGTGCGCATTCCCACCTTCACTTGGCGCGGTTCGAACTTCCCCTCGCCGCGTTGCACCAGCACCAGTTGCCGCGTGCCGGTGTCGAGGACGGCCGAATCGGAAACGGCCAATACCTTGCCGCGGTCTCTGCGGGAAGCGATCTCCACGCGAGCGTACATGGCGGGCTTGAGTTGGCCAGCCGGATTGGGCAGTTCGATTCGCACCTTGGCGGTGCGGGTTTCCGGCATGACGGTAGGGTAGATAAACGTCACCTTGCCGGTGTAGGCCTTGTCCGGATAAGCGTCAACCGTGATTTTTACCGACTGCCCCTGGCGCACCAATCCCAGGTCCTGCTCGAATACCTCCGCCAGCAGCCACACCGTAGACAGGTCCGCGACCTGGTAGAGCATTTCGCCCGGCATGAATCGCATGCCGGCGACGGCGCGTTTCTCCATCACCACGCCGCTTGCCTGAGCGCGCAGCGTGATCGATTGCCGTACCTTGCCCTCTTGCTGCAGCCGCTGCAACTCCGCCTCGGAAATGTCCCAGTTGCGGAGCCGTTGCAGCGCACTGTCGACGAGGGTGCGCATGCTCGCCTCAATTTCTGGGCTTGCGCCTTTCACCGATTGCACGCCTTTCCATGCAATCAGATATTCCTGCTGTGCGGTCACGAGATCGGGACTGTAGACCTCAAGCAGCGGCTCGCCTCGGCGCACCAACTGGCCGGTCGTATTCACGTAGAGTTTCTGGATCCAGCCCTCAAATTTGGGCGCGACGGTATGCAACTGGCGCTCACTCGCCTGTATCGTTGCCACGGCTCGCACGGTGCGGGTGAGCTCACGTAATTCCACGGTTTCAGTGCGCACGCCGAGCGTCTGCACCTTGTCGGGATTGATCTTCACCACAGGGCCGCTTGCGGCCGGTTCCCCTCCCTCGTACACAGGCACATAGTCCATGCCCATCGGGTCCTTCTTCGGCACCGGCGAAGTGTCCGCCAAGCCCATCGGGTTACGGTAGTAGAGAATCTTGCCTTTGGGCTTATCTGCCTGCGTCCCCACTTCGTCGTCGGCATACACGGGCACATAGTCCATGCCGTCGGGCGCCTTCTTCGGCACCGGCGAAGTGTCGGCCTGTCCCATGGGGTTGCGGTAATAGAGAATCTTTGGCTTGGCTTGGGCCGCAGACGCTGGCGCGGCCACAGGCGCGGACGGCTGGCGCGTGCCGAACCAATATCCGGCACCTGCGACGGCGCCGAGCAAAACGATCAAGACAAGGAATGAAAGGGTCCGGTTCACTATTGATCTCCTGTTATTGCGCGGGCGCTTATCGCGGCTCCGCAACGGGTTTTCCGGTGAGTTGATCGATCTCGGCGAGCGCCTTGTTGAACGCCACGACCGCCGTGGCATGGCTGATTTCATAGCTGAGCACGGCCATCTGGCTGTCGAGCAGCATCGGGAAATCCACTCGTCCCACCCGGTACGCAGCGAGGGCCGATTCGAGCGCCAACCGCGCCTGCGGCAGGATGCCGGTCTCGTAGAGCTTCGCCGAATCGCGGCTCTGCTCGGCGATCGCCACTTGCTGGCGCAGCCTTGCCAGCAATTCGTTGTGCTGGGCCTGGTACATGCTGATCGCCTGTTCGCGCATCGCCTGCGCTTCGGCCACCATCGGGTCGAGCTTGTTCTTTTGCCACACGGGCAAGTTGATCGCGACCGTAAGGTTGATCATGTCCGGGCGCGACATCCCGTCCGGCGTCTTATCTCGTTGGCCGTAGGAAAGGCGCACGTCGAAGTCCGGGTAGTATTCTTTTCTCGCAAGTTCCAGGGCTTTCTGGTTCTTGTCGATCAACGCCTTCAGGCCGAGAAGCTGCGGACGTTGCACAAACGCGGCGTCGCGCAGCTCCTCGAGCTTCAGCGCAACCGTCTCCACGCGCGGCATCTCCGGCTTGATCGGAGGGGTCTCGGTACCGCGACCCAGTGCGCGCGCCAGATCGGCCTCCATCGCACGCCGTTCGCGGCCCATGCGCAAGAGCTCCTCGGCCATCTTCGCAAGCTGCGTTTGGGCTTTCAGCACATCCGCCTGCGCTCCCTGCCCGACGCTGTAGCGGCCTTCGGCGATCCGCAGCAGTTGTTCGACGAGCATCCTGTTGCGCTCCACGGCTTCGATGGACCGGTCGACCAACGCGAGGTCGTAGTAGGCGACTTTTGCCTCGCGGACCACCCGATTCAGGGTCTCCCGGTAGCCGAAGCTGACCGATTCCGCATTCTTTGCCGCAACGTCCTGGCGCAGGCCGCGCTTGCCGGGGTAAGGCAACTTCTGGGCGATGCCGAGCATTTTCATCGTCATGTCCTCGCGGTTGAACCGCAGAGAATCGATCGGCACGTTAAGAAATCCAGCTTCTATCATCGGATCTTCAAGCGCTCCCGCCGGCGAGATTCGATGACCCGCCGCGGCCCGTTCGTGCGCGGCCGCCGCGATTTCCGGGTTGTTCTTCAGGGCCTCGGCGATCAGTTGCTGCAGCGTGGTCGCCGGCGCGATCCGCATCAAGTCGCCGGGCCCGGACTGCGCGAGTGTCCAGGCGGAGCCGGCCGACGGCAGGTTCCGCCTCGCTTCGTCAGCCGATGCAAGTGCCGCATGGGCCGCGGCTACGGCCAGAGTTGCGGCATATAGCCATACCCGCCCGCGTGAACGGAGGGGCGAATCACTAGGGAACCTCTGAACAACCCTCGTTTCGTCATTCCCGCGAAAGCGGGGATCCAGCAAGTCGTTCAGATTCCTGGATTCCCGCTTTCGCGGGAATGACTTATTCAGAGCTTCCCTAGACGTGAATCCAATCATCGTTGTCTCCTGACACCTATCATTCCAGGCCGAATGCCCCGGCCCGTTCGGGCGTGGCACGGCCACGTTTCACAGTCCGGCACCTGCAGTATCCAGCTCGCACTTGAGCGCCACCATGTCGCGGAGCGTTGCTTCCTCTGAAACAAAGGCCTCCACGGCCTGGGGATCGAACTGCCGTCCCGCCGATCGCAGGATTTCCGCCTTCGCCGCGTCGAAGGACAACGCATTGCGGTACGGCCGATCGGAGGTCATGGCATCGAGTGTATCGATTACCGCAAACAACCGGGCCGACAGCGGAATCAAGTCCCCGGCAAGTCCGTGCGGGTAACCGGCGCCGTCGAAACGCTCTTCGTGATTGAGGACGATGTCGGCGGCTTCCTCCATGAACGAAGCGCTCGCGAGTATGCGCCGCCCGATCTCGGGATGGGTACGCATGACCTGCCACTCAACTTCCGTGAGCGGACCTTGCTTGAGGAGAACGGCGTCGGGAATGCCTATCTTGCCGATGTCGTGCAGCAAGGCGCCCCAATAGATCTGGCGCAGCCGTTCGGAATCGCCGGTGAATCGCCGCGCGAGCACCAGCGTGTGACAGGCCACGCGCTTGGAGTGCAGCCCCGTTTCGCGTTCTCTGGCATCCAGCGCGGTGACGAGCGCCTCGGCCAGCCCCCTATATACCTCGTCGCGCCAGGCGGGAATGGCCTGCAACTCGCGCTGCTTGAGAAAACATCCCTCGCAGCAATAATCGTCCCCGGCGCGGGCGAACGGCAAACCGGCGATCGGGCTACCGCAGTGCCGGCATACCCGTTTACCTTCCCGGCTCAACGGGCCGGAATTGCCGTGCGGGTGAACATCGCCCGGCAGGAAATATGGCGTCTCGTTCATGGATTCGTCGTCCCCACGCTCACGCGGTTTTTCTCTAACGCATTCCCTGCATCATGACGAAAACCGAGTTTGCAGCCGCGGTCGTCGTCATGCCGGCCCTTTGCATGGCGGACTGCATGGACGCATTGGACGTCATGTCGGCCAATTCCATGCCGAGCGTTCCATCCGCTCGCATTATGGGCATCGTCACCGAGGTCGGGTTCTGCGAATTGAGTGCCGCAAGCATCGTGGCCGCCATGCTTGCATTGGTGGTGGCCACGCCGGTCATGACGCGCGACATGGCGGTCATGGCGCAGGCGATCTGCTGAGCAGCCGACGTGCCGGCCGCATTGCAGGCAGCGCCATTCGCATCCGTGAACGTACTGGCATTCTTGGCTGCCATAGTTACTCTTGCCAACTGTTTGACCATGTTGGACTGCCTGCCGAGCATCGCGGAATCCGAGCCGTTGTTCTTCAAGTCGATCATCGGCTTGACGGTCAGGTCGACGCCCAAGTTCGCCATCAGCGTCTGTACCGTGCTCATGGCTTGCGTCATCTTGCCGGCATCGATGGCCGAAGTGCCCACCGCGCTGGCGGCCATTTCGCTGAAGGGCGTTACGTAGACAGTGGTCGTCGCGGATACCGCCGGCACCATGGCGCGCATGGTCATGCTGTAGGGAAGGTCGCTCCCGGTCGTTTCGTCGGACATCATGCTGCCGGTTGCTGCCATGACCTTGACCATCGCCGGACCGGTATAGCCGTCGCTCATCATGACGCTGAAGGAACCATCGGCCCCCGTGGTCCCCGATGCGCACGTCGCGTCCGCCTCGGGCGCACCGTTCACGATGCGACAGACAAGAACGCGGGCCTGCTTCACGATCCCCTTGGCTGCCGTGCCGCTCACCGTGGTTGCCGGCGCCGCGCTGCCGCCGCCTCCGCCACCGCACGCGGACAGTGCCGCAACGACAGCAAGGGACATCGCCCCGATGGACAGCAGTCTTGAATATCCAGTCATCATTTTCTCCTAGAGTGGGTCAAACAGGTTGGGAAATCAGGCGTGCCTCGACTCGGCGTCGAGGCGCGGAAAGAAAGCGGGTGTCCGTTCCAGGTAGCGCAAATACTCTTCGCCGAATTCGGCGCGCACCTCCTGTTCCTCGCGCCGCGCGAGCCGCGCGTACATGAACACCAGTATCGGGAACATGGCTACCGTCAGCAGTGTCGGCCACTGCAGCAGGAAGCCGAACATGATCAGCACGAACGCCGCGTATTGCGGATGCCGGATGCGGGCGTAGGGGCCGGCCGTCGCCAGCCGGTGCGACCGTTGGGCGTGATAGAGCACCTTCCATGCCGACGCGAGCAGGATGAATCCGCCGAAAATGAACACAGTGCTCAGCAAGTGAAACGGCCCGAAATGCGGGTTGCCCTTCCAGCCGAACAGCATCTCCAGCAGGTGCCCGGAATCGTGTGCGAACCAGTCGACGCCCGGGAAGCGCGACGACAGCCATCCCGAGAGCAGGTAGATCGTGAGCGGAAATCCGTACATTTCGGTGAACAGCGCCACCAGGAACGCGGAAAACGCTCCAAACGAGCGCCAATCCCTGGGGGTCCTGGGTTTCGTGAAACTGAACGCGAAGATGATGAACACCAGCGAGTTGATCACCGCCAGGGACCACAATCCGTAGGCCTGCGTTTCCGGATTCATGATTGCCCTCCGTTGTCTTGCTTGTCCTGGTGCGAATGGCCACCATGCCCGCCATGCATGAACACATGCATCAGCGGGCAGGCAAGCAGCAGCAGATACGGGAGCCAGCCGAAGAAATGCGCCCGGTGCTCGCTCAGCAGAAAGAACGCCGCGATGGCGCCGAAGACCGCTAGAGCCATTCCGCCTCTTGACCTCCAAGGCGAATGCTGTTGCTCGATCTCATTTGTCATGGGAGATCTCCTTCTCGTCACGATTTCCTGGCGCGTGGGGGCCGGCGTCCCGCCCCGCGACAGACGACGGAGCGGGAACACCTGACCACTATTTGGCCTCGGGATTCTTTTCCTTGGCAGCCTTCTCGGCCGACTTCTTCGCCGGCTTCTTCTGACCATGCGGTTTTTCATCATGGCGGCCCGCCGGTGCCGGTGCCGCCTGGCTATCTGTCGCCATCGGCATGTTCTTGGGCATTCCGTGCGGTTTTTCGTCGTGCCGCGCCTGTGCCCAAGCAGTCGTTCCGAGTGCAGCGCTTGCGGCAAACACGATAATTGCAATTGGAGTGCGTTTCATTTGATGTCTCCTAATCTGTCAGGGTTAAATTTTCGGCCGTTATACTGAACCGCGGAAAAACTTCTCCAGACCATCGCTCGATGCCATCCTGTCCTGGGATCAATGTGGCCCGCGATGCCAGAGCACCGGTCGCGGGACCATTCTCATCCGTCATTTGGCAGTCGGGTCCACGTCGGCAACCGGCTTGCGCGCGGGCTTCTTTGCCGCCGGCTTTTTGGGAACCTGCGCCTGGTCATGGCTGTGCTCGGTCATGCCCTGCATCCCCTTCATGTCGCTCGGGTCAGGCTTGCAGCAGTGCTCGTCATGCTTCTGACTTGCGCCTGCTTCGGGCTTAGGCGCGTTGTGAGTTCCTTGGGCGTAGGCCGCAGAACCCAACATTATGCCTGTCGCCATGACCATCATTACCATTGCCGCTCGCTTCATTTGATACCTCCGTCAAGTGTGGTTAAGAAAGAACTCCGTTTCGCCGACCGACAAAACTTTGTCCCATGTTGGTCGTGGTCGGCACGCCGCGTTACATCCAGTCAGGGCAGTGGCCATCAGATCTCCGCCGAACGCAATCGCAGCGCGTTGGTCACCACCGACAGCGAACTGAGGCTCATCGCAGCCGCTGCGATCATCGGATTGAGCAGCAGGCCCGTCCACGGGAACAGCACGCCCGCGGCGATCGGCACGCCCAGCGCGTTGTAGATGAAGGCGAGAAACAGGTTCTCGCGGATGTTGCGCATCGTGGCGTGGGACAGGCGCCGCGCACGTACGATGCCGCGCAGATCGCCTTTCACCAGGGTAATCCCGGCGCTCTGGATCGCCACATCGGCCCCGGTGCCCATGGCGATACCCACCTCGGCCTCCGCGAGCGCCGGCGCATCGTTGACGCCGTCGCCAGCCATGGCGACCGCCCGCCCTTCGGCGCGCAAGGCCTTCACCACCCGCCCTTTTTCCTGCGGCAATACATCGGCTCGAACTTCGCTGATGCCAAGGCGCGCCGCCACCGCCTGCGCGGTGACCTGATTATCGCCAGTGAGCATCACGACCCGGATGCCTTCGTCCGCTAGTGCGCGCAGTGCCTCCGGCGTGGATGCCTTGATCGGATCGGCGACACCGATAATGCCGGCGACCCGGGCACCATCAACGAGAAACACCACGGTCTCGCCGTTGCGGCGCAGCGCGTCGGCCCTGGATCCGAGTTCTGATGGCACCTGCGCGCGCGACTCGGCGTCACGCAGATTTCGCTAGGCGACGTGCCGGCCTCCGAGGGTGCCATCGACACCCTGGCCGGTCACGGCGTTGAAATCCGCAACCGGGAGCAAGCGCACGCCGCGTTCCTTCGCGCCCTCGAGTATCGCAGCGGCAAGCGGATGCTCGCTGCCGCGCTCCAGGCTTGCGGCCATCTCCAGTACCCGATCCTCGGTCAGCCCTTCGGCCGCGACCACCGTTGTGAGTCTCGGCTTACCCTCTGTCAGCGTGCCGGTCTTGTCCACGACCAGCGTATCGATTCTCTCCATGCGCTCCAGCGCCTCGGCATTGCGTATGAGCACGCCCGCCTGCGCGCCACGGCCGGTGCCCACCATGATCGACATCGGCGTGGCGAGACCGAGCGCGCACGGGCAGGCGATGATCAGCACCGACACCGCACTCACCAAGGCGAAGACCATCGCAGGCGGAGGCCCGTAGACCGACCAGACCGCGAATGCAGCCACCGCGATCGCGACCACCGCCGGAACGAACCAGGAGGAGACCAGGTCGGCGAGATTCTGGATGGGCGCGCGCGTGCGCTGCGCCTCTGCGACCATGTGCACGATCTGCGAGAGCAGCGTGTCCGCGCCGACGCGCTCGGCCCGCATGACAAAACTGCCCGTTCCGTTGATCGTGCCGCCGGTCACTTTCTCACCGGCGTGCTTCTCCACCGGCACCGGCTCGCCGGTGACCAGCGACTCATCGACGCTGGAATGTCCATCGAGCACTTCGCCGTCGACCGGTACCTTCTCTCCCGGCCGCACGCGCAGGCGGTCTCCGACGTGGACCTGGTCGAGCGATACTTCCTCGTCGTTGCCGTCTTCCCGAATCCGGGTTGCCGTGTGCGGCGCGAGCTTCAGCAACGCCCGTATGGCACTGCTGGTGTTCTCGCGTGCCCGTAACTGCAGCACTTCGCCGAGGAGCACCAGCACGGTGATCACCGCCGCCGCCTCGAAATAAAGACCCACCCGTCCCGCAGCGTCGCGAAATGCCGGCGGAAACACCCCCGGGACGAGCAGCGCAACTGCGCTGTAGAGAAATGCGACGCCAATCCCCAAGGCGATGAGGGTGTACATGTTGAGGCTGCGCGTGAACAGCGAATTCCACCCGCGCAGGAAAAACGGCCAGCCGGCCCAGAGCACGACCGGCGCGGACAGAAGAAATTGACTCCAGCCGGCGATGCCCGCTTCCAGCCGCGCGAAATGCACTCCGGGCACATGCTCGATCGTCGCCAGCGCGAGAACCGGAACCGCGAGCGCAAGACCGATCCAGAACCGACGCGTCATGTCGATCAGCTCGGGATTGGGCTGCCCTTCTGTGCTCGCCACGACGGGCTCCAGCGCCATGCCGCACTTCGGACAGTTTCCCGGCCCGACCTGACGGATTTCCGGATGCATCGGGCAGGTGTAGATCGTGCCCGGCGGCGCCGTGCGAGCGACCGGCTCGGCGCCTGATTGCGACACGGGAGGAACGTGCGCGGCGTGATGCGCATGTTGACCGGCTTGAGCCGCGTGCGTGTGAGCGGCGTGCTCATGCCCCGCCGCGCTGCCGCGGTCCTTGCCCACGTAGGCGGCCGTGTCCGACTTGAATTTCGATTGGCAGTGCGCGGAGCAGAAGAAATAGCGCTGACCGAGATAGATTTCGCTTCCGGCCGCCGTGCCTGGGTTCACGGTCATGCCGCAGACTGGGTCGGTCGCCATATCGCCATCCTTTTTCATGTCGCTTGTTCGAGTTTGTGTCGCGTGAGCGTTGCCGCGTCGGCACGTGTCAGCGATAGCGCGCAAACACTTGCACCGCGCCGGTGCGATCGAAGCTGAGCACGTCATACGGATCGCTGCGCGGACCCTCCATGCCGGGCGATCCCGCCGGCATGCCCGGTACGACCAAGCCGGCCACCTTGAGCTTCGACTTGAGCAGGCGATGAATGTCGGCCGCCGGCACATGGCCCTCGATGGCGTAGCCTTCAACCAGCGCTGTGTGGCAGGTGCCGAACTTCTTTGGAATTCCGTACTTCTCTCGCACCGGCGTCAGGTCGGGATAAGCGCGCACCGAAACCGAAAAGCCGTTTTTCCGAAGATGTTCCACCCACAGGTCGCAGCAACCGCAGTCGGTCAGCTTGAAAGCTGAGACCGCCGGTGTGGTAGCGGAAGCGTTCAGGGATATCAGCCCCAACGGCGCCGCAGCCAGTATCGTCAGCACGCGACGGCGCGCAACCATGAATGACTTCTTCTGCATTGCGATACTCCTTTTTACAATCGTTGGATGAAACACTCGTGAGCTGCGAAGCACCAGAAAAGCGTTAAAGCTCGATGCGTGGCTGCGCCGCGCAGGTGCGAAGGGCGTCGCCAAATGCGACGCGGAAGACGGAGCTAAATGAGGAAGCGCTGTAGCCGCAGATACACGCGGTCCGGCGGACCGGGCGAGTCGGGCATGCGTTCATACGCGGATCGAGGTGGCTCGAAGAGCAACGGTGGCGTCCGCTGCAGCAACGCCGGCTGCGCGAGCCTACCGTCATCGACGATGCCGGGCTGCGCACTGGCGATCGGTAGCTGCTCATCGAGCATCTGTGAGCAGCACGGCTCTCGCGGATCATTGCACCCCTCGTGCTCCGATTGCACGATCGCGTGCATTTCCATGCCCGGGTTCATCGACTCATGATGCATGCCGATATGCAGGCCGCAACAGGCCGCATAGGCTTGGGACACCCAGAGCATAGTCCACAGCGCGATAAGCAGCATCGCCCCGCCGCGCCTTGCGCGGCGCGTCCGCAGTTGGATGAAACGGCGTGCGTTAAACATGAATGTGAGGTGCGCGATCAACGTTGCTGAAACTACCTTTTCATGGCTTACCGGCCTTGACGTGGATCAATCCTGCAAACCGTGCCTTTGACGCCGTTTTTCAAAATAGTGATGGCATTATGAATGCCCACAGGGGAGGGCAAGATTACATGCGGATTACATTCTTGTAATCCACAACGGTCTCGGCATGGGTATGAATACTCACCAGAACCGTCCCGCGCCGCCAAAGGGGGCAGGACGCCGAAGGCGCTGCAAACAAAGGCGGGAAGCAGGTTTTCACGGGTGTTGTGCATATGACCGCGCGAAAACTCAGGCTGCGGCCAACCGGCGCCCTGGGCGCCGATTGGCGTGGACCGATAGAAACCCTTTCCCTCCGATCACTGGGCGAAATGTGAGTCCGGATGGATGATGTTCACGTAGGTGTTACCGGCATCGAAGCCGCCGGGTGCGATCGTCTTGAGAGGAAAGCTTGACATTGCCATCGCCGAATCAAACTGCCAGACGAAGCTCTGGCTCTTGTCATTCTCGATCTTGACCGCTGCAAAATGCGGGACAGAAATGAACTTGGTCGTGCCGCTGATCCTGAGCACGGTATCCGGCTTGATTTGCACCTGACTGCCATAAAACCCTTGTCTGACCAACCCGGAGTGATCCGCTGCGCTGGCAACACCAGCGCCGACACCGATCAGGGTGGACAACAGGATAGAAGTGAGAAGGTTGCGCTTGACGTTCATGATAAGGCTCCTGTGCAGTTTTCAAATGAGCTATCAGATCTCTGATAGTGGTTTCATTATGAAAGCCGACAGGGGACGGGCGGATGACCCGGCGATTACATTCGTGTAAGCGCGGCTGCTTGCCGATCTTGCATGAATTCCAGAATCAGGGACTGCGTGCAGATCGCGGAAATGACCGGACGATTCGAGCGGGCCTCAGTGCGATGTCGAGCGTCTCTCGTTTAATCTTTCAAGCTTTGAAACAGCTCCATCATATGCTTGTAGTGGCCGCTGACGCGGTCGAGCGTGAACTGGTACATGAGCGTGTTCTCGGAGAATTTCGCTCGCTCCACATCCATATCCACAGTGTTGCCATCGATGCTGGGCTGACTCGGTACATGGTACTTCAGCGGAATGGAGGGCATCGCGTTCGCAGCTTGTGCCGGGATATGGCGCGCGTCGGTTGTCGACAGGCTGGCCGGTTCGGCAGCTATCGCCGCCCGAGCAATGCGCAGCGCAGCGCGGAAATCGATGTCGACAGCCTTGTAGTTCGGTGTGTCCGCGTTGGCGATATTGGAAGCGATCAATTGCTGGCGATACGCGCGCAGGGCCAGCGCCGTTTCCTGAAACGAATGCGAATCAGCGGTGGCAGATGGTGCCAGGCCGCTCTGGCCTCCCTTTACGGGATCCATGCGATTCATCTCCTCTTTGGTTGACCAGAATGATCACGAACGGATAGATGCTCCAAGGAAGCACCTTTGATGACGGGTGCTCACCTTAACGGGGGCCGTGCGCATCCGCCGCCGGAGAAGTGCGAAAGCTTGGGTCCGGCCGGATGGGTTGCGGCGTAATGGTCGCCGTCCGTTGTTCTTCGTATTCGGCGCCCCCTGACATGGGCTCCGATTCGGACTTGCTTATTGCGCGATCATGCGAGCTGTGCCCGGAAGCATCAGAACCGCGGTCGGACGTTTCCGACCCATGTGTTCCCTGGTGCATCATGCCGCCCATCATCGCGGCGCCGAGGCCTATCATGGCGCCCCCCATCGCTTGGGCCGAGCCGGTCCCGGACAGCGTCAACGCCATCCCAGCGATGAACAAAACCAACCGGATACGCATAGCAGTACTCCTTCGCTATTTTCAGGCGCTAAGTGGCTCAGGCGCGCGCCGGTGAACGGGTGCACTATGGGGGAGTGACACCGACCGAAAGGTGACGCGAAGATTACATTTGTGCACTCAAAGAACCCTCCTCCACCTGCTTCGCATTCGCGAGAACTGCAAAAACTGTCGCGCGATCAGTTCTTCGCGGGAATGCCGAATCTGCCGGAGACGACAGGCTGACCCGGCAACGCGAGCGACAGCACGACTTTGGCGCCGGCACGCGTATCGAATTTGCCCGCGGCCGCAAGCGCGTTGCCGCCGGCGGGGACCAGCTTCAGCGTCAGCTTTTCCCGGCCCGCAAGCACGGTCGCGCTCGCTTCCGCCCCCTTGGTATCGACCTTGGCGCCCCCGGCGCCGGTGACGAAAGCGCGCAGCTCATCGGCCTTCAGCACGAGTTCGACGTGGTACTTGCCGGCATCCTCGACAACGCCACCGTTGGGCCCGGTGTTGTCGCCGTGCGCAAGCACCGCGGCGGGCAAGAACAATGCGGCGGACAAAAGTGCAATTTTCAATGCTTTCATGAGACTCCCATTTTCCTGTCAGAACACTTCCTTGGTGCGTTGATCGAGCAGCCGCGCAAGCGGCTTTTCGCCCCAGAGCCAGAACATCACCGGTGTCAGCAGCGTGTCGAGCAGCGTCGAGCTCACCAACCCGCCAAAGATCACCACCGCCACGGGATGCAGGATCTCCTTGCCGGGCTCGTCGGAGGCAAGCAGCAGCGGCACCAGCGCGATCGCCGCCACGAGCGCGGTCATCAGCACCGGCGTCAGCCGCTCCAGCGACCCGCGCACGATCATCTTTCGGCCGAACACCTCGCCCTCGAATGCGCACAGGTTGATGTAGTGGCTGACCTTGAGAATGCCATTGCGGGTGCTGATGCCGGCGAGCGTGATGAAACCCACCAGCGATGCAACGGAGAGCGGCTGCCCCGCCAGCCACAGCGCGATCACGCTCCCGACCATCGCCAGCGGTATGTTGCCCATGATCAGCAGCGACAGCACCGCCGAGCGGTAGCGCGTGTAGAGCACGAGGAATATCAACGCGAGCGATACGATGGACAGCGCCCCGATCAGCCGCGTCGCCTGCTCCTGCGCCTGGAACTGCCCCTCCAGGCTGGTGAAATAGCCCGCCGGCAGTTGCGTCGCCGCAATCTCCCCGCGGATGCGCATGATGATCTCTGCCATGTCGGTGCCATCGGAGTTCGCCGAAATGGCGATACGGCGCCGCGTGTTGTCGCGGCTGATCTGGTTCGGGCCGTCGCTGTCCTCGATCTCGGCGATGTGCGACAGCGGCACCGGTCCGTTCGGGGTCTCAACCAGGAGCCGCTCGAGCGCCTGCGTTCCGCGGGCGCTGTCGGGCAGGCGTATGACCAGGTCGAAGCGCCGGTTGCCCTCGATGATCTGAGCGACGCGGTCGCCCTCGAGCAGCGTCTCCAGGGCCTTGAGCACACCGGCCGGGGCGACGCCCAGGGCGGCGGCCTTCGCGTAATCGAGCCGGATCTTGAGCTGCGGGATCAGCACTGCCTTCTCGATCTGCAGGTCGGTGACCCCGGGGACCGTAGCGAGCCGGTCGCGCAGCAGTGCCGCCAAGCCGCGCAGCGTGTCCAGATCCTCGCCATAGATCTTGAGCGCGATCTGCGCGCGCACCCCGGAAAGCAGGTGATCGAGCCGGTGCGATATCGGCTGGCCGATGTTGATCACCGCCGGCAGCGACGCGAGCCGGCCGCGCACGTCCTGCAGGATCGCGTCGCGGCCGCGCGCCGAGCGCTTCAGGTCCACGTCGATCTCGGTGTAATGCACGCCTTCGGCGTGCTCGTCCATTTCGGCGCGGCCGGTGCGCCGGCCCACGTGCGTGACCTCGGGAACCTGCTTGATCGCCCTCTCGGCAAGCGTGCCGATGCGGTTCGACTCGGTGAGCGAGGCACCGGGATTGAGCAGCAGGTTGATGGTCAGCGTGCCCTCGTTGAACGCCGGCAAAAACGAACGCGCGAAGAATGGCACGCTAGCGGCCGTCGCGACCACGACCAACAATGCGAGCGCAAGCAGCCGCCGCGCATGATCGAACGACCACTCGAGCAGCGCCGCGTCCCAGGTTTTGAGCTTACTGACGAGCGGACTGTAGTCTGCCCCGCGGTCGGCCCCATGGTCGGCACCGTGAGCCGCGGTCGAACCGCCGAACGGCCACCACCACCGGCGCAGCCGGGTCGCCGCGACCGGCGGCGCGGGCTCCGCCTCGCGCCGCAGCAGGAAGTAGCACATCACCGGCGTGAGCGAGACCGAAACCAGCATGCTGGCGAGGATCGAAACGATAAAGGCGGTGCCCAGCGGCGCGAACAGCCGGCCCTCGATCCCCGAGAGCGCGAACAGCGGCACGAACACCAGCACGATGATCACGGTCGCGTAGACGATGCCGGAGAGCACTTCCTTCGTTGCCGAGGCGATGATCTCGACCACGGGACGCCCGGCGCCCTCGGCCGCATTGCGCCGCAGCCGGCGCAGGATGTTCTCCATGCCCACGATGGCGTCGTCCACCAGCGCGCCGATGGCGATCGCGATGCCGCCGAGCGTCATGGTGTTGATCGACA